>Ga0207155_1123_pt1 | contig 17762 bp, 10 predicted proteins | sample Alteio_BWMinHeat_26_FD_153515 | JGI IMG/M metagenome (GOLD analysis project Ga0207155, IMG submission 153515) | Enriched cells from forest soil in Barre Woods Harvard Forest LTER site, Petersham, Massachusetts, United States -... | ecosystem: Environmental > Terrestrial > Soil > Temperate forest >... | reverse complement strand
TTTACTTTCCAAGTGCAAGATAATGGAGGCACCGCCAATGGCGGAGTGAACACCGATCCCACGCCTAAAACCTTAACGGTCGATGTTACCGCAGTGAATGAAGCGCCAATTGGCACAAGCAATACCGTCTCAACCCTGGGTGATAATGCTTATACGTTTGTTGCCGCCAACTTTGGATTTACCGATCCGAATAATTCCCCAGCCAATAGTTTAGCGGCGGTGGAGATCACCACCTTACCCGGCACGGGGACGTTAACAGACAATGGTGTTGCAGTAACAGCCGGTCAATTGATATCTGCTGCCGATATTAGTTCAGGGGCTTTAGTATACACGCCAGTCAATGGCACAAGTGCAACCAGTTTTACTTTCCAAGTACAAGATAACGGTGGCACCGCCAATGGCGGTGTGAATACCGATCCCACCCCTAAGATCTTAACGATAAATATACCATCGGAAACATTATCAGTAAGTAATTTTTCTGAATTGAGCAGCGCTGTAACGACTGCCGACAGTTTTAATGGTCAAACAACCATTAATGTTATTGGAAGTGCAGCATTCAATTTTTCAAGTGATTTAAATGTTACTTCCAATATCACTATTAATATGAATAACGATGTCTTTAATGGATCAAGCTTAACGCAGCTTTTTTCTGTTAATTCAGGTGCAAGTTTGACATTAAATGGGCAGGGTTTGGCAGCTGCTATAGAAAATGGCGTTTCCACTCAAGGAGGAGCTATTGATTCAGCCGGCAATCTTACGATTAATGAAGTCATTATAAGAGGCAATACCATTACTACGACAAATACTGGAGCGGGAGTATCCTCGATATCGGAGGGCGGCGCTATCTATAATGATCATGGTAGTATCACTATTTCAAATAGCACGATAAGTGGCAATACAGTAACTTCAACGGCAACAGGGCTTGATGCGATATCCTCAGCTGAAGGGGGCGGAATTTATAATAATGGTGGTAGCGTCATTATTTCAAATACCACAATAAGTGGTAATACTGCAACTTCAACTGCAACAGGGACAGGTGCGCAATCAGATGCTGAGGGTGGGGCGATTTATAATGTCAATGGCACCGTCTCTCTCTCAAATAGCTCATTAAGTGGTAATACTGTGACCTCAACAGGGACAGGGGTAGGGGCAACCTCGGTTGCTGAAGGAGGGGGAGTTTACCTTCATAGCGCTACCTTAATAAATACTAATGTCAACTTTTCAGGTAATACGCCTGATGATGTTTTTAGTTCAACCACTGGCGCACACAATTATACCCTTGCTACGACAGGAACCGTCACACCCATTATTTTAGATTTAACAGGGAATGGAATTCATTTAACCTCAGCTTTACAATCAACGGAAACGTTGGGAGAAATATCTGGCACAAACAGTAACTTACCAATAGGTTGGATTACCGCAGGAGAAGGGGTATTGATGCTTAATTCAAATGGTAATGGCACTATTACGAATATTGATCAAATATCATTTACCTCATACTTACCAGGTGCACAAACCGATTTGCAAGGCTTAGCCGCATTTGATACTAATCATGATGGTCAATTAGATGCAGGTGATGCTGATTTTGCACTATTTGGTGTATTATTAGCCAAGGGTCACTTCGAATCGCTTACCCAATTAGGTATCACTTCAATTTCATTAACATCAAATAATCAATCCCAAACCATGAATGGCAATACTATCTTTGGTTTAACAACCTATGAGAAGGCTAATGGTCAAACATTTCAAGCAGCTGATGCAGCTTTAAGTGTGGGTACAGCTTCTACAGGGAAGCAAATACATTCCCATGATATTATCTCATCGCAACATAATATTGATTTTTCATCTTTGCCCGATCATTCTCAACACTATTCTCCAGCAATACTAAATGCTAGCCCCCCTTCTTGGAACCCATTATACGAGGCTGGTATTGCGTTTATAAGTCACGAGCATAGTATTGATGCTCACCTTCAAGCTATTCATCATAATATGCATGCGCATGGATAAGATCTTCTTTAGCCCTTCATAGGATAAAGCAAATATTTTTCTGTAAATTAAGTGTTTTCCTTTAATTCCCACCTCTTAAAAAACAACCATTCTTCTGATACTTCCATCAGAATTGCGCTGATGTTTTACTTTACTTTTACCTTGATAGGTGAAAAATCGTTACCACGATAACTTTCCAAGTATTCTGTATAAGCCAACTCTTTTGTAGTCTGTTGTGCATTTGAGTATTGCATTAGCATTTCAGGTTTATGGTCAAAATTCAAATAAAGATCCATTAACTCTTGTACGATAAGCAATTTTTCATTTTCAGCGGGATTATAAAATAGTGCCAAGGAGTGGCGATCAGATTTGCCCGCTCTAATTTCAGGAACGCGATGGAGCCCTGGCATCAATGAAGGATTACCAATTTGAAAGCGGAACCAATCCCCTGGATTGATGTAAAAACGCAAATTTGCACCGGCAGGCGCGGATACCCAGGTGCCATCCTTTCTTTGTACTTCAAGACCATCTTCATCTGACATTACTAATGTTAAATCACCATAATCACTATGTGCTGGAATACCAGTTCTTGCGCCATCTTCTCCTTTTGAAGCAAAATATCTCCGGCAAGTGAGCACGGATTTTTGATCATTCTCAAAACCAGACAGTCTGTTCGGATCCACTTTAAAATTTAACATGATTTTACGATACAGGGTGTATAATATTGCCATGCCTTGATCATAATATTCTCGAAATGCGGTATCATCAAAGCTTGCAGGTGCCCTGGCTTTACCAAAATAGGGTTTAAAGTGAAAGGCAATTTGATTTCGTATAACGCCAGTGCCACTTTGGGCGCGCGCTTTACTATCTTCTAAAACTTCTTGAAAACCATTAAATTTTTCTTGTTTAAACGGTTTTCTTTGTTCTTCTGGGATGGCCAGAAGTTCTTTACTTTTTAGTAAAGCTGCTTGTGCTGCAGCTCTTAAATTATCGATAGTACGTCCCACCAATTCAAAGCTACCAAACTTTGTTAAAGCTTCGTAAATCTCATCAGCAGTAAAATTGTCAAAATCAATTTGTGGAATTTGTGGTTCTGAAAAAACGGTTTGCTTTAAATTATTCACAAATTTATCGACATTTTGTTTACGCTGAGCTGCTTTCGGTTCTTTTTCTAAAAAATTGCTTTGCTGTTCGAAACGTGATACCAAATCTTGCACCACGGATTCAGCAAGTTTCTTTTGTGCTAATTTTAGATCGATAGGTTTTTGTGTGATTCGATAAGCTTCTTTGGGAGGATTTTTCAGTAACAAATCAACAAGTGTTAGGCCTTTTTTGTAAGTGTTTTTGTTGGCTACGTTATGGTGGGCAAATTTTTTCAATAAACCATAGCCGATAGACTCAAAAAACCTCTTCCTATCGATAGGAGAATTATCATACTTTCCAGAGTTTTGTAGATATAAATGATTCATTTCCAAGGTGGCAGAGGAGGTGAAATGCGATTCATGAATGGCTTTTAACTCCTGGGTTTCATCATCGCATTCTAGAATCCACTGATAGTCTTCAGAATGCTTGCTCATTCCTTCATTTGCTTGTTCCAATGTTGAATAAGCAACTTGCGTTTCTTTTAATGTAAGTTTAATTTTTCCTTCATTAGAAATTTGATAATCACAATGCTGATTTAATGTAGAAGAAACGGATTGTAAAAATGATCCATGATTAGTGGATAAATTATTAAGAGTAGATTTTTTTGTCACAGTGACAATGATATATTTTTTCATGAGGAATTAATCTCCTAGATTTTCAAAAGAGTCAAGCTTTTGTTGAGCAGGGAAAGTAGCGGCGTAATTACGATCCATAAGTCACCGCTGTTAAAAAGCCGAATATATCCTTTTCTCTCTCTTGTCTCTCAAGTATCCATTCTGGATCCATATTTTCATAATATTGAATAGAATGTTTAAGGTTTTGTGAGGCTCTTCGTAAATGAAAAAGGCGAAGTGTGTCATGATTTTTAATGCGTTTTCTAGCATCTTCTACCAAAGCGCGATCATAATTGAGACGAGATCCCACAGCTTTGTCATTGTAAAGTCTTGCATGAAGTTGTGGGAGTTTGGGCAACAATTCTGAAATTTCATCATTGATGCCTTTAATTAAGTTATCACCTAGCTCGTCCATCTCAATATAGACAGGACCTTGATCATTTTTTATACCGGCTTTCATAAATAATACCTCTCGATAAACGTGTTTTTACACGGTTTTAAATTGCTAAGAGTTCCTACGAAAATCCATTTGCAATTCGTCAAAAAAATTTGAGTTATTTTAACATAAATAATGTTAGAATGCAAACTTTCAGTTGAGAACCCTTACCTTTATTGACTTCAATAAAGAGGATATTTTAGAAATCTTACATAATCACAAATAGGGCAAATTTACGTATTCTTGAAGATTTATATGGATTAAACGGGATGTTACATCAGAAGCTTCTCTTATAAGTCATATTTCAAAATAGATTACAATGCGATAAAATAAGAAAATTTTTCTCCGCTTAACGATCGACGATATGAAAATAGTAAAACGACCTGACACTAGCAGCGAATTACTCCTACAACCATGCAAAAATGGGGTAAAAATTATTCGGCCCCAAGAAGCACGCTGTATCAATCCAACCCAGCTGCCAACGTTAGATCAAATTCTTAACCTTCCTTGTAGTGTGTTTTTTGATAATTCAGAACATGCTGCTGAGAAGGTAAATGAGATTAGTGCCCAAATATGTGGTTATGTATCGGCTGAAGATGCTATTGGTCATACGGTGTTCGATTTCACCACTAAAGAAACCGCTTTACGCTTTGTCAGTAATCAACAACAAGTCATGACATCGCAACGAATGCATATCGTAGAAGATATTTTGATAAAAAAGGATGAGATACCCTTTTCATTTGTGGCTATTTCTTTTCCCTGGTATTCGAATGAAGATAAGGTTATTGGCGTATTTGGTTGCTCTATCGTTTTGAACCATCATTCAATTGCGCAAAGTTTTTCTGAATTATGTGATTTCGGGCTTTTAACCAAACAAAAATATCCTTCTACATTTACCCCCATTCCTTGTCATACTTCATTCACCCGACGTGAAAAACAATGTATTTCCTTAATTATGCAGGGGAAATCGCCAAAAGAAATTGGGATATTATTATTTCTTTCTCATCGCACCATTGAACATTACATTGAAAATATTAAGGATAAAATTGGTGTTACTACTAAAGCTGAGATGATTGTCAAATTAACAGAAATAATTAATTCGCAGGAAAATTTTATATGAAAACTAATATGATAGGGATATTATGGTTCCTTTGCTCTTTGTTGGTATGCAATCTCAGCGAAATTATCGTAAAACATTTGACAGCTGATGTAGGATTTATGCAAATAACAGCTTGTCGCTTTTTCTTTTGTGTGATCACTTTGTTACCTATTTTACTTTTTAAGGGAAAAGCTATCCTTAAAACAAAAAGACTTCCGCTGCATGTTATGCGAGCGCTGTTATTAGTAGGGGCAAGCGCTTTATGGTATTTAGGATTAAAAAAAGTGCCATTGGCATCGGCAACCGTGATTAGCTTTTCTGTCCCGTTATTTATGTTGGTTTTTTCTTCTTTTCTATTAAAAGAGCAGTTATCATTTTACCGCATAATGATGACAGTGTTGGGTTTTGTTGGTGTAGTGATTGTTGTTGCCAACCATTGGTTGGCGTTGACACAAGGGCGACCAGAATTAATGGTCATCGCTGCAATGTTCTATGCATTATCTAACATCCTAAATAAAAAATATGCGGGAGAAGAGTCAATACTAGCAATGATTTTTTATCCTGCCTTAATAGGATGTGTCATTTCGGGGAGTTTTACCATTCCCTATTGGAGAACTATTTCCTTAGATCAAATAGGACTCTGTATGATTTTAGGATTATGTGCAAATCTAATCCTATTTTGTGTTATTGCAGCATACAAAAAATCAGAAGCTACCTATTTAGGGCCATTACATTACTTGGAATTGATCCCTTCTGTTACTTTTGGTTTTTTTATTTTTCAAGAAATTCCCTCTTTACTTGTTATGAGTGGTGCCATCGTTATTATTTTAAGCTCATTACTCGTTATCTTTGAAAAAACTTTAATTGCTCTTTTCCGAAACTTCTCAGCGAAGCCAGCCCTAACCTCTATTTGATAAGCATGGCCTTTAAGAATGCTAGCATCGATGTGTGTGATGCAACACATCCTACGGATATGGATAGGCTTAAAGCGATTGAAGATGAGATCAGCAAAATAGCGTTCCTTAAAAGAAATTATTGATCAGAGTTTTAAGAGTAATTCGATAATAGTTTTTCTATAATTTTTTATGGCTAAGTTAAAAATTCAGGTGATTTACGAGTTGATTCAACACATTCCGTTATAGAATCGTTTTGCGGCCCAACATTTGTTTTGGTTTTTTTATGTTTAAAATCATAAAAATATTGTATTGCTTCAACACTCTCCAAAGTAAAGATCCACTTCACTGTTACTTAGGTAAAATTCCGCGAGATCCTCCGCCGTAATACTACAGTCATCGATTTTATCATCTATGTTTTCTTCAACGACTGCATCCTCCTTTGATTGGATAGAAAATTCAAACGCACTTGGACGGACAGTAAATTGAGGTTTATGCCCCGAGCGAACCAAGGGGTGTTTTGATTCTAAATCAATCGCTTTACATTGATTATCTTTAAGAAAAAATCCTATATTTTGCGCTAAATAATTAGGAGATAAGGGGAGATTAAGTCTGGCATTTATGAGGGGTCTAACGATATTTGCAATAACATTGTTAAAACCAAGTACATAACCGATTTTCTGATCTTCCTTATTTTCTGGGGTACGCATGACTCGACCTAGTCTTTGGAGGAGATTGTTTTTACTGGCATAGTCTAATTCATTAGCATTACGCGCAAAGATTTCAAAAGCAAGTTCTTTATCATCAAAACCTATGCCTAACATATCGCAGGCAATCAATAAACCTGATTCCTTGCTTTCCAAAAAGGCTTTTAATTGCATTTTTTGCTTTGGGTTTTTACTATGAATTGAATAGCATTTAATGCCACACGCATTCAAGCTTTCATACGCTTTTTCACAAAATTCTATTGAAGGAAACCAGATGACGCCACGACAACTGCTTAAGGTAGTATAATTCGAAAATCCTGGGTGACACAAAGTCATAAGCATCTCTGGGAGACAACTTATAAGTTTCTGAACATTTTCGATGCTGTAGTCTACTCTAAAACTATCGGCTATCACTGGTGCTAATAACCCATCATTCACTCCTCTACGACGAGAATAAATGTAGAGATCATGATCAAGAGGATCCTCTTCAGGAGGCGTCGCAGTGCTGCCAATGGTAATTGTTTCTTCATTCTCAGATAACTCTTGTTTGAGCTTCTTGATCAAGCTCGTATATTCGGGATATTCATCAGCCAAAATTAATCTCATTTGTGCAAGGGCATCAATATTCTCTTTTAATAATTTATCGAAACTATCGGTACAAAATATCATTATAGATTTTTGTTTTTTAATTTTACTATTTTTTAACCAGGTTTGAAGTTGAACACTTTGATCATCGCTTGAAATTTTGAAAACCACTTGCTCGTTAGGTAGCGCAAATGAGGGATAATGCTCCATTAATCGTTTATTGATACGTAAGAAATCACTGTAAAATTGATTCACCAAATCAATCTGGGGCGTGAGAATAACGATATATTCGCCATCCCGCGCCGCGTGAAAGCCCATACATGCTAATACGACTTGTATCAAGGTTTTCCCACAGCCGGTGGCTATGTTAAATCTAGCGTAAGTTTGTTCTAACTTTAGCACCTGTTTGAGCGCCTCAAATTGAAAATTACGAAAAAATTGCGAGTTAGGTTCTAAGCTGTGAATCAGTGATTTCAATTTAGTGCTAAATTCAACATCTTCTACTGCAATAGACGGTTGATTAAGTATTGTTGGTTCAATTCCATTGGCCTGGGCATGAAGCGCTAATAGATCAGCATTTTCAAGATATTTTTCGCGTTGTTTTGCAACATCAAAATTTCTCGCAACAATAGCATTAAAAGTATTGATCCCTTTGGTTAGCCATTCCTGCTTTTCGGCAGTGAGTAATGCCATTTTATCTTCTGATAACAGCGCAAGCGGTGCGGCAAGATTCCCCAATTTTGCAAACACATTGCGATGAGTTTTAGAGCGAATTAAACTAAATTGTGATGGATCTAAGACTTGATATCCTTGATTTGGAGGACATTCCTTATGCGATTGCAACATAACCTGCATCAAATAATCTTCTCCCCAAAAAGCGGCTTGTGCTGCATCAGGAAGTAGTAAATATATATCTTTATTTGAAATACGTCGTTCTTTTATTTTTTGCATATTTAGCATAAAAAATTTCGAACCCAATTCGTTTGAGCCAGGATGTTTATATTGCGTACTTATTGAGATGCATGCATAATTTTCAACTTGAGCTCGCATTCGTTGAAATAAACTATCCCAGACATTACTCTCTTGCGATTCATCTTGAAATTTTACATGGCTGATATTATCATCCAGCATAATAATGTGTTCTAGTTCGTAAAAATAAGCAAATAATAAAATCGCCAATCGACGACAAGTAATGAGAGATAATTTTTTGAATTTTCCATGGGTAGAACTATTCAAAGCTTTAATGACCAACACATCTACCAAATTGGTTAAGGTAGGTTTCATTGCTTGAAATTCGTCTTCTGTAAGCACTAACACACAACGACCTTTTTTGGGTTGTACCACCAGTGCATTTTCTTTGCGACCAGCGCAAATAAAAAACATTTGCTCTTTTTCTTCTTGGGGTAACGTTGAAGTGTAATAATAGTCTGCTACTAAATTAGGCGCTTTAATTTCAAATTTCTTGAAAAACCCTTTCTCTAAATTAAAGGGAAATGAAGAGAGCATCACCAAAGCGCCTTCTCTAGAAAAGCTAATAGGAGGGGCCGTTTCTTTGGGGGGCTCTGGAAGTGGTAGTACCTTGATGCCAAGATATTTTGCTGCGATACCTGCTTGAACTTCAAAGTGGTTTTGACCACTGTCATTATTATTTTGAGTTACTCGTTCTTGAACTTCAAAGTTTTGAGTACTGTCACTAATATTTTGAGTTACGCGTTTTTTCTTGAAACTTGGAAGAATTTCAAGTTCTTTTTCTTTGTTAATGACTGATGAAATTAAATCGGGTTTTTCGCTTATGGCTTCTTGGGTATGACTCTGATGTTTCATTTTCCAATCATCAAAAGCAGATAGATAGGCACTGACTTGTTCAGTAGTATAGCTATTTCGCTTTTTGACAACTTCCTCTAAGGGGCGGGAAAGCCCTATTCTTGCGGCATCCATCCCTGCTTTCGTTGCTTTTCTGATCTCTTGGGTTTGAGTGTCCCCTACGTTTTTATCAAAAGCTTCATTGTAAGCTTGGATTTGCACGTCCGTATAATGATGTCTATTCTTTAGCACTTCCTCAGACGCTCGAGCAGATCCCATCAGCGCAGTGGATCTTCCTGATCTCATTGCCTTGCGTAACCCCTGCCCCTCTTCATTGCCGGCAACCTTGTCAAAGGCAGCGTAATAAACTTGAATTTGTGTATCTGTATATCCACTTTTTTTCTTAAGTCCATCTTCTGTTGGACGATAACGTCCATTTCTCGCAGCATTGGTTCCTTTAGAAGATGCTTTTTTAAGTGCTTGCTCCTCTGGATCCCCAACAGTTTCATCAAATGCAGTCAGATAGGCTTTCACTTGCTCGTCTGAGTAATTATTTCTTTGTTTAAGCAATTTTTCTGACGGGCGCTCCTCTCCTCTTCGTCCTGCACTCTGACCTATTGTGATGGCCTTACGAAGCGCTTGTTCTGATTCGGTACCCTTTGCATTATCATAACTATCCAAATAAGCATTAACCAATGCATCTTGACCATCATATTTTTTCAACAATTCTTCTTTACTTGGACAGGTTAAGCCCGTTCTAGCGGCAGTGCTTCCCAGCCGTTTAACTTTTTTAAGCTCTTGTACTCTCTCATCTCCAGCACCTTTAGTGTAAGCAGAAAAATAAGCATCCACTTGCGCATCCGTAAATTGATTTTTTTCTTTTACTTGTTCTCTCAAAGGAGTTTTTAACCCTCGGTGAGCAGCTTGGGTACCCAAGGTAGCTGCTTTGCGAATTCCTTGCAGCGCTTCATCGCTCACGGCGGCATCAAAGGCAGTTAAAAATGCAGCAATTTGGAGATCTGTGTATTGCTTCTCCTCTTTAAGTTCTTCTTCAGTAGAACGAGCGTTTCCCCTGAAGGCAGCAGATTTTCCTGCCTGGCTAGCTTTAGAAAGGCCGATCGCTTCTTCTTTGTCCATATTCTTTGTAAATGTTTCTAAAAATACTTCCGTCTGTTGAGGATTAAACTGATATTTTTCTTTTAATTCTTTTTTAGAAGGAAGAGTGGTACGATGTCTAACCGCTCCTCTTGCTATCGTTTTAGCTTTCCTAACCGCTTGTTCTGCTTCAGAACCTTTGTTTTCAGAAAAGGCTTTGATATAGGCATCCGTCTGTTCATCCGTATAATGATTTCTTTTCTTAAGCGTTTCTCTTTCAGGTAAGGTTACACCTGTTTTTGCTGCTTGCTTTCCTGCATTAATAACTTGCTTTTTTGCTAATTTCGTCTCATCCAGCCGAGCTTCATCATAGGCCTTAAAATAAGCATTCAATTGATCTGAGGTGTAGTCTGGATGTCTTTTTTTGAGTAATTCCATCGTAGGTTGCTTCGCAGCTCTTTTGGCTGCTTGCCGGCCAATACTCGTGGCTAGTCTTATTTGCTGCTCAACTTTATTTCCGCAGGCTGCATCAAATCCAGCAAAATAAGCACTGATTTCCTCAGTACTATAGTTTTTCTCTTGGAGTGATTTTTCAGGTGCACGACCGTATCCATTTTTGGCTGCTTGCGTTCCTCTAGCACGTGCCCGCTTTAATGCATTCTTTAAATTATTACCCTTGTATTTGTTATAGGCCGTTAAATAGGCTTCTATTTGCTCATCATTGTAATTGTAACGCTTTTTTAATTCTTCATTATCATGGGCTTTACCCGTTTTTCTTGCGGCATTCTTACCATTCGCTTGAGCCTTTCTTAATCCTTGTTCTTCCTCGGTTCCGACATGCTTATCAAATGCAGTTAAATAGGCTTGTGCTTCTTGTGTAGTATAATGATTTCTTTTTTCAAGCTCAGATATGTCAGGACGAGACGTACCTCTTTTCGCGGCATCCTTACCTGCTGTGCTAGCTTTTCTTAAACGTTGCTTTTCATTATCACCCGCAAGCTCATCAAAACCCTTTAGATAGGCATCGACTTGTTCTTTTGTGTATTTATTTTTTTCTTTAAGCGTTTGTTCGTTGGGACGATCAAACCCGCTTCTTGCAGCGTGTTTACCGGAGAGGATCGCATTTTTAATTGCTTTTTCTTCTGGATTAAGGTTAGCGCCTGCCTTGGTAATGGGATCGCTAGAGGATCGCGATTTCCTTGGACGATTTTCTGTGTTTTCCTCAAATGAAAGCTCTTCCGCTTCATTCTCTGAATCCGAAGGATCTCTATTTTGCGTGATATCTAGCGAATCTTTGCGGGCTAAAGTGGGACCTAGATCTTTCATGTCTTAACTCACTACTTTATTAACACTAAAATAATTTTAAAAAGTGAGTCTTAAAATGAGTAAATCACCAAACACTCAGATGTGCAAAAGCATTGAGTGATGCCCCCGTTTATACCAACCAGTCCTTGGCAGATATTTTGCCGAGAAGACACACCTATATTTAGGGTAGCAATCTTACATACAGACTGTCGTCAAGTCAATTGAAACTTGAAAGGCATTGCAACTACACGTATTTATGTCTTTTCTCGGAACAAAACTCCCTCTTCGTGCGTCAATAATATCTAGACCCACGGAGCTACCGATGTATAAATACATAGCATTGATGATATCAATGATACCCGTAATATCTTTTGCTGCTTCAATGGATACTGACGTTCCCGATTTTTGCAAATCAGGACGCTATACCTGTCAAAAATTAAACGCCAATTATGTGGTTGCTTATCCTAACAATCAAACAAATGATTCTACTTCCGAACAGATCTCCAATGGCGAAAAAGATATGATTGATGTTGATTTAAACAATCTTACTTGGAGTGCCTATGATAACCATGGCGAACTCATAAAATCAGGACATGTTTCCGGTGGAAAAGATTATTGTGCAGATATTGATAGTGAATGCAGAACAGTGACAGGCACTTTCGATATTTATAGCAAGGGCGATGAAAATTGTAAATCTAGAATTTTCCCCGTGGGACGCGGCGGCGCGCCAATGCCCTATTGCATGTTTTTCCACGAAGGTTATGCACTGCATGGTGCAAATTTCGTACCCGATTATAACGCGAGTCACGGTTGTGTCAGAATGTCGCCCGAAGATGCGCAATGGTTAAACGAAGATTTTGTGCAAATAGGTTTAACGCGGGTCAATATTCACTACTAAATACCTGCCAAAAGTTCTGTCAGAACTTTTACGGTGCCTCTGGAATGTTCAGCAATATTTTTATTCATCACAAGATCTCCACACCGATAAAGAAAAGCGACTTTGAGATCCGGATTATGAAAATAACACAGCTCTACTTCAGGACCAAAAGCAGGGCTTATCATCATTTTGGAAATATAAAATCCCGCTTTTAGCTTCGCAATCAGAATATGATTATTACTAGGAGAATGTTGAGATATCACCATGCTATATCCGGCTTGTTTGGTATAGTCGAGCAAAGCATGGAGAAATGCGCTATAGAGCCCTTGGCGACGATATTCTGGATGTATCACGGTGATATCCATTAAAAATATATGAGGGCTTACTGGAAACCCTTTGAAGAGAGCAATCGGCCTATCATCATGTTGAATGGAAAGATATAAAGTTTCCACCTGAGGAAATTGGGGATCACATTGATTTAATCGTTGATATTTTTTGCACAAATCATCTGATTTAATAATGAGTTCTTTCGGAAAATAATGCAAAAATTCATTGCTTAATAGTTGATAAAATAGAGTTTCATCAATGAATTTAATAGTGTATCTATTTAATAACTGGGTATTAGATATTTCTGTTAAACATGTTTTTTGCATAATCACTCCAAGTTTATTGAGGGCTCACCATCAGGGCGACAATGTTACCAACCGGTGTTGAGGAGGTTTTTTGTCCCCCTCTCTTTGTCGTGTTAGATCTGGGTTCGCGGTTGGTTCTCCTTCTTTTTGGAGAGGTGCTATTAAAGAAGGTAAATAGGGCCTGCTTTCTTCAGGTAGGCTATACGCTACTCTCGGCTCATGCCTAATTGGTAAAGGTGAGCGGATAGCTGCGCTGTCATCATCTTGCAGATGGAAATAGTTTCTCATTGGCTCGGCATAATTGCTATTTCTTTTCGATTTTAAGTGTGCCAATAATATTTTTTCTACGGCTTTATGGATGATTAAACTCACCACTAAGGGTTCGATAAAGCCACTGCCTGCATACGTAAATAAACCAAAGGCAGGAGGGATGAATTGCCTTAGAGCAAAACCTAAGCCGATAAAAAGATATTTATCTAAACGAATGAAAGACGGCATTAACAGCCCCGTTAAAAAGGCCGCTAAAGGATGGCTACCAAAAAATAGGGCAAAACCAAAACCCAGAATTTTAGCCTTAAAAGGAATGGGCTGAACTTTTTTCATTGCTTTTCTTAGGTTTGAGATAATTATCTGCGTAGCCTGCTTCATTAAATGGATTAATTTGGGACCACTGAGAATTAACGTTGTCGTTAGCGCGGAGGAAACCACAATATAAGGCAAAGGAAAACCTGCTAAGCGTGCTGCGATGCCGACTATCAAACCTGCAATAAATGCTGGTTTTGTGAGTAGTTTGAATAGTTTCAAGAAATTATGCGTTAATTTGGTAATTGCTTTTAAAGCTATCTTAAGAAGATGTGCCAAGCCTTTTATGGGCAGGGTAATAAGCTTGGGCAGTAGTAGCAGACCCTTTGCTAACGGTTTAACGAGAAATGGTAATGTGGGTAAAGCGGCAAGGATGAGCAGCGATGAGATGAAGCTGAGGCCCGAAAACCATGAGATGGCCAAGCTGACGGAAAAAACCACGGGTATAGCTAAAACAACTAACTTAGCTTTTGACATTTTTTGTCCTGGCAAGCAATAGAAAAAATATGGTGCTGATTATACTGTTTAATCCCCATAAAAGCAGCCCTCTCTTAAAAAATGAACTACCTGTTTGATGACTGTTGGGTTATGCATCATAAATACATGGGTGACAGGCAAAACACGATGATCTTTCATGCCTGCTAATCGTGTGCTCTCTACCGTTACCTTGCCATCATTTTTGTCTGGGAGAAAAAAGGAACAAAAAGGATCCAGCGATCTCGTCCCAGCAATAATCCCAATTTCTTGAGTCATTGCGGGAAAAGGATCAGATTTGGCCATTCGCCTCGTTAATTGCTGGCCGGCTGGGCCATAAAACCATTGATACAAACGTTGATTTTTTAAGAGATCAGCGACTTCTGAACCCTGATTCGGTGGCCCTAACATGACAATGCGCGCTACGTTATTGATCTCATGTTCATTCAATAATACTCGGGTGATTAATCCTCCCATGGAATGGGTGACAAAATGGATCCGATAATATTGTTGATTACAATAAGGTTGAATACGTTGATAAACAATATTAGCGAGCGCTGAAATTTCTTTTTTTCTTGAAGGATAATCAATATTAAGGACTTGATAACCTGCTTGATTAAGCTTTTTTTCTAAAGGTGCCATGGATCGATAAGTTCGACCGATCCCATGCAGCAATACGACTACTTCTTGGGGCTGATCATGCATAACAAACATCTTCTTTCTCTCCTACGGTTAATGCTGAGTAATCAATTTTTCCGCTACCTAATACAGGCAGTTTTGGAACGTGACGTATGATTTTAGGCACAGCCAACTCACTGATCCCATGACTGCGCGCATATTGCAAAATCTCGTTTTTCATTGCGGGTGACTTTGTGGTAATCAGCACTAACTGTTCCCCTTTTTTCTCATCTGAACGGGTAATGACAGCATGCATTGCTTCTGGCCACAATTTATCAAGGTATTGTTCAACAAAAGTTAATGAAATCATTTCACCGCCAATTTTAGCAAAGCGTTTAGCACGGCCTTGAATAAAGACATAGCCTTCATTGTCGATAGTCACGATATCGCCAGTGTCATACCAACCTTCATGCAGCGGAACGAGCACGCCTGGGTTGTTGTGCAACATATATCCCAACATCACATTCGGTCCGTGGATCCACAATCGGCCTCCCTCTGAAACCCCAGGCACGGGATCTAATTTGTAATTCATTCCTGGCATCAATTTCCCCACGGAGGATGATCTATGATGCATGGGCGTATTAGCGGCAATCACTGGCGAGGCTTCAGTTGCGCCGTAACCTTCAAACACTCTGATCCCAAACTTATCAGCCCATAACCGTCGCGTTTCCTCTTTTAATTTCTCAGCACCGGCATAAACATAACGAACGCTATAAAAATCATAAGGGTGGGCATAACGCGCATAACCGGTTAAAAAGGTATTAGTTCCAAATAATATGGTCGCGTTTATTTCATAAGCTAGTTCTGGCACTATCCGATAATGTAATGGCGAAGGATAAAGAAATACTTTCATTCCATATAAAATGGGTAATAGTGTTCCCACGGTTAAACCAAAAGAATGAAACATGGGTAAAGCATTCAGTACAATATCTGAGGGATTAAAATCTACCCGACTTGCTAATTGTCCTTGATTGGCGTGAATATTTTTACTACTTAACACCACTGCCTTCGGTGTTCCTTCTGAACCCGAGGTAAATAAAATCACTGCTGGTCTATTCGCAGGGTCTGTTTTGCTGCATAGTTTAAACAAGCTAGGGAAACGTGCTGCAAAAAAACCATATAGTTTATCGAAAATACTGACAGATTGTTTAATATCTTCGAGATAAAGTAGTTTAATTTGTTGTTCTTCTAAGGCAGCAATCATCGGCTGTAATTTCGCGGTTTCAATAAAAGCTCGAGAAGTGCAAACGACTTGGATTTTAGCAGTTTGACAAGCTAGGACAACATTTTTTATCCCCGTTGAAAAATTCAGCAAAGCTGCTACGCGTGAAAAAGCTTGTAAGCCAAAAAATGTTAAGGCGGTGGCCACCATATTAGGTAGTAAGATCCCTACCGCTTCATCCTTTCGAGCCCACTTAGTTAATTTTTTGCCAAGCACAATCGATCCTATCACAAATTGCTGATAGGTGAGAGGTTCACGTTTAATATCTTCAACAACGCGATGATTAGCCCCATAGATTTTTTTGGCGTCTAACAAGGTTTGGAATAAACCACTGTTTACATTTGTTCCCAAAAATGAACTGTGAGACATCAGCTGATACAATTTATCTCCTATCATTTGTCGGCGCTGTTTTCCCAATACCGTTTTAGGCAGGGCCATTTTTTGCGCGGGAAATAATGTCAGAGTAACCTTGGGAAACCAGCGCAAAGGTAATCGACCTTTTAACCGTGAAAAAGCGGTATATTGTGCTCCTTCGATGAGAATCGGTAAGAGTTTGGCATCCGCTTTATCTGCAATCAAGCCAGGGCCTTCATAAATTTTCATTAAAGATCCTGTCACCGTAATGCGTCCTTCCGGGAAAATGACTAATTTTTTATTCTCTTTAACCAGTTTAACTAAGTGTTTTACCACGTAAGGATTTGTTGGCTCTAAACCAAAAATTTCAACGAAGGGAGATAAAAACTTAACCCACCATTTTTTCATGAACCCACCATACATCGCGAAAGATACTTTCTCAGGTAAAAAAGCGGCAATCAGTAACCCATCAAGAAATGAAGTATGATTGGGAACAATCACAACACGTTCATCTGCTGGAAAATTCTCTAATCCTTTCACTTCGACTTTATAGATCAAGTGCAAAAACATTCTGAGCAAAGATTTAATCAGTGCGCCAGGCAGCAAACGACAACTTTTTACGACCACCAGCAGATTGATACAGGCGGTTGCTAAAAATATGTGAGCGAACGTCAATTTTAGTTTCAACAACCCCATGACAACAATCGCACCAACGGTCATAAATAACGCATTCATAATATTATTACACGCAATAACCCGGGCTTTATGGGTGGATTCAGAGCGGTGCTGCAGTATTGTATAAAGTGGCACAATGTAAATGCCAGCGCTGATTGCAATCATCAATAAGTCGCCAAGGATGCGCCAATGATTCAAAGAGCTCAGAAATTGCTCTAAAGTAAGCAGGGGTAGGGCATGCATAACAGGCTTTTCAAGCCCTATCGCTAAATATAAATCAAAAATAAATAACGATAAGACCAAAGCCGCAAGCGGGACAAAGGTGGCTTCAATTTGTCCTTTTAATAAGCGATTACAAATGGCAGCACCCATGCCAATGCCTAGAGAAAAAATAGCCAAAAATAACACAAACACATGACTATTTGCATGCAAGAAATCTTTAGCAAAATTGGGAAATTCTGCTAAAAATACAAAGCCTATGAGCCAAAACCAAGAGATCCCTAAAATAGACAAAAAATAATACAGGAAATTTTTGTGTGTAACGGACAACGCTTATCGTCTCTTTGATGAAATTTGCTGATAATATTAAATTCGGTGAGCAG
>Ga0207155_1121_pt1 | contig 17988 bp, 11 predicted proteins | sample Alteio_BWMinHeat_26_FD_153515 | JGI IMG/M metagenome (GOLD analysis project Ga0207155, IMG submission 153515) | Enriched cells from forest soil in Barre Woods Harvard Forest LTER site, Petersham, Massachusetts, United States -... | ecosystem: Environmental > Terrestrial > Soil > Temperate forest >... | reverse complement strand
TCAAAAGTAGTTGATGAATATGGGCAACCCACTAGCAAACGAAAAGTGACACCGCCCCAGTGGCACGAAATGTACCTAAAGCGGTTTAATGTGAATAAAATCGAGGACGTTAAAGAAACTCCTCCAAGTACGCTTAGCATCCCCAGCAAGTTAAAACAAACCGTAATTTTCACTACTCGCGATTTTCTCTCGAAGTTGAGTAACAAACAATATTTACTCATTAACTTATTGGAAGCACCTTTACTAGCAATCATTCTAACTTTTATTGTTAAATACAAAAGCGCACCCGGAGGCAGAGAATATGTTTTCCGCTTCAATGATAATTTTCCTGCGTTTTTATTGATGTCCATCATCGTAGCGCTGTTCATGGGTTTAACAGTAAGTGCCGAAGAGATTATTCGTGATCGTAAAATTCTTAAGCGTGAATCATTTTTAAACTTAAGCTGGAATAGTTACTTGATTTCTAAATTGAATATACTTTTTCTGTTATCAGCAATTCAAACGTTCATGTTCGTTATCGTTGGTAATTTAATTTTGGAAATTCACGGATTGACTTGGGCCATGTGGCTAGTACTTTTCTCCACCTCTTGTTTTGCCAACGTTCTTGGGTTGAATATTTCATCGGCATTCAATTCAGCAGTTACGGTTTATGTGATGATCCCTTTGTTGCTCATTCCTCAAATGATTTTGAGTGGTTTGCTTTTCCCTTTTGACAAGTTGAATAACCTGATCAGTACAAAAGGCAAAGTGCCGATTGTTGCAGACATGATGGCGTCACGGTGGGCATACGAGGCGATGACAGTTTACCAGTTTACCAACAACGATTACGAAGCTCCATATTATCAATATGAGAAGGAAGAGGCTAAGGCCGATTTCAAGGCAGCATATTTAGCTGATGAACTAAAAAAAAGAAACCGCTTTCTACTGGAGAACTTCGAAAGCAAGAACGATTCTATCAAAATGCTGGTCGAGAAGAACTTGGCCATATTAAGAGACAACTTGAAGGAGGAACCTTACCGACCTGGTTTTGAAAAATCGAATATTGACGAAGATTTCTCTTCTCGAAATTATTCAAAAGCAAAGGGAACGATGTTAGAAGGTTATTTCGATGATTATCGCTCGCATTATCAAAAGATATACAACGAAAACGTCAACCTCATCGAGAAAAAAATGTCCTTCTATGAAAAAAATGGGGTAAAAATTAACGACGAGAAGAACGCGTACTTCAACGAAAGCCTAAGTGACTTAGTCAAAAATGTTTCCGTAAAAGAGCGGCTTTTGGAATATGATGGGAAATTAATCCAACAGATTAACCCCATATTTCAAGAAATCAAGCCATCAGGAGTATTGGATTACCGGACGGCATTTTTCGTCCCTGAAAAAAATCTTTTAGGGCTTACCGTAAGCTCTTTCTTATTCGATATTCTTGTAGTTTGGGCAATGGCATTTATGTGCTATGTTGCTTTATATTTTGAATGGCTCCGTAAAATTGTTGAGTTTTTTGGTAACGTGAGCATTCCTAATAAGGTGACAATCCCGTTCCGCAGGAAATAATAATTTTGTAACCATTGCTGAATTTTTAATTTTGTAAATAACTAATGAAAGCTATGAGAATTGTAATGATTGGTTTAGTAGCAGCCATACTCCTATCAGCCTGCGGAAAGAGTAAAAAACCCGATGAGCAAGCCTTCCTCAACAGCTTGGATTCTGCTAAAAAAGGCCCATCTATTGATGAGGAGGTAATCGGAAGCATTTTACAGCAAATCCCAAGCCCCTTGGAGATTTCTGTATTGCTTAAAGAATCGGGCACCAAGTACAGCTTCGGGCTCCTTAATTCGCCTGATAATCTTTCAAAGTACAACAGCAATTATAAGAAAGCGCTGAACTTAGGAATTTATGGTACCGACTTAGGATACACCAATATCTATGAGCAAAATCAGGACGGCATTAAGTTCTTGGCATCAATCAAATCATTGGCCAACGAGCTCAATATTGGTCAGTTCTTTGATATTGAAACAATCGCCCGGCTCGCGGGCAACAGCAAAAACATTGATTCATTGCTATTGATCACCACTCAAAATTTCAACGATATCAATCGCTATTTACAAACTCAAGGACGAGCAAACCTAAGCGTATTGCTTCTTACCGGAGGTTGGTTAGAGGCAATGCAAATCACTTGCCAAGTGGCCAGTAAGGATCCAAAAAATAAGGAGCTACGTGAAAAAATTGGTGAACAGAAGATAATTCTTGAACAAATTGTGCTTCTCTATTCCTTTTACAAGGAAGATGAAAATATGGCATCGTTATTGAAGGATCTGGAAGAGCTTAAAGGAGCTTTCGATAAAATCAATATTACTTACACCTACAAAGAATCAACGATGGAAGTAGTAAATGGAGTTGCTGTGATTAAGGACAATAGTACCACAACTATTGACATTACTGAGAAGGATGTTGAAAACATTACAAGGATCGCAAACTCAATCAGAAATAAAATTGCCAGTTAATACGAACGAACTAATGCTATGAAAAAAATAATTTATTCCTTACTGATGGTTTCACTTATCGGACTCACATCATCAAAATTGGCCAGCCAATGTAACCCTGACAATTTTGCAAACGCTTGTATCCCCAAATTGGCAACCGGCTTTAACTTTTTGAAAAGTTACAAAGTGGATGGTGAGGGTGGTAAAGAAAAAGTTGAATACAGTTATGTGTTCACGAAAGGAACTCAATACATGATTAACCTTTGTGCTAACGGCAATGCTACGGATGGCATTGTAGTTTCCTTGTTTGATTCTGGAAGAAACAAAGTAGCCACCAGCAAAATCAATGGTCAGTTTATTAGTGCAATAGCCTACCCCTGCAACGCAACCGGTATTTATTATATTCAATACACATTTGATGGTTCTACCGGCAAATGTGGAGGAAGTGCTCTTGGATTCAAGAGATAAAGCTGAAATTATTACTGCTTACAAAGCCCCATCCTAAAGATGGGGCTTTGCTTTGTTACCAAGAATTGAAGAACTTGATCAATTAAAATAACAAGAATATTTAGATGCACAAAGTCCTTATCATTGAAGATGAAGCTAGTATTCGGTCAGTCTTAAAAGACATTTTGAAAGACCAAAAAGATTTAAAAATACAAGTCGAGGAAGCGAAAGATGGTGTTGAAGGCTTGGCAAAGTTGGAAGTTGACAATTTTGATCTTGTGCTCTGCGATATTAAAATGCCTCGAATGGATGGGTTAGAAGTTCTGCAAAAAGCAAAAGCAAAAGATATTGACACCACTTTTATAATGATTTCCGCCCACGGCACAACCGAATTGGCTGTTGATGCTGTAAGGAGCGGAGCTTATGACTTCCTGCAAAAACCACCAGACCTTAACCGTCTCCTTATTACCATTCGTAATGCCCTTGCAAGAAATACAATGGCAAATGAAACCACTCAGTTGAAGAAAAAAATATCTCAACGGTTTGAGATCGTTGGCCAATCGAATGCCATTAAAGAAATACTTAAGATGATTGAAAAGGTCGCACCCACGGATGCCCGGGTGCTAATTACAGGACCTAATGGATCAGGAAAAGAATTAGTAGCCAGGCAACTGCACGAAAAAAGTAATAGATCTTCCTCATTATTTGTCGAGGTGAATTGTGCTGCTATACCATCGGAGCTGATTGAAAGCGAATTATTCGGTCATGAAAAAGGTGCTTTTACTTCAGCCATTAAGCAGCGAGTTGGAAAGTTTGAGCAAGCCGATGGAGGAACATTATTTCTCGATGAAATTGGCGATATGAGTTTATCGGCTCAAGCCAAAGTATTAAGAGCATTGCAAGAAAATAAAATTACCAGAGTGGGTGGGGACAGCGAAATTGCAGTGGACACGAGAGTAATTGCAGCGACCAATAAAGATCTTAAAAAGGAAATTATAGATGGCAGATTCCGCGAAGACCTCTATCACCGACTCTCTGTAATCGTAATTAAGGTACCATCATTAAAAGAAAGAAAAGAAGACATAGCGCTATTGATTGATCGTTTCTTAGCTGAAATCGCTATCGGCTATGGAGCCAAGAAAAAAGAAATAGATCAGGCCGCCCTAAAAGGGTTGGCAGAAGCAGAATGGACAGGAAATATACGAGAACTTAAAAACGTAATGGAGCGGCTCGTGATTATGAGCGAAGGCACTATCGGCCTCAATGATGTTAAAAAGTACTTATAAAGATTATATCCTCTTTACTCCGGTACTCTTAACTTCCTTTTTGCTATAAGTTGGGCAGGTATACTGGCTGCAAGCTGAAATGAATGCAAGAAGAGCAACGAACGCAAGCACTTTTTTCATATGAATAGTTTTGATAGTTAACAAAATTATAAATCTTTTTTTCCCAAACAAACTTAATGCGTGCCAAATGGCACATTAGGTACATTTCAAGCAATCAACAAGTTACAACCCCTCATATCGCTATTATCAGCCCGACCAAGCACCTCAAAATGGGAATCGCTCACAATTCGCCCTAAATCCTCAGTTTCAATAAAAGGGCAGGAATGGGCATTGGCCAGGTCAATTACGTTTATTCCGCCAATCATGCCATCGCCTAATGCTTGAAAAGGATCATTAATGTCTCGAATTTGCATTTTCATCCAAGCCGGTGCCTGAAAGTAACCCTGGCCAGCAGAATAAGCCTGAGATAAAAGTTCTGTCATGCCATATTCGGAATGAATCTGCTTAGTATTAAATTTTTTATGCAGAAACTTATGTAGTTCCTCCCTTACCCACTCCTTACGTCTGCCTTTCATGCCACCTGTTTCCATAACAATGCAGGAACTAAGGTCAATTTCAAACTTCTCGGCTAAGTCAAGTAACCCAAAAGAAACTCCCCAAAGAATAATTTTCTTATTCGACTTTTTGAGTTCGGCTATTTTTGAAACTAATTCATCATGGTTATTTAGGTAAAATCCTGACTGACCAGACAAGTCTTTTCTTATAAAATAATCGATCATAGAGATCAACGATGAACCACTTCGTTCCAAATAAGATGGAAGCAGTGCCAGAAAATGATAATTATCGATCGGGCCGTAGAAGCGCTGAAAAATGATTAACGCATTTTTTAAATAAAAATCTAAGCTAGGAACAAAATGTTTGCTCACAATTGTACCAGAGGTAGCGCTACTCGTAAACACACTCTCAGGTTTCCAAGTACCGCAAACCACCGTATGTGATTTAAAAAAACGTATTGGCAAAAATGGAATTTTGTCTAATGAATTAATTGACCTCGGATCTTTGCCTAAATGATTAACATAAGTTTGATAAAGAAGGTTATTTTTGTATTGGAAACTAAAAAGCTTCAATGCAATATCCTCGAAGTTGGATTCGTTGATTTGATCGAGTGAAGAAGTGAAGTCGTCTAGTTCCAACGGTAAAAGAAATTGATTGATCAAAGATAAATTAATGCGCTGGATTAGAAATTTTACGATAATCCTGGTTTTGACATGGGTGGTAGGCGCTTGTATAAAGCAGCCAGAAGATTCTGTTATTCCCTATATAGAATTTCAAAGCATAGCTTTTAAAAATGAATTTTTAAGTACTAAAAATTTCGATACGTTAATCCTCACATTAAAATTTAGAGACGGAGATGGAGATTTAGGTATTAACGCAGATGAAACTGCAATCTATACTAGTAGCGTTGATTCCACAGATATCAATTCACCATATTATTTTGTTTACGATACTACCAAAAATACAATATGGTATTATACACACTCGCCAAATGATCCTAGGTTGCCGCGCACATTTAAATATGTAAATTATGCATCGTCTCAGAACATCCACTCACATCCATTTGATACATTACCTCCCTTAACATGCAAAAATTGGGAGCAAAGGAAGACCCCCTCAGATATATTTTATATCCAAATTAATCCCTACAACAATAATATCTTTGTTGATATTTATATAAAAAACGCTGACGGAACGTACACCTATTTCGACCCCAATGATATTTATCCGTTTGGAGAAAATTGTTCTCCAAATTTTTTTAACGCTCGATTTCCTGTTCTTTCAACTGACCTAGGGAAAAAATCATCTCTCAGTGGCACGATAACTTATAAAATTCAATCAGCTGGTCTTTGCATCTTTTTGTGTGGCAAAACTATTAAGGTCAAAACCTATATTCTCGATCGCGCATTTCACAAAAGTAGCGCTATTTGGTCAGATGATTTCGTAGTCAAATAGTGAAATCAGTAAAGCCTTGGAAAACGATCAGGCTCCGTTTCTCTCATTAGTTCATAAACCTTATCGAAAACTTCTTCAGGATTAGGCTTTGAAAAGTAGTCACCATCAGAGGCATATGCTGGACGGTGTTCTTTTGCAGCAACAGTTACTGGTGGTGCATCAAGAAAAGCAAAAGCACACTGTTCCTCCAAGACTTTTTGCATCATGAATGCAGTAGCACCACCAGGAACATCTTCATCCGCAAAAACAACACGGCTTGTCTTTTTGATTGATTGGGCGATCGAATGATGAATATCAAAAGGGAGTAACGTTTGAACATCGATGACTTCGCAAGAGATTCCTTGTTTCTCCAAGTCATCGGCTGCTTCCATGACCACACGGCACATCGAACCATAAGTCACTATGGTAACATCGTCTCCTTCTCTTAAAATTTCAGGTAAACCCAAAGGGATTTTAAACTCGCCAACGTTATCTGGTAATTTTTCTTTTAACCGATAGCCATTCAAGCATTCAATAATCAGGCATGGATCATCACTTTCCAACATGGTATTGTAAAACCCAGCAGCCTGAGTCATGTTTCTAGGAACGAGCACGTACATTCCACGTAAACTGTGCAAGATCATGCCCATGGGTGAGCCGGCGTGCCAAATACCTTCTAAACGATGGCCACGGGTTCGTACAATGAGAGGGGCTTTCTGTCCGCCCTTTGTTCTATATTGTAAACAAGCCAAGTCATCGGATAAAATCTGAATTGCGTAAAGCAAATAATCGAGATATTGAATTTCAGCAATTGGACGAAACCCACGCAACGCCAAACCAATTCCCTGACCTATAATCGTGCATTCGCGTATCCCTGTATCTGTCACTCGCAATTCCCCAAATTTTTCTTGCAAGCCTGCAAACCCCTGATTGACATCACCAATTTTTCCAACATCTTCACCAAAAGCCTGCACTAAAGGATCGCGCTTTAGCGCGGCCTCAAAGCAAGCTTGAAGTATTTCTCTTCCATCAAGCAAAGGAGAATTATCTGAATATTTCGCGGGAATAATTTCAGCTTTTAATGCAGACCATTCTGACTGACTATATAAATAGGAATTATAACGATCAAAGTTTTCCTCGTTCACTGATTTCACCCAATCAATTATCGCTTGTCTTACTTCAATCTCCTTCCCCGCTAAAACCCGCAATGCTTTTTTTGCTGCTTTTAGCGAATCTAATCGTTCAGGATTAATGGTTTGCTCTAGGTGCTTTTTGATTTCAATTATTTCTGGAAAATCTTCCCCTGCCTTTGCAAGGAGAGGCATCAATTTTTTCTGACTCTTTTGATTATCTGATGTAAAAGCTTTCCATGCAAAATCTTTTGCCGCTTTCGCTGCGGCTTTTGCTTCTTTCTCGAGGCCATCTAATTCTTCCGGTGAAGCAATAGCTTGGTCAATAATCCACTCTCGCATCTTGCTAACACAATCATGATTTTTTTCCCATGTTAACCGCTCTTTTGATTTGTACCGTTCATGAGATCCAGAAGTGCTGTGTCCTTGAGGCTGCGTCATTTCTGTTACGTGTACCAATACAGGCACATGTTCTTCGCGGCAAATTTTCTCTGCGTGCTCGTACACCCTGCAAAGCTCTTCGTAATCCCAACCATTGGCAGTAAAAATTTCTAATCCCTTCTCTTTTTGAGAGCGTTGAAATCCCGAAAGTATTTTCGAGATGCTTCCTTTCGTAGTTTGATATTCTTTGGGGACTGAAATTCCGTAATCATCATCCCATACAGAAATGAGCATTGGCACTTGCAATACTCCGGCCGCATTGATAGCCTCAAAAAACATTCCTTCAGATGTAGAAGCATTTCCTATAGTACCGAAGGCAATTTCGTTTCCGTTTGAACTAAGATTCGAGAACTGTTTGAGTTCATCATTTTGGCGAAACAGTTTAGAAGCATATGCAAGCCCCAAGAGCCTTGGCATTTGCGCAGCTGTTGGTGAAATATCGGCGCTGCTATTTTTTAGCTTAGCAAGCTCTTTTAGTTGACCGCGCTCATCCGACATTCTGGTAGCAAAATGCCCTGTCATCTGTCTTCCTGCCGAAGCTGGATCTGCTTCTACGCTTGTATGAGCATACAATTGAGCAAAATAATTTGTCAACACCATCTCACCAATTGCCAGCATAAATGTCTGGTCGCGGTAATATCCGGCACGGTGATCGCCATTGCGAAATACTTTGGCCATTGCTATTTGAGCCAATTCCTTGCCGTCGCCAAAAATTCCAAACTTGGCCTTACCCATAAACACTTCCTTGCGTGCGATAAGGCTAGCCTCGCGGCTTTCGCAAGCAAGTTTGAAGTCTGCCAAAATCATTTCAGCTTTTTGATGTGAAATGCCTGCAGCCATGGTTTTTGTTAGGCCCACATTAATCAGGTTTATCGGTAAAAGTAGGGAAAAAGAAATGAGGGTTCAAAAGGAAAATTGTTGCCTAATTTTATTGGGCCATCAAATAAATATTCAAAAGAATGCATTGAGATTTCACTAATTCAACAAACAATAAAATGGTCTTTGCCAAACGCAAATGGTGCCTAAAATGCGCAATATTTTCAATTACAATCGAATGTTATCTTTGTGCTTTCGAATTTAACTAGCTCATTATAAATACTAATTCCATGATTATTGGCGTACCTAAAGAAATCAAAAATAACGAAAATCGTGTCGCGTTAACTCCCGCAGGAGCCCAGGAATTTGTGAGGCGCGGCCATACGGTATACCTACAAACCAAGGCCGGCGAAGGCAGCGGCTTCAGCGATCAAGAATATGTTGGCGCAGGTGCAAAAATTCTTTCTAAAGCTGAAGAAGTATTCGCCATTGCTGAAATGATCATGAAAGTGAAAGAGCCGATCGAACAGGAATATGGTCTTATCAAAAAAGACCAACTGGTGTTTACATATTTTCATTTCGCATCTTATGAACCACTGGCACATGCCATGATCAAAACGGGTGCTGTTTGCCTCGCGTATGAAACAGTGGAACGTCTTGATGGAAGTCTTCCTTTATTGGTACCTATGAGTGAAGTAGCGGGAAGAATGTCAATTCAAGAGGGAGCAAAATATTTAGAGAAGCCATTGAAGGGACGTGGAATATTATTAGGCGGTGTACCCGGAGTAATGCCAGCAAAAGTTTTGATTCTTGGCGGTGGTGTTGTTGGAACTAATGCAGCGAAGATGGCGGCTGGCATGGGAGCTGATGTAATCATTGCAGATTTAAATATTAATCGACTCCGCTACTTGGATGATGTAATGCCCAAGAATGTTCATACCGTTGTAAGCAGTGACTACGTGCTTCGTGAATTAGTGAAAACGCATGATTTAATTATCGGTGGAGTATTAGTTCCTGGCGCGAAAGCGCCAAAACTTATTACTCGCGACATGCTGAAGACAATGAGACCGGGAACGGTACTGGTTGATGTTGCAGTAGATCAGGGTGGTTGCATAGAAACTTGTAAGCCTACAACTCATGAAAATCCAACATTTATTATCGATGATGTAGTTCACTATTGCGTGGCTAACATGCCTGGCGCAGTGCCTTACACCTCTACATTGGCACTTACCAATGCAACTCTTCCCTACGCTCTCAAGCTCGCTGGACATGGCTGGAAAAAAGCTTGCTCAGAAAATACAGACTTAAAAAAAGGTCTAAACGTAATTCAAGGCAAAGTTGTATATAAAGCAGTTGCCGATGCTTTCAACCTTCCTTATACTGAGGTGAAGGAGTTTTTGAATTGACCTTTCAGGATAGTCGCTATATCCGACAGTCGTAACTCGATGACTACCGACAAATACGATATCATTATCATCGGAGCGGGTCACAATGGCCTCATTGCAGCAGCGTATTTAGCGAAAGCAGGCAAGCGCATTTTGATACTTGAGGCAAACGATGAAATTGGTGGCGCCACTACAAGTGTGTGCGCCTTCCCAGATTTTGACGCACGTATGTCCCGTTATTCTTATTTGGTTTCTTTATTACCCAACCAAATCGTGAGTGACCTTGGGCTGAACTTCAAAACTCTTTCAAGAAAAGTTGCGAGTTATACACCATTTCGCTATCAAGGAATCGATCAGGGTTTATACGTTTCCCGGATTTGGGATGAAACAACATCGGCATCTTTCAATGCTTTACCTGATGGAAATATTGAAGCGAGAGCCTGGCAAAAGTTTTATGGCGAGATAGAAACATTCGCTCAACGAATGGCACCTTCCCTACTTAAGCCATTGCCAACCCGATCTGAATTAGAAAAACAAATTGGCAATAATACAGTCTGGAACTATCTGATTGAAAATCCAATTGGAGAAGTAATCACAAAGACTTTTAAGAATGATATCGTTCGGGGTGTGGTGCTTACCGATGCACTTATTGGTACATACGTTTCGGCATTTTCGATGCAAGCCAATAAATGTTTTCTATATCATTTAATTGGAAATGGAAGTGGTGAATGGAAAGTGCCGGCTGGAGGCATGGGCGCCCTAGTGCTGGAACTGGAAAGAGTTGCTAAATCTTCGGGTGTATCTATTGCCGTAAACAGCCGCGTTGTGAAAGTGCAATCGGATGGAAAAGAAGTCTCCGTTACATTGGAAGGCGGAAAAACTATTTACAGTAAGTATTTGCTTTCCAACGCAGCGCCCCAAGTGTTAGCAAAATTACGTGGTAAGAATCCTCCTAAAAGTTTGGAAGGGTCGCAGCTGAAAATCAATATGCTGCTAAAACAATTGCCGCGATTGAAATCAGATATGAATCCGCATGACGCTTTTGCTGGAACTTTTCATGTCAATGAAAGCTTTGCACAGTTGGAGTCCGCCTATCAAGAAGCGCAATCCGGAATAATTCCTTCCAGGCTTCCACTTGAAATGTATTGTCATACATTAACTGATCAAAGTATTCTGAGCGCAGAATTACAGCGTGAGGGTTATCACACCCTAACACTCTTTGGACTCCACACACCTGCAGCCCTCTTTGATCATAATCATGACGCGCAACGAAAGGCTGCAATGGACGCTGCCATCCGGTCGCTTAATGAATACCTCGTTGATCCGATTGAGTCTGTGCTTGCGCGATCATCAACGAATGAACTGGCTATAGAAGTGAAAACACCTTTAGACATTGAAGCAGCAATTGGGTTGCCCCGTGGAAATATTTTTCACAGCGATTTAGATTTTCCATTCAGAGAAAACGACGAAACTCCAGGATGGGGCGTAGAAACGGATGACCCCTGCATATTTATTTGTGGTGCTGGTGCAAAACGTGGCGGCGGAGTAAGTGGAATCCCCGGACACAATGCAGCTATGGCCGTTCTGGCAAAAGAGAGTTGATCAGTTAAAACAAGTACAAGTTTAAAGATTACGGTAAGGTGTGTCCCTTGCCCAGTGCCACTTTGGGATTATCATAGCGACCAGTAACATGAAAAGGGACTTTAATCTTTGTAAAAGGAATCAATTCAATTTTCACCAAATAATTGATCATACCGCTCATGGTATTCACACCTTCTATGTCGGCATCAAACCCTGATACTTTAATTGAAAAAGGTTTTACGATGATCTTGTTGTCTTTGATCTCAGTCTCCATAATGAAATCTTTCAAATGCGGATCATTCATCTCGCTCTTCTTGGCGCTCTTGCTGATTTCTTCAAATAGCTTCATGCCATTTATTTTGGCATCTGCGATTCGCATGATTCCTCCTCCTTCAAGGGTTTCCAATTTGGGTTGCATGTCTTTGGCCAACTCACCTTTTAGTTTGTAGTTTACTGAAAATCTACCGTAAGTATTCGCAGCTGAAGGGGCCAGCCTCCTCATCAATCCGATCTCACGGTATGCCCGATTAATATCAAGTTCCTTTACATCTAGAAGCATGTCGAACTTAGGATGGAGCATATCACGTGTGTCATAATCCCCAGTAACACTAAATTTTGCATCTAGTGAATTAAAACCAGTTTCGTGAAGACTCATTACTCCATCCTTGATAGTTATTTCGCCATCCAAATCGGTGATCTTAAGATCTTCATACTTCAATTCCTTAATCTCCGAATCAAATACAAACTCAATATTCCTTGGAATCTCGATCACTGTAAGTTTGGAATGTGTCGTGTCAGTTTCAGCGATGGGTTTGCCTGAAGCTGTTTGAGCAGGCGGCATCCACTCATTGATATCCAAAGTATCACATTGAAAATCAAGATCACCTTTGATTAAATCATTCCGTTTGGTGGCAAATGCCATATAATTACTAATCTCACCACTCAACTTAACATTGCTCCTGCCCAACTTCCCCTCAAATTTTTGCAAAATAATTTTATCGGAATTAAACTTAAACACTGCACTATCGATCCGAATGGGATTAGAAACCTTAGCTCCACTAATATTTACTCCGGCAAACTTCAGCTTCCCGCGAGTTGAAACTTTTGTGTAATTGCCAACCTCCAAATCACTCAATAAACCTTTGGTTCTTATGTGTGCATCAAGAATACCGGAGAGCTCAACTCCATCCAGCGGATATACCTGCGAAATTTTTGAAAGGTCAGCTTTTCCGTCAATTTTAAAACTATACTCGTAATTATTTAGGTTAGTAAGGCTTCCGCTGATTGTAAACGGTTCGTCTTCGAGAGTATAGGTGAGTTTACTAATAGTGAGCTTGGCATCTGCTAAATCTCCAGTCTTACTAACTGCCTCGGCAAAAAAATGAATGTCCTTAATAGGATGCGGATACCCTTTGTATTGAATAGAACCATCGGCAAGAGTCATCTTTGAATCAACGATCGGGAATTTTTTCTTCTCCTTGCTGTACAAACCTTTAGCCAGTAAATCAATGTTGAATTTTCCTTTTAATTGATAGCCAGCGATCGGGTATATTTTTTCAATATCTTCCAAGTCAAGATCCGCATCAAGATCGGCATCAACTTCCGTATCCGGATAGCCCTTTAGCTTCGCAAATCCATGTAGAACATTATCATCCAATTCGGCATGTATTTGACGAAAGTCTATAACCGTATTGTCCAGATCACCTGTTTTGTTTTCTGCATTCAAATGAAATTGTAAATTGGATATAGGTCGCGGAAAGCTATCGTATCTCGCATATCCATCTGTCAATTTCAAATTGAGATGGAATGGCGGGAATAATGAATTTTTATCGTCATACATTCCTTTCGCCTTCAATTCAAGATTCACCTTTCCTTTAAGCGTAAAGTTCTTAATGGGAAACAATCGCTCCAATGCGGCTATTTCAACATCAGCAAAAATATCGGTATCGATTTTTGGTTTGTGAAGGCCAGCTATCTTCAATCTTCCATGCACTGGGTGTTTGCCCAGGTCTACATGAAATTTTTTCAGATCAATTACCGTACTATCAAGGATGTGCTCTTTATTATCGACCACGAGTTCGAACTGAATATTATTGAATGCTTCGGGAAGGCTATCGATTTTAACCATCGCGTCTTTCACATTGATGTCGAGGTGAAACGCTGGAAGTTCATTTGTTGAGCCTGAGTAAACACCATCTAAAAATCCATTAAAGGTCAGATCGCCCCGGGTTTCCATGTAATCAAAATTTTTCATGTACAAGCCCGGTACAAGTGACAAAATGTTTTTAAAGGTTGTTTCCTGCGCTTGAAATTTTAGGTTCATGGCATAGCGATCAACGACTTGCTGAAAAAAACCATCTACACTAAAAATAAAATGATTGATCTGAATCCGGTTTTCTTTGAACGTGAATTTGCTTTCTGGCAAATTCATTTCCATGATCATCTCCACTCCTACTTCTTTCTTTAAGAAATACTGAATATTATCATAGTTAAGAGAAAATTGACGGACAATTGTTTTCGTTTTGTAATCAAAGACATCTTCAAGAAAATCACCCCTTCCTTCGTGCTCGATATCAATAGCTTTCACAAAAATATTTTGTTGCCAATCTGAGTAGGAAATCTCCCCTCTTTCAATACTTACCTTATCAATAGCCACATTAACTGCCGATTTCTTTTTTTGAGATGTTACAGTATCTTTTTTAGCTATGTCATAATTTGCTTTTCCATCCTTGAGAACATAAATATTGATTTCAGGATCAAGAAGGTTTACACTTTTTATTTCTATTTCCTTTCTGGCAACCAGGCTCCATAGGTTGACCTCTAATTGAGCTTCTTTCGCAGCGGCTAAGGTGTCGCTTTTAAAATCATTTTTACCAATGATTAATAAGTCGTTTAACGAAAGAGTGAGGTTTGGAAAGTGTCTAAGCAGGCGAAGTTCTACTTCACTGAAAGTAACATCTGCATCCACTTGTTGGTCAATCTCCTTTTCAAGATCAACCCGAATGGCATTTCTATACACTTTTGGCAATATTATCGCTGCCAAAATTGATACTATAAGGAGGGAGCCCAATGAAATGAGAGCCCATTTAAAAAAACGCTTCATACCTAAAGGTAAAATCTAATGTCAATTGTTGAAAGAATGAAATTTATTTTTTTCCAGCCAATGGATAGCTTTCTAATTTCACAAATGTGTAGCCTTGCTTCCTCAATTGAGGCACTGCTTCCAATAAGGCCTCGAATCCATTTCGTTCTGGATGATTCATGTGCATAATAACGATAGCTCCTGGTTTAATTTTTTTTAAGATATTTTGTTTGATCTCTGTGGCTTCAGCACATAGCGAAGCATCTCCCGAAAGAACACTATAGGTTATAATCTGTTCTCTCAATTCCTTGGCAACACTAATGCACCCCTCATCTGCCATTGCTGCTGCTGGCCTGTAAAATTTAGGCTTCTTCTTGTTATAAAATTCAATTTGCCTCGCATTCAGCTCAACCTCATCAAATACATCATCTACATCTTCAGTACCAACCAATCCGTATTTGCTTTTTCCTGTGATGGAACAAGGCCGATGCGAAAGTCCATGATTTTCAATTTCAAATAACGGTTCATTGCAAAGCTGTCGAAATAAGGAGTCATTTTTTTGGATCCATAATCCCGAAATAAAGAGTGTTGCCTTAATCTTTTCTTTCTTAAGAAACTCGATAAGAGCGCTATCAAACCCACTGCCAGTAGGGCCTCCACAAGCATCAAAAGTCAGGGCCACGACCTTTCGAGGAGAAGAAATTTTGGTCATAATGCCAGATGTAAACTCACCAAACTCACCAGCTTTTGTATCCTTTAATTTTCCAACGGCAATAGTTTTTCTTTCACAATAGTTTATATCAGTGGCCTCTTTATTCACATCAAAGGATTGAGCCATTAACGCATTGCAGCCAAGAAGTGCTATTGCACTTAGTAGGCAATTTTTCATTTGTAAATAACAAAGGCTGGATACTACCAGCCTTTGTTTAATCTTTGCTTCAGGATACATCAGTCTACTTCTAAGCCAAGTGCCTTCATTTTCTTTTTTAGGTCAACAATTTTAGGCTCATACGTTTCATCGTAAAGTGAAATATCGCTATAAATTGAAAGCAGTCCATACAGAGCATCTGCATCCTGATTATTGACTACGGTGCATTTTTCCCAATAAACCACTGATTCTTTCAACTTAATTGGTATTTGTTTATAGAGCTCTTGGCGTTTTTTTAGGTCTGCTTCCTTTTGACCGGTAATTGCATTTCTTTGGTCTCTTAATTTTTGAGCATCTGCATAAGTAAGTTTGCCCAACACAAGATTCGCATCAAAATAATCAGGATCAATCTTTACTGCCTCAGCCATCCAATGTTTTGAACCATCAATATCTTTTAATTCATTACAGATCAAGCCCAGGAAATATCTAGATTCTTTATCTGTAGGGTCTGCACTTGCACGTTTCTCCATCAGCACCTTCGCATCTGGAAGCCTGTTTGTTTGAGTATAAATATTATATTCCAGGTTCAGGTAGTCCATGTTGCTTGGATATTTTGCCGTGAGCTCCTGGGCTACTTTAAGAGCAGCATTCGTGTTTTTCATGTAGGTAGTGTCAAGCAAAGGATCATACTTCTTGTTCGCTTCTTTACCCTTCTTCTTAGCATCGTCAGCTCGCTTGATGTAAATGGAATATTGCTGTAAAGAAGCGTCAGCGTTTTTGCCACCCTTCTCCTTATATCTTTTGATATAAGCGAGCGCTTTGTCGGTTTCCTCCGCGGCAGGAGCAAAATAAACTCCCGCATTCAACAATTGCGCTGTATCATCCGGCAAAAAGAATATCACCTTCTCAATATCAACAAATGCTTTTTTGTAGTCTTTCTTTTGATAGATACCATAACCTCTCTCCAGGTATTTTGTAGCTAAGATCGAAGCTACTTGAGTTTTAGGCATGGGTAGCGGAAGGTTCATCGTAAGGGTATTCACTAAACTTGCATTCTTTCCCTTGTCAATCTCTTCAGCCTTCGTGAAAGCTTCTTTTGCAGCGGGAAATGGATCTGGATCGAGGGCTTTGAATTTTTCTATTTTAGTTGTATCGATCGCACAGTAAATCATTCCTTTCAAATACCAAGCCTTGGAGGCATTCTTTGATGGCTGGCCTTTTTTATCGACCATGAATTCCTGATTAGTGACTGTTGCATCAATAATGGATTTTGCCTCGTCAAAGTTTCCCTTTTGCAAAGCGGCTTCGGCTTTACTTACACTAGGTTTGATCTCCTTCTGTGCCGCGGCAGCAAATGGCAACAAAAAGAGAAGAAGAGCTATTTTTTTCATAAAAAAGTATTAAGAATCCTGGTTTTAGTTAATGGTTAAAGTTACAATTAATTATAATTCGTTTTCTGTGTTTTCGCCTTCCATCTTCTGGATTTTTTCTACGGAAGAAATAGCATCATCATCATTAAGTTTGATCAGACGAACTCCTTGAGTGGCGCGGCCCATCACACGAAGTTCATCGACACTAATACGAATGCTAATTCCTGACTTATTAATGATCATTAAATCGTCTTTATCTACTACTTCCTTAATGGCAACAAGTTTGCCGGTTTTTTCGGTTACATTAATCGTCTTCACTCCTTTGCCTCCCCGACGAGTTATCCTGTAGTCACTGATATCAGAACGCTTACCGTAACCTTTTTCTGATACAACCAAAAGGTTAGCATCCTCACGAGAAATACAAACCATGCCTATCACTTTGTCCTTGCTATTTTCCAATGTTGCACCTTTCACACCAGCTGCCGTGCGACCCATCGGTCTCACGTCACCTTCATCGAAGTGAACGGCTTTACCTTCGCTCTTTGCAATGATGATGTGGTTTTTTCCATTCGTCAATGCCGCGTCGAGCAAGCGATCTCCTTCATGCACTGTAATAGCAGTGATACCATTGGCGCGAGGACGAGAGTAAGCTTCTAACGATGTCTTTTTGATGATTCCTTTTTCGGTGCAAAGAATTACAAAAGTATTGTTGATATAATCGGGATCTTCCAGACTCTTCAAATTCAATACGGCCCTTACACTGTCGCCCGATTCGATATTTAATAAATTCTGAATCGCGCGGCCTTTAGCTGTTTTATTTCCCTCAGGGATTTCATATACTTTCTTCCAATATACTTTACCAAACTCTGTAAAGATGAGCATATAGTTATGCGCCTGCGCAACAAACAAATGCTCAGTGAAATCATCATCCTTTGAGCCGGCAGCCTTTGAGCCGATGCCTCCTCTGCCTTGTGTGCGATATTCTGAAAGTGATGTGCGCTTTACATACCCCTGGTTTGAAATCGTGATCACCATTTCTTCGTTGGGGATCATGTCTTCCATGGTGATGTCGTCATCGCTGTGAACAATTTGCGTTCTGCGAGAATCGGC
>Ga0207155_1119_pt1 | contig 18140 bp, 11 predicted proteins | sample Alteio_BWMinHeat_26_FD_153515 | JGI IMG/M metagenome (GOLD analysis project Ga0207155, IMG submission 153515) | Enriched cells from forest soil in Barre Woods Harvard Forest LTER site, Petersham, Massachusetts, United States -... | ecosystem: Environmental > Terrestrial > Soil > Temperate forest >... | reverse complement strand
TCGATGGCGGCGAAGCCGGACGCTCAGGTTGCGGGATGAGTCGCGACAGTCCTTCCAGTGTGCCGAACCATAGGGAACCGTCGCGCCCGCGAAAACCAACGTTGACAAAGCTATTAGCCAGCCCATCGGCCATTGTGTAGTGTGTTATATGACCAGTTGCCGGATCGAGTTTGTCCAGGCCCCGGCCGGTCCCAACATATATCATTCCCCATTTGTCTTCAGTCACACACGTAGCCTGATTGCTTGATAGTCCATCGGCGGTTGAGTAGGTGAGGACGCGGATGTGCTCCTCGTCTGGATGGTCTAACCGAGCCACGCCCCCTTCACTGGTCGCGATCCAGAGCCTGCCCTGATGATCGAGATAGAAGCCACGAATGAGCCCTGGCGGCACGCCATCTGCAGTTGTGAGAGCCGTGAATCGCCCTGCTCGATAGCGCAAAAGGCCCCCCTTATAGAGTCCGATCCAAAGATTGCCTGAGCCATCTTCGCAAAAAGCCGTCGGCGATGCCTCTGGTATTCCGTCTGCCGGCGAGTAGCGATGCAGAGTCTCGGTCGCTCGCTCCCACCGGGTCAGCACGCCTTTGGGGTCATCGAGCGTGCTGATCCAGATATCGCCGCGCGAGTCTTCAAAGAGGCGAAATATCGCATTCGCGGGAAGGCCATCTTGTATTCTGTAGATTGCTTTGGGACGCGCGTGGGTGATTTGCTCCAGGCTGGTTAGCCTGGGGTAGCGGACGAGTCCTTCGCCGGTGCTAATCCACCACTCGCCTGCGCTATCCTGGAACGTGATCTGGTACCAGCCCCAGCCCCGGTAGTACATACCTTTCGGCAGAGTAAGGGGAACGGCAGTGAACCTTCCGTGCTCGAACCGGCTGATGAAACCGTTGGTGGTGATTACGCATACTTCGCCTCTCCTGTCTTCAAGAATCGAAGCCACGCGAGTGCCGCCGAGACCGTCAGGCTTCGTATAGGTGACGAATCCGTTAGCCGCCAGCCTCATCGCTCCGACGGTAGAAGTGCCTATCCAGAGATTGCGGTCGCGGTCTTCATACAGAGTGTTTATTTCCGTGTTGCTGAGGCCATTGGCCTGGGTATAGCTCCGGAACCTTCCGCCATCTTTGCTCTCTGCAGGCAGGAACTCGCTCAATCCTACGTCGGTGCCGACCCATAGCTTTCCATCCGAGGATTGACGTAGCGAGCTGATATTGTTACTTGGCAGCCCATCTTTCAAAGTGTACACTCGTGCAACCGCCAAGTGGCCTGGCTTCGGATCAGCAACAAGTTCATACAGTCCAAACCCCGAGCCAACCCATATGCGTCCGTCCCTGTCTTCAAGCAACGCGTTTGAAAAAGCTTTCGGCAACTTTTCTCTTCCGGTAAAACGCTCGACGATCCCATCCGGCCACAGCCTGTACAGTCCGGACTGCGCGATGATCCACAGCGAACCGCGTCGATCTTCGATAATCGCTTGAACTCGCAGCTTTTCTACCGCGCCCGCCGGTTGAATGATATCGACGAAGGAAAACACCGCCTTGCCCCCGGGCTGATCGAGACGAAAGAGCCCGGCCGACGTCCCGCACCAGATCGTGCCCGCTTGATCTTCACATATCACGTTGATCGATCGAGCGGTTGCTTCTTCGCTCGGGTAGTAAATGACAAACCTCCCCGAAGATGCCCGCGGAGGACTTTCGCTCGCTTGTAGCATCGGATCAGGGATGAAACGACACAGGCCGTTGTTCGTTGCGACCCAGTAAGTCTTGCTTCGCGTCTCTAGAAGATCATTAACCTGCCGGTCGGCAAGACCTTGTTCCATTCCATAGTTGGTGAACCTGTACCCGTCGAAGCGCGACAAGCCCTCACTCGTGCAAAACCAGAGGAAGCCCTTCGAATCCTGTACTATGCGGTTGACGTGATCGCGAGCCAGGCCGTCAGCAGCCGTGTAGGTTTTGATGGGCAAGCGTTCGGCATTCGCGTCGACGGCGGACGCGGTAAGAATTAATAGAGTCAAGGCGGCAAGCATTGCTAGCCTCATCCGCCACCGAGCAACCCCTATACTCAAAGTGCGCCATCCCCGGGCCCTGGCGCCCGAGCGGTCATCAGTCTGCTCATTAAACCAGTCGAGACCAGTTCCTTAAGGACCTCAAATTCGTTGAGGACAAGCTACAACCCTTAGCATTATAGCAAGGTATCGGCAGGTTCCCTAACCTTGGGGTTGAACCCTGGAACCCTGCTGCGAAGGTGGTGACTGTGTCGTGCCGGCCCTGAGATCTAGCACCTGCAGACCGCGGACCGGACCGTGTCGATAATCCTGGAGGTCTGTCAGACTCCCTGGGTCACCTTCAGGTAGATTGTGGCGTTGCCGGTCAGCGGGTTATCGCCCGGCCGCTACCATATCGTCTTTCGCCCTGTGACCCAGGAGAAAAGGACGAGATCAATCCGAGGCCCATCTGGTGAGGCTGGGCACCGCGCGGAGCGCTGAGTCTGATGACCAGGTTGCATCAATTAAATAGCCTGACTGCCCACTCTCCAAACTCTCCCACCTCTCTGAACTCTCTGAATTCCTCATGGACACATGCAGGTTGGGTGCGGGTTCGTCTGAAAGAGTGTTATGGATTCGTACATACCTGGACCGATTATCAAGGTGACGTTGGCGCTGCCAGTCAATTGACTGAGGTTGAACGCGGCACTGACCTTGCGGTCGGGCCGGCTATCCATGAGTGACACGATATGGTTGATTACCTTGATGGATCCGGTTCCCGACAGGGTCAACTTGTCTTTGCATCGCGTATACAGGTAAGCCCCGGTCTGCGAGCTGAACCTGAAAGTATCACCTGTGTGATCGTCCTGAATGCATGTGTCGAGCGCCGTCACAGTAACGGTGAAGCTGCACATGCCGGTAATATGCAGTAAGTCAGTCGCGAAAATGGTGACCTGCGACGTGCCTGCCGGGAAAAGATGCGGCGACGTAATCACCGTATTGCCAATCTTGAATGTGGGTGGGATCTGGCCGTCGCAGAAGTCTGTTGCGGTTGCGGCGAAACTCACCATCGCAGAAGAGCTGCCCGGATCGCTGACAACCGAGATGTTCGGCGGGCAGATCACGGTAGGCGGCGGAACTATCGGCTCTGAGAATTCATAGGCGCCGATGTCCACGTGACACCGAGGGACTCCGCGCTGGTCCGCGATCAGGAATAGCGGAGCGCCACGGACCGAGTTGTCACCTGCATCGATGGCCGGGCTGCCTGCCAGCAGCGCCATCGTGAGAGTGGTACCGCCGTTGCCCTGAAGCGGACCCAGTACGGGATCGCCGGAAAGAAACGGGGAGCAGCTTCCATCCTGAATCAGGTTATGGCTGTTTGTGCCTGTCAGTCCCAGATTGACACAGTCCCCCCCGGTGCTGTGAGCAATGATGGTGTTGTCGAGATTCAAGGTCCCGGTATTGACGCCGCCGGTGCCGAAGAAGCCGCCCCCGCTGGGAGCGGAGTTGCCGCTGAGTGTGCAGTTGGTCAATGTGAGAATACCTGAGTCCGGATTTATTGAACCCAGGCCAAGGTGCTCGTTGTAGAGCGCGCCGCCATCTACAAGCGCTGAGTTGCTGTAAAAGGTACTATTGGCAAACGATGCCATACCATTGTTGTTTACCGCCCCACCATTCTTGTGGGCAGTGCAGGGGCAAAGTACAGTCGAGTTGTTGAAAAAGGTACTGCCATTAACAGACAAGCCACCCCCGTTGACCTTTGGCGCACCAGCATTCATGATCGCCCCGCCATCGGACGAAGTGTTCAATGAAAAAGAGGTGAGTGCGACCGAAAGCGTGCCCACGTTAGCGATGGCGCCTCCCGCGATGGCCGAGTTACTGGTGAAGGTGCAGGATGCAAGCGAGAGCGTGCTCCCAAACTCATTGCTAATCGCGCCGCCAAAGAACGCGTTGTTCGTAAGAAAAGCGCAATTGTCGAAGGACGCCGTACCGCCTTTGTTTTCCATGACGCCGCCGGCGTCCGTTACCTTATTGCTGCTGAAGTCGCAGCCGGTGGCCGACAACTTGCCGGTGCTGTAGATGGCGCCGCCTGTGTTGCCAAGGCCAGCGGCTGGGCCCGGGCCCAACTCGGCTCCATTTGCCAGCGTGAGGCCCGAGATAGTCAGGTTCCCGGACGAGCCAATATTGAAAATCCGCGAGGCGTTGTTCCCGCTGATCGTCAGCAAGGGCGGGGTCTGTTGCGGACCCGGTCCCTGGATCGTAAGCGTCTTGGAAATCGCAAGCTCTCCAGTCGTCAATGTGATCGTCGCCGGCAATGTAAGACTAAACATGATCGTATCGCCCGAGCTGGCGTTGCCGACGGCATCTCTCAGCGATCCTGGGCCGCCGTCGGCCGTGCTTGTGACGGTAAACACCGAAAAAGCCTTCGCTTGTCGGGTTATTACACCAGCACTCAGCGTCAGCAGGGCAAATAGGAATACCGTGGCGAATATTGCTCGTAGATTGGTAAAAGTCGATGTTTTCATTGATATGTTTTCCGAGGGGCTTGCTTAGCTACAAGGTGGTATGGCCTGAGGTCACTTGGCAGAGGTTATAACTTGGTGACCGCGCCCAATGTCACTCCTACAATCCACATGTTTGCGCCGTCGAAGGCTATTCCGAGCGGGCCGTTCCCCACAGGAAATGTCGCCTTGATTGCGCCGCCGCCGCTGGATTGGATCCTCGTTACGTTATGGCTGAAGAAGTTAGTGACCCAGACGTTGATTCCGTCGAAAGCCAGTTCCGCCGGGCCGACTCCTACAGCGATGGGAGGGAATGCGGAACCGTCACTTGAAGCGAGCCTGGTGACGGTGCCATCGTTCGTATTCGCCACCCAAATGGTTGCTCCATCGAAGGCTATTCCGGTTGGGCTGCCGCCGACCCCGAAGTTACCGAGGACCGTGCCATCGTTTGCCCTGAACCTGGTAACCGAATTGCTACTGGAGTGGTCACCCACATACTGGCGCCGTCAAAGGCTAGCTCCGTCGGATTCTGGCCGCCTGGTATAGAAGGGCCAACCGCGAAATCGACTCCATTCTTGCTGGCCTGATACCACCTGAGAAGAGCGATCTGCAGCGGGTGGAAACTGGCGCCTGCCGGGCCCGGGGGGCCTGGCGGGCCGACGCCTCCCTGCGGGGCCGGTCCCAAAGTTCACAATGGAGACAGTCGTGTAGGGAGATAGTCCGTTGACCACGCGGGTGAACCTCGAATTAAACGAGATGTACCCGCTCCCAGTCTGAGCGCTGGCGGTGAAATTGATCTTCACCGAGACTGCGTCGCCATAGGCGAACGTCTTGCCGAACGAGTTGCTGTATGTGATCACTACCTGGCGACCTCCTGGCCCCACCGCCACGGCAAAATCGGTTGCCACCAGCGCGGACGAATTGACCATTACCGGCGGCACAACGGAGGGCAGCGTCCCTATCGATGGGCTGAGGGTAAAACTGAACGTGTCTCCGGGCTGGAGCACGGCAGAAGGAATGCCTGTGGACGAGACCGATAGAACGGCGCTCGCCGCCTGGCCCGCCGCGAAGAGATTCGGCGTTACACTGAATGCGACGCTGGCACTTGTCTGCCCGAGGACGTCCCTTGTGGGAGATAGCGCGCCAGGCACCGCAGTACCGATCAGCATTGCGACGACGATGAGTTTGGCAACCCGTCCGATGTTGGCGCTCGACACAGCTACCGGCCGCCAATGTCCTGAGGCTTTAATGCAGCGGCCCAATCTCCGCGTGAAACCGAAGTGTTGCATGTATTGTCTCCCTTATCTTCTTGGAACTAAGAAATCACTATTGAAACCTCGAACCTGTCAGACCCCTTCAAATCGCCTGATTCTCAGAACTCCCTAGACCCCTAGCATTTGCAGACGGCGGATGGGTTGGTGTCATTTACCTGGAAGACCTGCCAAACTCCGTTGCCGATTTTCAGGTAGATGGTTGCATTACCGGTCAATTGGCCCTTGTTGAAGCCGGCCCGGATTCTGCGATCTGCTTTGAAATCCGTGAGCGTGCGAATGCCGTTTACCACCGCAACAGTGCCTGTTCCGCTCAGAGTGAAATTGTCCGAGCAGCGAGTGAACTGGTACTGGCCGGTTGTGCTGTTCCATTGAATCAGGTTGCCTGATGAGTTGTCCTTCAAGCAGGTGTCGAACGATGGCCCAACCTGCTGGAGCTCGAACGCGCCTATATCGACGTGGAGCCCGGACTTGCGAGGGAAGCCGGTCCCGCGCCCGTCGGCGGTCAGCGATAGCGGTGCTCCCAGCACGGAGTCGTCGCCCTGGTCGATGGCGGGACTGCCAGCGAGCAGCGCCATCGTCAGCGTGGGACCGCCGTTGTTCTGGAGAGGCCCAAGCATCGGATTGCCCGACAGCATCGGGCTGCAACTGCCATCCTGGATGAGGTTGTGACTATTGACGGTGGCCGTTCCCTGGTTCACGCAGTCCCCGCCCGTGGTACTATGGGCAATAATGTTGTTTTGCAGGTTCACCGGCGGAGGGGACACGAGAGATGTTACAAAGATGCCGCCGCCACTCCCGCTGCCGGCCGAGTTCCCGCTGAGGGTGCAGTTGGCGACCGTCGCGCCGGCTGCGATGTCGATGGCGCCACCCTGGTTGGTCGCCGCGTTACCGCTGAATGTGCAGTTGACAACGGTCGTCGTGCCGCCGTCGATGAGAATGGCGCCGCCGTTGTGTGACGCAGTGTTGCCGCCGAATGTGCTGCCCGCAATTAATGAAGTTCCTTCAGTGGCGATGGACCCGCCGAACTCCGCCGAGTTGTTGTTGAACGTGCTGGCCGCAACGTTTAAGGATCCAGTTGCCTTGTTGGAGATGGCGCCTGCATTGCCGAAGTTCGCAGAGTTGTGGCCGAATGTGCTGGTCTGAACGTTTAAGGTTCCAGTGCCCTCGTTCAAGATGGCGCCGCCCTCTGCCGCCGAGTTGCTGTTGAAAATGCAGGCGCTGACCGATAGGATGGCACCGGGGTTGTTATCGATCCCGCCGCCCGTACCAGCCGTGGAGCTGCCGGTGAAGGTGCAATTGGTAACCGATAGCGTGCCGCCGTTGTTGACTGCGCCGCCGGCGCTCGGGTCACTCCCGTTGGCAATCGTAAGGCCAGAGAGCGTCAGGTTCCTGCCAGTGGCGATGTCGAAGATCCGCGAGTCAAAATTACCGCTGATTGTCAGCGAGACCTGGCCAGGCCCGGTTATCGTAAGGTTGTTGAGTATTGAGATCTCGCCGCTCGTTAATATGATGGTAGCGGGAAGCGTCAGGTTAAACATGATGGTATCGCCGGGGTTGGCGGCGCCGATCGTATCCCTCAGCGATCCCGGGCCGCTGTCGGCCGTGTTTGTAACCGTAAGCGTCGAGGCGCTCGCTCGCCTTGTGCCCACTCTCGAATTCAAGGTTCCGATTGCCGCCAGCATCAGGCCGGCGGTTATCGCCGCAAGTCTCCGTAGCCTCGATCTCTTCATGTTTTCTCCTGTTTCTCCGGGTCTGGCTGCCGGTCCTGGCTATTGCCCTGGACTCATTTGCAACGAGTAACTCACCGACCCACTCTCCAAACTCTGAACTCTACTGAACCACGATGGTGACTGTGGCACTCCGGGTCTTGCCCCCATCATCTGCCGCCGTGAATGTGCGATTATAGGATCCTGGTGCCACGCCCCCACCAATCTTGAACTTGAACACAGCACTACCGGCTGCTGTCGTTATTGGATCAGGCGGTTTAGGTTTAATCCCCATACTCGCGGCTGGTGGGGTAACAGTCACATTTCCGCTAAATCCAGCGATGCGGTTGATAAGCAATGACAGGCTGACCTTTGATCCTGCCTGGCCGGATACGGAGGAGGGATTAAAGCTGATGGTAAAGTCAGGTACAGGCGTGCCCGCGCTGTATCGCGCGATGGCAAAGTCTACGTTGACAGTGGCAGTGACCGGGCGCGCTGTTTCGCCCGCGACAACAATATTGCCGTCCGCTTGAATCGCGACGGCCCTGGCCAGGTCATTATCATCACTCTTACCCTGGAGATTGGTGGTCCGGAGTCCACCGGCGCCGAAAGTCTGGTCGAGGGCGCCATCTCGATCGTATCGGGCCAGCGCCAGATCACCAGTAGAAGAACCGTGCGAGCCAGCTCCGGCGACGACAATCTTGCCGTCTGCTTGAATCGCGACGGCTCCGGCAGCATCGTAATCACCAAAGAAATCAGTCGTCTGTCTTCCACCGGCGCCAAAGGTTTGGTCGAGACTGCCATCCGGATTGTAACGGGCGAGCGCGAAATCAATGCTCGAAACAGAGTTGCCAAGAGTGGCGTACCCCGCCGCCACGATATTTCCATCCGGCTGAAGTGCAACGCTAAAGGCGGCGCTTGGCTTCCCAAAGAAATCAGTCGTCTGCTTGCCGCCAGCGCCAAAGGCTTGATCGAGGCTGCCGTCAGGGTTGTAACGCGCCAGCGCGAAATCGGTGGAGCCCGCGCCGCTATTAAAGGCCAACCCCGCAACGACTAGCTTGCCATCCGATTGAATAGCAATGGCGTAAGCCACATCTTCGCCGCCAAAGAAGTCAGTGGTCACCTTTCCGCCGGAGCCAAAGCCTTGATCGAGGTCTCCGTTCAGTTTGTAGCGGGCCAGCGCAAAATCAGCGGTAGGGTTGTCGTCGCCGTGTTGCGCATATCCGGCCAGCACGATCTTTCCGTCCGGCTGAATGACAACGCCGTTGGCTTGATCGAAATTCCCGAAAAAGTCGGAGGTCTGTTTCCCGGCGGCGCCAAAACCTGGATCCAGAGTGCCATCCGGGTTATAACGCGCGAGCGCGAAATCACCAGTAGAGAAGCTATCGCTACGCTTAGTTACCCCTACAACGACAATCTTTCCGTCCGATTCAAGCGCCACGCCATTAGCCTGATCGAGGTTCCCGAAGAAGTCGGAGGTCTGTTTCCCGGCGGCGCCAAAGCTCGGATCCAGGCTTCCATCGGAGTTGTATCGAGCCAGCGCGAAATCACCTGAACTGAGGGCACTGTCATGAAGGGCCAAACCGGCCGCTACGACCTTTCCGTCGGGTTGAAGAGCCAGGCTGGTGGCCGTATCATAGTTGTCGAAGAAGTCCGTGGTCTGTATTCCCCCATTGCCAAAGGTGGGATCAAGATCGCCCGCCGCCTCCGGGCTTTCCCGCCGGGTGGCGCTTGGATCATCTTGCTTAGCGCCGACTGCCGGCGCGGCGCCAAAGCCGCTGGCTCCGACGAGAACCATCGCTAAAACTGAGCACGCCCTTCTAACGGTCAATCCTCTAGTCATCGTCTTATCTCCTCGATCACTTCATATCCAGTACCCAACGGCCAGCCAAACTCTACTGAACCACAATGGTTACCGTGGCGGTTCGGGTCCTACCCGTGTCATCTGTTGCCGTGAAGGTGCGACCGTAGGGTCCTGCCCCAACGCCGCCGCCGATCTTCATCTTGAAGACGACGTTACTTGATGAGGTCGTTATCGGATCAGGCGGTTTCGGTTTAATACCGTTGCCTGCGGCCGGAGGGGTGATGGTGACGTTGCCGGTGAATCCGCCGGTGCGATTGATCATCACGGGTAGACTGACCTTTGATCCTGCTTGCGCGGCGACGGACGATGGATTAAAGCTGATTGTAAAGCCAGGCACAGGGGTCCCCGCGCTGTATCGCGCGATGGCAAAGTCAACGGTAGAGGAGGGAGTCGCGTTGCGCGCTGTTTCGCCCCCGACAACAATCTTGCCGTCCGGCTGAATTACGACGCTTGTGGCCGAGTCATTATCATCAGTATTACCCTGGAGATTGGTTGTCCGGAGTCCACCCGCGCCGAAGGTCTGGTCGAGGGTGCCGTCCGGATTGTATCGGGCCAGAGCCACATCAGCAGTAGAACCCCCGTGCCCGGCTGCTCCCGCGACGACAATCTTGCCGTCAGCTTGTATTGCCACGCCTTGGGCCACATCGGCTTCATTGAAGAAATCAGTCGTCTGCTTTCCACCCACGCCAAAGGCCTGATCGAGGCTGCCATCCGGATTGTAGCGCGCGAGCGCGAAATCAACGGTCGATGCAGAGGCGCCGTGAGATGCGTACCCTGCCGCCACGATCTTTCCATCCGGCTGAATTGCAATGCTGAGGGCGGTATCGTTGTGCCCAAAGAAATCAGTGGTCTGCTTTCCACCCGCGCCAAAGGCTTGATCGAGGCTGCCGTCCGGGTTATAACGCGCCAGCGCGAAATCGGTCGCGCCCTTGGCGGGATTAAAAGCCAAGCCCGCCACGACTAGCTTGCCATCCGATTGAGCAACAACGCCGTAGCCCACGTTTTCGCTGCCAAAGAAGTCAGTGGTCACCTTCCCGGCGGAGCCAAAACTTTGATCGAGGTTTCCGTCCAGATTGTAGCGGGCCAGCGCGAAAACGGCGGTGGAGTTGCTATCGCCATGTTGCGCATATCCAGCCAAGACGACCCTTCCGTCCGGCTGAATGACAAGGCCGCTGGCGCTGTCCAGATTTCCGAAGAAGTCAGTGGCCTGCTTTCCGCCTGAGCCGAAGGTTTGATCCAGGCTGCCATCCGGGTTGTAGCGCGCTAGCGCGAAATCACCGGTGGTGAAGCTGTCGTTGTGCCGAGTCAACCCCGCCACTACAATCTTGCCGTCCGATTCAAGCGCCACGCCATTGGCTTGATCGAAATTCCCGAAAAAGTCGGAGGTCTGTTTCCCGGCGGCGCCAAAGTCTGGATCCAGGCTTCCATCAGGGTTGTATCGAGCCAGCGCGAAATCGCTGGAACTGAGGGCGCTACCCTGAAGGGCCAACCCGGCCGCAACGATCTTTCCGTCGGCTTGTATAGCCAAGCTGGTGGCCGTATCATAGTGGCTGAAGAAGCTTGTGGTCTGGATTCCTGCATTGCCAAAGGTGGGATCAAGATCCCCTGCCGATGCCGGGTTTTCGCGCCGAAGGGCTGTTGCTAATTCCTGGTTGGCGCCAGCTCGCGGAACACCGCCCAAGCCGATCATTCCACCGACAACCAACGCCAAGACTGAGCAGGTTCGCCGCATGGTCAATCCATTTGTCATTTTCTTGTCTCCTCGATCCTCTCATCACCTGGACGGCGGCCAGCCAAGACCGCATATGTACCGGGGGCTGGGGCTGCGAACACATGATTAGCATCAGCGCCGCCACCGGTCACCACACGTGTCTGTAGGGATTTTAGGGGTGAGAAAGGTTACAAGCTTGGAAGGTAAATGGCGGAAGGCTCAAATGGTAAAGGTCGAATACTGTAACGTGGGACCTTCAACTACCTGATCAGGCGGTGGCGAAGCGCTTTCGCGACGGCTTCGCTCTTGGAATGCACCTGGAGCTTTTCGTAGATCTTCTTGATATGAAAGCAGACAGTGTTGATGCTAACGCCCAGGGACACAGCAGCAGCTTTGTAGCTGTAGCCCTGGACCAGCAATTTGAGAAGGCGCAACTCATGTGCAGTGAGCTGCTGGCTGGATTGATCTGGAGGGCGGATTTCCCGGAACAGCTCCACAACTCGCCGGGCGATTTCGGGCGACATCGGAGCGCCGCCCTCAACGGCCTCCTTCAGGCTCTCGAGCAGCCTGGCGGGTGGTGTTTTCTTGAGCAGATAGCCGCTGGCGCCCGCGCACAAGGCGTCGAACACTCGGTCGTCATCATCATAAACGGTGAGCATCAATAGCGTCAGAGCGGGAAACCGCTCCTTTAGCAAGCGGACGGCCTCGATTCCGCTCATCCCCGGCAGGCCAATGTCTGCCAGCACAACGTGCGGTAGATCGGAGCGGATTCGTTCGATGGCTTCCTCTCCCGACCGAAATCGCCCCGTGCACTGAAAACCGGGCGTCCCATCGATCAATGCGGAAAGGCCGTCGCGCAAGGTACGGATATCCTCTATTATGGCGACCTTTATTGCCTGGTCATCCGGCAAACCAGCGGGCCTCTCCGCAATCGCCTCAGCCATTATTCTGTCCCCGCACTGCATCTCTCTCTTACGATATACCGGGACGGAGACCAAAAGTCACCACATAAACCTGTAGCGACCCGGGTCAGCGTCTTGGGATGTGCAAATGCCGGCCTACCGGAATCAGCAGTCGGACCAATGTGCCGCCGTCGGGGCCCGAAAGGATTTCGAGAGCGCCGCCCAGCCTCGCCGCCCGCTGCCTCATGCTTGCCAATCCGTTTCCGTCCACGGCTCGATCCTGGTCAAACCCCTTGCCGTTGTCGCTAATAATCAGCTCGAGCGACCTGTCGAAATTCTTGACCGTGATTTGGGCGCTGGTACAGCCCGAGTGGCGCATAAGGTTATTGATGCTTTCCTTGAAGATAAGATAGACCTCCCTCCGGACGTCAGGGCTGAGTCTAAGGTCGGAGTGCTCCTCGGGGGCGGTAAAATCCATCTCTATGTTGGCGGCGCTCGCTGTATCGCCCGCGAAGCGGCGCATGCGCAGCGTCAGGTCGCTCAACCGGTCTCGTCCCGGATTGATGGCCCACACAATATCGCTGACTGAATCAAGAAGTCCTCGAGAGAGGTCCGCAATTAATGCCAATGGTTCGCCGGGGTCGAGGCTGGCGCGCGCCCGCTGGGCTGCCACCTCGCTCAACACTGAGACCTGCGAAAGGCTTGACCCGATGTCGTCATGGAGATCGGTTGCAATGCGGGTCCTGATCCTTTCCACCTCAAGGTATCGAGCTATGCGGTAGCGGTGGATTCCATATAACCCAAACGCCAACGCAATGAGAACCGAAGCGATGAACCACCACCGCCTCCAGAACGGCGCCAGAATTCGGAATGTGACCACTGCGGGCGGTTCGCTGACTGCGCCGTCCGAACCTACGGCCCTTACAAAAAACCGATAAGAGCCTGCGGCGATATTAGCGTAGCTGATCGAGCGCTGGTCGGTTGGCGAGCTCCACTCAGAAGACGCACCCTCCAGCTTGTATTGATACCTGAGCGACTCGCCGGCCGCTAGATTCAATCCGGAGAAATCGATCTGAACATTGTTCTGGTCGGCGTCCAGTTCAGGCCCGGTTACTCTGGCCGCGCCCAGTTCAGGGATCGGAAAAGGAACTCCCGCTACACGAAGAGCAGTCACGAAAACTGGAGGCGGCCCGGATGGCCGGTCAGGTTGCGGCATCAGCCGGGAGACGCCTTGCAGTGTACCGAACCATAGCGACCCGTCGGTGTAACGCAAACTGACGTTTACAAAACTATTGGCAAGGCCATCCGCGGTTGAATAATGCCTAATATACCCTGTGGAGGGATCGAGTTTATCAAGGCCGCGGCCGGTCCCGATGTACATCATTCCCCAATTGTCTTCGGTAACACAGTTAGCCTGATTGCTCGATAAGCCAACGGCAACTGAATAAGCCACAAAGCTCGGGTGTTCCGAAGCCGGCTCATCTACTCGGACCACGCCACCGTCGGCAGCGGCAATCCAGAGGCGGTGGGAGTGGTCAAGGTAAAGGCCGCGGACCATCCCTGTGGGAGCTCCATCAGATTTCGCGAACCGCATAAAATGGCCATCCCGGTACCGCAGGAGGCCGCCCTCATAGAATCCAATCCAAAGATTGCCGGCGGAATCCTCGCAAAAGGCAGTCGGCGCCGCCTCCGGTATGTCATCCGGGGGACCGTAGGTATGAAAGGTCTCGGTGGCGCGGTCCCATCTGGTCAAGACTGCTCTCGGATTGCCGAGTGTGCTGATCCAGATATCGCGGCGCGAATCTTCGAATAGCCGGAATATGAAATCTGTTGGTAATCCGTCGCGTTCTTGGTAGATCGCTTTGGGCCGAGCGCGCGCGAGTTGCTGAACGCTGGTCAGCTTAGGGTAGCGAACAAGCCCCTGGTCAGTGCTCAGCCACCATTCGCCCCCGCTGTCCTGGAACGTGATCTGGTACCAGCCCCAGCCCTTGCTCGACACTCCGGCCGGCAGGGTCATGGAAATCGCAATGGGTTTCCCCCCCTCGAACTTGCTGATGGCATCGTCGGTTATCACGCACAGTTCGCCTGTGCGATCTTCGATAATCGAACCGACTCTTCCAGTCTTGCCAAGACCGTCGCGCTCGTCATAGCTGACAAATCCGGTCGCGGCCAGTCTCATCACTCCGCCCGCGTCCGTGCCCATCCATAGGTTGTGGTCGCGGTCTTCACACAGGGCCTGGATTGCTGAGCGACTGAGGCCATTTGCTTCAGTGTATGTTTGCAGCGATCCGTCTCGCTTGCCTTGAAGCACCCGCAGCGCGGTGAGGCCGTGGTTGGTGCCAATCCAGATTGTTCCATCCGGGGCTTGAGTCAAGCACAGAATTCTGTCCGATGCCAGACCGTCTTTCACGGTATACAGGCGAGCTACAATCGACATATGAGGCTTGGGGTTCGGCACAAGCTCGAACATTCCCAGATCAGATGCGACCCAGATCCGTCCGTCGCGATCCTTGAGCAGCGCGCGCGATAGTCCAGCGGGCATTCCTTCTTCGGCAGTAAATCGATCTACAGTCCCATCCGGCCAAAGCCGGTGTAGGCCCGACCGGGCAATGATCCACAGTGAGCCTCGCTGGTCCTCGACCGCGGCCTCAATTCGCACGCTGTTCTCCGCCATGCGCGCAGGTTGTATGACGTCGACGAAGGAAAAGACCGGCTCGCCGCTCGACTGATCGACACGATAGAGACCTGCGTCGGTGCAACACCAGATGGCGCCCGCGTGATCTTCGTAGATCATGTTGATGGATCGGGCGCTCGCCCCCTCGCCAGGATAATAGACGCTAAACCTCGGCGGAGTCGCCGGCCCACCATTAAACTGCGGCAATGCATCGGGAATGAAACGGCAAAGACCCTTGCCAGTGGCCGCCCAATATTGCCCAGTTTTTGTTTCCAGGAAATCAGTGACCTGCAGGCCCGCAAGCCCCTGTTCGGTGCCGTAGTTGATAAACTTGTAACCATCAAAGCGCGACAGCCCTTCGCTGGTACAGAACCACAAAAAACCCTTGGAGTCCTGCACTATGCGGTTGATGTGATCGCGGGCCAGACCGTCAGCCGTCGTGTAGGTCTTGATGGGCAGCCGCTCGCCGGCTACCTCCAGCGCCGTTGCGCCCAGAAGGAATAGAGTTAATGCGGTAAGCTTTCGCAGTCTCATCCGATAGCGAGCCAGCCCTGTATTCTCAAAATGCGCCATCCTGTGGCTCGGTGCCCGGCCATCCTCGAGGTGCTTGAGGGCGAGTCGATTGGCGAGTCCTGAACGACGGCAACCTCTTTTAAGACAGCCCGGAGTACTCAAGTTAGCATTATAGCAGGGTCCTGGTCACCTTCAATGACCTGCCTTATCTTGGCTCGGAGAGGACGGCTGAATTTTCCTGACCTGGTACTAGCGTTCGCCTCTGACTCCTTGCCGAGAAGCCCGCAAATGTTTGATGAAAGCTTCGACATCAACCTCATTGCCGTAGAATCTCTCGCACAGCAGGCGCTTGACTTCAATTTCCGGCAGTCCGGGCGGGAACGAAGCCAACGCCACCTTCCGCGCCGCGTCGAACATCTCGCAGCACATCAGCACACGCTCGGCCCCCGATCGGGCCATCAGCATTTCACGCATCAGCGCGGCAACCTCTGGCGAGGTAGCGTTCATTCTGTGGCCAGTAGTTCCTCGAGCAATTGGGCAACGCCCAGCGCCTGAGCGTGGCTCCGAAGGTAGGCTTCATCGTAACCGCTCGCAAGCAAGTTGCGTACATCGCGTAACTGCATCTCAGACCTGGAGTCGTTTGTCCAGCGCAGCTTTGAAAGTATAAGGTCTTCCCGACTGATTATCCAGGTTTGGAAGTCGCCCATCTCTATGAACGATGTCAGAAAGTTGGGTGATCTCATCATTGGAAGTGTCATTGAGCAAAGCTCGATCGCAGTTTTACCCCCCAACGTCCGTCCTCTTTTGTTAGGATGTATAGCGATTCATAAGAGCCAATTTTGGTGCCGTCGGCCCGATATCGGGTGAACTTCGTGTCGACATGGACCTTGTCATCAGATGCATGAATGATGTTACGGCGGTCCCAGGCGCTATGATCCCAATCTCTGCCTGCGCTTGCCCATACCTTTACCGCGTCCTGCAACCCGGGCCTGTCCAGCACAGTCATCCTCCCGCTTGCCAGACGGTAGTGCGGAAATTGAAAAGTCCGTTCCCATGCCGCCAGGTCTTTGCGATTCCACGCCGCCATATAGTCGTCCAGCACCTTCATGACTTCGACTTCAATCTCGGTCGTGTTGTGGTCTGCCGCGTCCGGCGCAATAGACCTGTTCCCGGCAATCAAGCCGATCAATAGGGAGATAACGGTGATGGTTTTCACGGCCGCCTCCTTTGTTGTTGTGCCATTCTAAAGGAGTGGATGCTCAATGAATAGCCCGGGTGAAAAATAAGTGCCCTGAAAGCATAGCGTGATCGTCATTGGCGACGGCGCGAAAAGGTCCCCATCCTCTCTGAGTGACTCAGCGGTCTCGGCGTCTCAGCGGTGGCTCCCTCCAATCCGCTAACGCGCACACGTCAGCCTTTACATCAAACGTGCTTCTCGTTACTATCCGCGAATGCGCAAACGGACCATGATCTCCACCTCGATTCTCGCCATTATTCTGTCGCTCGTTTGGGCTGGATCTGCGCGAGCTCAGGCGATTCCTACTCCCGAGTCGGTTCTCGGCCACAAACCGGGCGATGACTTCTACCTCGCCAGTTACGACGAGGCTCGCGACTACCTCCGAAAATTGGCGGCCAGTTCCAACCGAATCAAGTTGATCTCAATCGGCCGTTCGACCAGGGGCGTGGACTGGGAGATTGCGCTGATCTCATCGCCACAGAATCTCGCAAAGCTCGATAGATACAAAGACATCTCGCGCCGCCTGGCCCTTGGCCGAGGGCTCAAAGACGAGGATGCCAGGGCGCTTGCCTTCGAGGGCAAAGCTATCGTTCATATAGATGGCGGACTCCACTCAACCGAAGTGGCCGGAGGCCAGCACGCCATCCAGTTGGCTTACAACCTGGTCGCGACCCAGGGCGATCCCCAAATCGATGCAATCCTCGACAACGTAATCCTGATGCTGTGGCCGACCATGAATCCCGACGGTCAGAACGAAGTCGTTGCCTGGTATCGCAAGAATCTCGGCACCCCTTACGAGGTCAGCCCGCTGCCCGATCTCTACCAGGAATACGTCGGCCACGACAACAACCGCGACGGATACATGAACAATATGCTCGAGTCCCAGGAGGTGACGCGCACCGAATTGGAATGGGATCCAGTCGTCTTCTACTGCCATCATCAAACTGCCCCCTTCCCGGCGCGCATTTTCATTCCGCCATTCAAGGAGCCGATCTCCTCAAATATTCACCCCCTTATGGGACGCTGGCTCAACGTCTTCGGCGTCAACATGGCGGCCTATCTCGACGGCCATGGGATGCCCGGGGCCATCCATCGCGTGGGATTCGACAACTGGTACCCCGGATTTCTCGACTTCACTCACATCTTTCGTAACAGCATCTCGTTCTTTACCGAGACCGCTCTGTACAGGTACGCGACGCCCCACTTCTACACCGTCGATGAGTTCCCAAAGGACAACCAGCAGTTGAGGTCCGAGGTCTTCTATAGCAGCCCCTGGAAAGGCGGTTGGTGGCGCCTCGGCGATGCCGTCCGCTATAACCTGGGCGCCTCTATGGCAGTGCTCGATACCACGGCCAGGTATCGCGAGGCGCTCCTCTACAATCGCTATCAAGCCGCGCGCGACACTATCCAGCGATTCAGCAACGAGCCGCCATTCGCGTATGTGATTTCGGCCAAACAGCATGACCTCCCGACTGCCGCGACATTGGTCGAAAAACTCCTGATCAACGGCATCGAAGTGCACCAGGCCACAAAGCCCTTTGCGGCGAATGGCCGCGAGTATCCGGCGGACTCGTGGGTAGTACTGATGGACCAGCCATTCGCTGGGCTCGTGAAGGAGCTGTTTGAGGCACAGCATTATCCGGATTTGCGCGAGACGCCTAATGGTCCTCCAGTTCTGCCATACGATGTCGCCGGGTGGACGCTGCCGATGCAAATGGGTGTTGAAGTCGCCGGAGTATTGCAGGCGGTCAGCGCGGAACAGCGCCGCGGACTGCGGCAA
>Ga0207155_1118_pt1 | contig 18569 bp, 16 predicted proteins | sample Alteio_BWMinHeat_26_FD_153515 | JGI IMG/M metagenome (GOLD analysis project Ga0207155, IMG submission 153515) | Enriched cells from forest soil in Barre Woods Harvard Forest LTER site, Petersham, Massachusetts, United States -... | ecosystem: Environmental > Terrestrial > Soil > Temperate forest >... | reverse complement strand
CGCCTCGTGCAGGTCCCCGGCCTCATCGGTCTGGTGAATGTCGTCCAGGGCGGCGCCGAGCCGTGATCTGTCGGAGCTGAGCGGGGAACGCAACCGTGGCTGTCCCGAGGCTTCTATTAGCGCGGCTCGCGTTGCTCCCCCCACGCCGCTCAGCATGTCTCGAGCAATCTCCTTCGCCCGATCGAGGCGCGACAGGCGACCGTCCTCTTCATCACGTGCGCCCATACTGGCAGTGGCGTCGACTACGATTATGGTGCTGCCCCGGGCCAGTCTGTGAGAAGTGACGGCAGGACGCGCGAGGGCGAAAACTATGAGGACCAGAATAGCGAGCTGCAGGATCAAGAGCAGATTCCTACGCAGCTTTCTGAACGGAACATTGGCTTGCATCTCCTGGATCGCGCGCCGCCACAGAAGCGTGCTCGAAACCACGCGCCGCGTGCGCTTCAGCTTGAGCAGATACAGAACAATTATGGGCGCCCCGAGCAGCAGCCACCATAGCGCGCTTGCCGATATAAGCCTCATATTGAAAACCCGCCGGGCGCCACAACCCGGTATTATCATAACATCCGCTTCAAACAGCTCAACACCCGGCTGGATAACAGCCCTGCGTGAAGCTACTATTCTATTCGTACGACTCAGCTCAGCCCCGAGGTTTCAGCCATTGCAAATCCCAGATGACGCTCCGGCTCAAATCCCCGATCAAGATGGTGGGCGGCCCTTCACCTCGAGCAGTTCGCCCGACCGGCGGCTAACCCTTCGCGGCCGCGCTATCGCAATCACATTTGCCGGCGCCCTCCTGGCCTACGCGGTCCTCGCAGTGCTGGCTAACCGGTTCCCATACTTCGCGTGGGACGTCGACCTGGCCCGGTCGATACAATCGATCGCCGTTCCAGGATTCTACCGGCTGATGAGATGGATCTCAGTGCCAGGAACCGGCATTACGCCGTTTGTGCTCGTTCTGCTCGCGGCCATCGCCCTGTTTCTTGCCCGATTGCGAGTTGAGGCTGCGGTTTGCGGGATTGGCTCAGGGCTGGGCAGCGTCCTCGACAGGCTGTTGAAGGAACTGAGCGACCGACCCCGGCCGGCAAGCAGCCTGGTCCATGTGCTCGGACATTTCACTAATGAGAGCTTTCCATCCGGCCATGTGTTCTTTTACGTTGAATTCTTCGGGTTTCTGTTGTTCCTCTCCTGGCTACACTTGAAGCCGAGCATGCTACGACCTTTAATCCTGGCATTCCTGTCGCTCTTGATCGCTTTGATCGGCGTGTCGCGTGTCTATCTTGGAGCACACTGGCCCAGCGACGTTGCCGGCGCTTACCTCGGGGGCGGCATCTGGTTGTGCTTGATGATAGCGGCGTACACAAGGCTTCGGATGTAGCGCGCCGATTGCCACAAACAGCCCCGTCGGATTAATATTCTTGCTCGTCGCCGCCGACTCGGGCGGTCACCATAGGAGGTACAGTTGTTGCTGTCCAGGTTGTGTGTCCGAATACTCGCTCTTCCTATCGTACTCCTTGTCGCCATCGCGGGCAGTTCTGGGATCTGGGCTACTGCTGCGCAGAATTGTGATCGTCCCACAACTGTCGCGCCGGGCTTCGAGTTCAATCAGTTCGCCAATCCGATTCTGGTTCCTGGTTTTGATAGCATGAGTTCCGGGCCAACTTGCATGGCGTTCGATTCGCGGGGGCAGGCTCTTTGTCGGCACCATCTCTGGCGACATCCTGATACTGCCCGACAACAACGACGACGGCGTCGTAGATGCCGGTCAGGTAAAGACTTTCGCCACAAATCTGCACGAGCCTCTCGGGCTCGACTTCCGTGCCAACGGCGATCTGTACTGCACCAGCAATGTGCCGCACAGCGATGTAGGCCAGGTTGGCCGCATTCTCAGGTTGCGCGACACCAATGGCGATGATGTCGCGGATGACGTCGCGGTCATCCTTGATAGCCTACCAAGCGAGGGTGATCATCAAACGGACAAGCTGAAGTTTGGCCCGGATGGCCTGCTGTATATAGGACAGGGTTCCGCTACTGACGCCGGGACGCCTGACCCGGGACGTCCCGCCGAAGGCCCCTTGAACGGAACCTTTTTGCGTATCAACGTCGACACGACCGCGCCACAGCCCGAGGTCTTTGCCAAGGGGCTCAGAAATCCATTCGGAATGGCGTTCGATCCCGCGAGCGGCGCTCTGTTCAGTACCGACGTCGGGGCCGGCGAGTTATGCCAGACCCAGCCTTGCACTGACACGTCGCCGAACGAGAAGATCCTCTGGATCTTTCAAGGCGGCAACTACGGCTTTCCGAATTGCTGGATTCCAGAGCTCTCCAATCCTGCGTGCGCTGGAGTTACTGGACCGCTAGCACAGTTCGCGCCGCACCTGACACCCACTTCGATCGCGTTCTATACCGGGCCACAGGCCGGCGCTGCGTTGAATCAGATGCTAGTGACCCCGTTCAAGAGACTGTACTCGAGTGCGGCGCAAAACATCGTCGGCGGGGACCTGGAGCAGTTCGTTCTATCTGGAAGCCCTGCGACGGGGTTTCAACTCAGCAAAGTACCTGGCCCATCGATTGCTGACTTCGGAATTGTTGACCCGGGCGACGGTCCGGTCGATACGGCGATCGATCCGCTCAGCGGCGATATCTACGTTGCCAGGTTCGATCCCATCCCGCACTCGCTCTGCCCGTCTGAGCACCACAACATCATCTACCGAATCCACCGCGCGGGCAGCGACAGCTTGCCGTTCATAGGTCCCGTGCATCCATCGAACATTGATGGACACAATCAACCGGTGACGATCGCGGTATTCGGCCGCCACATTAAAGCGGGCGCGACCGTGCTGGCGGATGGCAACCCCCTGGTGACCCGGCCGGGGGGGCCGCTCGAACTGGACGCCGATCTCACTTCGGCCCTCACCTCGACCACTCATACGTTTGCCATAACGGTGCGCAATCCTGACGGGACCGTGTCTAATTCCCAGCCACTACTGGTTACTCACGAGGGAGGTTCGCCGGTGACTCTCTCAGCGGTCACGGTTACCAGGAAGAGCGGCAGGCCGGTCAATCCGGTCATCGCTGGAATGAAGGCCAAGAAGCTCCAGCTCGTTGCCGACGGGATTGGTTTTGATTCGGGCGCTCAGCTTCTCGTCAACGGGAATCCGCTGAGCTTGATAAGCGCGAGTGGGACCGAGTTGATCGGCGCATTTACACCCGCGATGGTAGCTTCGCCAGGGACGCTGACAATCCAGGTAATGAATTCGACTGGCGTAGTCTCCAACACGATGTTTTTGCCGGTTGTCGCGGCCGCTCGGCGGTCTCCAATCGAACCTAGCCGATCCATGGCCAACAGGGTTCTTCACTGAAAAACGTGGCTGCCCGCATCTTTGGATATCCTTAGCTTGCAGAATCCGGCCTGGATTCTCAGCATGAGTACCGAAGTTGAACCACTAAGAGATGAGTACATGACCGCCGCTAGTGACCCGGCAATTCCGCCTCCCAGCGTGCTCTTTCCACTGACCTATGATGTCCGAGGCCTCCGGCTCGCCATAGTATTAGGCAATCAAGCGATTGGAGGACTCTGTCCTTTCGCCAAATCGACCTTGTGCCATCACTGCGACATAGGCCTGGGCGAGGGGGTACGGTTCAATACCGAAATGAATTTGAGAAGAGTTGACTGGTTCATGAACTATTACGCGAAAGTGTTGCCGGAGTTGAGGCATCTCGTAATCTACAATTCCGGTTCAACCTTAAATCCGGCAGAGCTATCGCCTCAGGTAATAGAATCGGTTCTCAGCCATGTCCGGGCTTTTCCAAACTTAAAGGTGGTCTCTATGGATTCGCGTGAGTCTTTCGTGACCTCGGCCCGAGTCCTGCAAATAGCCTCACAACTCGGATCGGGTCGAGAGTTGCGCGTCATCCTGGGAGTAGAAAGCGCTGATGACAGGATTCGCGACGGGATTCTTGAAAAGCGTATGTCAAAACAGGCAATAGAACTCGCGGCTCGTGCAATTGCATCCATTAGAGAGCAACTCGTTCGCGGACACGGCCCCGCTGTGGCTCCCGGCCTTTCAATTAATATTGTTATCGGCGGTCCCGGTACAACTGCCGCCACGGCGATTGATGATGCGGTGGCGACCAGCCTCTACGGTGTCGAACTGGCCAATAATCACGGCTTGCGGCTGGACCTGAACCTACATCCCTATTACCCTAGCCGGCGCGGCGCTTCCAGGTTTCCGGCTCATCCGCGCGCTTCTGTTACATTAATATGCGAAGCCATACTCGCTATTCTAGCCCGTATCAAGAACAGTGCCGTGCTCTTTGTTGGATTGCAAGATGAAGGACACGATCAACAACAAGGTCAGCGCCGGGCAGAGATCGCGTTTCTTAGTGAAGCCATTCGGCATTTTAATAAGACAGGAAGAATCGATCGTATTCGTTCAGGTCTGTAAGTATTACCAGAGATGGAGACCGCCTACCGCGTGAATATTGTTGCTGCCTTTCCGCTTCCTCAGGTAGCAGGTCCAGAACCTATGCTTCTTGCAAATACTTCCCACGGAGATAGCTCACCTTCCGCATTAAGCCCTTGGCAGCCGTTGGAAAATACAATTGCGTCTTCGGATTTTCAGGGCTGTAGTAATGTATGGCGATCTCGGTGTAATCACCATCCTCATCCCGTATCCTGATCTTGGATATCATGACCTTTTCTTCCAATCTCTGCATCGGATCAAAGTCCACGGGCGATTCCAGGCACCCTCTCGCCAGGCCGAATAGCTCGTTACGCTCGTCTTCACTCAGGTGTATCTTATGGATCCTCGACGCCTCTGGCGAGGGCCCAAGGGGGATGTATTCCCACTCCGCCGAGCCGTCGTCATATCCCCTGAAGTATAGATACTCGTCTCCAGGTGCCTTCGGCCGGGCATCCTTTTCAATGATTTCCAAGAAAATGGGGATACCCGGCGTCAAGGGAGCGGGCGCTTTACGAGCCTCTGACTGAGTAGATCTCAAAGACAACTGGGCTAAGACCAGCGCTATAATCAGAGAAGGAAAGAGCGCCTTTGCCGTTTGTGTTTGCATCGTTGCTCCGGGCTAATTCCAAGCACCGGATCTTCGAAGCCGGATCACTTTCGCCGCCAGTAGTAGACCGGAAACGAGTGGATGGTTGAGAAGCCGCAAGATTCGTACAGCGAGACCGCTCGGCTGTTCGTTGCCGTCACTGCCAGCGAAACACAGTCAAAGCCTCTCTTGCACAGCTCTAACTTGGCTGATTGGATCAGGCGGCGACCGACGCCTCTGCCCTGGTATGCCGGCAGAACAGAAATCTGTCCGAGGTGGCCAGTGTCGGAGCTCAGGCGAGAGGATATCAAAACGCCGACCTGGTTTCCGGTTACGCTGCAGGCCGCGACCCGAGACGCTTCCGGCAGAAACTGCCCGCACCAAACGGTGTCGGTCAGAATCGACAACAGCTCGGCGCAGCCCTCCTCCGAGCCATATTGGCTGTTTATCCGGCTATCATCTTCGCCTCTGTATGATCTGAAGATCGTCCTGACCGCGGCGCCGTAATCGTCTTCCCGCCACGGTCTGATTCTAATGGTACCGGGCCCTGTCGCCAGTTGGCCCGCCCGGCCCGTAAACGCATCAGGAACATCGGCCGATGACAGTAGTGCCATCATGAACCGCCGTTCAAAGCGCTCGAATCCCCGGGCTGCAAAGACCTCGTCGGCGCCCTGATTGTGAAAGCTAACGCTCTGGCTTTCGATCCTGCGAAGACGCGGCAGTGCCGCAAGCTTTGTCAGGACGGCCAGGATCAACTCCTTGTCTATCCCGGATCCTCTGTACCGATCTGAAATGTATATGTCGCCTATTGAAGCTCTCGTTCCCTCAACCACATAGAACGAGAATCCCGCGGGTATCGCCTCCGCGCCTTTAAAACCCGTGCTCGCAGTGTCCGTGACCGCGGCGTCTGTGGTGGGAGCGTTCATGACTGCGACCAGGCCGTTCAGCTCGCCCTTGCGCAATACGCCCCGCAGCAAACGGCTCGGTTCCGCGTAGTCCCACCTGAGCCTCGACAACCATTCCTCGCATTGCTCCTCGAAGATACGGTCCGCGGCGGTTTGACCTAATTCTCTCAAGGGGATAATGCGAAGGTCAGGCATCAGATACACCGTCGCGCCGAGGTTCTATCAATCAATGAGAAGATGCGGATGGCTCGTGAGTTGTCTCGGTTAGTCAGTACGCTTGACGATCATTAGGGTCATGTCGTCTACGGGTGCCGCCGTGCCCACGAAACGCGATAACGCCTCATCAATGCGGTCACGCAATCCAGCCGCCGACCGGTCCAGGTACCGCCGAACCACGTCGATCAACCTGGACTCTCCAAATTCCTCGCCGGCGTCATTCACCGATTCAGTTATGCCGTCGCTATAGACGACCAGCACGTCGCCCGGCCCGAACTCGACCTGCCCTTCGCGATACACTGAATTCTGCATGACTCCGATTGGCAGACCGCCTACCTCGAGCTTTGTCACCTCGCCGCCTGTCTGCAAGAGAGCCGGAGGGTTGTGCCCCCCGTTCGAATAGGTCAGGACTCCAGATTCCGGATTGAGCTTTCCATAAAAGAGCGTCACAAATTTATTCGAGGGCGTGTTTTCGTAAAGATACCGGTTTATCTCGCCCATCACCTCGCGGACCGAAGCCGTGGTCTGTGATTGAGCACGCACCGCCGCGTGTAGGGATGACATAAGCAGCGCCGCACCGGTCCCTTTTCCGGAGACGTCGCCAAGTGCGACGGTCAGAGCGTTGTCTTTCTTTGACAATATAAAGTCGTAATAGTCACCGCCTATCTCGCGGCACGGAAACGACACGCCGGTCATATCCCAACCTTGCAATTTAGGCGGCGCAACCGGTTGCAGCCTCAATTGAATCTCGGAGGCGACTTTCAGCTCCTCCTCCATCCGTCGTTTTTCCAAACGCTCCTCGAGCAGCCTCTCGTGCTCAATCTTGATTGATGCAACTGAAGCGATCGTTGTCAGAACCTGAAGGTCTTCTTCGGTAAAGCGGTTGTCCAGGGGATTGTCGACGTACACCATCCCGAAAGTCTCTTCCCCAGAGAACAGCGGCACTGCCATCACCGATCGGATCTGGCTCAAAACCACCGAGTTTTGAGACTGGAACCGCGGGTCGTGGGCCGCGTCAGACGTCAATACCGATGCGCCTTCGCTTAGAACTTTATTGGTTATGGATCGGCTTATTTGTACTTGGAGGTCAGCGGGCAAGGCGCCTCGGCCGGCCGCCCGCGCGATCTTGCAGGCCAGGTCATCTTTTTCCTTCAGGAAAAGAAATCCGCGCTCGGCGGGTATCGCTTCAAATACCATGTCTATTGTTCTGTTCAATGTCTCTTCGACCGAAGTGTTCGGCAGCAGCGCCACTCCCACCATAGAGACGATCCCGAGCAGATCGCGACGCCCCTTGACTTCGGGCGCCAGTGCCACGTGCAAGCCCGAAGGCGCGCGCTGCGCCGTTCCTCCCGAAGGCCGCGATGCGGCGATCAGACCAGTCGCAGACTGAATGGACGACAGCAAATCCGATGTCGTTCGGTTCCCCAGCGACGTTGTAATTGTATCGACTGGCAGGTCCTGAGCGATGGGACCGGAGAGATAGACTGTAGGGGTCGATTGAGGCTGCTGGGCCTCAGTCTGATATTCGATTTCCGTCTCTCCGATGCGCACGCGGTCCATCGGCTGTAAACCAATCGTTCCTGTCACTCGCTGCCCGTTGAGGTAAGTACCGTTTGCGCTGCCCAGATCGACGAGTGTTACGTGATCGCCCTCTTGCCGTATTTCAGCGTGCAGCCGAGACGCGAAAGGATCACTTATGCAGATGTCATTTCGCGACGAGCGGCCAATAGTCATCCGGAGCTTATCCAGAGGGATTGTGGATTGATCGTAGTCTTTCGGTCTTATGATGAGTCTGGCCATCGGTAGTTTTCAGTTTTAAGTTTTCAGTTTTAAGTTCTTGGTTTCCGAGTTTTCAGTTTCTAGTTCTCAAAAGAAGGGGCTGAAAACTAAAAACTATTCATCTGGACATCACAACCACGGTCCGTGCGAGTTTATCGTGCCAGCCTTGCTGCCTCGGATCCCAAAGTATCCACAGGAATCCGAGAAAAAAGAAAGCCATCGAGAGCGGATAGCCCGCCAGGTGTCGGATGATCGCTCGCCCCATGGTAAACGGCATTCCATCGATACGAATGATCCTGATTCCAAGAATGCGCATTCCCACGGTCTGACCGTTGCTCCCCGCCAAAATCACAAAATTGATTAGAAACAGGAAAACCGTGAGCCCTGCGACTATCAGCAGGTCTCTGTTCGATCCAACCACGGATCTCCGCTCGACCGCCGTTATCATGAACGTGAAACTCATAATGCCGATCAGCATAATGAGGAAATCGAATATCAAGGCTCCGTAACGCAGGCCAAAACCAGCCTGCTCAAAGGCCCCAAGCAGCGAATGGGTGGGGGGCGCATACAAGTGCGCCCTGCCGCCGGGGACTTTCGTGGTCACGGGCCTGACCGGACCAGTTCCTCGAATACGATCCGAAGAAACGCCTGGCGACTGAGCCCCCACAGGGACAGGGCCTGCGGCCGGTTCGTATGACTCGGCCTCGTTCGATTTGTCGGCGGCGGCTTCCCGTCCCATCGCCGGTATCGCATCCCTCGTCCGCCTGAGACCATCCTCGACCACAACTCCGCCACGGCCCCGCCGCTCTGGCGAAGCTTTGCCGCATTTCGGACAGAACTTCGATCGGTCGCCTAGTTGATTGCCGCAATATGGACAGAATTTCGCCACGTTCCTACTCTAGGACCAACTCTGTAAGAAAGCTACATCAGTTAAAGTATTGAATCTTCTACTTGAGAGAGGCTGCAACCTTCTTACTCCATTGACTAACTTAACCTATGCAATCACGAATTTCAAAGTGGTTTCGCCGAGCTTGAGCTCATCGCCGCTAGTGAGCTTCCGAGGGGTTCTCGGGTTCAGTCTTATCGATCCGCCGTTCGCCGACTTGACGATTGTTCCATTCACCGATTGGAGGTCTTCGACAAAGTATTCCCCGCCCCGGCGCGAGATGGATGCATGCTTGCGTGAGACCTTGGTCTCAGGGTCATGCATTGTGAGGTCTATCTCAGGGAATATGCTCGTGTGCGGATCAGTACGGCCGATAAGGATGCTATCCTTCTCGATCTTGAACGGCAATGGCGCGTTGTTCCGGCTCATCACGTATAAATGAGCGGTCGCGCGCGCTGCGCTAGGTGCGCTGGTCGTGGCGCTTGCCGCGCCGCCTACGGGTTGGCGGGTTCCGCAATGCGGACAGAATTGATCGTCGGTTGCAATCTTTTCGCCGCAGCGGCCGCAGAAGACCCAATCGGCCGCAGGTTCCGCGGCTGGTTGAGCCTGGCCGCTCGCCTGCCGTGAAACGCTCGGCGGCGAGTTCTGGGCAGGTAGAGACGCCGGTACGTCCGGCGGCTTTGGAGCCGCCGTGGCTGGAGCAGGGCGCTGGGCAGACGGGGACGGTTGAACTCGAGCTAGATGCTCCTCGAGCAACCGCTTCAGCTCGGCCGCCGAGGCAGGCCGGTCCTCCGGTTTGTGAGCCACCGACTTCATCAGAATCCGCTCCATCTCAGGACTGATTGCCGGATTGATCTGAGAAGGCCGTGGATTCTTGGTGAAGTCAAATATCAATAGCGGGTTATCCTGGGGGTCGGTCCCCGTCATCATATGGAAGATTGTTGCACCGAGCGAGTAGATGTCGGATCGTGGCTCTACCTTCCCTGAAAACAGCTCTGGAGGTGCGTATCCCATCGTCCCTATCGCGGTGACGCCCTTCTCTGTCGGCCGGACAGTTCTTGCAATACCGAAATCAACGAGCATCACTCGACCGGTCTTATCGTCCAGCATCAGGTTCGCCGGCTTGAGATCCCTATAAATTATCGGCGGGACCTGTGAGTGGATGTAGCTCAGCACGTCGCAAATCTGTAACGCCCATTTCGTTACAATTCTCTCGTCAACCTTGCCGCCAGAGCGGCGCATCTGTTCCGCAAGGTCTCCGCCGCCTATCCACTTCATTACCAGGTAGTACCGGCCGGTCTCGATGAAGTAGTCGTATATCGTTGGAATTGAAGGATGCTCTAACTGGGCCAGGACCTCGGCTTCACGCTTGAAATCGTCGACCGCTTTAGACCTTTGATTATCGTCGGCGAACAGCTCGATCATCTCTTTGACGGCGCACGCCCTGTCCGCCAGCCGTTTATCACGGGCCATGTACACTGAACCCATGCCGCCGCCGCCTACTCGCTTGACGATCATGTACCTGTCGAGCAGGAGGGTATCCGGTTCGAGCTGGACGCTGGATGAGCTTGAAGGCCGTCTCGTCTCGGGCACATCTGTAACTCCCCGCCCCCCCTTGGGTTCCGCTGCCGGAGGAGGCGACGCTGATACATCCTGTCTGGCCCCGCACTCACCACAATACGGGTCTGTCGGATGCAACTCTGCACCACATTCAGGGCAAAACATCTTGTCTAGAGCGGCAATGGCCGTTTCGCGGTCTACTCCGTGACTTCCTTAAGATTGCTACCTGAGAATATGGAATTTCAAAAAAGTCTTCCCGACTATTATCTCGTCCCCACTCTGCAGAGCTTGTCGATGCCCTGGCAGTAGCCTCCGACCGCGATTTACGAAGGTGCCGTTGGTCGATCCCAGGTCTTCAATGAAGAACTGGCCGTTCTGATTCATTATGCGGGCGTGACGCCGCGATACCTTGGCTTCAGGATCGTCTTGATCCAGATCCACATCCGGGAATATCCCGCTATCTGCGTCCCATCGTCCAATATGGGTCTCTTGACTGGTGACCGGAAATTCCTTACCGACCCTCCCTCCCCTCTCGATCACCAGCTTGCAACTCATTTTCTCCTGGCTTTGTTGGCCCTGTGGCTCGTCCGGCCGCAGAGCATCGGTCCGTCCCCGGGAAGCCAGCACAAGAGTTTGCCCAGGCCGCTGTTGCTCGGCCGGCATACCGGGCGAAGGCGGAGCCACAACACTTTGAGGCGGGCGTTGATCGCTCAATGGCTTCGCGGGTTTGGGCACACTGGTCGAAGTTGTAAAGGACGGGGGAGACGGAACCCTGTCGCTGCCCTGCGAGAGCCGGTCACCCTGATCGCTCCTAGCCATCTGGCCCTGCGGTCCTGAATCCCCATTTCTCACCGGTTGCCGGTTGCTTCCAGATGGCGGCTGATAAGCCGGCGGATTCCGCCCGCTTGATCGAAAAGACGGGCTCAGGTCCAGCTTGGTACCGCATTCATCGCAGTACTCGCTCCCATCTAGATTGTCGGTCCCACAATTGTTACACCTGATCATATCTGCCGGGCCTCCCATTTCTTACGTCCGCCCGGGGGCAATAGATTATAACCCACTCGGATGAGGCTCGCAATTGCTGAGCCTCCGGAAGTTCCGGCTGTCCCGCGGATTTTTTACCTGACGGTAACCGCAACCCTGAACCCATAATCACTATACCTATATCCCGGGGGAATGCAGCTGCGGGCGGCAACTCGTGTAATTTTTATCTGATGGCGCCATGAGCCTCCGCGCGATGACCTGCGCGTGCCTGATGCCGGGCCACTTGGATTCTTTAGGGGCGAGTTTTGGTAATAGTGCTGGTCAAACCAATCCGCGCACCATTCATGCACGTTTTCTGAAATGTCATGGAGACCAAAACCATTCGCCGGCCGCTGCCCCACCCGTTCGGGCGCCGACACCCACAATTCACTATAACACGGCTGTTCCTGGGGCGGCGCATTCCCCCAGGTATAGAGGCAATCCGCTTTGCCGCCGCGGGCAGCTCGCTCCCATTCGGCTTCGGTGGGCAGCCGGTATTCCTCCCCTGTCCGCTCGCTCAGCCACTCGCAATATCGAACGGCATCATACCAGCTTACACTCGTAACAGGCTGATCAGGATGACAAAAGCGCTTGTCGGTCCATCCGGCGGGAGTCAGATAGTTTGTATCCTCCACAAACAGCCGGTAAAGTCGATTGGTTATCGTGAATTTGCCCATCCTGAAGCCATCGACCAATACTCTGTGCACCGGACGCTCAGACTGAGCCCCCGATTCGCAGCCCATCAAGAATTCGCCCGCTGGTATCGCAATCGTTTCCGGCCCTCTTTGTTGCGTTGCTACTGCCATTCCAGCGCCGATCGACCGCCTCCGATCAACAAGGCTCCCGCCGTCGAATTGGCCACTCCTTCGCAGGCCAGCCTAGGGCGGCGAGCTTTCAAGGATGCTCGACCTCATTTACCCCGAAGCTGCTTGAGGACCGGCCTCCGAACCTTGAACTAAAATTTCGGAGATGCCGGCCTAACTGAAGGGCTGCTCTAGCGATGACGCTTGTCCGGTGAGCAGCTCGGCACCGCCCTTCCCGATCACCATCACGTCTTCCAGGCGGATTCCAAACTCGCCCGGAATGTAGATGCCCGGCTCATCGCTGAACGCCATTCCGGATTCGAGCTTTGTCTTGTTCCCCCTGACCAGATAGGTCCATTCGTGACCATCCAGCCCAATCCCGTGCCCGACCCTATGTGTAAAATACTTGTAGTCTGGGCCGAACCCCCCGTCCGTTATGACCTTGCGGGCGGCGGCATCGACAGCCTCGCACTCCGTGCCGGGCCTTGCCGTCTTGAGCGCTTCTGCTTGCGCCTTGTGTACGATCTCCCATACCTGTAAATGCCGGGCACTAGGTTTGCCCAGGACCGTGGTACGGGTGATGTCAGACTTGTAGCCTTGCACGCTGCACCCGCCATCCACCAGCACGACGTCGCCTTCACGCAACCGTTGAGGCGTCACTGTCCCATGCGGCGACGCCGAATAAGCGCCGAACAGCACCAGAGCGCTGCCTGAGGTCCCCATTCGGTGGTGCTCTGCCGCGATTGTCGCCCCCAGCTCATGATCGGTGATGCCCTCCCGGATGGTCTTGAGCGCGTTCTCGAACGACTTCAGCGTGATTCTGTTGGCCAGCCGCATCAACTCGATCTCGTGCGCTGATTTGACCCGCCTGCACCTCGCGGTGACCGGGTCGGCGCTTGAAAACTTTACCGCCGGCGCCGCTTTGCCCACACCGTCAGAAAACGCAAACTTGACGGTCTCTTCGATTCCCAGGCGACCCGATGCAATTCCCCGGTCACCAAGGATCCCCGCCACCACCTGGTAGGGATTTTGGTCCTCTTCCCAGGCGCGCACGTCGCCGCCAAATTTTATCTGCTCGAGAGCCCGGCCCTTTTCAAAGACTGGAGTCACATACCCGGGCTCGCCCTTCGCGGGAAAGACCATCGCGAACAAACGCTCGCTCAAACCCCAATCGATTCCGGTGAAATAGTGAAGGCTCGATCCTCCTGTCAAGAGGATGCCATCTATTGCTGAATCGCGCATATAGCGGCGCGCTTGTTCTTGACGCCCAAGGTATTCGTCATTAGTTATGGGTTGAGCTTGGGCAGCCGTTAGGGCTTCATCATTAATAAGGGCCGTGGCGTCAGTGCCTGATGAGTGCTTGATAACGCCGGCCTCGCCGCTTCTCGGGCCGCCCAGTGAATCCGACGCCCCAACAGTCAACGCGATAGTCGAAAACGTCCCGAATTTGATGAATTCCCTGCGATCGATGCCCATCAAAGATCGTCCTTTGCCGGATGAGTTCCCAAATGGCGGATTCGTTCCGGCCCAATATACAGCACTCGAGCATTCAAGTGAAACTCATTAAGACGATCGTGCATCAATCTACACTAACGCCGGGCAGCCCCTTTACATCATAGAAAAGCAGCCTGGCTTTGCCGTCCTTCACTCCCCAGACAAATGTCTCGGATGCGGTGTAGTTCTCGAACTCGGTCTTATAGAGCATGGTGATCTGATATTCGTCCCCAATCCCCTGGGATCCCATCCTTCCTCCGACGGAGTTCTTGACCTTGCCACCGACCTCATGTGCTTTCTGGAGAAGAGTGGCATTGTATGTGTTGGATTTATAATCCGGCTCAGCATCGAGCATGATCGATTGATACAGTCCCTGGTCCAGATTGTGGTGAAACTTGACGACCGCCTCCGAGGCTATGTCGGCACCGCCCCGCGTTGAGCACCCCGGTAGCGCCCCGCCGAGCAGCAACGCTATTAACACGAGTTTAGCTTTACTCATCTCTCTCCTGTGAAGTATCGGGAGGACATCAAAGTTGGACGGGGACAGCGGGGCCGGTGGCTCCCGCTATTTTCCGATACCTCGCAATGAGAGGCAATAGTAATTTTGGGCGCAATAGAACGCCGATCACCCGGACTGGGCGGATTCTCGCGGGTATGAACTTCTTAAGGTCCCTTGTAATCCGCGTCGATCCGCGTGATTCGCCATCCGCGTTCTATTCCCAGCCAACTATTCTTTGATGATCGCTTGGATCAACTCAATTCGATCGAGAGGTTCTTCGCCTTGCAGGGAAACCCCTTCAAACCTTGCCAGCACGTCGATGCCCGCGACTACCTTGCCGAAGATGGCATATTTGCCGTCCAGATGGGGCGCCGGTCCCAGTACTATGAAAAACGACGTCGTCGCTGAATCAAGTGCTGCACCTCGAGCCATAGACAGGACACCTCTTAGGTGCAGCCGGCCGCTGAATTCCGGCTTTAGGTGGTGCACCCAGCGGTCCGCTGGATGCGGTGCCCCGCTTTCCCGAGTGCTGCCAAGGCCGCCCTGTATAACGAATCCTGCAATCACCCTGTGGAAAGCCGTATGATCGTACCAGCCCGTCTTAACCAGCATCAAAAAGTTGCGAACTGTTTCAGGAGCAATGTCCGGGTCCATCCGAACCGTCATGTCGCCGAGGCTGGTGTGAAGCAGCACCTCCTTCCGCATCTCCGGGACGGTTGCGTCTTTGAACGGCTCGATTCGCTTTGGCTCGATTCGCACGCTGATGATCCGGACCGGGGTCAGCGTTAGCTGCTTGTCGTCGGTGGCCGCGGTCGATATCTTGTCGACGACGTCGATTCCTTCCGTTACTTGACCAAAGGCTGAAAACTGGCGGTCGAGCTGCGGCTGTTCCGAGACACAGATGAAGAACTGCGCGCCGCCGCTATTAGGCTTGCCCGGGATAGCCACCGTCGAAACAGTGCCCCGCAGATGTTTGAGATCGCTCGGTTCATCAGGGACCTGGTTGAGTCCCCCGGTCCCCCATCGTTCCCGCGGCGTTGATTCATTCTTGAGCAACGGGTCGCCGCCCTGAATGATGGCCTGGGGCATGACCCGATGGAACGCTGATCCGTCATAGAACCCCTGGCGCGCGAGCTTGATAAACTGCTGGACGTGCTTGGGAGCTTTCTCCGCGTTGAATTCAAGCCTTATAGCTCCCAGGTCAGTTGTTATGACTGCTTCGAGATTGGACGAATCTTCCTCGCTCCCTGAGGCCTTTTGGGCCGCTCCAGCCTGGCGGCTCGCGATCGGACCCCAAAAGATCACAATGAACCCCAGGCCCAGAACCGCCCACAGCCAACCGCGCCATCCCATGTGACGTCTCCGAACAATCGCTACGCTCATCTTCCTACTCTCCAGACTCCCCGACTCTCCAGACTCCCTGGACTCTCTGGACTCTCCAGACTCATTCTACTTTACGGGCAACAAATGCCGCATGGTACTTCGGCAGCGGGTGATTTCCAAACTTGCGAAGCGCTCGTACACGGAAGCCGGCAAGGCGGAGTCCCGCGGCGACATCAGTCACCTTGTACAAGCGCTGGCGATGTACCTCATCTGTCCGCCGATACTGGCTTCCGGTTTTTCGGAAGGTGATTATCCGCCTTGTCAAAATCGATCGTTGCGGATCTTCCTCTTTTTCCACCAGAACAAGCCAGTCCTTGCCTTCAGTGAAGCCTTTGGTTTTCATGCCTGCCTTAACCTGTCCTGGCTCGGCAATGTCAAAGATGAACAACCCGCCTGGCCTGAGTGCCCGGTGTACACGGCTAAACAGGTTTCTGAGAGCCGTGAAACCGCCATCCGAATCGAACATGTAATTAATGCACTCGCTAATCGAGGTTACCCCATCGCACCGAGGGATTGCCGCTTTGAACAATGAAGCGACCTGGAATTCGGCTCTCGGCGCTCTTTTCTTGGCGATGTCGATCATCGGCCGGGATATATCGATTCCCAGGACTCGATAGTTGGCGCGGATTAGCTGCTCGGCCCAGAGCCCGCTTCCACAGCCCAGATCCACCACCAGCCCTCCGTCAATCTCGGCCTGTGCCAGTATTCCCAATATCCCCGGAGCTGATTTGAGCGCGTAACCAGCGAAACCAGTGTCGTGAATATACGCCAGGTCGTCCGCGTAATACTGATTCATATTAGGATCTTGCCAAAAGTTGGTCGTACTTTGGAAGCGGCGGAAATGATGTGCAATTAAGAGTGGGGTTCCTTGGTGAGACCTTACCCCTCTGACCGCGCTAGTGCTGGTCTCGCAGATTAACGCCTAACTCCAATTGGGCGTAGGCCGTCCCCGCTCGGCTTCCAACCGCAATTAACGGTTTGTAGCCTGGTATCTCAATGGAATGGTCGAACGGTTCTCGGTTCCTAATTCAGATATCTGCGGATGTGGGTGGTTTCGCCGTCGGCGAGGTCGGGACGTTCTTCAATCAGTTCCTTCTCGGCGACAGTATGAAACGATACCACTACCCAGTCCTGCTCGCCTGTTACGCCCTGGTGCCAGGTGTTGGCCGGTATCGACACCCATTTCTGGTCCAGGCCCGCCGCCGGGTCGCTTGACAAAAAGTTCGACTGCCACCCGTGCCCATCATCAATTTGAAAGTCGCCCGCGCCTCGATATGATGCCATGCGTTGATGGCTATTTGGATGCCTCTCGGCACCCGTAACCGAGCCTGATCTCAGGATGAACACCCAGCTCGACAATATCATCTCTGGCAATTCGGACCCATAGACCCCCAGGGGAATCGGTTCCCACGCAAGCAGTGCACCGTCATCCGCCGCGAGCCTTGCGGCGGCAGCCGTGATTGCCCATTCGATAAATCTGGCAGCTTCGTCTTTTCTAATCAGGCGGTCCAGTACTCCGAGAAGAGATCGTTCGTCCGGCCTGTTCATTGGATTCATTCTATGAATTCTTTCCGTTGCCCCAGCCTGCAACCTTCAACTTTCAACCTTCAACCTTCAACCTGCAGCTCACACCAGGGCCTTGAACCCTGGAGCAGCGTCATAAACCGGCCGTCTCCTCAGGCCGGCTAGCTCGCGCTTGACAATGCTCCCCAGCGTCCGGACCCCTGCCTCAATCGCTTCGGGCGGGGTGCTTGTAAAGCTGAGCCTCAACATGTTCTGACGCGGAGCCCCAGCGTAGAAGTGACTGGCCGGGCTGAACAGTACGCCTTTTTCATAAGCCTGTATCAGCAACTGCTCGGTGTCAAACCCGTCCGGCAACCGTACCCAGAGCGCCATCCCGCCCTCCGGGTTATTCCACGAAGCCTCTTCAGGGAAGTGTCGCTCCAGCGCTTCGATCATTGCGTCTCGACGTTGCCTATACGCCTTCCGCGCGCGCTTCATGTGCCTGGCCAGCAACCCGTGCCTCGAGAACTCGTATATTGAAGCCTGGGTCAGGGTCGCCGTGTGGAGGTCCAATTTCTGTTTAACAAGCGCCAACTGCTGGATCAGCGCGCGGGCGCCCATTATCCAGCCCACTCGTAAACCCGCGAAGCCGATCTTGGAGAAGCTGCTGACGTGGATCACCGTTCCGTGTTCATCCAGCGCCTTGAGCGGTGGGACTGCCGGGCCGTCGTACCTGAGCTCGCTATAAATATCATCCTCGATCACAGGCACACGGTACTTGATCGACAGGTCGACAAGCTGCCGGCGCGCCGCAAGCGTGGTCGTCACTCCTGTCGGATTTTGAAAGGTCGGTATCGTGTACAGCAGTTTGGGAGCGTGTCTCGAAAAGGCTTCTTCCACCAGCTCGAGATTAATCCCGTTTTCGTCCATCGGCACGGGCACAAATTTCTGCCCGCCTCTGCAGAACACGCTGAGCGCGCCGGAATATGTCGGATTCTCGATCGCAACGGCGTCGCCCGCCTGAACCAGCGCGCTCTGCAGCAAGCTGAGCGCCTGCTGGCAGCCGTTGGTGATCAGGATCTCGTCCGGGCTAGCCTTTATGCCGGACAGCCCCATTTGCGTGGCCAGGTATTCTCTTAGCGGGGCGTAGCCCAGGCTGTCGCCCATCTCGATGACCGCCCGCCCGTCTCTCCTCGCTGCTCGGTCGATCGCGGCCCGGAATTTCTCGATTGGAAGCAGCTCCGGCTGCGGGAGCGAATAAGCAAACGAAATCGCATTGCTCGCCTGATGCTTGAAGCGAAGCATCCCGCCCAGCCATGGGTCCTGCCTCAGGTGCGCGAAGTCCGCTTCCCAGGGATATGCCGAGATCTCTCGCTTTGGCGGGGCCGCGGTTCTCGCAGGCGTAGCCGGCACGCTGCTGATGTAAGTTCCGCGGCCGACCTGTGAGTTGACCAACGCATCGGCCT
>Ga0207155_1117_pt1 | contig 18833 bp, 14 predicted proteins | sample Alteio_BWMinHeat_26_FD_153515 | JGI IMG/M metagenome (GOLD analysis project Ga0207155, IMG submission 153515) | Enriched cells from forest soil in Barre Woods Harvard Forest LTER site, Petersham, Massachusetts, United States -... | ecosystem: Environmental > Terrestrial > Soil > Temperate forest >... | reverse complement strand
GTCCGCTCAAGCAGGTCAATGACAGCAACGTTGCCGCGTTGGGACTGGCATGGTTTCGCGACCTTGACACCAATCGTGGCCAGGAGGCCACGCCGATCGTCGTTGACGGAATCATGTATTTCACCAGTGCCTGGAGCAAAGTGTTCGCGGTGGACGCGGCAACGGGCGCGCCTCTATGGTCCTATGATCCCAAAGTGCCTCCCGAATGGGCTGCGAACGCTTGCTGTGACGTCGTCAACAGGGGGGTTGCGGTTTGGAAAGGCAAGATTTTCGTAGGAACGCTCGACGGAAGGCTGATCGCGCTTGATGCGGCGACCGGGAAAGTCGCGTGGCAGACGCTCACTATCGACCCTTCGTTGCGCTACACAATCACGGGGGCTCCGAGAGTTGTCAAGGGAAAGGTGATAATCGGCAACGGAGGAGCGGAGATGGGCGTGCGGGGCTATGTGACGGCCTATGATGCCGACACTGGCAAAATGGCATGGCGCTTCTACACGGTTCCAGGAGATCCCGGTAAGCCTTTTGAGAGCCCGGTAATGGAGAAAGCGGCCAAGACCTGGACCGGCGAGTGGTGGAAGTTTGGTGGCGGCGGAACTGTATGGGATTCGATCGGTTACGACGCTGAACTCGATCTTCTATATATCGGCGTCGGCAACGGCTCGCCCTGGAACCAGCGAATACGGAGCCCCGGCGGCGGAGACAATCTGTTCCTTTCGTCAATCGTGGCGCTCAAACCGGAAACCGGGGCATACGTCTGGCACTACCAAGAGACCCCTGGCGAGATGTGGGATTACACAGCTTCCCAACAGATTATACTGACGGAGATCATCGTCGAGGGTCAGTCCCGGAAGGTGCTATTGCATGCGCCAAAAAACGGCTTTTTCTATGTCCTCGATCGCACCACCGGTGCTTTGATTTCCGCAAAACCTTACACCCAGATGAATTGGGCGACAGGCGTGGACATGAAGACGGGCCGGCCGATCGAAACCGCTATAGCGAGGTATCCCGGCGACAACCCCGCTCCGATCGTCCCAGGGCCGCTCGGCGCACACAGTTGGCAGCCCATGTCGTACAGCCCAGTTACTGGTCTGGTCTACATTCCAGTACAGGACGCCGGGTTCTTATATAAGTCGGACGCACGGTTCCAGCCAAAGAAATTGGCTGGCAACTACGGAATCGACGTAGTGGCGGCCGGAATGCCACAGGACCCGAAGGTCAAAAAGATGATCCTGGATAGCGTGACGGGCCGGCTGGCCGCCTGGGATCCGGTCCGGCAAAAGCAAGTTTGGGAGGTGCCTCGCCCGGGTCCCTGGAACGGCGGTGTCCTCTCAACGGCTGGCAATTTGGTCTTTGAGGGTACTGCCAGCGGTTATTTTGAAGCCTACCAGGCCGATACCGGCGAGAAGGTCTGGTCCTTCGCAGCCCAGACTGGAGTGATGGCTGGACCTGTAACGTACACCGTCAACGGTCAGCAATATCTTGCCGTCCTGGCCGGGTGGGGCGGAGTATTCCCGTTGATTACCGGTGAGGTCTCCTTCAAGTCCGGTCACGTCCGCAATATCTCGCGAGTCCTCGCTTTCAAAATAGGGGGGAAGGAGAACCTCCCGCCACCGCCTCAGGTTTCCCAACTCACGTTGAATCCTCCGCCGGCTCGTGCAGATGCTGTGGTGGTCAAGCGTGGAGAAGGCCTCTATCAGCGGTACTGCTCGGCCTGTCACGGCGACGTCGCAGTGAGCGGAGGCGTGTTGCCCGACCTGCGCTACTCGAGCGCTCTAGCCACTGACTGGTGGTTCGACGTGACTTTGAAAGGGACGCTGCGGCAAAATGGTATGATTTCTTTCGCCAAGGAGTTGTCTCGGAAAGATGTCGAGGATATCCGTGCGTATGTGATTCTGAGGGCAAATCAAAGCTTTGCCGAAGACGACCACAGAAAGAAGCCGTCATCGCCTCAACGGTAATTTGACCTTGTGACCAATCCTTTTCGAGCTCAGTTCTGAAGCCTATTAGAGAAGTGCTCGGAACCCGCCGTATAAGGGTGGACCCGGTGGACTCGTGAGCCGTAAGTAAGGTCCGGCTCAGGCCAACACCGACATCACCGCCTGTATGATTTTTTCTTGGTTGGGCAGCACATAGTTTTCCAGAGGCTCGCTGTAGGATTGTACAATCGTGGCCAGAGTGCCGGCGATTGTAGCTTCGGCGCCGTCCGCCAAATGGGTGTGTCCTCGAATCGCTCCTGGGCGCTCGATGAACGTTCGCTTGACGCGCTCTTCGCACTCACGAATGCGCACCATGTGTGTGTACTCGAATCGGCTTGTGTATAGACCGGCGGGTATGGCGGGTATAAGAAGACTTGCCAAGCGCACGGGTGCGCTCTATCATTAATGTTATCTGCCCTCACAGTTCAGCGGGCGCAATCAGCTGGAGTAGAAGGCGGACCAGGCTTATGTCATCTTATCCGCGATGTTGATCGCGCAGCCCTCCCTGCGAAAGACATTTCTCCGGCCGGAATGTCGTGGAACCGGCCAACAAGGGTACCGCAAACAAATCACTATTGATGCGAGATCTCCATACAACGAACGAGCACCTCGTCCGAGAAGTAATGGGACTCGGCCGTCAGGTTGCTGAACTCTTGGCCGCGGACCCGGGTGACCCGCAGGCAGATCAGGCCGCCCGGCGCAACCTGGCCCAGAAATACAGGTCGATAATGGCGGCCATCGCGGATGGCTACTTCGAGGCGGATCTGTCGGGCAACGTAACCTTTTGCAACCCGGCGGTATGCGAGATCGTCGGCGACCCGATCGAGAAATTCATCGGCGCCAACTACCGGCGCTACATGACCGCCGGGACAGCGCGAAAACTTCATCGGCTTTATAGGAAGGTCTGGCTGACGGGTGAGCCAGTAAAGGAAATTGACTACGAAATCCTCAGGCCGGACGGCTCAAAGAGGTTTATCTCGACATCTGTCTGTCTGATCAAGAGCCCGGGTGGCCAACCGGCGGGATTTAGCGGGATCGTCCGCGACGTCACCGAAATCAAACAGGCTGACCAGCAACAACAGCTCTTGCAGTTTGCAATTGAGCATCATGGCGAAGTTACCTTTCTTATAGGACCGGATGCTCGATTTCTCTTCGTGAACCAGGCCGCCTGTAAGGCCCTCGGCTATACACGAGAGGAACTACTTGGTCTGAGTCTACGCGACATCGATAAGGCCTTCTCACCAGACACTTGGCGTGCGGCCAAGGTGGCAAGCGCCCGGGGCGACGCCCTTACCTTTGAATCGCGTCACTGCCGAAAGGACGGTAGCCTGATTCCAGTGGAGATCAAGACTAGTTTTATGGAGTTCGACGGGCACAGGTATGCCTGTGCGTTCGCCCGCGACATCTCTGACCGCAAACAAAAAGAGCAAGAATTACATCAAGCTAGGGAAGCCGCCGAGGCAGCCAATCGGGCCAAGAGCGAGTTCCTCGCCAACATGAGCCACGAAATCCGAACTCCGATGAACGGGATCATCGGGATGACCGAGCTCGCCCTCGATACCCCTCTGTCGCCCGAACAGCGGGAATACCTCGGAATGGTCAAGGTCTCAGCCGACTCCTTGCTCTTGATCATCAACGATATCCTTGACTTTTCCAAGATCGAAGCAGGCAAGCTCAACCTCGATTCCATCAACTTCCATCTGCGTGAAAGCATCCAAGACGCCGTGAAGGTGCTAGCGATGCGCGCCCATCAAAAAGGCCTGAAACTTACTTGCGACATCGCGCCGGAGACGCCCGATGCTCTCGTCGGAGATCCCGGGCGATTGCGGCAAATCATCGTCAATCTGCTCGGCAACGCCATTAAGTTCACGACCTTGGGAAACATCATGCTCCACGTGACGGTCGAAACTCCCGGGCTTGATGACGTCCTGCTTCACTTAGCGGTAGTAGACACCGGTATCGGCATCCCGGCCGAAAAACACCAAGCAGTCTTCGAGGCTTTTTCCCAGGCCGACGGCTCGACCAGTCGGAATTATGGCGGCACTGGTCTGGGCCTCGCCATATGCTCGAAGCTCGTTGGGATGATGAACGGGCGGATATGGGTCGATAGCCAGCCCGGCCGAGGCAGTGCGTTTCACTTCACAGGACGCTTCCGCCTGCAGCAAGAATCCGTCGTTCCAACCGTCGCTGGACGGAAGATCGAATGGATCAGCGCCGCGCCGGGCAACGGCGGCCAGCAGACCATCACCGATGCCACCTTGCTGGAAAGACGAGCCCCTTATCGTGTTCTGCTGGCTGAGGACAATGAGATTAGCCGGAAAATGGCGGTTCGTATGCTCGAGAACCAGGGACTCACGGTGATAGCCGCCGCTAACGGCCGTGAGGTCGTCGCTGCGTTCGAGGCTGGCGACTTTGACCTGATTTTTATGGACGTCCAGATGCCGGAAATGAACGGCTACGAAGCCACGGCACTTATCCGTGAAAAGGAAAAGGCAGGCTCGCGTCATACCCCAATAATCGCGCTAACAGCCAATGCAATGAAAGGAGATCGCGAACTCTGTCTCGAGGCTGGTATGGACGGCTACCTCTCAAAACCTATCAGTAAGGACGAGCTGGCCGCGGCCCTGAAACAATTCGCCTTCGGTATGACCTCCGACGCAAGGTTAGAGCAGGCAGAGGGCCCAGTCCCGTGCGCGGAAAAACAGTGCAATTAAGTCGCTTAGGCTGGGTAACCCAAAGCTTAGCCTAAGGGCGCCGCCGTATCTGCTATTTCAGATCGGTTTCGCGAAGGATCGAATCGCGCCTTTTCGCTGGTTGGAGGCTTCGGATTGAGGGCGTCGATTGCGCACTGACCTGGCGCCTCAGTGCGGCCGTGTATTGGACGATCTAGGAATAGACGGCAGGCTAGAGTAAACACAGTAGTTTCAGGGTTTGGGTGTGGATCATCACTCGGTTCCTGAAGGCAGCGAAAACCCGGGGATGATTCGGCCTGGGGCACAAGGAATGCTTAAACATGGCTATTGCTCGACAGACTGGAATTGCCACATCTGATATGTTAGTATCGCGTGGTTTTTCAAGCGGAAATCAGCTTTAGGCGATTATTGCCTGGCATATCCGGAGGTGACAAATGACAACCATAGACACACGAAATGACCTGGATGCCGTCGTGCGCGAGTACGCGTTTCCTGATATTCATATTGGCCCCAGTGAGGAAGAGTCGCCCTATGTACCCTACGTCGAGAATGTCTTCATCCGTCATCTGGCATTCGATGTCAGAAACAACATGTACGCAAACATTCTCTGGGTGAAAAAAGGGGGCAGGCTCAATCGCCATCGGCACCGGGGGCGGATCTTTGCCTGCACGTTGGAAGGGAGTTGGCGTTATCTGGAGTATGACTGGGTGGCCGGCCCCGGCAGTTATGTGCAGGAGAGTCCGGGGGCCATTCATACGCTGGTTTCCGACGACCCGAATGGGATGAAGACCATATTCTGGCTCAACGGACCCCTTGAGTTTGTTGACGATGACGACAATTTGGTCGAGACCCTGGATGTCTTCTGGTTCATCAACCACTATGTCAGCTATTGCCGCGAGCAAGGCCTCCCGATCAACAAGAAACTGTGGGTCTGAGGACAAACCGGAGGAGAAATAGAAATGCCAAAAGAATACCGGGCTGACCACGTGGGAAGTTTTCTGCGCCCTCCGGACCTGCTGGACGCAAGGCGTACGGCCGCTAGCGACCCCGGCCGCCTGCGGGCACTCGAAGACCAACACATTTTGCGAATCCTGGGCAAACAAAAGGAGCTCGGGTTTGAGGTTTTCACTGACGGAGAGCTGCGCCGGCGCAACTTTATGAGCGACTTTACAGACGCCGTTGAGGGATTTGATTTCGGTGACGCCGTAGCGCGCGCATGGGCAGCGGGAGAAGGAAAGGGCGCCGAAGTCAGCAGAGTGGCTGGGATCGTCACATCCAAGCTTCACTCGATCCAGCCCTTGACTGGACACGAGCTCTCGTTTCTTAAAGACCACGATCCGGGGGCCATCAAGATGACACTGCCCAGCGCCACGCAGTTTCCGGCAATTTCATACAAGTGGGGGATCAGCGATCAGGCTTATAAAGATCCGTCCGCGCTGCTTTGGGACATCGTCGAGATAATGAAGACCGAGCTGGCGCGGCTTTCCGCGGAGGGCGTGGAATACATTCAGATTGACGCCCCGCGCTACAGCTATTTCATCGACCCGAAGTGGCGGGAGTGGATCCGTACGGAGATGAAGACCGAGCCCGACGCCCTGCTCGACGAATCAATCCGTGCGGACAACGCGTGCTTCGAGGCCGCTCGGCGGCCTGGCATGACTTTGGCGATGCATTTATGCCGCGGCAACAATCGCAGCCACTGGTACGCCGAAGGCGGCTATGACTCTATCGCCGAGAAGCTCTTCAACGCGATGGCTGTTGACCGCTTCCTCCTGGAATATGACGACGCAAGATCGGGAAGCTTTGAGCCGCTCAGGTTCATCCCGCCTGGCAAGACGGTCGTGCTCGGGCTGATCAGCTCGAAGAAGCCGCAGCTGGAAGACCCTGATGTGCTGGTCCGTCGAATAGACGAAGCATCTCGCTATGTCGCGCTGGACAAGCTGGCGCTGAGCCCTCAGTGCGGCTTCGCATCGACGGCGGAAGGTAACCTATTGACGGAAGATGAGCAGTGGGCCAAGCTACAACTTGTGGCTGAGACGGCGCGAAAGGTGTGGGGCTGATGCTTTCAGGAGAATCAGCAAACAGTTGACCGGCGTGCGAGGGGGGAACGATGAATAGCAAACGACCGGTAGTGGTATATGGGGCCAATGGCTTCTCGGGCCGTCTCGTTGCCGAGTTCCTGCGTGAATATAACGTGCCATTCGTTGCGGCGGGCCGCAGCCGCGAGCGGCTCGAAGAAGTGCTGAGCCGCGTTCCAGGCATCGAAACCGCGGACTATGAGATCGCGGAGACCGGCGGCTCAGTCGAAGACCTGGCCAAGCTGTTTTCCGGCGCGAGAGTTGTCTGCAACACCGTTGGCCCTTTTCTTTACAACGGGCCACGCGTCATCGAAGCGAGCTTGAAAGCCGGCTGTCATTATCTTGACATCGGCGGCGAACAGGCATGGCTGCGAGAAGTCTCCGAGAAATGGAGTGATCAGTTTGCCGCCCGCTCCCTGCTTGCCGCGCCGGCCACGGCGTTTATGTCGATTCCCAGCGACATCGCCGCGCATCTGTGTATCGAGACCGGGGCAATCGATACCCTTGAGATCCTGACGATGTTCAAGGGAATTCCGACGTTCGGCTCGACTCAGACCATTTTTGCCGTGATTCCAACGGAATCCTATTACCTGGAGCAGAATCAGTACAAACCGTGGCCTCGCGCAGCGTCGTACGAGGTTGTCGTGCCGGGCTCAATTCAAACTCAGTTGGCGCTGACATGGGGAGGTTTCCCGCATCCGGTGTGGTTCAAAGACCATCCGCAGATCGCTAACGTCAGGTCACTGGGCGGGCTCCTGGACCGGCAGATAATGGAGACCGTCTTTGCAACCATGAAGCACTATGAGGAGCAGATTCGCCCGTTGTCAAAAGAAGAACAGGAACGCGCGCTAGCCGAGATGGCTGGCGCCGTGCAGGGCAGCACACCGCCGCGCGAAAACGCCCGTGAGCAGCGTACCATCGACGTCGTGCTGGGCCGGGGCACCACGGACTTCGTGCAATGCACTCTCTTTGGGACTTGTTGCTACCAGCAGACGGGGTTGCTGCAAGCATACGCGGCCCACAGCCTCGTGCATGGCCCACCTCGCAGAGTTGGCTTCGCATCGGCCACCGCTGCTTTCGGTCACCGAGAGCTGCTAAAGGTCCTGGAAAGCCACGGGCTGACAAAAGCGAAGCTCTCTTCTTGACGAGAATATTTTCGCAATGCGAGCGATCGATTATTTCGATAAGGGCGCGGACGCTTGTCCAGATAGGGCGGCTATCATTGACGGCGGCACTCGTTACTCCTATAGCGAAACGCGAACAATAACCCAAAGAATCGCCCGAGCAATGTCAGCCAGTGGGATGTTGCGCCAGGAGCGCGCTGCTATTTACTCACCCAACGATGCTCGCGTTTTGTTCGCCATGCTTGGCATTCTGCGCGCCGGCGCCGTTTGGATTCCCCTCAACTACCGCAATGCGACGGATGCGATCGTCGCATACATGAATTACGTCGACACGTCCTGGCTGTTTTACCACAGCAGCTACTCTGATGCGGTCGAACTGCTCAAGACAAGAGTCCCATCTCTCCGCCATCTGATATGTCTCGACGATGATCGAGGCTCCGACCCGTCGCTCAACGCTTTCATGGAGATGGGCTCAAACGTGGCAGAGCTCGACTGGGCCGATCCCTTTGGGAACCCTGAACAACTCGTCGGCCTCGTTCCCACGGGTGGAACCACCGGCCCCGCAAAGGGCGTCAGGGTAACCAATCTGTCCTGGGGTACGATGACCGAGATGGCAAGTCATTACTGGCGGACCGATGATGTCGAACCCGTTTGTTTGAATACCGCGCCGCTGTCACATGCCGCGGGCGTTGTTGCGTTTACCATGTTCCCACTCGGCGCCACCAATGTCATAATGCCCGGTTTTGACGCCCTTGAAGTCATGCGTAATATCGAGCGCTTTCGAGTCACTCACCTGTTTCTACCGCCTACCGCCTTCTATGGCATGCTTGCGCATCCCGAGGTCCGTAATTTCGACTATTCAAGTTTGAGGGTGTTCCTGTTGGCGGGTTCGCCTGTCTCGCCCGACAAGCTGAAAAAAGGGGTCGAGGTCTTCGGCCCGTGCATGTGTCAGTGTTACGGGCAGACCGAATCACCAATGCTGCTGACGTGGCTGGACCAGCGAACAGTGGCTGCTGCCGCTGCCAGCGACCATCCTGAACGGCTGCGAAGCTGCGGGAGACCGACCTCGGCCGTGCGTCTGGCGATAATGGATGATAAAGGGCAAATCCTGCGTGCCGGCGAGACCGGCGAAATTGTCGCGCGCGGTTCGTTGGTGACCCCAGGCTATTACAACATGCCGGCAGCAACCGCTGAAATACGCGCTCACGGCTGGCACCACACCGGAGACGTCGGGTATGTTGACCACGATGGCTACTTCTTCATAGTGGACCGCAAGAAGGACATGATTATTACCGGCGGCTTCAACGTATTCTGCGGCGAAGTCGAGGCCGGCATAATGGCCCTGCCCGAGGTCCATGAGTGCGCGGTTGTCGGCGTCCCTGACGAGAAATGGGGCGAAGCGGTGAAGGCCATTGTAGTTTTGAGGGACACGCTGTCTCTAACCGAGGAAGAGGTGATCGCCCACTGCAGGGTGAAACTCGGCGCGGTCAAAGCTCCTAAGTCGGTGGAATTCCAGGAGGACATCCCAAAAACGCCGGCGGGCAAGATCGACCGGAAAGCGCTCCGCAAACCCTACTGGAGCGATACCGACCGCGACGTTCACTGAATGGCTCTATTACGGGCCTTGCTCTTCACTTCCGGCTCTCTTATCTCATTCAGCTCCAAGTTTCTCATCATTACATAATGTAGTCGGTATGGAACATAAATGGCCCGAAACGAAACGGCCGCCAACACCGAGCCAAGTCCAATCGTAAGTGCGAGCGAGTAGCCCACCATGTTTCCGCTTTTGAAAAGATAGTCGTTGAAGACTCCCGGCAATAGCGGCCCCAGCATCAGCCCTCCCAGGCTGATGGCAAGCACCAGCAGAGCGGCGATCTGGCTCCGGGTCTGATTTGGGAAAATCAACTGCAAGGCGGCATACGAGCTCCCAACCGGCATAGCAAGAAAGAACAAGGCGGGAGCAAGCAGCACGAGGGTCCATCCGATTGCCGGCGCGCATATAGACAAACCGAAGAGTAGGCCAGCCCACAGAGTACTGATAACTCCGACTTTGAGCGGAGCCTCAAGCAAGCCTTGTCGTTGCCAGCGGTCGCAGAGCCTGCCCCCTGCGTACATCCCCAAGCATCCGATCGTCAAGATCAACACTCCGAGCACCAGTCCCGTGCGGGCGGTGCCCCAACCGTGGGCTCTAAGGAAATAGGTCGGGGCCCATGCAAGCAGGGCATAATTGCACATGGCCTGGAACGATAACCCGAGTGAGACACCGACCACCGACTCCCAGCGCAGAGCGACCTGCTTGAGCACCTGACTGGACGTAAGCCGGGATATCCGGCCATCGCTCGTCATCAACAGGCTCCTGCGCAGCGGCTCTCGAGCGCTATAGGCCAGAAATCCGACCGGAATCCCGGGCAGGCTGACGATCAGAAAAGTAAGCCGCCACGAGGCAATCGTTCCGATCAGAGGTAAATGCGCGGCAGGCAATTCTGCGACCGCGCCCACCACAGTTCCGCCAACGATCAGCGCGATCCCCGAGCCGATGAAAATACCCATGGCATACACGCTGAGCGCAGTGCCCAGGCGCTCTCTCGGAAAATAATCTGCGATAATAGAATGGGCGGCCGGCGCCAGGCTAGCCTCTCCGACCCCAACCCCCATCCGAGCCAGGAACAGGGACCCAAAGCTGCCCGCAACACTGCAGACTGCTGTCATGAGGCTCCACAAGAAGACTCCTGCGGCAATAAGATTGCGCCGGCTGCCGCGGTCAGCCAAGCGGCCCAACGGAAGCCCGAGCAAGGTGTAAAACAGAGCGAAAGCCGTCCCTTGCAACAGGCCGATCCTGGTGTCGCTGATTCCGAGGTCTCGCCTAATCGGGCCGACCAGCAAGCTCAGGATCTGCCGGTCTATAAATGACAGTGTGTAACAGATCATCAGGACGATAACAACATACCACGCGTAACCAAGGCTCTTCCGGTCCGAGCCGTCCATCGCGGTAGCTGTCGGGCCCGCTGTGCCTGCCGATGACTTCATGAGTCCCTTTGATCGGAGCAAGATCCGTTCAATTCTTGAGAAGGCGCCGCAGGATCTTGCCCGACGGTGACTTTGGAATGGAATCAATCACTTCGAAATGGCGAATCTGTTTATAACCCGCCACGCGCTCCCCAACGAATCGCGCCAGCGCATCCATATCTATTCCCTGGCCAGCATATGGCACGACAAAAGCTTTGGGCACTTCACCGGATTCAGCATCGGGTATGCCGATGACCGCGCAATCGGCAACCTCGGGATACTCAAGCAGCACCGCCTCGAGCTCAGCCGGCGCGACGCTGAAACTCTTATACTTGATCATTTCCTTCTTGCGATCGACGATATAAAGGTAACCTTCATCATCGACCCAACCGATGTCGCCCGTGTAGAGCCAGCCCCCGCGCAATACGCGCGCGGTTTCTTCCGGCGCGTTCCAGTATCCTTGCATGACCTGCGGCCCACGGACCAGGATCTCCCCCACCTCTCCCTGATCGAGAGTGCGTTCGCCCAACTCCACATCGACAATCCGGTGCTCGGTCCCCGCCAGCAGGACGCCTCCACTCTCTAGCTTTATCCGGCCGATCTCTAACGGACTGTTATGCGTAGCAGGCGATGCTTCGGTGAGACCATAGCCCTGCACCAGCGGAGCGCCAATGCGCTCCTGGACCCGACGCGCGACGTCAGCGGGCAGCGGGGCGGCGGCGCTGAACACGTACTTGATCGTGCGAAACTGTGATGGCCCCAGGTCCGGCGCGTTAGCGAGCGCGAGCAGAACCGGAGGCACGGCGAACAGCCACGTGACTCTGTGTTCTTGAATCAGCCGCAGGACGGTATCAAGGTCAAATCGCTCGAGCAAAATCTGCTTGGCGCCCGACAGCACGCCCGAACCCATCATAGCAACCCCGTAGATATGAGACAGAGGCATGTACACGATGTAAGCATCATCGGGCCCCAGCTCAAGGGCCCGGACGTATTGGTGGTGATTGGAAACCAGGTTTCGATGTGTGAGCATCACGCCCTTTGGAAAGCCGGTGGTTCCGCTCGAGTACGGCAGCGCCACGAGCTGCCCCGCATCGACATGAACCGATGGAGGGTCTGCCGGTCGACCGGCAATCAGTTCCTCCCAGCGCAGGAAGGGGGGCCGCGAATCGGCTCCGTCGCCGCCGACTACGACGACTGCCACGAGGTTTGGCAGATGCGGTAGGGCCGCCTCGACGACGGGCAACAGCTTGGCGCGCGTAAGCAGGATGGCCGCGCCACTATCATTCAACTGGTACGTGATCTCGCGCTCGCGGTATGAGGAGTTCATCGGACAAGCGACCGCTCCCAGCTTGCTCGCGGCGTAGAACCCTATCTCGAACTCGGGACAGTTGGGCAAGAAAAGACCGAGCCGATCCCCCGATTGCAGGCCCAGATCCTTAAGTCCATGGGCTAGCCGATTGGACTCGGCTTCGAGACCGGCAAAATCGAGACTCCGGTCCTCATATACGATCGCGACGCGGTTGGGCTGGCTGCGAGCCTGTGTGCGCAAAATTTCGTGCAACGGAACATCGGGATAAGTTAGCATTGACATCAGCGAAACCACCAAACAACCCCATCGAAACACCTAAGACGGCGGGCCAAGCCAGTGTCACGCGGGAGTCGTGAAGAAATTAATGCTGACGGTAGCCAGAGCCGACGGCGGAAACTTAGTCTGGAATCTCTGGTCAGCGACCAGTCCAGCCTCTCGCACGCATTCGAGGAACACGTCATGCTCGATCAGGTATTGATCCGAGAATCCATGAGTGCCATCATACGCAGCGGCCAGCGTGCGGTCCAGATTAGCCGCCGTGAGCTCTGGCGGCAGCGTGTGTAGCTCCATCACAAGCAGTCCAAATCGCCCGACATACGGGGCCCAGCGACGCAGGTGTCGAACAAGATTCTCTTCCAGCTCGTCAGCCGGAATCTCCTCTCCCAAACTAGCGAATGCTCCAGTCGTCCTGGCCTTGCGAGAACCCCGCGCGTAGTTGGCCGGAGGAAGATAAGGTCGATTGTGATCCAGAAACGATCGGATATGGAGGAGGTTGTGGATATCGAGACCGAGGCGCTCGAGCTCGCTAGCCAGGTAAGCGGGACGATTGATGTCACCGCGGATCACATGGAACACGGGAATTCCTGCGCCGCGGAGCCTTTGATTTGTGATCCGCCGCGCCACCTTGCTTGTGTCCGCGCCGATCAGCACGAGCGGGTGGCGGGCCAGCTCGCGGCCTCGTGCGGTTTCGGACTCGACAATCCTGTAGACGTGTTCAAGGAACGAGCCATCGCCGCATCCCATGTCGCAAATGCCCTGAGGCTGACGGTCCAATGGCCGATCGAACAGGTCGACGATGATCTCGTCGCTCTTCTTGAAGTAGCTGTTGTGGGCGCCGCCGCTGCCCCAGACATTCATCCCGCGATTGACGAGAAGCTCCCCGCCGGATTCGTCGATTCTGGGAGTGTGTGCGTTGCCGAAAAGCAGGGTAGGCAGCACGTCGAACATGGGAAGATACGAGACTGTGACGCCATAAGAAGTCGCGATCCGCACGGCGTAGCGACCGTCCCGAGTCAACTGAAGGCGACCGTCGTGACGGGTGATCCAACCCAACAGCTCGAGCAGCTCAAGTACGCATGCCATGCTGCGCGGATTCCCGGGTAGCCTCTTCGGGTCAAGCCCGTCCGGCGAAGCCTGGAACAGCCGAAAGACCCCCTCGCGTGCAAGCGCTACCATTACCGGGCCCGCAAGCATGCCATCGAGATAGCGCACGGTCTGGCGGTGGACTTTTGCAGCAGTGGTTTCGCCCTCGGTATAAATGCTCCAGCGTTCTCGGGCCCTACGAACCAGATCCTGGAAGTGTGAAATGACAGCCTTGTCCGATTTTCCAAACAGGAAATCGTCGAGAAAAAGAGCCTTAGGGATGAATGAAACAACCTCGCCGTAAAGAGGAGCCAGCCACACCGCGATCTTACCCTCGGGAGTGAGCGTATACCTTGCCCGCACAGCACCTTGAATTTGAGCCATCCATCCACACGAAACCAGCAGACGGAGTGCGACTCGCAGATACCCGCGGTTGCCCCCGGTGCGATCCACGATTTCATCTATTTCCGTGCCAGCAGGCGCGTCCGCGATCAATGCAAAGATACCGCGATCCGCGAGCGCCTTGACCACCGGAGCAATCACGACTCCGGCCAGGTGCTGGAATACCGTCGTGCGAACCGAAGCTTTCTCGACGGCGGTCAGATCTGGGGTCGGGCTGGCAACCGGTTGTGTCTCTGTAGACATCAGATTCTCGATCAAAGCTTCTAAGGGCGGCCCTCGAACAGGTCACGGCCCTTGACCAGAGCCTGGATCTTTCTGTCGACGACGCTGCGGTGGAGCATCCAAAAGCCACAGTCCGGGTGAATGTATTTCAACCGGCCTTCGCCGACTGTCTTGACGATCATCTCGAGGCGGCTTGCAATCAATTGCGGGCTCTCGACTTCGTTGTCCTTGATGTCGATCACACCGATGCCCAGTCGAATATTCGGATTGAGGTCCCCGAGCACATTGAGCTCGTCGTAGCCCCGCCTAGCAAACTCGAGCAGAAGATGATCGGTATTCAGCTTATCCAGAAACGGAATGAGGTCTCGCCAGAATCCCCGCTGAGCGGTCTGTCCCCCATAATTGCCGTAGCATATGTGAACTCCCGTCTCGTTTGGGATCCCGTCCAATACGTGATTGATCGCTTCAGCAGCCCAGGCGGTGTCCTCGGGGTGACCGACGATGTAGGCTTCGTCGAGCTGGACTACATCGGCCTCGACCGACTCCAGTTGCTGGCGTAGTACCTGCGCGATGTCCATAGCAAGGTCGGCGCGTTCTTTGTAATGACAATCCACCAGAACCCGCGAGAGCATGTGGGGGCCAGTGCATGTGAATTTAAGAGGGAACGTCGTCAGCGCGCGGACTGACTCGTAGTCCCTAGCCAGGTTTAGAGTTCCCGCTTCCACCTTGCCAGTGACCATTCCGGCCGGCAGCGAGCGCGCTCCGAGCGCCCGGTCGTGATAGAAACGCTGAAGATCAGCCATTGAAAAGCGCTTGCGGATTCCATCCATCTGGCCGACGAAGTAGTCGACCATGCCGTTCGTTTCAGGATGGCCCGGATCGAACCGGGATAGTTCGCCATCCGCGATCAGGTCGAGGCCGGCCATCTCCTGAGTCTTAAGGACAACCATGACTGCGTCTCTCAACACTAGACGCGACGTATTGCCGATCAGCCAGGACGGAACCGGATAGCTACCGACGACGGTTGTCCGGATGCGCTCAGTCATGTTACCGATACTCCAATCAATCCACACTTTACGAGCCGGAGTCCTCTCTAGGCCGAGCGGGTCTAGCCCGGGCGCGTAAAGGGCAAGGTCCGCAGATCGAGACGCTCCTAGCTTGTCGCGTCCCGACCATGGGGATCGGGAGTCTCGGCCTGGGCTCGCGCGAAAATCTCGCGCATCGCTGCGGGCAACGGACGAGACTTGCGACTCTGCCGGTCGATGCACACGGCCGTAATATAGCCTTCGGCAAGGAGCGACCGGTCGTGTACGCTCAATACCTCGAACTCCATTCGGACGGTCTTCTCGCCTTGGAATCTGGTCTGAAGCCGCACAAAGACGGCATCTTCGGCGGGAATCGGCTTGAAGAATTTGGCAAACGATTCAACCCTGGGCATCAACACATCCAGGTCTCTATAGAGTTTCATGCGCTCGGTTCCGCTCGAACGGAAGAGCTCGGTCTCCGCGTATTCGGCGAACCGAAAGAAATGAGCAAAGAAGACCTGCCCAGCCGGGTCGGCATCGTCCCAGTAGGTCTGCAATCGAGTCTCAAACATGTTTGATCGGTCCTCAGTCGGCCACACCAGAACTCGCGCTCCGCTCCTGAGTGACCTGTCTGTTATTCCAGTGTCTCCCAGTTCCCCGTATACCTCAGTCGGAATTGTAAATCAAGCCCCCAGACCCAGTTCTGATATATCAGAAACAATGTAGCTCTCGGCGGTCTAAAGCTCAAGCTCAGGACCACGAAACGTGTTCCAGTCTATAGGAATTTCTGGATTATTCAACGGGCCAGGGCTCGACCAACTTTGGCCGGGGCGTAGCTCAACTAGGAAGGTTCAACAGGGCACGAGGGCACCAAACGGAGGGGCAAATCTTCAGTGGAGCTCGCCACGACCCCATATATCCTAGCCCAACCGGCTTACCCTTTCGGAAATCACTATTATGCACCGGTTGCATCGGCTCCGGCCCTAAGGTTATTTGGAGACCTGGTGCATTCCAAGCGGGCGAACGCCCTCTTCCGCTGCTCCTTCGGCCAACAGCTCCTCCAGAACCTGGACCGCGCCACTGATGCGCAATAAACTCTCGCGTAGGATAGACTCTTGCCTATCCAGCTCACGAAGCCTTGCCTGGCCAGTCTCGAATTCGGTCTTCAATACCTCCAGCCGAGCCTGCATTTGTTCTTTCATAGCTCTCCTTTCCAGCACACTTACGCGAGGCGAGTAATCATCGGCTACTCCAGTGTGATCAGCACCGGAATCCTGCCCTTCCCCTTTTTAAGCGAGCCCAGCGCCTTACCGAGGATTGCGCCAACGGCTTTTGTGGGTTGCAAGACCTTCTGTGCGTGCCCTCTAGTTGGACTTGTCGTCAGAAGGTCGCCAGGATTAATCGGGGCAATGTCGGCGTCGACCTTACAATACGAGTAAACTCCCTGGTTGATCAGATAGCCTAGCTGTCCCGGATGCACCTTTGTGCGGTCCAACAATTCCAGCTCCGCCAGGCTAAAGGCTTGCGAGCCTGATGATTCAGCTTTTGGCTCTTTCTGGCCCGCCTTGGCTCTTGGAGCCTTCTTGGCCGTGCCTGCTGGACCGGGTTCCAGGTCGCTGTCGAGCTTTAACTCGACGTGGACCTCGCAGACGATGCCGCATACTCGAGTGTCATAGGCGGAATCCGCGAGGTCGGCCTCGATAATGGCCGGCAGACCATCCAGCGATGACTTCTTCGCTCGCCCGATTATAACGACGTCCCCTTGTTCCAGGGTCTCGCCGAGATTATTCACAAATTGGCTCGTGGACATGATGTGATCCTTCCTACCCTCACCGCGCCGGTCCGCGGCTCGATTTTTTATACAACACTGTAGGCTTCAGGCCTGCATGGGATCATCCTGTTATAGGCGGCAACGGCAGCGGTGGCAGCACAATTACCGGAGCAAGAGTAAACGGCAGCTCGAGGACCGTGACGCTTACGCGATCGTTGATGTCCATCGTCGTGCCGCCAATTGGCGCGACCGTAACGGTATGGGGGCCGGGACCAATTCCGCTCACAACCAACGCGTTGGCTACGAACGCCTTGTGACTGGCTGCTTCATTCGTAAAGCTTGATGCCTGCCCCTTTGAGACCCCGTCGACGCGAATATCAATGCCAATAGGACCTGCCCCCGCGGAGGAAAATCCAGAGCCGCTCGCGAAGATCATCAAGACGCCGCCACCGGTCGAAAATGCGCGGCTTGTTATTCCCGCGGCGGCAATCGGACCAGAGGTTGAATTGAACAATTGGGTCACGTTCCACATGGTACTATGGACTCCGCCGGCAACATCTAATCTGGCAGCCGGTTTCGTGGTCCCGATGCCCACGTTGCCGTTGGAATCAACGATCAGGTCTTCTGTAATTGTTGTCGGGTTCTGGATCGTGCCTCCGTTCCACCTCCCGAGCCTGATGGGCAAGGCTAGCGCCTGATTGCCCACCAACATGCCCTCGCGGTTGGGATATTTCATAAACCCGACACGCTTGGCTCCCTGCGCGTCGACTATTACACCTTGATTCTCGCCATTAGCGAAAATGCTGCCTGTCTCAACCTGCAGTTGTTCGCTCGGAGCGTTGGTGCCAACGCCGAAGTTGCCGTCCTTTGTCAGAATCACATGGTCCGCGTTGCCGATTCTCAAGACAATGTGCTCGGGAGAATTCAAAAAAGTGACCCCTTTATCGCTTCCCGCGGAACCTTGCAAAAGTGCATAGTTGCCCCCGGCGGTTTGGTCCAGGGCATTGGTCCCCACGAACATAAAGTTGTTTGGATTGGCCGGCCATGGACCGATCGACAGTGGCCCCGCCTTGACGCGGCCATTCACCTCTAATGGCTCGCCGGGAGTCGCTGTCCCGATGCCGACGTTGCCGTCGGCGAGAATTCTCATTTTCTCTGTCGGAGCTGCGCCGCCGGTAAGGAACCGGATGGCCCCGAATTCGTACAGCTCCAGGAGGTTGTTCTGCCGATTGAAAACCAATCGATGACTGTCGTCAAATGATCTGATTTGCCCACGGTCCTGGAAAAAGATCTCGCGTTGGTCATCGAGCGTAAGGCTGGCAAAGTCGAGCGCGGCCTGGTTCGGCCCGCTGCAAGAGAGCTTGGGCCACTGGTTCGATGGAACACCCTTGAGTTTGAGCGTAAGGCTATTAACGGCAATGTCGTTATCCACAACCGCCGCGGCATGAAGACGGACGTCATTATTGGGATTGCCCGCTATCCCGCTAATGTGGCCGGCTCCATCCAGCGTGACTTCCGCCAGCAAGACTCCATTGGTCGGGAGCGGGTCCGCCGCCGGCTGCGTGCGCCGAACCAGGAGGCCTGGACTCTCGGCAATCCTCGTATTCCCAGTGACTCCCGGATCGGTGCTGGGATCCGTCTCGCTCTCCTGATACAAAATGTATATCTCCACCTTCGTCGTGGGCGCGCCCGGCAATGAAGATAAGGAGAGCGGTGCCGGGACCACAATCTCCCGCCCAAGAGCGTCGACCGCGGTTCCCGGAGTCACGGTGAGCGATGTCGCTCCGGCAGTCCCGTTTACCGACAAACCCTCAGCCACACCTGGAGTGACCAGCAGCCGGTTGTGCCGCCGAAGCCGATCAAGC
>Ga0207155_1116_pt1 | contig 18849 bp, 16 predicted proteins | sample Alteio_BWMinHeat_26_FD_153515 | JGI IMG/M metagenome (GOLD analysis project Ga0207155, IMG submission 153515) | Enriched cells from forest soil in Barre Woods Harvard Forest LTER site, Petersham, Massachusetts, United States -... | ecosystem: Environmental > Terrestrial > Soil > Temperate forest >... | reverse complement strand
TTACGCTCGTCAAATCAAATAACCCATTTAATTCATGCATCGACCAATTTATTCCATCAGAACTATTCATCAAAGTGCCCATTCCGCCTACAGCCACAAATTGATTGTTAGCCCAAATCACTTTCGTGAACATGTTCGAGTGTGGGTCAGATTGTTGTTGCGTCCAGTGGATTGCATCGGGACTTGTGATAATGCCGCCAGTTGAACCTACTGCAACAAATAAATTATTACCCCACGCCACACTTTGTAAACCTTTAGTATATTTTGGAAGCTCGGTCTGCTGCGTCCAATTAACACCATCTGAACTCGTTAACACAATTCCTAACCCTCGCTCTCCTTTGCCGACAGCGACATATTGATTATTTCCCCACGTCACACCCTGCAACGTATATAATCCACCCGCTTTTTGTTCCGTCCATTTAACTGCATCAGGACTCGTCAAAATAACTGTTTTAGATTTCGGATAGTTTGCAAATCCAACAGCGACGTATTGATTATTTGCATGTACAACATCTGTCAAATAAGTGTAAGCGACTGGCACTGGAACACGTGTCCAGGTTTGTGCGTTGTCATTACTGGTTTCAATGGCGTTATAACCAACCGCAACGATTTTTTGAGGTGTGGGCTGTGCATAAATCGATGTTGAAAAAAGGGTGAAAACAATGGTTGCGATAGGGATTAGGCTGCGGAGTTTCATCATTATTCCTTTATGTGAAATCTACTAAGTAGTCGATTGTAGCAAAAATTTTTTGGAAATATATATGGACACATGTCATTATGCCAAAACTATTCCCGCCATTTGCTTTCACGAATTGCACTATACGTATGCCTCGCCCCAAGCGGGCGTTGATTTACTCACTATCTCCAAGCTGTTGGGTCATGCTGATACCCGCATTACTTCCCACTAATAGCTTGATTAACTTTAAAATCAATAACATAGCATATTTATAAACGATATAAGTGTTATTTATGTTATATATGCTATAATTAACAAAATAAGGACACTGCAATGGAGATAATCAATACCGAGTGGGGACTAAATTCTTACATAGAATTAAAGAGCATACGAGTATTTACTGATAGCGAATACCGTGAAGTATTAAAACCAGATGTGATGCTCTTACAAGACTTCCCCAATAATGAAAAGTTTACCCAAAATAAATTTTGGTCGCCAGCAGAAGATCACAGCGGAAAGATAATTACGGATTGCTACAAAATGAAATGGCACCAAATTGGCAATGGTCGCATACAGTTGAGATTGACCGTTATGATTAGAGGTAATCAAAGTTTTCTGTGCGAAGCATACGTCAAAGGAAATGAGAAGACCGAAAAAAGAAAATTAGCGAGACTAAAAACATACGCCGAATTAATTAGAAGAGATCGATATACAGTTTGCGGAAGATGGGGGAAACCAACATGACAGCACAAGCTAAAACCAAACAACACCACACCATTTCTCATGGAAAAATATTTTTTAAAAATAATCATGATTATTCTAACGAAGTAAAATTATTTAAAATTGCTGCTCAAATGGAAAAAGAACATTTACCCAATATTTTTATAGTAACCGCTATAAAAACAGCCTTAGAATTTGAGGGCGTTGCTGATTTATTAAATCTATGGTCTGAAGAAGACGAAAAAACCGAAAAAGAAGAAATCATTTCTGATATTCAAGACATGATTGATGCTTGCAATCAAAAAGAAACATCAGAAGAAATATATGTCAAATTTAATGACCTAGCCGCTATTGCTAAAAATATTAGAGCCTTTAAAGATAGCTTATATCAAAAAGTAATGGAGCAAGGCGGCATTAGCAAACTAGCCGAGCTAACTGGAATACCACAGCCTTCCTTATCTAGATTTTTTAATTCGAATGCTATGCCCAGAAGAGCAACCGTTCTTAAAATTGCTAAAGCACTAAATCTTGATGAAATAAAAATTGATATTTTATGGTGTAGGTAGTGAGGGAAAGAGGGAAAGGGGTAAGACCAGACCCTGAGCGATTTCATACCGGGGAACAAAAAGTAATGTAGGAGCTGATTTGCTCACCATCTCTTGTGTGGGTCAAAGCTTGACTCAGGACAGGTTAGAATGACCTAGGTCAAGCTTTGACACTGTTAGCATCAGTTATATTTCCGTTATATTAACCCAAATCTGCCACTCTTTGACTTTACCGCTTTCAAGTTTATATAAATTCATAACATCGAGCCTAACTTGTTTACCATCAGGAATATGTTTATAAAACATGGCATCCTGCTCTACGCGAAAGGCGATACGATCTTCATCTGCAATAACATCCTTTAGCTCACTTTTTACATCCTTTAATATTTTTTGCAGATTGGGTAAACGCGATTTCAAATCGTTCAAGTCTAACTGTTTTGACATTGAATGATTAAACATAATAAGGTCTGAAGCAAAATATTTATCAAGCATCTGTTCGTTCCCAGGTGAAAACGCGGTGACAAATGAATCGAATGCGAATTTATGTGCAAAGCCAGCAAATAATTCTTCATTACGCATGGTTATTTTTCCTCTCAAGTGTGCAATGGTTTGGTCAATTGTCTTAATCAATTTTTTAGTTCGATCAAGACTCTGCGCGAGGACTTGCTGGTGCGAAATCAAAGCATCAATTTTATTGAAGTCATCACTGCAGATAGCCCTCTGTATGTCATTGAGAGAAAAACCTAATTCACGATAAAATAAAATTTGCTGCAGCATTAAGATCTGTTCTTCTTCATAATAGCGATAATTATTCTCGCCATAATAAGCAGGCTTTAGTAATCCGATCGTGTCGTAAAAACGCAGCGTTCGGATACTGATCCCTGATAGCTTCGCTAATTTCTTTACTGTATAAGACATTTTTGTTTTCTCATCACTGACGTTTAGCACAATAAAGGGTGACGTAACGAGAGAGTCAAGCTGTTATTTTCCAACAGGGATATTACCGGCAAAATGGGGTCACCCATTTTCTATTTTCAGTGCTATTTTCAGTTAATTCCAAAATTCATGCTGCTCCCAATTGCTAGGAAACCCCATATCTTGAACACTGATCTGCCCAGCCTTGGGAAACGAACGAACCAAATCAGTTAACCGCGATTTCCATGAAGAACGCGGGCAAACATATCGCATAAAGTGTGCCAATATGCAGATTACAATATACACTCTTGATGTGATTGAAACGTTACCAATGAAAGAATCAAACTGCTTCATTTCACCTTTTTTCGCAAGCTTTGGTTGATCAATCAAATTCCTATTCCACAATCGATTATGATGTGCGACAACATTACGCACATAATTCAAGCATCGAAGCCAACTCTCCATAACTTGAAAATCAGAAACGCCATATTTAACAGCAATATCTGTTTTATCCTGTACCGTCATCCCTTTATAAAAAGTTGATAGCAAACCAAAATCCCAGAGCTCAATTGCAACCCACATTGGCAACGGCAAACCATACTTCGTTTTATAATGTTCTACAAAATCTTCTTTTGATCGTTGTATCAACTGATCGTGTTTTATTAACCATTCATGATATTTGGTTTTGCCTGTTTTGATATCTACCTTTTTAGTGAAATTACCATGCAACAAAGATGGATTTCTGTAAGCAAATGGGTCTTTCTTTCCTAACAAATAAGCAATGTCACCTCGACATGCCACTTCAACTCTTTCTATTGCATCCAGAATTAGTAACCGTAGTTTTTTATCAAAAACGTACAATTCAATCGCATCTTGAAACCTTGATCCAAGCATAAATTCATCTTTGCGTTGCGGTCTGTTTAACTTTGATTGGTGCGACAATGCAGGAATTAACTGTCGGCAGGGGTACCAATATCCGCTTAGACGGTAGTAACCTAGACGACGTAGATATCCTAATGCAGCGTCATCATTTGTTATTTCTAAACCCCGAGATTTTAACAAGGCTAACTGTTGTTCATAAGTTCGATAAGGTTTCTTATAAGTCGACATTACTTTTTCTTATCCATAAAAAAGAAAACCTGCTCGTGCATTATTCAATGTAGAGGAGCAGGCCGTGTTATTAATAGTATAAACGGGATTGTACTAACGAACAACAATGACAGAAGATTGCTGCAATTCCAACAAGGGATGTTAGCAACAATTTGCCAAAATTGACTATAATTTGCGCTATTAATTTTTCAACCCCTTGATTAATATAGCGCTCCCTGCGGAATTCGAATCCGCGTTACCGCCGTGAGAGGGCGATGTCCTAGGCCACTAGACGAAGGGAGCAAAGAGTGTGCTATTATACGCAAAAAATTGCGCATGTTAATCATATCGCCTGAGGAATACTAAAATTATTAAGTTGTTAAAGGGGTTTATCCAACGCTTTTCGAAAGAGTCGACTGTTCCCCAAAAAAAAGTCCAGCCTGTCATCATACCGCGTGCCGAGCACACGATTTCGCGCAGCGCTATTAGTCGTAATGCGTTAAAAGTTTTATATCGATTGAATGAAGCAGGTTATGGCGCATTCTTAGTCGGTGGCTGTGTGCGTGATTTGTTGTTAGGACAAAAGCCGAAAGATTTTGATATTGCGACTGATGCGTTGCCCGAAGAAGTGCGACAAGTTTTTAAAAATTGTCGACTGATCGGCAAACGTTTTCGCTTGGCGCATATTTTATTTGGCAAAGAAATTATTGAAGTCGCTACCTTTCGCACGCATCACCAAAATGCAGAAGAACATCATGCAAAAATGCGTCATGGCATGATTATTCGCGACAATGTGTACGGTGACATTGATGATGATGCACAGCGACGTGATTTTACAATTAATGCTTTATATTACAATATCGCAGATTTTTCAGTGTGGGATTACACCGGCGGAATGGCGGATATTAAAGCGCGAACGCTGCGCATGATAGGTGATCCTGCGCAGCGTTTTCAAGAAGATCCCGTGCGTTTGCTGCGTGCGGCACGCTTCATGGGAAAATTAAATATTCAAATAAGCCCAGAAACTGAAGCACCAATGATGCGCTTAAGCCATTTATTAGAAAATGTTTCTCCGGCAAGATTATTCCAAGAAGTGTTAAAATTATTTCAAGAAGGTGCGACTGCGCCCACGTTTAAATTACTTGAAAAATATCATTTACTCGAACAATTGTTTCCACAAACTGCAGCTGGATTAAACCAACCTGAAGCAAGAAAATTATTAAATGAAGCATTAGAAAATACCGACCTTAGAATCAAGGAAAGCAAAACAGTATCACCCGCATTTTTACTGGCAATCATTTTGTGGCGACCCATTGAGCAGCAGGTGAAATATCATCTTGATGATGGGCTGCCAATTTATGCAGCTTATGAAAAAGCACTTCAAGTTGTTGTCAAAAAACAAACGGAAAAGTTAGCCATTCCACGTGTTTTATTAGTTGCCGTTCGCGAAATTTGTATTTTGCAATATCACCTTACACACCGCTATGGGTCTCGCTCTTACCGCACTTTAGAACACCCGCGCTTCCGTGCCGCCTATGACCTGCTGTTGTTAAGAGCAAAAATAGACGGTATGATAATAGAGCTGGCAGATTGGTGGACAAAGTTTCAAAGCGGCAACCACGAACAGCGTGAAAAACTGTTAAAGGAAGTGGGGAGAGCGGCGAACACGAAAAAGCCTCGACGCAAAAGATTCAGGAAAAAACCACCCACTGAATAATGGCGTAACACCAAGCAAGGAAGTGCTATGAAAAAAATTCTCGCTTCTTTAGTCTTATTTTCAGTAACTCAAACTACTTTTGGATTCGCTAACACAAGCTCAGATGACACTCTTTCGTTGACGATTATCAACAACTCAAGTCAAACACTCAGGTTTACAGGTGTGAGCGACAGTAATGTTGGTAATACTTTCACAATGGATAATGACGTCCTAACTCCAGGAGAAAAAGCAGTGCTCACGGGAACGACAATGCCCTACACTGATCTTGCAGGCGCAGTTAATTTTACCGACTCGGACAACAACAGTGACATAATGACTCTTTTAGATCCGCGAAAAATAAAATCAAGTCAGGGTATTTTTGCGATGAACAACCATAATTTTCTTTCTTTTGATACAAAAACGCTAAATACAGGGTCAAATCCGCTCGCACTGAATTACAACTATGTAACCCTTGTGATTCAAGATAATGTAGCTTAAAGACTCTCCCACAGTTGAAAAAACTGTGGGCAAGTTTTGCTAACACATTCTGAATTTTCAATGACAATACCTGCGACACGCAATCCTATAATTGAAAATGCCATCGCGATGCGATGATCGTGATGCGAGTTAATTGTCCCAGCAACAGGCGTGCTCGGATGAATCTTAATCCAATCTGAGCCCTCTTCTACTTTGACACCTAATTTTTCCAATCCGTTTCGCATCGCCGTTATGCGATCCGATTCTTGACGACGCGTATGTGCAATATTGGTTATTGTTGTTGGAGATTTTGCAAACGGTGCAATCGCAGCGAGCGTCATAAATGTATCAGAGTAATCTCGCATATCCACATTCACACCGCGCAATTCCACCGCACCTTTCACTGTTAATGCAGTTGTTGTGGAAATAATTTCACATCCCATCTTAGCTAAAATTTTTAAAAACGCGGCGTCACCTTGTTTTGATAGATTGAGATTAACAGGCTGAATTGTCACCTGTCCTGCTGTCACTGCAGCTGCTGCAAAAAAATAAGATGCAGTCGATAAGTCTGGCTCAACCTGATAATGTCTCGCTTTATATTTTTGCGGCACCGGCACAATAAATCTTCCTTGCGGTAACCGTCTAACTAACACACCGAATTCAGCCATCATTGCAGCAGTCATTTCGACGAATGGGTTGCTCACCACATTTTTAGTGGTGATGTCCATCGTTACACGTGCCATCGGTGCCGCTATTAACAATGCAGAAATAAACTGCCCACTCTCAGATCCGTCAATTTCAATTTCACCGCCAGCCAGACCATCCACACCGATTAATGTCAAAGGCATTTGTTTTACATCTGAGGGATCAGTCTCAATACCTTGACGACGCAGGACTTCAAGTAAAGTCGCAATCGGTCGATTGCATAACACTTCATTGCCATCAAAATGATAAACACCTGCGGAAGAAGCGCAAACAGCTAGCAAAAAACGCGCTGTAATGCCCGACTCTGCGCACCAAATCACGGTCGATTTTTTAGTGAAGCGACCCGCATTGCCCGTAATAATGCAAGCACAGTTAGCCTGATCTAAGTGCACTCTTACACCAAGTTCATGCAATGCTTGTGCGAATGCCAGCGTATCATCACTCACCAATATGCCGGTAATTTCTGACACGCCATCAGCAAGAGCTGCAAGCAGCATTGCGCGATTCGTCATACTCTTAGAACCGGGAATAAGAACGCGCGCCTGAATAGGCTGTATTCGATGGCGAATGAGCTGTTTCATAAAAAGTATCCTGCGCGTTATACTTAGGGTCTGTTTACAATTGGTTTGCGGAATAAAATATCATGTTAAATTGGCAATGGCGATCATTCGCGGAATTAAATAGCCATGAACTTTACGATTTGCTGGCGCTGCGGCAAGAAGTCTTCATCATTGAACAGAAATGCATTTATCCCGATCTCGATTACTACGATCAAAAGGCGACTCACTTACTAGGCTGGCATGAAAAAAAGCTTGTTGCTTATGCACGGTTGTTTGAAAAAGATATTTGTTATCCAAACTCGATCAGCATTGGTCGCGTTGTCGCATCGCCTGGCATGCGAAGCAAAGGGATTGGCAAAGAGTTAATGAATGTTATCTTAACGCATTTAGAAAACACAAATAACATTCATCCCATTACAATTTCAGCGCAATTTTATCTCGAGAAATTTTACGCCTCACTTGGTTTTAAATCAGTGGGCGAACCTTACCAAGAAGATGGGATTCCGCACATTAAAATGATAAAGGACTATGCGAAAATCAACCGTTGATTTAGAAAAAATTCGTGACCTGCATCGCAGTGGTCAGCTAGACCAAGCGAAAGAAGGATATTTAAATGTTTTAAGAAAAAATCCGCACGATGTGGATGCACTGCATTGGCTAGGTGTCTTAAATGCACAGCAAAAAAATTACCACGAAGCAGCTCACCATTTGCAGCAAGCCATTGAATTGGCACCACAAGATCTTTCTCTCAAACTACATTTGGCTAATACACTTAAATTACAAGGTCAGTATAACCAATCTGCTCAATTGCTATTAAAGCTGATTGAACAAAATCCTGCATATGTTCCAGCGAAACATAACTTAGGAATTGTGTATTATGCACAAGGAAAATTAACCGAAGCGGAAAAAATTTTTCGTCAAGTCATTGAGCTGGAACCAAACTACATCGACGCTGCTTACAATTTAGGGTTGACTCTCACAAAACAAAATCGCCATGAAAATGCAATTCTAGTATATGAACACTTACTCAAATTAGCTCCGGAACATTTTGCTGCGCATTTTCATCTTGCATGCGCCAAAATGCAAACGGATAAAATTTCTGCAGCGATTGAACAATTTCTTATAGTTGAAAAAAACCAACCCCATCATTTTGAAACACAATGCAATTTAGCAACATGCTATTTAAAACAAAATAACCTTAGCGAAGCAAAAATCCATTATGTAAAAGCCCTCGAAATTGAAGAGCGTGACACGCAAATTTTATTTAACTTAGGCGTCATTTCGACCCAGCAAGGAAACTTTGATCAGGCCATCCAGTATTATCAAAAAGCGATTCAAATTAATCCTGATTATTTTGATGCACAAAATAACTTAGGCGTGGCATTTTTAGCAAAACAGCACTCTGCTTTTGCATTACGTCATTTTCAAGAAGCCTCTCGCTTACAGCCAAATAATGAATCGATTGCTTATGCAGTGAAAATGTTAGAAAAAAATAAAGATCTGTCGATTGCGTCGCCTGACTATATCAAATCATTGTTTGATGCTTATGCTGATCACTATGAAACACACTTGATGACAGCACTTGAATATCAAATTCCCAAGTTACTTCGACAAGCCATTCTTGATTGCACACCGTTAGCACCGTCCTCTAAAGATATTTTAGATTTAGGCTGCGGCACGGGACTTTGTGGTATCGCTTTCAAGCCGTTTGCAAAAACGCTCACGGGAATCGATTTATCTGACAAAATGCTCGCTGTTGCGAGAGAAAAAAATATTTATGATACTTTGAGTGTAAGCGAGCTCACCGCATTCTTAACTGATAAAAACGCGGCATATGATTTAATTCTAGCGGGCGATGTTTTGGTTTATCTTGGCGAGCTAGATAGCATTTTTTCTCGCATTAGTCATTCATTACGACCACATGGCATTTTTGCGTTTAACACAGAAATATCGCTCGATAGTGATTTTCAGATAAATCAGTCTGGTCGTTTCGCGCATGCGAAACGATATCTTGAACGACTCGCACAGCAACATGGTTTTATCATTTTAAGTTATCAACAAGTGGTGACACGATTACAAAATAATGAGCCTGTTGATGGGCACCTTTATGTATTACAGTTAGCTACTTTATCAAGATAGCTATCTGTGATAAAACGTGAATAGGATTTTGCATAAGAGGGATAGTGATGAAAAAATATAATTTACTCTGGATCATTTCATTCGCTCTGCTTACCTTGTCTGGCTGTTATAAAGATGCCTTTAATTCGCAAGAAATCCATAATGCCTCCCTGAGAGAATCCTGGATGTCCAAAGTCACCACTACCCCAAATGGTTGGACTCAACATGCTGATAGTTGGTTTTTCACTGGGCAACCTGATCAGATACAACGATTTTCGAGCACTGAACCAACTCCTTCTGCTATGACGTTGATGATGGTAAAAGTGCCGCAATCAACAACGCTTGATATTGACGGTAGTTTTCGCGTGCAAATTGTCGGTGGACAAGGGCGAAATAGCCTCTACATCTTAGGCCCGAATGCTAGAGCGCGTCACGTGGGAGTCGCGTTTATTAAGAATACGCTTTACATCCATCAAGACGAAGATTGTCATGACCAACTAGGAGACGTGATTGTTCGCATCGGCATTAACAATTTACGTAAACTGATCTATGCAGGCGATGGCAATGTGACCGGACGCAATATTACTAGCGATGGACTAGCGATTAATTCGTCTGGCGATGGCATGATCTTAATGAATGGCAATGCTAATTTACTTCAAGTTATGCAAAACGGCAGCGGCACGGTAACAGTCCTTGGCACACAAAGCCCTAATGTCGATGTCAGCGTTCTAGGCCCAGGAAATGTGAACATTAGTGGCCGCGTGGGTATCAGTCATTTAATTCATCGTGGCAATGGGACGGTCAATATTGTGGGTGCTGACAGTAATAATTTATCCGTTAAAGCTAGCGGCGAAGGATTAACGAGCATTGTGGGTTACGTTAACCTAAAACGTTTAATTGCAGAGAATGGCAGTCAAGTTTATATCTATTGGGTTAATAGCGACGGGCTTTATGTCACCGAACACAACAAAGCGAACGTTGGTTTGGCAGGGGCTGCGAGCACTCTCAATATTGATGCTTATGATTGGACGCGCTTTGCAGGAAAATATCTCCATGGTGGCAGTGTTTATGTACACACTTATGGAAATGCACATGCGACGGTGTCGGCTAATGTGAAGATTTTTGCGGCGGCGGAAAATGATAGCAGTATTTATTTTTATGGGTCGCCGCAGATAGTTTCGAAATATATTCGACAGCAAGGGGCGATTCTACCGATTCAGACGGCGCTGCCGGTGCCTTAGGGTGTGATATTTCTATGCCGTCATTGCAAGCGGGCATTGTTGCGTGGATCAGCGGGATTCGTCGTTGCGAGGAGCGCTTTTTTGCGACGAAGCAATCCAGCTTTTTATGCATTGTTCAGAAACTGGATTGCTTCGACCTGAAAAACGGCCTCGCAACGACGAATCCCGCTGATCCACGCAACAATGCCCGCTCCCAATGACGAGCGTCCATGGAAGTGACAGGTTGTTAGCAGCGCAAAATCATAATAGCTCTGCTGTTGCTACCCCAACTTTTCCAACACATGCACCTGATTCGCACCCAACGCCAAATTCAACGAAGACCCAAGCTGCCCCACTACCGACTTTAATAATGATTGCTGCTGGCTATAATCTTTATAACCCGTCACATGAAATTCTTTTTGCATCGCATCTGACAAGTTACCCAAATCATCCACCAAGCCTAATTTCAGCGCCGTTTCGCCCGACCAGAAATCACCTGAGAATAATTCACTCGGATCATCTGTATGCAATTTTCCTTGTCTACCTTGCTTGACCACTTCTTGAAAATTACTATGCACTTCGCCGATCACTTGTCTAATCTTCGCAATGTCTTCTTGATTTTGCGGCAAAAATGGGTCAAGGCGATCTTTGTTGGCACCAGAAGCATAAACACGACGGTCAACGCCGATTTTCTTCAACAACTCAGGAAAACCAAATTCTTTCATGATGACACCGATGGAGCCAGTGATCGTATTTGGATTCACATAAATCTTATCCGCTGAAACTGCGACAAAGTAAGCCCCTGACGCCATTAAATCTTCGCCGACAACAACCACTTTTTTATGGTATTTCTTTTTCAAATCTAAAACTGTGTCATGGATAATTGAGGCTTGAACAGGTGTGCCGCCGCCAGAATTAATTTCCAGCACAACCCCTTTTGCATCTTTATCGCTAAATGCAGCTTGCAATAATGGCAATACATTCACAGCGGAAAAATCTTCGCCTGGGCCAATATTTCCATCTAAACGCACTAAAGCGACATAGCCGTGGTCTGTATCGCCGGTTGTCACTGGCGCCCCCATTTGTGAAAACACTATCAAACCCAGCACAATCACAACGGCAAAGCCGATAAAAAAGCGGATATTCTTCCAACGCCGTTCTGAGCGTTTTTCTTGAATCAAGGATCGAACCAAATCCGCTGCGACAGTTTGGTCGTCTAATTTGTCATTTTGCATAAACTTACTACCTTTTATTTGGACTCGAAGTAAACCATTAATTATAATTCATCTGATGCACACCACGGAATGGTATCACATGCATACGATAAAAAAGATCGTTCTCTTTCTCCTGCTGTTCATCAGCAACCCAAGCTTTGCTTTTCCTGAATACAACCTGACGGAGGGTGTAACGCCGGTCAGCCATGACATATATAACTTACACATGACCATCTTCTGGATTTGCGTGGTGATTGGCACAGCTGTGTTTAGTGTCATCACCTATTCACTCATTTACCACCGCAAATCTCGAGGCGCGAAAGCCGCGCATTTTCACGAGCATTTTTGGGTTGAAATCACTTGGACCATTATACCGTTTTTAATTCTGGTAGCGATGGCTATACCCGCCACGCGGGTATTGTTGCACATGAATGATTTTGCGCAACCCGACCTGACCATTCAAGTGACGGGGTTTCAGTGGAAATGGCGCTATGATTATCTAGATCAAAATATCCATTTCTTCAGCAATATATCTACGCCCTATAACCAAATGCACGGCTCAGAGCCAAAAGGCCCGGATTATTTAAGGGAAGTGGATCATCCTCTCGTTGTGCCGATACATAAGAAAATACGCTTCTTGATTACCTCAAATGATGTCATTCATGGTTGGTGGGTGCCTGATTTAGGTGTTAAACACGATGCGATTCCAGGTTTTATTTACGAAGCCTGGGCACGAATTAACAAGCCAGGAATCTATCGTGGACAATGCTCTAAGCTTTGTGGCTTGAATCATGGCTTCATGCCGATTGTTGTCATAGCAATGGATGAAAAGGATTTTGATGCCTGGATAATCCAGCAGAAAGGCGGCACATCACCTACACCCGCCCCCAACACATCTCCCGCTCCATCAGCAACATCAAGTGAAAAAAGCCCAGCTGTAGCATCTAAAACATCACAAAAGACACCTCTCCCTGCAACAGCAGCGGCGCCTACAGCTCCTGCCGCCGGGAAAAAAATAACTATGGATGAAGCGATGAAACACGGCGAACAAATTTTCTTGGGCACATGCGCTGCTTGTCACAAGCCAGACGGCACTGGCTCACCGCCTGTTTTTCCTGCATTAAAAGGCAGTAAGATCGCAACTGGTCCGATAGATGCTCATATCAATACCGTTTTAAATGGTAAATCCGGCACTGCAATGCAAGCATTTCGTGATCAATTTAGTGATGATGATTTAGCAGCTGTCATCACCTATGAACGTAACGCCTTTGGAAATAATACTGGAACAATTGTGCAGCCAGCAGATATTACGGCAGCGAAAGCGAAAAAATAAATATTCTGGAGAAAAAGCATGGCACATGATGCACATCAACTTGAGCACAAAGGTTTTTTTGGCTGGTTATCACGTTGGTTGTTTACGACGAATCATAAAGACATCGGTACGCTTTATTTAATTTTTAGTGGCGTAATGTTTTTTATCGGTGGCATGATGGCCGAATTAATTCGCGCACAACTTTTGAAGCCAGGTTTAAATTTATTTGACACTAACTTTTATAATCAATTAGTCACGCTGCATGGATTAATTATGATTTTCGGCGTTATTATGCCCGCATTTGTTGGTTTGGCTAATTGGATGATTCCGCTTATGATTGGCGCGCCAGACATGGCATTGCCACGTTTGAATAATTGGAGTTTTTGGATTTTACCATTTGCATTCACCATTTTGCTGAGCACATTGTTTATGTCAGGTGGCGGTCCGAATTTTGGCTGGACGATGTATGCGCCACTTTCAACTTTATACGCACCACCTAGCACGGATTTTTTAGTCATCGCCATACACTTGATGGGACTTTCTTCCATCATGGGCGCCATTAACATCATGACGACTATTTTAAATCTACGCACACCGAGCATGACGTTTATGCAAATGCCATTATTTGTCTGGACTTGGCTGATCACTTCATTTTTATTAATTACCGCAATGCCAGTGCTCGCAGGCGCTGTGACAATGATTTTATTTGACCGTCATTTTGGAACTAGTTTTTTTAACGCAGCTGGCGGCGGTGATCCAATTCTTTATCAACACGTGTTTTGGTTTTTTGCGCACCCAGAAGTGTACATTTTAATTTTGCCAGGATTTGGAATTATTTCCGAAATCATCCCAACTTTCAGCCGCAAAAAATTATTTGGTTACACATTCATGGTGGCAGCAACTGCCGCTATCGCTTTGCTTTCCTTTCTTGTTTGGGCGCATCACATGTTCACCTCAGGAATTGCCGTAGGCGCGCAAATGTTTTTCATGTACACAACCATGTTAATTGCAGTGCCAACCGGCATTAAAGTTTTCAACTGGGTAGCAACGATGTTTCGCGGTGCACTCACATTCGAAACACCGATGTTATTTGCCATCGCATTTGTATTCTTATTTACGATAGGTGGATTTTCCGGATTAATGCTTGCCATCGTGCCAGCAGATTATCAATACACTGACACGTATTTTGTTGTTGCACATTTTCATTATGTTTTAGTCACCGGCGCATTATTTACTATTATTGCTGGAATTTATTTTTGGTTACCAAAATGGACCGGCCATTATTACAATGAACGCCTGGGGAAAATTCATTTTTGGCTAACACTCATTTCAGTCAATCTCACTTTTTTTCCGATGCATTTTCTAGGATTAGCTGGCATGCCAAGACGTATACCGGATTACGCATTGCAATACACTGACTTCAATCAAATAGCGAGTATCGGCGCATTTATTCTCGGTGCAGCGCAATTGATTTTTCTTTACAACATTATCATGACTATTCGCGGTGGGAAAAAAGCGAGTGGTAAAGTTTGGGAGGGAGCGCACGGGCTTGAATGGACCGTGCCGTCACCAGCACCTTATCATACATTTCAATAATGATGATCTAAACGCGAATTTCGGATAAGCTGAAAACCCTCCCTTCTGTCATGCCAGCATGCTTTTAGCTGGCATCCAGAGCAATCTCTGTAAAAACTGGATGCCAGCTTAAAGCGCGCTGGCATGACAGAGTATTTGTGTAGATACCTATGTAAAGGCATGATCCGGAATTCGCGTTCTAAGTGTGTGGTTTATTCGGATCAACATGCAAAGAATCACTAGAACTATTACTGCTGAGACTATTACGTGGCGAATGATGTACTCCGAAGAGCCCTTGTTGTTCAAGCACTTGCTTTGCTTTTAACTGCTCTAAAATTCTTTGCAAGTAAGCTTCCATTCCATCCGCAACCACATCCGGTTTCTGTGCCACTTCTTCCGGAGATTTTTTAAGTAATTTTGTCGCAGCAACTATCTTTTCATCTGCAGGGGCCATTTTCACCTCCGGGACAACAGGCTTTTCCTCATCCGCAAAGTGCACGTGTTTAATAGGTTTTTTTGCGATTTCACTGACTTCGCTCGAACTATCCCCATTTAGTACGATAGGAATAGATTCAGAAGATTTTTGTAGCTCACGTTTTGCCATTCTTTTAGCTGATCGATCAGCCCAAGCAGCCTTGAATTGCATTTTGACCGCATTAAATTTAGCTTTTACAGGTTCTATCACTAGCTGAGTAAGTGATTTATATTGCACGCCATATTTTTTATTTTTTTCCGCTCTAAAGTTGTCAGTTAACTTTGCTGTCGCACTTGAACAAATATCAACTGCACCTTGAATAAATCTTCGTGGATAAGAAATACCATTTGCAAGTCGATTAAATCCTCCTTGACGTGCAGCCCACTCCATCGCGCCCAGTGGCCACGAGAGAAAAACATTAAGAATTTGCGGCCAGTCTTCTATTCCGCGCACGCGAATACTTGGAAAAGCCGTATTTCCACCACTTCCACCACCACCCATCTTATCTTCAAACAAGGGCGCTTCAGGCCCATCATAATCGAATTCACTGTCGCGGCGCGCACTACTACTGCGATTTCTGCTTCGACTTATGCTACTCCTGAGTGCAGCATCATCAACATTACTAATTAGAGGCCGTTTTTCATCTTCGACAGATGCGACTTGTTCCTGTTGCTTTTCTTCTTTCTGAAAATATCCTGGTAAATTTTTATCAAAAAAATCTTTCACAATTGATCTATCTTTTTCTTTTTCAACTGTGGGATCCGATCTCACCTGAGCAATCAAATCAACAGCTGCCATGCATTGAATTTTTGCTCTTACTTCCTCGCTATCACCAAGCAAACGCGTCATAATCAGCTTTGCATATTCACTGTTATTATAAAAAACATCCGGACAAGACTTATATAAAACGATTAAATCATCATTTGTTATCCATGGTAAATTTCTTAATGCAACAACCATGATAGGATCAGGCATTTCACCATCTTTTCTATTTTGACTTAGAACTTTAAGATCATCTGCAATAAAATCCCTCCACTTGGCTTTTAATAGACTACTGTTCGGGGAAACGTCTGCCATATAGCCATATATTGCGCGTTTTGCCATTAACAATTCATCGCTTTCTATTCTAAGAATTTCCATAAGCAATTCATCATCAACTCGCTTGGATGAAGACCGCGATGTCAATTTTACAAGGATAGATCTGCTATTATTTTCACTAACCAATTTATCTAGTACATCTTTCTGATAATACGGTGGCGTGTCTTGGCAAAGTAATTTTGTGATTTCACTATGGCGATTTTTGTCTAAAGCTGATCTAATCGCATCACGCACATCTTTAACAGTTTCTGTTTTTTTGTTTGACACAACAGGCGAAACTTTCATTTCAGGATCGTAATGACGAGCAATAAACTTATAAAGCAAATCATTTTCTTTTAAGAATTCTGTCTGGTTAGCTAATTCAGGTTTATCTTGGATGTCTTTTAAAGCATTTATAAATTGGATTCGATGACCATAGTTTTTATCTTCAAAAAAACTTCGCATCAACTTTCCTCGACCTGCTAAATAATCATCTCGAAGCAAGCTGATTAAGTTTTTGAGAAATTGCTCTCTACCTCTAGTAAGTTCCTGTACATCATTTTCTTTTTCCTTGTCAACAGCATCTCGCATCCGAGCATAATCATTATCCATTTTTATAAATAAATTTTTTATATTTTCTACACTTTCATTATATTCATTTTCTGACTCAACACCGGCATTCTTAATCCAGTTATTCGCTTCTAGCCAAAGCTCTGCGTCTAATATCAATTGAACCCTATCTTCTCGTGCACTTTCTAACTTTTCGAAAAGCGCATCTTTTTCTTCAAGTGATCGAGAAAGAATTCTGTCAAGAAAAAAAGGAGCGGAATCCAACACTCTGCCATTAGGATAAAGTTTTGCGGAAGGGAAAGTTTTCAAAAATGCGCCTGTTATACCTGGGTCATACAAATACCATTTCAACAATTCTGATTGCCTCATAAGCGAAGGCAGTTCATTGACAAATAAATACAGCATGCTTCCAGAATTACTATCTACTAGGTCTCTATGTTCGACATTTTCTGCTCTCCTCTTTATTTTTTTATCTAATTCATTACAAAAATCTTTCCAGTGACCATCAATCTTTACCGCCAATTTTTCTAATATTCTTTCGCAGTTTTTTACAATTGCCTCTTTGGATTTATCTTTTTTATCGCCTCTGGATTGTTCCCCTAAAAATTGATAGAGCTTCAATTTAATAAGATTTGATACGTCAAACATTCTTTCTGATAACCTGATTAATTCCTTTTGATTTCCTGAAGAAAATAATCTTTCTAGAACATCTGTACGTAATATACCGATCTGTTTGGAATTCGCATTAGAAATAAAAAAATATTCAAATAATCGGAAGACTTCATTTTGCATTACGTAAGCAGGGAGGGGGTCATTTTTTTTAATATAATCAAGCAATGATCCCATACTGACATCATAGGTCAGATCATCTTTTTTAATAATGGCCACATCGCCTTAAATTGCGGCCACAACAGCGCATGCGTTTCATCGCCGCGAATTAAGCCGCCCAACATCGGCACAGCGAATTGCCGTGCATAAAATAATGCGCCGAAAAATATTCCAAAAAAAGCGACCTCCGAAACGATGAACCATGCCATGCCCCAGCGGTAAGTTCTATCCATTTGTTTGCTATGCAACCCTTCCAAGCTTTCATCAATCACGGTGCCAAACCAGCCAAACATCATATATGCCAAGATTATTGCGCCAATCATGAATAATTCGTGGCCGTACCAATTGCCATGAATAATATTGATTGCACCGACGAGAATTAAAAATAATCCGCACGAGCCGAGAAGTGGCCAATGAGAGGGCGATGGTAAAAAATAACGGCGTATCCAATGATGTTTATGCTTCATGAGGAAGTCCTTTTCTCAGTGACATCAAACAGTGTATACGCTAACGCAATAGTATGTATATCAGGCGGTAAATTTTTATCGATACGGAATACCACCGGCATCACTTTCGTTTCACCCGCTTTTAATGTTTGTTGCCGAAAACAAAAACATTCAATTTTATGAAAATATTGTGCAGCAACAGGCGGCGAAAAGCTTGGAATGGCTTGGACAGTCATGGTGTGATTTGAATTATTACGTGCAATAAAATTCATTTTTGCAGTTTGGTCTGGATAGACTTTCATACTGTTTTGTATTGGATGCAGTGACCAGGGAAGATTTGCATTATTCGCAGTAAGAAACTGCACCAATATAGGCTGTGCACCAATAACCACTTTTCCTGAGCTAGTCTCTGCCACTTCTGCGACATTAACCCCGCCATTTAAACCCGTTATTTTGCAAACTATCCGATATAGCGGCGAGAGTGCAAAACTGAAACTAAACATGAGAATAGCGATTAATGCAGCGCAAGCGGCAACTTTTTGGGTTTTCTTATCCATAAGGTCATGCTCCAAAGTGTAACTTATTCATTATATGAGATTTTTATATTAGATAGCCATCAGGAATTGTTAAG
>Ga0207155_1115_pt1 | contig 19093 bp, 11 predicted proteins | sample Alteio_BWMinHeat_26_FD_153515 | JGI IMG/M metagenome (GOLD analysis project Ga0207155, IMG submission 153515) | Enriched cells from forest soil in Barre Woods Harvard Forest LTER site, Petersham, Massachusetts, United States -... | ecosystem: Environmental > Terrestrial > Soil > Temperate forest >... | reverse complement strand
GCCCTTCCGTGCGAGGGGCGGACGTCATCGATGCCCCCGGCTGACATATCGGCTTCATAAGCTCCGACGACATCCGTAGTGGGGCCGATTTGACGGAGAACGCCGCCATCGATCCAAGCGACTCGCTGGCAAAGGCGGCGAATCTGGTTGAGTTGATGGCTGACGAGAACAATCGTGCGGCCAGCGCGGGCGACGTCTCCCATTTTTCCGAGACACTTGCGCTGGAATTTGATGTCCCCGACGGCGAGGACTTCGTCAACCAGGAGAATTTCCGGCTCCAGGTGTGCGGCAACGGCAAAGGCCAGCCGGACATACATGCCGCTGGAATAATGCTTTACCGGAGTGTCAATGAATTTTTCGAGTTCAGCGAAGGCCACGATTTCATCGAATTTGCCGGTGATTTCCTGCTTGCTCATGCCCAGAATCGCGCCGCTCAGATAGGTGTTCTCGCGTCCGGTGAGTTCTGGATGGAAGCCGGTGCCGACTTCCAGCAGGCTGCCGACGCGGCCGTGAATCTCCGCCCAGCCCTCGGTGGGCCGGGTGATACGGGAAAGAATTTTGAGCAGAGTTGTCTTGCCGGAACCGTTGCGACCAATCAGCCCCAGCACTTCGCCCTCGCGCACCTGAAGGGAGACATCCTTCAGAGCCCAGAACGATTCAGGTTTCTGCCGCTGAAACACGCTCCATGGAGAGCGGACTGCGCGCGCCAGGGTGTCGCGAAGAAGCCCCGAGGAAGCCAGGGCCCCCCGCTGGTAGCGCTTGCTGAGGCCTTCGGCTTGGATGACGGCGGTGCTCATACGCGATCCGCGATGCTTCCTTCCATGTGATTGAAAAACAGAAGGCCACCCAGGGTCAGCATGATGACGATTCCCACGGAGGCAAAGAGGCTGGAGGACGGAGGGTGGCCGGTCGCGGTCAGGCTCCAGCGGAAGCCGTCGATAACGCCGGCCATCGGATTCAGGCCGTACAGCCAACGGTAGCGTTCGGGAACCATCGAACTGGAGTAGTAGACGGGAGAAGCCAGCGTCCAGAACTGCACGATGAAGGGGATCAGATATTTTACGTCGCGGTAAAGCGCATTTAACGCCGAGAGCCAGAGCCCGACACCCAAAACCGTAAATATGGCGAGGAGCAGGAACAGGGGAAGCAGGAGAAATGCCCAGGTCGGGCGGATACCATACGAGAAAGTGAAAACCAGAAGGACTATGAAGCCGATGGCGAAATCCACCAATCCCGACAGGGTCGCGGAGACCGGGAGAATGAGGCGTGGGAAATACACCTTTGTAATAACCCGCTGATTTTCGACCATGACGTTCGTAGCCCCGGTCAGCGCGGCGGAGAAATAAGTCCAGGGGACGATGGCGGCAAAACAGAAAACGGAGTAAGGAAGGCCTTGCGAAGGCAGCTTGGCGAGCTTTCCGAAAAAAAGAGTTGCCACCAGCATGGTGAGTAACGGCTGCACGATCACCCAGGAAACGCCGATGGCGGTCTGCTTGTAGCGAACCTTGACGTCGCGCCAAACCAGGAAGTAAAGCAACTCGCGGTACGTCCAGAGTTCTTTCAGGCGCAGGTCAAGCCAGGTGCGAGGCGGTTCGATGCGCATGGTCAGCGCGCCCGGCGCACGGTTGGCCAAAGAGTTTGCGACGCGCGGATTGGAAGTCACCGAAGCCATGTCTCACTCGGAAATGGAGGTGCGATTTGGTGCTCCTGACAGAGTAACAGAATCGGAGAAGCGGAACGGAGCCGGGGGCGCGTTGCGCAGGCGTTTCTCATCCCGGCCGCGAGCTACGGCTGCACGTCCTTATTTAATTGCTCGACATCCTTTTGCTCGATCTGCTGCATAAGGGCCTTGCGCTTGAAAAGATAGCGTTGAAGATCAGTGGAAACCTGGCGGGGAACGACGAAAACTTGATTGTAGGCGACTTGCGAAAAGGAAACGGGCCCCCGTGGAGAAATCAGGTGAGCGCCCCATTGGAAGATGAAACCGAGGTTCCAAAGTATGAACAGCAGGAGAAGGATGGAGGCTGCGGCAAAAGCGCGGTTCGCCGAACGAAAGAGCTCCGCGAAGCGTTGCAGCAATGACGCCAGGCCAAATATGAAAACAGGAGTGAGAGAAATAAAAAAACGATTTCCGAAGGATGCCATCCCATGCCAGTAGGGGTAACTGGAAATCGTGTAATAGAAACCAACGGCCGTCAGGGCGAGAAATAACGCGACGGATCTGGCCACGCGCGGAGCAAGAAACAGACCCGCAATTGCGAACGCCAGAAGGGGAGTCCAACTGAAGAGGCCGTGTTCCGACGAGAAGAGCACGGATCTCCAGTTCGGCGCGGTCCAATCCCAGGGAAGCACGGTGTAAGAACCGAAACGAAAAAATCCTCCGAAAATAATGGAGCGCGTGATCAAAGTAGGCAGGAACGCGAGAATAACGGCGAATAGAAAGCAGAAGTTCCCGGCCAGAAGTGAGCCAGAAGCCACGTAGTCCCTGGCCTTCAAGAAATTCCAATAAGCGAGCAGGGATTCAACCAGCGGGATCAGGAGAAAGACGCCGTTCATGAAGTAGACGTCGACCATGAACCCTGCAATGAGGCCGAGAAAAATCCATTGAATTAGAGAGCGATGACCGCTCGTACGTTCCCAATACCAAAGGAAGAGAGCTACGGCGAACACGGAATGTGCGTGGGACCACGCGGGGTTGAAGTACATGTAGACGGGCAGAGAGCTGGCGCCCCATATCCCGAGGGTCGCGAGAAAGGCCCAGCGCTCTTCCACATATTTTTTGGCAAGAGAATAGGAGAGCCACAAACCGAGAAATCCGTAAAAGGCCGTGCCCAGGGCCATCGCCAACAGGTAAGGGGAAGAGAAACCATCAGCCGGAATGTGTGCGCCAAAGGCGTCGGCAAGAAGTACCGTAACGTGGGCTGCGAGCAAAAAGGGAGTCCAGAGCAGGGCTGGTCCAATGGAAAATAAATTACCTACGTATCCGGTCTCCGTGTATTCGTTGGGCCGGAGCTGCCCGTTGGATAGGGTCCGGGTTTGAGAGAAGTAGAGGTTGGCGTGACGCCAGTCTTCCTCAAACCGCAAATTGTGCTGAATGAGCGGCGCACGAGCGTAGGCGTAGTAGCCAACACCGTCTCCGTGAACGATTGGATTCGCCAACGCAAGGGAACCGAGGAACACAAGGAGCAGAATCCGTCTGAAAGGAGCGGACTTTACCACGTTCGTGGTCAAACCCGCGGAGCCGTTCGCGGGGGATGGCTTCATGCTCTTGACGAACATCCTAAGCGGGCCCGACCGGCGCCAGAGTGGACCGCACCGGCGTCTCGGCCATTTCGTACCCAGGCTTGCTTATGACCGCGATCAAGGAAAGGGGAGGCAGTGGCAAAAAGTTGTCCAGCACACGGAACAACGGAGTCAGTGTGTTCAACAGTTTGATTTGCCAAAACCCGAACGTGCGCCGGCGCAAAAGACGCGCGTTTAACCACCACGCAATCACACCAACGCGATTGAATTCCAACATGCGCTCCAGATGAAAACCCGCTCGCTCGACCAAATCCGTCAACTGTTTACGCGTGTAGCGGCGATGATGCCCGAGAACCTCGTCGAGAGAACCAAAAAGCCAGGGGCCGCAGGGAACAAGAACGATGGCGCGGCCGCGATCCTCCAGGACTTCACGAAAATTACTGAGAGCTGTCAAGTCGTCCGCCAGGTGTTCAACAACATTCAAGCAGATAACCGTGTCGAATTTCGTTTCTTTGGGGAACGATTCGCCCTTTTCGCCGTCCGTGTAACCAACCTCCATGTACGGGCGGTCCAGCCTGACTCTCTCCAAATAATTCAGATACAACGGGTTGACATCGCTGACCCAGTACAGCGTGCGCGGGATTAACTGTAGGGTTAAATTTCCAGTCCCTGCGCCAATTTCCAAAACTTTATCGCCGACGTAGGGGCGGATGACGTCGGCCATCCATTTGGTGAAACGCGGAGCCCGGTTGAGGCGGCCGAGAATCTGGCTCCCGTAGGTGTCTTCCGCGTAAATATAGTCGGAAATGCCGAAGCGGAGGATCGCCTTGACGGCCCGCACGCCATCTTTCCAGTCGATTTTCTTGCCCTCCTGGTAGGTTCGGCCTGCGTAGCGAATCGGAACCTCAAAAATGCGGGCACCCCTTTTGGCGAGTTTTATGGAAATTTCCGGCTCGATTTCAAATCCACTGCCGAGCAGCGGAATGCTCTTCAACAGCGAGGTCCGGACCATTTTGTAGCAGGTTTCCATGTCCGTGAGATTCAGGTCGGAGATAATGTTGCAAAAAAGCGTCAGGAAATGATTCCCCAGTTGATGCCGGTAGAAGAGCACACGCCGGTATTCGCTGGCAAGAAACCGTGAGCCGAAAACCGCGTCGGCCTGTTCCTCCAGGAAGACCTGAACCATTTTCAGGAGATCCAGGGGATGATATTCAAGGTCCGCGTCGTGGATGACCGTCAATTCCGCGCTGGCCCGCTGCAGCGCCGTGCGAATGGCGGCGGCTTTCCCCTGATTGGCCTCGTGGTAGACGAAGATCCAATTGAACTTGCCGCTGTGGCGGGCGGATTCAGCGGATTCAAACTCGCGCAGAACGGCGCTGGTCCGGTCGGTGGATCCATCGTCCACCACGATCACTTCAACGCGCTCAAGGAGCGGCTGGTCTGCGAGGAGTTTCAAACGCTCGAGGCTTGCACGGACCAGGTATTGCTCGTTATAGACGGGAACAAGAATCGAAAGCGTGACGGAAGTCTTCATGGGTAATGATACACGCCGGCAGTTTCCATGCTGCTTATGCCGCTAAAAGAAAGTCCTCCTCAGGTTCATACAGCTTTCACCGCCGATACTCTCCGGACTTCTTCCGGTGCGCCCTTCTGCCGGAAATATGCCGAGACCCGGTCAATAATATCAGCAAGATTTGTCTGGGGCCGGAACCCCGTTAATGCGTGCAGTTTTTCGATGGAGGGCACGCGCCGCATCATGTCCTCGAATCCGGGCTCGTAGGCCTTGTCGTACGGCACATATTGGATGGCGGATTCGCTTGCCGTGCGATGCTTCACGATTTTGGCGAGATTCTCGATCGTCACTTCTTCCGTATTCCCGATATTGATCACTTCTCCCACCGCGCGGTCCAACGGCATCAAGCGGAGAAGCGCTTCCACGGTATCCCGGACGTCGCAGAAGCAGCGGGACTGTTGGCCATTGCCGTAAACCTCGATGGGGTCCCCGTCTAGCGCCCGCTTCACAAAATTGGGAAGGACCATGCCGTAGCGGCCGGTCTGGCGAGGGCCCACTGTGTTGAAAAATCGAACAACAATCACGGGCTGCCGCTTTTCCCTCCAGTAGGAGATGGCCAGAAATTCGTCCAGGGCCTTGGAGGCGGCGTAACTCCAACGTCCTTTTGTCGTGGCGCCGAGCACCAGGTCCGCATCTTCGTGAAACGGAACGTTTGTGTTTTTCCCATAGACTTCGGAGGTGGAGGCGATCAGAACAAGTTTTTTCTTCTTGGAGGCAGCCTCTAAAACCATCTGCGTCCCGTTGACGTTCGTCTCGATCGTGCGGACGGGGCTTTCCACGATCAATTTCACGCCGACGGCGGCGGCTAGGTGCACGATGACATCGGCGTCATCCACCAATTCCGCAAGCATCTGCCGGTTTTCAATTCCATCCAAATGGTACTCGAGGCGGTCGGAGCCTTTCAGGTGGCGAATATTTTCCATGCTGCCGGTGGACAGATTATCGAGCAGCACCACTTGCTCGCCCCGTTCCAGCAATCGTTCGGCAAGATGAGAACCGATGAATCCTGCGCCGCCTGTGATCAGATATCGCACACCACCTCCTAGAGTTTGTCCGAATCGTCCCGTTCAAAGGGTTTGGTGGGGACATGCTCGGGAGCTTCTTCGTGACCCATTTCCAGGGCTTCCTGGGGGCCGTAGCCGTAGGAATAGGGATAGTAGCGGTAAGAATAGTAGTAATCCGGAGCGCTGGCATCCACGGCATTGAGAACTACCCCGAGCAAACGGCTCTTGACGCTGACCAGCAGGTCCCGTGTGCGAGTGAACGCCTCCTTGGGAGTTTCTCCGGAGCGCACAACCAGCAGCACGCCGTCCGTCTGCACGGACAGGATAACGGCATCTGTGGCCGCCATAATGGGCGGCGAGTCGATCACGACAAATTTGTACTTGGTCCGCAGCTCGGCGATCGCGTCAGCGAGTTTGTGCGAAGAGAGCAGGTCCGCCGGATTCGGCGGCAGAGGGCCCGTGGGAATCGCAGCTAGATTCGGGATGGCCGGGTGCTGCACGGTCACCAGATCCAACGTCGAAACTCCCGCCAGGTAGGAACTCAGCCCGGCGTATTTCCCGGAACCCAGATTCAGCAATCTTCCAACTCCCGGTTTGCGAAGGTCGGCATCCACCAGGACGGTTTTGTCGCCGAGTTGTGCCAGGGTGACGGCCAGATTGGCTGCAGCCGTGGTTTTCCCTTCGCGAGGGAGAGCGCTGGTCACCAGGATAACCTGAGGCGGGTGGTCTGGCTGCGAGAGCAGCAACGCCGTACGCAGCGCGCGGAAGGCTTCCGACATCTGCGATTTCGGAAGATGCTGCGCAACAAGTTCGATGCGCTTCTCGTGGCCGTTTCTCGAGCCGGCACCGAAGAACCCCATTCGATGCTTGGGACTTCCGCCTTCGCCGAATGCCGGTACGACGGCCAGGCTGGGCAAGCGCGTCAGCGTCTCGATGTCGTCCGGCGTCTTCACGGTGTTGTCGAGATATTCCCGCAGGAGGGCCAGGCCGATTCCGCCGACCAGGCCGACCAGGAAAGCCAGTGCAATATTGCGCGCCTTGGCCGGCCGCGCAGGATACGAAGGAATCATGGCGGGGTCGACGACGCGGATGTTTGAAGACTTCAGCCCTTCGGAAATGCCCGCTTCCTTAAGCTTCGTCAGCAGGCCTTCATAGAGGGATTTGTCCGCCTCGGACTCTCTTTTCAAAATGTTGTACTGCACCATTTTTTCCGCCATGTCGTTCGTGACGGCCTTCTGTTGTTCGAGAGCCTGGTGGATGAGTTCCTCTTTCTGCTTCGCCTCCCGGTAATCGCTCTCTAGCTGAAGGATAATGCCTTTGCTTTCCCGCGCGATCTGATCGTCCACTTCTTTCATCTGTGCCTGGAACCGAAGCACCTTGGGGAAGTTCGGGCCGTACTGGTTGACGGCTTCCGTGTACTCAACGGAGAGGTCGGCGCGCTTCTTCTGCAGGTCCTGCAAAAGCGCGTCGGCTCGAATTTCCGGCACGGCATCGATGTCGCCTGCCTTGGCGTATTCGTACAAAGCCTGCTTTTTCAGTGTTTCGCCCTGCGCGTCGGTGAGTTGCTTATCCAGATCCAACAGCCGCTGGGTGGTCATGTTGGACTTGTCGTCCACGCTCCAGATCTGGTTCTGCCGCTCGTAATTAATGCGCGCGTCCTCGGATTGCTTAACCGTCAGCTTAAGTTCGTTGAGTTGCGAAGTGAGAAAACGCGTCGCTTCCAGCGTGGCTTCGTAGCGGCTTTGGATGTTTTGGGCTTTGAAATCGTCGAGGTGCGCGTTGAGAATCCTCGCCGCCAGCACAGGGTCGGTGGATTCATAGCTTACTTCCATCAGGCGGCTTGAGGGCACCCTTCGAACACTTAAGCTGCCCAGGAATGCAGCAACCTCCGGCGGGCGCTTCTGGTTCGCCAGGGAACCGGTGGCGATGGCTTCCGAAGGAATCCCACCGGTGGAGAACTCCGGATTCGCGGCGAGGCCGGTGTTGCGAATGGTCTGCAATGCCAGGGTTTCGCTGGTGAGAACCTTGGATTGGGTCTCGATATAATTGTCGAGATCCATCATGGAGTCGTAAGCATCGGTGCCCTGAAACGGGAGAATATTGTTGTTCTCGCGATCGATCTCAATCGTGGCTTTGGCGATGTACACCGGCCGCATGCGAAACGTGGCGATACTCACGATGGTCACCACGGTCAGCAGGAACGACAGGATGAGCCATTGGTGTTTTCGCAGGATCAGCAGGTAGTCGTATAAATGGGGTTCCCGCGGCGATAAATCAATCGCCGGCACGCGCGTCGATGGCGGAATCAGGTCCACCGACCCGTTGCTTCCGGGAGTCCGCGGAATCAGTTTGGAGTCTTCAGTCATAGTCCGTTCTTACTTGTACGCCAGCCGGAAAACCGCCACGGCCGTACCAATTCCCAGGCCGATCTCCGCCGCCTTGAACAAGGCTGCCTTGGTTCGATCATCGGGGATGAAAAGAACATCGCTGGGTCGCATGGTGATGTCTTCGGACTGACGGTTCAATACCTTCTTCAGGTCAACTGGCGTTTCGGTCTGCTTTCCGGTGTCGTCTTTGCGGATGATAACGGCATGCTGGGTTTTGGCGATGGTCGTGAGCCCACCGGCAAGGGAAAGCACCTTCAAGGTTGTGAGCTGAGTACGGTCGTTGGAAACGACAAACCCGCCAGGACGGCTGACCGCACCCAGGACATAAACAATTCCGGCGTGCGGAACGGTAATCACATCGCCCGCATGAAGCAAGATGTTGTTGCGGGTGTCGCCCGTTTCTAAAAGGTCATTCAGATTAATGCTAATGGTGGTGGAGTCCGTATCCGTGGAGCTGGAATTCGCTTCAGCGGACGCGGGCGGCGTCGGCGGGCTCGCATGGGCCAACTCTTCCGCGGAGGGAAATGCAGGCGCCTTCGTTGAGCTATCAGATTTTTCCCCTGCGGTTTCAGCGGTAGCCGGCGGATCGAGCGGCGGCGGTTCGCCAGAGCCGGGCGCCGAAGTTGCCGGAGCCAGTTGCGTGCCAGGCACTTCGGTAATCGCCGGGATTCGGCGGCGGGTAACGATGACGGTGTCTCCGGCGTCGTTGGCGATGCCACCCGCTTCGGCAAGAACCTCCAGCAAGGTGACATCACGGTCAGCCTGATAAACCATTGGGTGGATCACCGCCCCGACCACGGTGATTGGCTGGCTACGATGTTCTTTCACTACAACCCCGACCTCGGGATGTGAGACCAATCCATTGGCTTCCAGCAACTCGGCGATTTTTTCTTCCGCCTGCGTCTCGGTTAGCCCTGCAACGCGTAGCCGCACGGGAATGAGCGGAATGTTGATCGTCCCCATCTGGCTTACCCGCACCTCTTTCGAAAGTTCCGGGACATCGAACACCGAGACATCCAGCAGGTCGCCGTTGCCAATCACGTAGTCGTGGGGAATGGAACTCTTCGATCCCATCGTGAGGGTTCGGATGCGGTCGTTTACCTGTTGAGGCGTTTCGCCGACAGAGACATTTTGCTGCGCGAAGACCGGCACCGGCAGGCTGAACAGACTTGCGGCTACGGCGCAAAGAAATACACAGCGCCGTCCCATGGTGGAGAATGGGACCATCAGAATGGGAGACCCCCGGTCGCTATTATACAGTCTGGCATCATTAACTGGCCTATACTTTTCAACTGGCCTCCACTTTGCTTTTTTTCCGGCGGGGCGGGGAGCTTTCCGGGTCGCCTTGGGCCGACGTCTCGAGGCGGGCGGTTGCCAAATGGGCCGAGACGAAGAACAGCAGAGCATTCGCCGGGATATGCAGATTAAAGTCTATTAAACTATGGACCAGCAGTCCGCAGCAACCCACCAGCCCCGACAAGTTCAGTGCCGCTCCAAACGAACTTCCCAACTCCTTTAACCCCTTCACCGACTCCGTGAACAGGATTGCCAGAAACCAGAGGCAACACAGCCCTCCGGCCATTCCGGTTTCCGCCAGGGCTTCCAGGTAGTCGTTGTGCGCATGGTTCACTGTTTTTGCGTCGTACGAGGTCTCGTACGGCGGAAAGACCGTTTGAAGCGTCCCCAACCCGGTCCCCAAAGCAGGGTGGTCCAGAAATATCCGCCAGGTGTCCTGGCGCATGGAAGCCCTTTTGCCAACAGAAACATCCAGCGCCTGAAAGCCGGAGAACCGTTGCAGCACTTCCTGCACGCCGATCCAGGAAACTGCAAGAATGGCGCAGAGCACCAGAACCCCACCGGCCAGCATGTGCTTGCTGTGTAACCGGCGGACCAGCAGGAGTGAGAACAGAATCACCATTTGAACCGCGAAACTGACGATGCCGCCCCGGGAAGCCGACAATATTAATGCCACGATCGGAACCACCGCGAACAACCCCACAAGAAAGAGCCGTTCGCGCCTGACCTTTCCCAGGACCAGCGGCACCAGCGCCACCGGGATTAAAATCTCCGCAAATCCGGCGAAGTGATTGCGGTTCACATATGGCCCGAAGGGGTACCCGCCATAACGCATTACCCGAAACCAATAGAGTTTCCCGTTGAACGTCAAGTGCTGCAGAATGCCGAACACCGACACGAAGAAGCCCAGGGACATCAGAAACCACAGTAAACCGCGCCAATGGCTCATGCGGTAATACGCTTGCGGCAGCAGAAACAGCACGATCATGTAGACGATCAACAGTTGAAACTGCATGCGCGTTTCGTACACCGAAGCTGTCCGGTGGAAAATCAATTGGACCAACACTACCAGGGCAAACCCAAGAAGGGGCGGCATTAACGGGGAAATCGCGATCGCTTCCTGCCTCCAGGCGTAGGTTTGTAGCGCGCAGATTACAAGCAGCAGCGAGAACCCCACTTCCAGGATCGCCTGCGACCACTCCTCCACTCCTCCATACGCCAGGACGGCAAAAGTCAGGAGTATGCACGTGCCCACTCGCAACGCTTTCATGGCCGGCGGTGCTCCATTGCCTTCGGCACCAGCGTCACGTCATCCACCCAGGCATCGCCGGAAATATGGATGTCCGGATTCGTGCTGGGCTCCCGGCTTACGCAGACCTCCATCATCTGCACGCCGGGTCCCGCCGTCCAATCCTGCTGAAGCAAAGTCCACGGGGTGGTTCCCTGAATCTCCCTGGTGCTTGAAACCTGGAAGCTGTTGTTCACGAAGGACCTGAGATGAAATCGGATCCCCTGGTCGCCGGTAATCTCTTTCGTTTTCACCCAGCCCGAAAAGAGATATTTCGTGTCCGGTGTCACCACACCCGGGGCGCAAGCCACTTCCCCGCCCGGATTGTGTTTTCCGTCGAACGTCAGACGCAGAGACTGTTTGCCCGACAGTTTTTCCGTCGTATCAAAGTCCGTATGCACTCCCTCCTCCAGCGATCGAAAAAACCAGGCGAAGGAAATATTGCGGATACCGGACTCGAAACTTGGATCCCAGAGGACCGAATCGAGTGGCTGCATCAGCGGCGGCAGATTCATTGTGGACGTGCCCTGGTTCCATACCCGGCGCGCGGCATCGTAGTCCCGATGACTTTTTAGCGCCTCGACGAATTTGTCGAATTGCCAGATCTCCAGGTGCGGATTCAGTTTCATAAGCCTCATCCACATTGTCTGGGCGACCGCCAACTGCTGCGAATCCACCGCCTCCGCAATCGCATCGATATACACGGCGGGGAGCGGGGGAAGAAGATTGTTCAGAATTTCGTCGATATCCGGGTCCGCGCGATAGACACGGGAAAAAACGGCCCCCGCGCGCCGAGGATCAGACTGCAGCGCGATCCTGAGCTCGGCAAATGCCTCGGGGAGGGTCTCTTGCCGGAGCAGAAAGTTTCCATAGCGCCAGGCAACCTCGGCGGACGCGGGATACGTTTTCCTCGCGCGCAAAAATGCGTCCTGGGCCGCGGCCGTCTTTCCATCCAGTTCGTACGCCGTGCCAAGATCAAGCCACGCTTCGGTAAAACCAGGATTGAGCTCGACCGCCTTTTGAAAAGACTCGACCGATGCCACTGCATCGGGTTGTTCCAGATTGAATTGTTGGTAGTGACCCAGGCGATACCAGAACTCGGGATTCCCCGGCTCCAGTCGGACGGCCCAACGAAGATCGCTGATCGAGTTCCCTTCGGCTGCTCGCCCAGCGATGCCAGAGCGCACGCCGAAAAAGGACACCCAAAGGGCGGCTACCAGGGAGCCGATGACGAGCAGGGCTCGCGAGAGGGAATCAGAAAGGCGCAGGATCATCGCAAATTACTGTGCCTAGAGCGAACAGTAGAAGCAAGAATAAATTGGAACAGAAGGGAAAAAGTTCGTTCCAGATTGGAACAGTTCACTTTCCCGACCAAGCAACCTGGCTCTCCTCCACTCGCCCCCGCCGTCGCACGTCAATCCCCAAGCGTTTGATTTTCTGATTCAGAGTGGAAAGAGGAATCAGGAAACGCTCGGCCGCTTCCGTTTGATTCCAACCGGTGCGCTCGAGCATATCCACGATGATGCGGCGCTCGACTTCGTCAATGATTTGGAAGAGCGAGGGGTTTGGATTGTCGGCGGCCGTTCGAGAACCGGCTTCGCCCGGCAGGGGAGGAAGGAATTCCGAAAGCTGCAAGCGGACGCCGCGGACGATTTCCTTGCTGCGCACGGATTCGGGCAATAGGTCGACATCCACCCGCTCCTGCGTGGAGAGGACCACGGCGCGCTCCACCACGTTTTCCAGTTCGCGGACATTCCCCGGCCAGTCGTAATCCATCAAAAGTTTCATGGCGGATGGCGTGAAGATCCGCAACGGCTTCGTATTTTCCGTGCAGAAACGCTCCAGAAAATGCGCCAGCAGCATCGGTATATCTTCGCGGCGGTCGCGGAGCGGAGGCAGGTGAAGATGGATCACGTTGAGGCGATGATAGAGATCTTCGCGAAACCGCCCTTCCTTCACCAGTGACAGGAGATCGATGTTGGAAGCGGCGACAATACGCACGTCCACCTTGAGTTGTTCCGTGCCGCCGAGGCGCATGAACTCGCGCTCCTGAATCACGCGCAGGAGTTTGGCCTGGGTTTCCGGGCTGACGGTCGCAATTTCGTCGAAGAAAATCGTTCCCTGGTCGGCCACCTCGAATAGTCCCTTCTTGGAGGCGACGGCGCTGGTGAACGCGCCCTTCACATGGCCGAAGAGTTGGGATTCCAGCAGGTCGACGGGAATCGAGCCGGTGTTGACCGGAACAAACGCGCGGTCGGCGCGCGTCGAAGCGGAATGAATTGCCTTGGCGATCAACTCTTTTCCCGTGCCGCTCTCGCCGCTGATCAGCACTGTCGATCGGGAAGGCGCCACCTGCGCGACCAGGTCAAACAGCGTAAGCATCTTTTCACTTTTGCCGATGATGTTGGGGAAATTGAATCGTTGTTTCAGCGCGCGCTTGAGCTGGACGTTTTCCTCGCGAAGGCGGTGCGACTCCACAGCCTGCGCCACCTGCGCCAGTAATTCATCGTTGGACCACGGCTTGGTGATGTAGTCCATCGCGCCGCTTTTGAACGCGGCACGCGCCATCTCGATGGAGCCATAAGCGGTGATGAGAACGATCGGGAGATGGGGATTCTGCCGCCGGATGTCTTTCAGCAACTCGATGCCGTTGCGGTCGGGCAAACTCACGTCCAGAAGCAGCAGGTCGTAGGGTTGTTCTCCCAGGCGTAAAAGTGCGGATTGCCCGGTATCCGCCATGGACACCTGGTACCCCTCGGTCTTCAGAAGGAGTTCGAGCCCCTCGCGAATTTCCGCTTCGTCGTCAATAACCAGAATCGAGCCTTTAGGCATGAACTGCGTTCCTCACGGCCGGAAACTCAACATGGAAGGATGTTCCTCGCCCTGGAGCGGAGCGCACATCAATCTTGCCGGCATGTTCTTTGATGATCCCGTAACTCACGGACAACCCGAGGCCAGTGCCGCGGCCTCCGGGTTTGGTCGTAAAGAATGGGTCGAATATCTTATGGATGTGATCGCGGGGAATTCCGTTGCCCGTGTCGGCCACTTCGATTTCCACACTGCCATTGTGGGCGCCGGTGCGAACTTCCAGGATGCCTCCCGTGGGCATCGCGTCCCGCGCATTCAGGAAGAGATTCAGGAAAACCTGCTGCAATTTGTTGGCGGAGCCGCGCACTGCCGGGAGGCCGTCAGCGAGTTGCTTCACCACCTGGATTTGCGAGGTTTTCAGCGGATGGGCGACCAGCGAGAGCGTTTCTTCCACCACGCGATTGACGTCCACATCAGCGAGGGCGCTCGGACCTGTACGCGAAAAATTCAGAAGGTTGTTGACGATTTCGCTCGCGCGGAAAGTTTGTTTCACGATTTTTTCGATAATGGATTGCCGCGGATCGCCTTCCGGCATCTGCTTGGCCAGCATTTGAATGTAATTGGAAATCACAGCCAGCGGGGTGTTCACTTCGTGGGCAACGCCGGCAGCCAAAAGGCCAAGGGAAGTCAGTTTCTCGGTCTGCGACATCTGTTCTTCCATTCGCTCGCGCTGCGTTACATCGTCAAAAAGCAGGAGTCGCCCGATACGCTCTCCGGACTTGCTCACCAGCGGCGTGATGGATACGTTCACCACCATGGACTGCCCCTGATGCTGCAGTCTTTGTTTGTAGATGCCGGTAACCTGCTCGGCATCGCCACGGCTGGAAATTTCCTGGACCAGGTCGACCGGAAGCAAGCCGGCAAGGGGCTGGCCGACCGCGTCGTTCCGAGAAACTTGAAACAGTTGTTCCATGCGGCTGTTCCAGGCTTCGACCGATCCATAGAGATCCACGGCCAGAACACCCACATTCAGCGACTCGACGATGTTTTCGCTGAAATCCTTCAAACGCGCCACTTCGAACGCCTTTTGTTCCAGCGACGTGTACAACTGGGAGTTGTCCAACGCGATGGCGAGATATCCGGCGATGGTCTGCACGAGTTCGACGTCATCGCTCGAAAGGAAGTCTCCGTCCACCGTTTTGCCGAGCCCGAGAAAAGCGACAGTGCGCTCGCGGATCCGGCACGGAATGAAGTAGTTGAGATCCAGTTGTTCGATTGTGCGCCGCACAGAATCCCCTACATCCGGAACGCTGCGCGAAGACTCGAAGAAAATCGTATTGTTGGCCAACTCGGGTGTGGCCGATTTCAAAAAGCTCAAGTCCAGCCTTTCGCTCAGGCGCACTCCCATCGAACGCGCCAGCCGCAGATCGCCGGGGTTCTGCGAATCTTCCACGAAGATGGCCAGGCGATCGACCAGCAGGGTCTGGGAAACGCGGTCCATTACCGAACCCAGCATGGGTTCCAGGCGCACTTCATTCGTGAGGGTGCGGCCGAATTCAATCAGGGTGCGGCGGTAGTCGAGCCGGTCGCGGTAAAAGAAACGATCGAGCCGGGCTTGAATGCCTTCCCGGAACGGCTGGAACAGGAATGCTGCCACCACAATGGCGATCATGCCGCCGACCGGTCCGCTTGTCTGGGCGTGGAAAATCTCCGCAATCAACGCCACCAGGCCAAAGTAAACCGCCGCCACGGCTGCCGTCGCCGCCGTATACGCCAGGCCGCGTTTGAAGATGATATCGACGTCCATCAGGCGATAGCGAATGACCGCGTATCCGAAGCACAACGGGATCAGCACCAGGCTGAGCGCGGAGAACTGCATCCAGGGCTGGACGCCGGCGTCGAATATGTACGGAAGGATGTACAGCACGGTGAACGGCAAACTGCCCGCCAGCGTTCCCCCGGTCAGCCATTTCAATTGCTGCCGCAAAACGCCGGAACGCGAGCGCCGGTAACTTAGATTGAAATTGAGGCCGCCGGCGAGGAAATAAAAGCCCAGGAAGCCAAGCTCCAGCTGATCCAGTTCCACGCGCGATCTTGTCGTCGGCACGAATCCCAGAGCGTTGATCGCCGCAAGGATGTGGACCACCAGCAACGCCAGAGGCGGAGCGTACACCCCCGCGAATTTCAGCAGCGATTTTCGCGAGGACTCCGGGCGTTCGGGAAAGACGAGCGCGAAATGCAGCAACAGCGCCGGGGCCAGCAACCGGGCGGCAACGCTGGCCCAGTACACTTCCAGATCGAACGTGTCCAGCTTGCCGCTGTATTGAAACGAGTACAGAACAAACGAGACCAGGCAGAAAACATAAAAATGCACCGCGCGCGGCGCATTCCACCGCCGCGCAAAAATGAACAATCCGATGAAGAGATACAGCAGGCCTACAACGCGCAGGTAATTTTCAACGCTGATTGGCTTGTGCGGCGGCGTGGTGATCAGGCGGGTTTCAAACTCCTCGCCATTTCGTGCCAGTTTGTAGCGAAGCTGTGTCCACAACCCTGCTCGATACAATCGCCGCGCCACGTGGGCGGCTTTTGGAACCGGGACATCGTTGATGGCCAGCAGTATGTCGCCTGGGTGAATTCCCGCGGCGGAGGCTGGCGAATCGGCGGCGACTTTCCAGGCTTCCACGCCTCCGGGTCCGTCAGACCATGCAACCCCATCGTCAACTTGATCGTAACGCGAGCGTTGAAGGAAATTCAGCCAGGCAAAGACAACAGCAGCCAGCGTGGCTAACGCCAGCACAACGGCCCCTACCCGAACGCGGAGATTTTGTCGCATCACAAACTCAAAATGCTCGCACCTTACCTTAACCCAATTTCAGCAACTCGTCTTCCAATCTTTAGTAGATTCCACTGTCCCTAAGTTTAAGCAAACACAACAATTATAGAGATACTACTTCTCATAGAACCAGGACATCCCATTTACAATAGGGTGGATATAGATTTACGGAGGCACGCAAACAGCTAAAACTGAAGGCTCACTCCACCCCGAAAACTTCGAAATGCGGGAACAAGCAGGACTTGGCCATCCCGGGTGTTCAAGGAAAAATAACCCTGGGCGAGGAGGTTGTCGCATTCCGCGCTGGCTTCCCAGCGTCCGAACAGCATTCTTGGCAGGGATTGCCGGATGCCGATGTTCAGGTAGGGACTCACCTGATACGCGGCCTCACCATAAGGATCCACCCTGGAAAGTGCAGTATCGTTAATCCATTTATAGCCGGCAGTGAGGTGGGTTCCCGTCTGCGGTATCCGCGTCGTTATTTTCGTGGCCACCGATTGACGCTGTGCAGTGCGCAAGCCATCGCGCAGTCCGCCCTCCATCTCCGCCACCGGAACTAACGCGCCGGAAAAGGCATAAATCGCCGTCAGTTCCAACTCATCGTTGAGCTTTTCCCGCAAGGCAACACGCCCGCCCCAATCGCTCGACGAGCCGCCGTCATAGGCAAATCCTTTCGAAAAAAAGTCCTGGAAATACTCCTCCGGAGGCAAGCTGTTGCCGCGTCCAAAGAGGGCAACGTGACTGTAGTCGTCATGAAAAGCAGCAACTTGGAAAACTCCGCGGCTTCCAAGCTTCCTCTCCGCTGCCAACTCTTCATGGCGACCGCTCTCCAAAAGCGGACGGCCTCTGCGAAGAAGCAGTGCGGGAAACGTGTCCAATTGATTCAGGGCGTCAGAAAGCACACCCGGAGCATCCATTCCTTCCAGTTCTGCGTTCAGCGCATCGTTGGGGGTGGTGCCGTTCGGCAGTGCCGCATAAATCGCGTCCGCATACCATTTCGAAGTGACGCGGGTCTCCAACTTCACACGCGCGCGCAAGCCCGAGGCCGGCGCTCCCAGCCCAACCAGAACGTATTCCCCGCCAGCCCGCACAAGAAAACGATCGCCGAGGGCGAGCGTCTCGTTCTGATCCAGGCGGACGCCCCGAAATGTCAGGCCGTTCGTGCCGAGTTTTGCCTCGCGCAGCACCATCGTGCTGGACGGACCGCTTTCCGCCGAACCCGTTGGCAGCCAGACGGTTGCAATCCCGCCTGCCGGAGACTCTTCGTCCGGCGTGATCTGCCCGGCAAAAACAATGTGGTTCGAGCCCGCTATTTTCTGGTCGTAGGCAAAGGCAGTACTGGGAGCGGCCGCAACATTTGAAATGGAGCCCGGGCGTCGCGCTCCATCCGTCAACGCGACGATCCCCAACGGACGACGCACATTCTGCTCGACAATGATCGAGGAAGTGATGTTTCCGGAGGGATCAGGGTCATTCCATTGCAAAACAGGTCGCAACCCGGATGCGGAGCGCAAGACCCATTTCCAATCGTCGGCCTCTGCCCCGGTGGCCGTTGGTGGCCTGCGGAGCTGTTCGATCGAGGCAAACATGGACTCCAGCTGGATTCGAATCGTCGTGGTGAGGTTTGGCGAAATTTGAATGTGCTTTTCGAGGAAGGGGAGAAAACCCGCCAGCGTTACGCGCAGGGTGTAAGAGCCGGCAGCAAGTTTTTCACCGTTAAAGACGCCTTCTGAGTTGGTGAGAAACTGATACGTGGACGCTATCCCGGGCGTTTCCGAAAGGACGGCAACCGTGGCGCCCAGTTGAGGCACTCCGCTGGAATCACGGACCAGACCGGATAATTTTCCGAGGCTTGAAGCCGTTTTGTTATTGGATTGCGCAGAAGCGGTTGGCGCGCCACAAGTCACACCCACAGCTGTGCCGAGCAGTACCCCGAGGCACAGGAGGGGGCCGTGCTTCACTTAATTACCTCCCAGGCGTGACGTTCGCCGCAGTCTTCTGATCCACCGGATTCTTCACGGTGAATTCCGCTGAACGGGAAATAGTCGCACTCGACAGCATGTCGGTCGCGTTAACCTCGAGAGTATACTTCCCCGGGGCCAGCGTGGCCAGCGGCAAAAGCCGCTCGATGGTGACCTGATCGCCGGTCTGCTTCATGTCCGCCGAGCTTTCTTTGAACTGCATCACCTGCTGGTCGCCCTTCTTCACGGTGTAGGAAAAGCTGGCGTTGCTCTTGTGGGTTTTCTCGTCGCCCTTCAAATTGTAAATCTGAAGATAGATACCCAGCTTGTCGGCGGTCGTGAAGTCCCCGTCCAGCCGTGGCCGTACTTTCGAGGAACCGAGCACAAATTGGCCGGTACCGATCTGCTTGGCCGGTACATGCTCGATCTGGTCCGCCAGGATCAGCGTGCTGGCATCCAGTTTTTCATCCTCATACCGGGGAACCGCGAGTCGCGTATTCACCGCCCCCACATTGCCGCTATCCACGTCCTTGATGACCAGGTCCAGGCGATACAATCCCGGGCGCAACGGCAGGGATTTTTGATAGACGGAAGAGAGCTTCATCGACTGCTTGTACAGCGATTCCGGATAATCCCGCGTTACGGAGTCTTCGAACGTTTGCACGATTCGATTGGTAAGTGTGCTGACGCGTCCAAA
>Ga0207155_1113_pt1 | contig 19294 bp, 16 predicted proteins | sample Alteio_BWMinHeat_26_FD_153515 | JGI IMG/M metagenome (GOLD analysis project Ga0207155, IMG submission 153515) | Enriched cells from forest soil in Barre Woods Harvard Forest LTER site, Petersham, Massachusetts, United States -... | ecosystem: Environmental > Terrestrial > Soil > Temperate forest >... | reverse complement strand
ATTCTTTCCACTGTGCTCATGATCGCGTGGTTGAGATCAGGAAGTGCGCAAACGCAGGAATTAATCAACAAACAATCGGGGGGCTGAGAACCAGTCTTCCGTCGAAATGAGCAAGCAGGCAGCCAATCCCTTGGCGAGTCTCTCGCTGATGCAGTTTCAGCAGAATACGAACTGGATCGGATTGCCATCCAAGCAGGGAGAAGCAGTCCAGAGTAACCTGCAGTTTCAGCCACTCCTGCCGGTGAGTGTGACTGACAATTGGAACCTGATAGCGCGACCAGTACTACAAATGTACAACTCGACGCCATACGTGTCCCCGACCGGACAAGTCAAGCGTGAGACCGGCTTCGGCGATACAGTTCTTGCATTTGCCCTATCGCCTGGCCATTCATTGGTAGGAAACTGGCTGCTTGCCGCCGGCCCCACGTTTATTTTGCCGACCGCGACAGAGACGCTGATCGGGCAGAAGAAATGGCAATCCGGACCGACAGTCGCGGTCGGATATGCCGGAGAACACTTTTTGACCTACGTTTTCACGCAGCAGTGGTTCCCGATACCGCCGTTTACGACAAGGAGTAGCTGACGAACCTGCTGTTTCGCGGGCTGCGGATGCAGTCCGCGAAAGTCGAACGGCCAAATGCCCCCGAAATTCGTCAAGGGTCTCCCCGAGCGCACCGCTAATTTGTGCCGATGCGCATCGTGATCCACAAGCGGATGGATGACGCGTACACCGATAAGCTCGATGGGAAGATCCCGCAGGATTTCCGTGAACGGAAGATGAGTGATTGGCGGATAGAGGAGCAGCAGGTCAGGGAAGCCGCCGAGTGACCACACTTGACAAATACGCCTCGCGGCACGGTATGTTTCCAGCCCGCCCGGAAGAACTCAAGTAGACCAGTCCATACTTCGCAAAGTCCAAAGTCCAGACTTAACCTCTATCGTTTGAATACTTTGGGTACTTTAGTATCCCCCATGGGGAGGGGTACTTGTTTCGCCCACAATTGGTCGGCCCTGGGGGACGATCTTAGAACTTTCTTCATCTGCTCATCAGCCGAAGCGAGGCAAGTCGGACGATTGTGAGTTCTCTGCTCGAGCGACTGAGTCGTTCGGAAAGTCCGGTTCACCCGGTCTCAAAAAACAGATGGCGGGCAATTCCTTCGAGTCGTGCTCGAGAGGGAATCGCGGAATCGACCGCAACATATTGGGTGCTGTACCGCGTTATCTCTCGGTCGGCGACTCCCATGGAGGGAGGTGTTTGCCCACCCGTCCCGGAGAATCCGAGTAGACCACTCCGTACTTGGCAAAGCCCGAAGTCCAGACTTAAACTCTATTGTTGTTTGTTGCGATCGCCGCCGCACTGAAAAGTCGAGGGGGGAATGTTACATTTCCACACCACGCCGCCCCCAAACGAACTAAATCCGCAAACCAAGCACCACCAAATAATCTCAATTTGAGACCTCTCACACTCCCTAGGCTAGCTCTTAGCCACTCATGGTTTCCTTGCCTACTTTGGCTCCTCTTTGCGGCCAATCCATTGGCGAATGTAAGCTGGACAATTTTTGAGCCTGATGCTGTCCGCCTCGCAGCGCGCCAAGAACTTCACGGCATCGCGACCTATCAGCGTGACGTCCTGCAGATCGAGAGCAATAGGACGATCGACTTCCTCAAGATTAAAAAGTCGTTGCAACTCTGCGACGTCCTCGATCTCGATTCGACCAACCAGGGTGAAGACGACTTCGCCGTTCGATGAGCGTTGAATCTTCAGCATGGGCTCCGTTCTCGACGCACATCGTACTGAGTGCAACCGGAGGTCCCATCTTAAGTAATTTAAAACACAGATGTTATTGAAGTTTCGGAATCGCGAAGTGCGCGAATTCGCGAAATATTCGCGAATTCACGAGTGGGCTCGTCTCGCGACGTCAGGCTTTCTTAAAGTGATACTTATTGATTTTCAGCGTCCGGATCTTTGATTCTAGTGTGGAAGGGGGCATGCCAAGTTGAGCAGCCGCGCCCGACGGGCCTGAGATTCGGCCTTGAGCCTCTGCTAAAGCTGCTTCTATTATTTCCCTCTCTTGAGCGGTTGACCGTCTGCCTAAGGGCTTACCTGGGCCTTCCTCCCCGAGGGAGGAAGACGCGAGAGAAAGCCAACTTTGATCCACCGAGAAGATCTCTGTTTCACAGACGACGACCGATCGCTCGATGACGTTCTGCAGCTCCCGAATGTTCCCGGGCCAGGAATACGACTGCAACAGCTCCAAGGATCTCTTTTCTATATTCCTTATTTTCTTGCCCGTCTTTCTCGAATAGCGGTCGATGAAGTACTCGACTAGGATCGGGATGTCTTCCTTCCGCTCGCGCAAGGGCGGAATCTCCATGGGAAACACGTTAAGGCGATAAAACAGATCGCTTCGAAAGCCACCGGCAGCGATAGCGCTCTGCAAGTCGCGATTGGTCGCAGCAATCACCCGCACGTCCGCGGGTATCGATTGGTTTCCACCAATGCGCTCAAATTCGCGCTCCTGCAAAACGCGCAGCAGAGCGATTTGAGTTTCCGGAGGGAGTTCACCGATCTCATCCAGGAAGATCGTGCCCCCCTCAGCTAGCTCGAACCGGCCGAGACGCCGTTGCAGCGCGCCGGTGAAGGCACCCTTCTCGTGACCGAAGAGCTCTGAGGCGATCAACGTTGCAGGGATGGCAGCACAATTCACACTTACAAAGGCTCTTGAGGAGCGCTGCGATCGTTTGTGGATGCCGCGAGCGATGAGTTCTTTACCCGTTCCCGTCTCACCGGTTATGAGAACGGTGCAATCGGAGGGCGCAACTTTGGCGAGGCGCGCAAGAACTCCCTGCAGTGTTGGCGACTCGCCCACGATCTCCTCGAACATCGATGCGCTGTCAATCTCAGCTTTTAGCGCGATGTTCTCTTTATGCAGCTGATCCTTCAGTTTCTTGATTTCGCCAAACGCCTTCTGAAGATCATCTTCCGCCCGCTTGCGCTCGGTGATGTCCGTGACCGCTCCCACAAACTCAAAGCTACCCAACTCGTCTTTTGAAGGATGACCCACGACCCGTACGTATCTAACTGCTCCATCAGGCATCTGCAACCGATGCTCCAAATCGAACTTCTCCCTCTCGCGTAAAACGCGTTCTATTAATTGCTGCACAGCCGATCTGTCTTCGGGGTGAGTTCGTTGCAGTATTTGTTCAATCGTAACCTTGGATGCCGGGTCGTATTCAAATATCTGAAAGGTTTCTCGAGACCAGTAGATTCCTCCATTGGAAACATCCCAGCCGAAGCTGCCTGTGTGGCTCAGTCGCTGCGCTTCGGTCAAGTAAGCCTCACTCCGTCGCAGGGCCTCCTCTGCACACTTACGCTCGGCTCTTTCCTGGCCTTCGCGTAGTGCTCTTTGCACTGAGGGCACTATCCGCGACAGCCGAGTCTTGAGAACATAATCCGTTGCCCCGATCTTGAGCGCTTCGATTGCCACTTCCTCACCTAAGGTTCCAGAAACAAAGATGAATGGCAGTTCCGGACGCTTCTCCACCGCGATTTTCAATGCCGAAATACCGTCAAAGGAGGGAAGCGTGTAATCCGCCAAAATCAGGTCAAAACCATCCTGCTCAAGTGAAGCCTGAAAATCCACACGAGTCTCAACACGGGTTACCTGACAAACGACCCCCTCTGTCTCGAGCATTGCCTTAACCAGCTCTGCGTCCTTGGGATCATCTTCAAGATACAGAATGCGCAAGGGAGATTTCACAATCATCTGATGTTTCAATTCTCCAATCCGCTATCTATTTCTCACGCTTCCTGGTGGCGGCTCATTGACAATTGCCCAAAAAACCCCGAGCTCCTTGATGGCATTGACAAACTCGTGAAAATCAACCGGTTTTACCACATAAGCGTTCACGCCAAGTTTATAGCTCGTCACCATGTCTCGTTCCTCACGTGACGAGGTCAGAACCACAACCGGAATCATCCTCAACTTCTCGTCAGATTTGATTTGCTGCAGCACCTCCAACCCATCGACCTTAGGCAGCTTTAGATCCAGCAGCAGGACGGCAGGATTGTCACCACTGCGTGCCTTGAAGTTTCCGCGGCAATAAAGGTAGTCCAGGGCCTCCGCCCCATCGCCAGTCACAACCACTTCATTGGCAAGGTTGTATTCCTCCAAAGCCGTCAGAGTAAGCTCCACGTCTTTGCGGTCGTCCTCCACCATCAGAATGCGTCCCAATCTGTCCATAATTCCTTACCTCCTGTGGCTAGGAACTGAGAAAAAAAAGGTTGCGCCGCTATCCACCAGGCCCTCGGCCCAGACTCTGCCTCCGTGACGATGGATGATACGCTGCACCGTGGCCAGACCTATGCCAGTACCTTCAAAGGCCTCGGACTGGTGAAGACGTTGAAATACGCCAAACAACTTGTTCACGTATTTCATATCAAAACCTACTCCGTTGTCCTTAACAAACACCACCAACCCATCTTCCTTCTTCTCCATACACCCGATTTCAATTTCGGCTTGCTCGCGTGTCCGTGTGAATTTAACAGCATTGGAAATGAGATTGACTAACACGAGCCTTAACATCGAACGGTCTCCACATAGATCGGGCAACGTGCCGATTCTCCAAGCAATATTGCGCCCATCCGTCTCCTGCTGCACCTCACCCAGAACTTCCTTTACGAGGTCTCCCAGGCTGACCATTGTCTCGCGCGCCTCCATACGTCCGATCCTTGAAAAGGCCAGGAGGTCATCGATCAAGGTGCCCATCTTTTTCGCCGATTCGAGGATCGTCGTAATGTATCGCTGGCCCTTTTCATCCAGTCTCGAAGAGGCATTCTTTTGAAGCAGCTCGGTGAATCCCACCACATGGCGAAGAGGTGCACGCAGGTCATGGGACGTGGAATAAGCAAACGCTTCTAATTCCTTGTTCGTGGTTTCAAGATCGGTGGTTCTTTTTGTAAGCTCGATGTTGAGCTTGCGAATTTCTTCTTCTCGTCGCTTGCGATCACTGATGTCATTATTCGTCTCCAAGATCGCAACTGCCCGTCCCTGCTCGTCTCGACGCAGAGACCATCGGCTTGCCACCACCAGTCTGGATCCGTCGGCTTTCGTCTTCCGGAGCTCGCCTTCCCAGCGCCCGGTGCGCAGCAACTCCGCCCGAACTTCCTCGATGGGGATCGGAAAGTCTGTTTGCAAGAGTTGGTGGCTGTGTTTCCCGATTGCCTCCTGAGCCGTCCACCCGTACAACTCCTCAGCCCCTCGGTTCCAGTACGTAATGATGTCACTCATATTGTGGACGAAAATGGTGTCATGGGTGAGATTGAGCAGGCTGGCCTGCTGCGTTCGCTCCGCCACTTCTCTCTCGAGTTCGTCACGGGATTGCAGAAGCTCTTGCTCGACGCGGCGCCGAACCGCGCTGAACCAGGTAAGAAGCAATGCAAATCCTATGAAGATGACAAAGTGCGGGAGCTCAGAGCGTGTAACCGAGAAACTGTAAAGCGGCTCGATGAAAAAGTAGGCATCGGCCAAGGCTGATAGAACAACGGCAAGAATTGCTGGCCCGCGCCCTGCATACCAGACGGCTATGGCGATGGCAAACAAGAACAGCGGATCCGCCACGCCGCGGAATTGGTAGCGTGCCAGGAGCAGTGCAGTACCGACTGCTATCGCGACGGACGCAGCCGCAAGACCGTACCGCAGAATTGAAGGTAGAGCCTTCGGCATAGAGGGTTTCCGCTGCGCCATGGCTTGCCTCGTTCAATCGGTTCGGAGGTTGCAGACCTAACGAGTGTGAGCTTGCTCCCGATGCGCGCCCCCCCGCTCCCGTATTCCTTCTAACCCGAAATGTCCGTTCCTTCATTGGTGACAGCCGCGTCGATGCCTATGCCATTGTCACTCACTCGGACTGCAAGATCCTCTGCGTATCTGTGTTCCACTTCTAATCGACCGGGCCCCAGTGCAACGCGGACCAATTCTTCATTATCAGACGCGTTTTGAATAGCCCCGTTTGGGTTTACTTGTGCACGCGCGAGTCGAGCTGGACCCATAAACGACTTGTGCTCCCGTAAGGGATACTACGGTGATCCTCCGGGATCCGTGGAAATCGACCGACAATAGAAAGCCTTTGGAATCATTGTGATCCAATTAGGAGTGCTTTTTCATCGAAAGGCATTGGATTGGAGCGAAACTATACCGTCCAAGTCCGATGAGAGCCAACTAGGTACGACTCGCGAGTTGGCAGTAGATTCGCTGCTGAATACGCCATTCGGCGAGTAGGCTTGCTTCCATTTTTTCCTCATCAACTCATCACGTTCGAAGTTCGCGAAATCCTCGCGGATTCGCGAATTCTTTACTGGCGCGGGCTATGAAAGAGGCCACGTTTTCAATTGCTTACGAATGGTTCTTCCATTGCAATAGCAAGTGTCGAGAGCAAAGCAATGCTCGGGAGGAATGTATGATGGCGTCGAATGTGTTTTACCAAGTCCACGACTCGTCGACGGCGAACTCAGGGGCCCACTCGGCGATCGGCACGACGGATCTGTGCGGCGTCTTGCAATCACTTGTACAGGACATGCTCGCTGTCTATGTGAAAGCAGAGAAAGTGCATTGGCACCTGCGGCTGCATCGCGAAGTGGGAGGGCGTCTGGCGGCGACCGATGGATTGGCTCACGTTAGCGACGAGCTGTGTGCAAGTGTCTTGAACGCAATCCTGCAGCTTGGCCGCTCCGTACAGAATCACTCCTCCGGGGAAGATGTTCACTTTGCGCAGCTCATCAATGCGGTGGCTGCATCACATACCACCACGGAAACCTTGCCATGAAAGCCGCAGAATGTTATCGGGAAGTCGGTGTGATCCCGCGTCGTGAAGGTTAGCGGGCCGCCCTTGGTGTGGAACTCGGCCAGCTTCTTCGAGGCGGCGGTGCGGGAGAGCGAGTTTGATAAGGTCGATCGAGTCCTGCGGGCGAATCGAAAACGGTTGGTCACCATGCTTCAGTCGGCGGGTTTGTGACAAGATTCGGCGGCATCGAACATCTTCAGTACACTGCAGCTGAACGGCAGCTCATGGAAGCTACATTCACGTGTCCAGAATGGTACAGGGAGGTAAGTGCTCACTGCCCTCTGTTGATATCCGTTGCCAGACATTCAGTTCAGTTCGCCTTGACGGTTAAAGTGTTGTGGGGTAGAAGTATACGCAGTGTACTTGAGCGGCGATTGCCCGGCTATTCTTAGTAAGCTTTCGTCGTAAGGCTCCGCTCAATGAGCGACCTTTGAACGCCCCGGAGATGGGGCGTTCGTGTTTTCTGAACTGTTGCGGGTGAGATTTAGCCGCGACGCTTTCGCCGGGCGAAGCCTTCAGGCGTCAAACACCAGTATTAGACCGACAAAGCTTAAGCGAAGTGCTCCACGAAATATTAGGAACTCCGGCGAGTGCGGCGGCCAGCTTTTCTGGATCATCCCCGAAGCGGGGTGTGCGAATGAACTCGTAAATTACATCAGAATGCTCGATCAAGTGATTCGCGAGGCTTCTGTAATTGCCAAGAGTAGGCCCTGATCTCTGAAACACCGTTTGCAACTCTTCTTTCAGCTTTTCTTTTGGGAGTCTCTTGCGAAAAATCGGACGCAAGGCCTTCCAGTAGGCCTCTAACATCCGCGAGAGGTCTTCGTATTGGATACGAAGGTGCTCACGGTCCAGTTTCGGCCTCCTGCCAAATTGCGGCTTTAGAGTTGGCTCGAACGACGGTTCGAATAAGTCTGCGGCATCGCTCGGCGAGATGAGACGATTTAACCTCGCAACCTGCTCTTCCAGCTTTTTCACCCGATTTTCTAGAGCTTCAATTTTTTTAGTTGCGACGTAATTCGCCATCAAAAAGGGCCCCTGCGACATATGTCTTTCACCAAAACCTACCATGCGACATATGTGTAAAAGTGCCCATTTCAGGGCCTCGCAATAGGGTGATTCGCACCCTTACTCTGCCCTCAAGCGCGTGGGCAAATTCAATCAAATTTCGATTTCAAGCGAGCAGGATGCGGTCGGGCTGAAATCCGGGGAACCGGTTGCCCACTCCGGCCCGGTGCTGAGACGACCTACAAGCCGTCAGTCTCGCTTGAACCAAAAGCAGGGCGCGCAATTGCGCCCTGCTCTTCCTCAGCCTAAAAGTGGGCAGGGGTGCGGGGACAGAGTCCCCGCCAACTTCGCGTGCAACGGCGATGCTCAATCGCTCACGGATGCCGACGTCGCAGCGCTGATTCACTTTTTTCAAATTCTTGATCGCTGGGACCGGGAACTGCATGACGCGCAAATCATGTAGCTACTGCTGGCGTCCGGCGGAATTTTCGCTTTGCCATCTGATCTCCACCATCGGCACAACTCCGAGAGAGCAGAAGTGCAGTCAAGCGCTTGTTCTCTGTAACGACTGTATACAGCGTATCTTTAGCCTAATCGAGGCGTTGCCATTCCACGGCTACGCTCCGCCGCTCAGCGGGGCGTATACAGCGCTGGCGAAAGTCTCTGCGAACAAAGCGAACTCCAAAGCTGAGGCTGGCTCGTGAGAGTCAGCGAAAACTCGAATGCGCGCGGTTTGAGTTGCAGGCTCTGTCTAATAGCCTGCAACTCTCGTCTCCCAGACGATCTCCGGCATCCAGCGGGTGCCCTGTGATCGACAGTTTGGCCGTTAGGGTTCCGCACGACGCGCCCTTTAATCCGAACTTTGCGGCCCTCTACGAAGACTTGCTCACGGCGAACACGTTCCGCCCTGCAAAGCACTACGAACGGGTAGCCGATTTGAGGCGGTATGGATATTCCATGAACTTGCATCTCTCGTGCGTGCGGGATCAGGAAGGAAATCACAAGATTGAGTTACTCGATACCGGCGAGCGGTCCTTCCCGGGTTTAGTGCATGAAATCGAGAGCGTTTTTGATCTCGATGCTCTAGAGCTGGACACCATGCGAGTCGATCTGGCCGTGGATGTGCCCCACGTTCCGGTTACTTTCTTCCAGCAGCACGCGAGAGTGACGGGAATCCAGTACCAGGGCAATTACGCGTGTAGCGATCTGCGTGAAATGGGGAAAGGAGGCATTCAGACTTTGTATTTCGGCAAGCGCCCGAACCTCTACCGCGTTTACGACAAGGTCGCGGAATATCACGTCCAGTATCGTCGTTTCATCCGCGAAGCGAACCGTGGCGGGCCGGTGCCCGAGCTTGAGATGGTCAAAGAAACGCCACTGGACGAACTCGAAGACTTGTACAAAGCGTCGCGAGACGCGAGCGCCGTCCCGCCTCCGAGTTTCGAGGAGAAATACGGAATACCGGAGAACGGCTACGTGCTAACGCGCGTGGAGCGGCAGATGGGAGGGAATCGCATTCCACCGGAAGTCGCCACCGTCGGGAAACTGCAAAACGCACATCAATTTTGCCCGTTCGACGCCTTCGAGATTTTCCCGAGCGGTCTCGTTCAGCCGAATCCACAAGCTTACAAGTTTGAAATGTACGGAACTGGAATGCACATAAGGCATTTGGCAGAGACCATTGGGATGCAAGCCACAATTGCTTTCGTGCGGAAGCACACGAATGGGAACGGCAAAAAGGTCATCGCGAAATACCGCGATTTCTTCCCGCCGTCACAAGGCGAAGACACCCTCACAACTGCACGTTTGAATGGAATGTTTATGGAATCTATGGCCCGCCAATTGCTGACTTCGCATAGCCGCTCGATGGTATCCTGCGGCACGCTTGGGAGGATCGGATGAAAGATGCAGTTCTTTACACCCGCGTATCGAGTCGTGAGCAGGAGCAAGAGGGCTTTTCGCTCGGCGCGCAGTCGAAATTGCTGCGCGAATACGCCGTTAAGAACGACGTTCGGATCGTGGAAACATTCGAGGATGTAGAAACGGCGAAAATGGCCGGTCGCAAGCAATTCAGCGAAATGGTCAAGTTTCTTGAGCGCAATCCATCATGCCGGGCGGTCCTCGTGGAAAAAACGGATCGACTGTACCGCAATTTTCGCGACGCGGTCACTTTGGAGGACCTCGACGTCGAAATTCACCTCGTTAAAGAAAATCAGGTGATTTCAAAGGATTCGAAATCCCAAAGCCGATTAATGCACGGAATCCACGTCGTTTTGGCGCGGAGCTATTCCGAGAATTTGCGCGAAGAGGTGAAAAAGGGCCAGCGCGCGAAAGCGGAAACGGGGATTTTTCCCGGTCATCCGCCGTTCGGATACCGGAACAATAAAGCGGAACGCACCATCGAGGTGCATCCCGAAAACGCCGTTATCGTGAACCGGGTTTTTTCCTCATACGCAACCGGCACTTTTTCCCTGGTGCAACTGTCAAAACACATCCAGAAAGAAACGGGGAAAAAGATCTCGAAGACAAATCTCGACAAGATGCTCAAAAACCCATTCTATTCGGGATATTTCGTCTGGAGCGGAACGACGTACAAAGGAACGCACGAATGCATAATTCACCCCGTTCTCGCGGCCCGGGTGAACGATGTTATTAACGACGTTCGCAAACCCAAATATGGGAAAGCCGAAATTGCATTTCGCGGATTAATGAAATGCGCGCACGACGATTGCACCGTGACCGGGGAATTTAAAAAAGGAAAATACGTTTATTACCGGTGCAGTGGCTCTCGCGGGAAATGCCAACTCCCGAGATTCCGCGAAGAGGAAATTGCAAAGCGCTTGGGTGAGCCTCTTAAGAACATTCACGTACCTGAGGAAGTCGTAACGAGGATCGTCAACGCGTTGAAAAGTGATGGCGAAAGAAACCGGCACGAGGTGGAAGAACAGCGGTCGCGGTTGCAACAGAGGCTGAGCGCCATTCGCAGACGCATAGACGGTGCGTATACCGACAAGCTAGACGGCAAAATCAGTGAGGAACTCTGGCAGCGGAAATCGCAGGAGTGGAATGCCGAGGAGCAGCAAATCCAGATGGCGTTGAATGGCCTGAATTATGCCGATGCGGGCAACCGGGTGATGAATGCCCAAAGAGTATTAGAACTCGCGAATAAGGCCTATTTACTGTATGAAACGCCGAATTCGACCGAAAAGGCCAAACTGCTCAAAACAGTACTTTGGAACTGCTCGATTGATGCCGTAAGTGTAATGCCTGCATATAGAAAGCCCTTCGACATGATCTTCGAAAGAGCGAAAACTGAAGCATGGTCGGGGAGAGAGGATTTGAACCTCCGACCCCCTGGTCCCGAACTCTAAAAATCCAAATCCTAAGTGCTTGATCTGGTGTCGCTTAGGGTCCGGAAAGCCATTCTTTCTCTCTCTTCAAATGTACTGAAGTTGTACCGAGACTGTCGGTTGTCACTCGTTGAACCATCTCTCTTAACTCTGGGTCGCGAGTGAGCGCTGGTCGGGCCCGTTTCCATCCTTCCATTTCGAGTGCTTTCTGCAGGAAAATTGACGCCGCTCGGACGGCATGATTCGATGAGAACTGGTGAACCGCAAACCTGTTCTTCCGCGATAACTCGTCTTGCCAATCGGTGAATCCAGCCTAAAAAAAGCCGCGCTTTGACAACTTGGTGGACCCCTTGCTGAAGGTTCCACCTAGCGAGATCAAAGCCAAGCTGGATGCGGATGAAAGGCGAAGGCGGCGAAGCCGATCTCGCCGAAGCCTTGTCGAAGGGCCAAATCAATTGCAGACATAAGAAGCGTGAGGCTAGAACTCGATTCGCCCTTGAAATGCAATACTCCGTGGTGAGCTATTTCCTCCGAGGCCGACACCGAGCAACCCTGTTGGCGATGAGGTAGTGCTCGAGATTGCACCGAAGCCTGTCTGTGTCGCGGGTTTGCCCGGTGTCCCCGCCTGGTTGGCGGGCAACGACAAATTGGCGTGATTGAAGACATTGAAGAACTGCGTGTCGAAGCGGAACGTAACGTGTTCAGTGATGGGAATCTTCTTGGTCAGATAGAGCTGCGAGTAAGTAAAGTGAGGGCCGCGGAATTGATTGCGTCCTGAATTGCCGAACTGACAGCTTGCCGGCGAATCACCACCGGCGCAGGCTCCAGTGCTCGGATCAACGACTGAAGCGAAGGCATCCGGGTTCAGCCACTGCCTTGCGCCTGCCTCCGTTACTCCAGGCACCGATGTCTTGCGATAGAGCGGCTCGCCGGGAACGCGGTTCGCATACTGCGGTCCGCTGCCCTGGAAGATGCCCCTGTTGTTAGCTGTATAGGGGGCGCTCAGTACGCTGAACGGAACACCGCTGTGAAGAAATACGGTCTGCGAGATCTGCCAGCCTCCCAGAGCACGATTCAGTATTGCGTGGGTGGAGTAAAACGGAACCTCGTAAACCGCAAAGGCGGAGACGTTGTGCCGAATGTCATAGTCGCAGTTGCCATACTCACGTCGAAGATCGCCCGGCAACAGAGAGATGATGCCAAGACTTGAGAAAGAGAGAAGGCCGCCATTCGAGATCTCGTCGAGACAATGGCTATAGGTGTAATTGCCGTGCAGCGTAAGCGTGGCAAACTGTTTCGTGACGCTGGTCTGAAGTCCGGTGTAGTTGCTGCCTGCATCGGTACGGAATTCGTTGACATTGCCGAAGCGCGGGTCGAGCGGCTTGTTGTAGGCGAACGGCGCGAAGCAGCCATCGCAGACATTCTGATATCCGTTGAGCTGGACCTGGTAGGGCTCATGGACGGCACGAGTCCCGACATAGTCCACACGAAGAGAGCCGCGAGAGCCTAACTCTCGCTCAATGCCAAGGCTCCACTCGAGAAAGTAAGGGGTCTTCAATGTGCCGCTGGGAAAGGTGTTCAGATTCACAGCCAGAGGGCAGCTCGTCGCATCGGGTGCCACTCCCGCACAGGGATTGCCGTTCGCGCGGAAGGTGTGCTGAAAGGATTGATTCGCCTGCACGGTGGCATCGACTGCACTGTTCGGCACTCCCGGCGCGATGCCGATCCCGCCGACCTGACCGTTGATGCCGCCTACGAAGACCGGTGCATAAGGAGGATTCATCGCTCCGAAATCAGCCACCTGTGCTGGAATGATGTCGTTGAAGATGCCTCCACCTCCATGAATGGCCAGTTTCTCTGAGAGTTTGTAAGCGACCGAGGCGCGCGGCTGCCAACTGATGAGTGGAGTACCCGGAAAGAGATTCCGCACGTTTGTCTGAATCGTCTGACTCAGAGATTGAGCCCGGTCGTGGGTCATGTCGAGGAACGAGCCCCCAGGCTGGGCAAACTGGCCATGCTGATTTACAAAATTTGTATTCCACGTCGCCCGCAAGCCGGCGATCAGCGTTAGCTTCTGGCTGACCCTGAAGGTGTCCATCGCGTAGGTATCGAGATTGCCGTTAGCGATGCGTTCTCTCTGGGTTACCGGAAATGCCTGTGTCGCGGTTGACGCAGCACCGTACGTGAACTGTGCGAGGTCTGTGTAGATCACCGTCGGGACGACACCTTCACCCAGGTCGTAGTCGCTCACGTCCAGCCTGCGTGAGTTCATTCCGAACTCCATGCTGTGCCGCCCGCGCGTCCAGATCAAGTTGTCGTTGATCTGCCATTGCGTCACCTTGCGGCCCTGCGTGTACGTCTGGTTGTTGCCGCCTATCGTGGTGAAGGGGGCGTTTGAACTACCTCCGGCAAGCACGATCGGGAACGTTCGTAGTACCTGCGCATAGTTGTTAGGAAGAAAGAGGCTCGAATACCAGCTCGCACCGGGATTGAACTGATTCACGAGATTCCGTGTGAAGATGTGCGTGTAGCCGACGACGCCGGTTCGCTGGGGCTGCGGCGAGTATGAGTTGAAGATGGGATTGATCGGGTCTGTGAAGGCGGCCTGCAGGCCAGTATCCTGCTGAAACTTGTACCAGACGCTATTCTTCGCGTTGATCGTGTGATCAATCTTGAGGACGATCAGGTTTTCCGTGTCGCTGTTGTTGAGTGACTGCGTGCGGATGTTGGCGCATCCGCTACCGTTCAGCAGGTTCGATGAGGTTTGCGTGCCGGGAAGCAAAGCGCCGTTAACATCGATCGGGCAAGACAGAACTGGTGTGGGTGTCCCCGCCGTGTTGCTGTACAGGCTGAACATGTTGCGGTAGAAGCCGACCTCCGCCGGTTGTGCGGGGAGCATGGTTCCATTCACCGGGTCGGCGCCTCCTACAGGGAGCTGCCGCAAAACGTACTGCTGATAGGCTGCCGATGGCACCGTGCTCCGCGCAACGATGGGCAGTGCGATGCGGATGCCCTCGTAGTGTGCGAAGAAGAAGAGCTTGTCCTTGAGGATGGGGCCACCTGCGCTCACGCCAAACTCATTCACCGTGGAACGAGGTTTTTTGGCGATGTTCCCAGGAGTGTCATTGGCGTGGAGGAGGTAGTCTGTGGCGTTGAACAGAGAGCCATTCCAGATCTCGTACACGTCTCCGTGAAATTGATGCGTACCCGATTTGGTGAAGTAGTTCACCTGCGACGCGCCATAACGGCCCTGATCTACCGCATAGGAGTTCGTATTGACTGTCGCTTCCTGCAGCGCGTCGAGACCGATGACCAGGTTGGTCGAAAGTCCGATATTCAGGCCGAGAAATGGGTCATTTGCATCGAACCCGTCAACGATGTAGCCGTTCGAGGTTGCAGGCAGTCCATTGAACTCGACGTTGCCATAGCCTCCGGCTGCCTTCGCGTCGTTCGACGAACCGGCCGTGTTCATCAGGGCTCCCTGAGCAAATTGAGCAACGTACGTAAGGTCCTGGCCGGGGTTCGGCAGATTTGTGATGGTCTTTGCATCGAGAGTTGTCGAGGTGTTCGGGTTTTCAAGACTCATGAGTGCTGAATGCGCGTTGACCTCGACTGACTGGCTGGTCCCAGCGGGCGACAGCGTGAAGTTGGCTGTCGCGGTCTGGCCGACGGCAACACCGATGGCGGGTGATTGCTGTGTAGCGAAGCTTGGTGCCGTTACTTGGATTTCATAGGTGCCGGGATTCAATTGAGCAAACAGAAATCGTCCGTTGCTGTCAGTCTGGCCCGTCCGAATTGCCCCCGTGTTTACGTCTCTTGCGATCACTGTCGCTCCGGCAACTACGGCGCGTGAGCTATCCGTGGCCACTCCCGTCAAGGCGCTGGAAGTCCCGCTTTGTCCATAGACAAGGGAAGTGACTGCGAATTGGCAGAGAAGAAAAAGCACAGCGACGGAGAGAAAACACCCAATCGAGCAGCTCCTAATCCAAATATTAGCCATGGCTAAATCGAACATGATGGCAACGCTAACGTAAGATTGTAGGAATGGCAAGCACAGCTTCCAAACGGCATCGCACGAGCGCGTCGGTCGTTCCAGCGCAGGTCAATTCCCAAAGGGGCAGTGAGGCGAGCGACGACTATCTCAAAGCGGTGCTCAAGCTCAGTGGCCCGGAAGAACGCCGAGTCTCGAGCAGCGATGTCGCTGCCCATTTGAAAATCACCGGGGCATCGGTCACCAAGATGCTCCAGAAGCTCTCATCTGCAACACCACCATTGGTCATCTACGAAAAGCATCATGGCGTACGTCTCGCAGAAGCAGGGAAGAAGCGTGCTTTGGAGATCGTGCGGCATCACCGGCTTATCGAGACGTTCTTGCATCAGGTCCTCGGATACCCGTGGGACGAGGTGCATGATGAAGCCGAACGCTTGGAGCACTTTATTTCGGAGCGTTTCGAAGAGCGCATCGCAGCCAAACTGAACCACCCCGCATTCGATCCCCATGGACACGCCATTCCATCTCTCGACGGATCTCTGCCCATTGATGGTTCGCAAACGTTAGCGCAGATCAGCGCCAATCAGCGGGTTCAGGTAACGAGCGTCTCCGACCGTAATCCTGAGATGCTGCGTTATTTGGCTTCTCAGGGAATCATGCCGGGAATACGGATTAGGATCACGGAGCAGCTTCCATTTCGAGGGGCCTACCGCGTCCTGGTGGGGTCTTCAAAGCAAGCGATTCTGTTGAGCGAATCGCTTGCTTCGGCCGTCTTCGTGAGTTTCTAGATAAGAGCGAGAGCGGGCGAATCATTACTCTCTCAATGTCTTGTCGCGACCGCGCCATTGTGGACACCGCAAAAAGTGTTGGACGTGGTGGCAACGTCCATAGCCCCTTCCCGAATCATGAGTGGTGGATGTGAAGTGTGCCACAATTAGCCGGTCTGACGACGGAAAGGGTCTCCTCAGGATCGAGCTAAATTACTTCGCTTCGCAACTTGCTAGACAGGTTGAACAGCACGAGGGACCTCTCAACACGCTCTTATGCCTCGAAACAATAGACGGGCCGCAAGTAGTGGTGGACAGCGCCGGAAAAACTGTCTTCACGTACAAGTTGAGCGCGAGTCCACAAAAGGCCAAAGAGCAAGAGAGGTGCGTTCGTGTCAGGTTCCGAGTTCCCATGCCTTGCCGCTAGGCAATTTGATTCCATAGGTTCCCGAAAGCGTGATCGCCGCATAACGCCTCATCGATGTAGGTAGCTCCTCGGAAGATTGACTCGCTGACCTCCCCGCAAAACGGGGTTTTGAGCAACTTCACAGTGAACTTACCGTAAATCTGACTTTGCAGGGAGTACAACCCATTCTGCCGTTCTGAAGGGCCATCATTGCTGGTTGACCGACAAGCGGCCTTCGAAGAGTTCAGAATGGTCGAGCCTGTCAATATGGACGGTATGAATCGCGTGGCTTCTGCAGTCCGCCTCACCTAGAGCCTGTACAATTTCTGTGATCATGAATGACTGGCGAAGCGGGGGACGAGATTTGCCGGTATCCATCGATTGGTCAAGGCCCCCACAGCCGCCGCACCGTCGTCGATTACTTCTTCTCCTTGCAGTCGTTGTCGCTGCAATCATCTTTGGGAGCCGGACCGCGTTATCGTATTGGGTTGACCTGCTCTGGTTCCGATCGCTCGGCTACGGAGACGTGTTTTGGAAGACATGGAGCCTGCAGTGGGGAATCTTCGCGGCTTTTGCAGCAGTGACCTTTCTCCTTTTGTACGGAGCGTTTCTAGCTCTTAAGCGGGCATATCAAGCCGATCTTCCGAGCGATTATAAATTTGTCATCGCAGGGCAGCCAATGAACCTGTCCGTCGGGCCTGCGCTACGTCTCATAGGCTTCTGCGTTTCGCTCGTCATTGCCGGTATCTCCGGTGCTGCGATGATGGAGGAGTGGCCGACGTTGGCGCTGTTCTTGTACGCACCGCGCTCAGTAAGCAGCATCGCCGACCCGATCTTTGGCAAGCCACTCGACTTCTTTCTCTTCGTGCTCCCAGCGTGGCACCTCATCGTCGGGTGGCTCCTTACGCTCTCCGTCATTGCCTGTATTCTTGCTGTCCTGTTCCTGCTGATCACGGGCGGGTCGCGTGCGCTCGACAGGCGGCACATCAGCTATGCTCCATCGCCATGGCGCGGCCTCTCCGTCACGATCGTATTCTTCCTGCTCTTCCTCGCGATGGATGTCTACGTCAGTCGGTTCGACAGATTGCTGGATCGCCACACGATCTTCGAGGGCGTCACCTACACCGACGCGCATGTCACGCTCGCCGGTCTTCTCGTGGTTTGTGCAGCGCTTGTTCTCGGAGCTGTGATTGCAGCCGTCAATGCTGTGCGGAACCCGCGTGGGCGATGGCTCGTCCTCGCCATTGTTCCCGCCGTGGTTTGTTATGGCGTGCTTGGGGCAGTCAGCTGGTATGTCGGCAACTTCGTCGTGAGGCCGAACGAGCTTGTTCGTGAGCAGCCTTACATCAGCCACAACATCGAGATGACGCGAAAGGCGTACGGCTTGGATCGGTTCCTGCAGCGCGAGTTTCCTGCTGAGACCTCCATCGAAGCAACCGAACCCGCGAACAATCAGCTTACGCTTCAGAACATCCGCCTATGGGACTGGCACGCGCTGCAAGACACGCTGCGCCAAGTCCAGCAGATCCGCACCTACTACGACTTTCCCGATATCGACATTGATCGCTACGAGATCGACGGAACGATGCGCGAGGTCATGCTGGCAACGCGCGAGCTGAACGTCGAGAAGCTTCCGGAGAGCAGCCGAAACTGGATCAACGAGAAGCTGGTCTACACCCATGGTTACGGAATTACCATGAACCCCGTGAACGGATTCACGGCGGAGGGATTGCCGACGCTGCTGCTGAGCAACATGCCCATCCAGAGCACAGTGCGCGGCCTGAACGTAACCCGCCCTGAGATCTACTTTGGCGAGTTGACCGATACGGACGTGTACGTCAAGACGAGGCAGCAGGAGTTCGACTACCCGCAAGGCCAGACCAATAGCCTTACCTCCTATCAGGGCAGCGGCGGTATCGTCCTGGGTGGCTTCCTGAACCGCATCGTTCTGGCTCTCGACCGCGGCGATCTAGGGAAGCTGCCGTTCAGCGACGATGTCAGTGCACAGAGCCGGCTCCTCATGCGCCGCAACGTACGCGATCGTGTATCGGCTTTGGCGCCATTCCTCACCTTCGATCAGGATCCGTACATTGTGGTGGGCGATGATGGCAGGCTCTCCTGGCTCATGGATGCCTTCACGACATCGAACAGTTATCCGTATTCGAGCCATTACAGTCTCGACGACCGCTCCATCAACTACATGCGGAACAGCATCAAGGTGGTCATCGACGCTTATGACGGGACCACAACGTTCTATGTGTTCGACACCGAAGACCCGATCGTGGCTGGTTACCGCCGCATCTTTCCGAGCCTGTTCAAGGATGCTGCCTCTATGCCGGCGGCGCTGCGGAAACATGTGCGCTACCCCGAGTTATTGTTCAAACTACAATCCGAGGTCTATGGCCTCTATCACATGACGGATCCAGGGGTCTTCTTCAACCGCGAGGATCTATGGACGGTCGCAACGGGCACAAGCGACACGGGCGAGCAGACCAAACAGCCGATGCAGCCGAACTTCGTCCTGATGAAATTACCGGCGGAGACCGGCGCGGAGTTCGTTGAGATTCTTCCCTTCACCCCAGCCAACCGAAATAACCTGATTGGGTGTATCGGGGGGCGGAGTACTCAGTCGATCTCCTCCCCAAAATAAAGCTCGAAATCTTCGTACCGGACTCACGCGCAGAAGAGATTATCGAAGCGCTCAGCGCCGCCGCAAGGTCCGGAAAGATTGGCGACGGCAAGATCTTCGTCTCCTCCATCGAAGAAGCCGTTCGTATCCGAAACGGTGAGCGCGGAGAGACCGCGCTCTGATTCCTTCCGCCAGATGACTTCGCGTTCTCTGGTGTGACGGTTCAGCCGGATGATCGGTTGGAAAGCCTGAGGAGCGACTTTGTAGGAGATGCCAAAGTCGGGCATTGAGCCGGGATGTGGT
>Ga0207155_1015_pt1 | contig 19545 bp, 14 predicted proteins | sample Alteio_BWMinHeat_26_FD_153515 | JGI IMG/M metagenome (GOLD analysis project Ga0207155, IMG submission 153515) | Enriched cells from forest soil in Barre Woods Harvard Forest LTER site, Petersham, Massachusetts, United States -... | ecosystem: Environmental > Terrestrial > Soil > Temperate forest >... | reverse complement strand
CCCTCTCCCCGTCTGCCTCATACTCTCTAACCCCGTGGGCCTCCGGCGCCTTCTTGTACCCGCGAAGTAGAACGCACCGCCGACGTTGGTAAAAGACCCGTTCCGGGCGACCTGGCAGGATTTTCTCCGCAGGCCATCTGTTATTTTCGGGATATCGGCATGATCGGGTGGATCAGACTCATTTTAGGGCCGCCGGTTTTTGAAAGAGACCCTGAAAAGACCCGCACCTCGGCGGTAGTCCATACCATAGCGCTGGCGCTGGCAACATCGCAGTTGATAGCTCTTTTCGTGCCGGTCTACGGCGGCTCGGTTTCGCGACGCCATCTCCTGTCGGGCACGGCGGTGGTCATATCGATAGTCGGGTTGTTGTTGACGCGCCGCGGTCAGATTCGCGCGGCAAGCCTGATCATTGTGGTCGGCGTATGGCTCTTGTTGACAGCGGGTGCCGCCACCGCCGGGGGGCTGCACGGGCCTGCCTTTAGCGCCTATGTGGTTCCGGTGATGTGTGCAGGGTTGCTACTTGGTTTCCGCGCCGCCATCTGGACGACCGGGGCGTCGGCAAGCGCGGGGCTGGTGATGTTGTGGGCCGAAACCCAGGGCTATCTGCCGGTGTCATCGGGGACCTTCACTCCACTCGGCCTGTTTATAACCCAAATCACCCTCCTGGTCCTCGTTGTAGTTCTGCTCCATTTGTCGACGCGCAGCATTAGAGAATCGCTCGAGCGGGCACGCCTCGAGCTGGCCGAGCGCAAACGAGCCGAAGAAGCGCTGCGGCGAGGCGAAGCCGCTATTCTCGCCACCGAGGAGCGCTTTTCCAAGGCGTTTAACGCCAGTCCCACGCCCATGAGCATCGCCAAGGACGGCCGGTTTCTCGAGGTCAACGAAAGCCTCCTGCGAATCAGCGGATATACGCGGGCCGAAATTATTGGACATAACGGGATTGAGCTTGGCCTCTTTGAAGATCCGGCGGATGCAGGCAGGATGGCGGAATCAATTGCAGACCACGGAGCCTTAAGAGAGCAGGAAATGAATCTACGGATGAAGAGCGGCGAAATCCGTACGCACCTGATTTCGGCGGACTCCATTGAGCTGGGCGGCGAGCCGTGCGTCCTGCTGGTCGGCATCGATATCTCTGAACTCAAGCAAGCAGAGGAAGCGCTGAAGCAGAGCGAAGCGAAGTTTCGCGAATTTTTTTGGGACAGCTTGACCGGCGACTATATATCGACTCCGCGGGGAAAACTCATTGCGTGCAATCCAGCCTTTGCCCGAATGTTCGGCTTCGGCTCGGTCGAGGAAGCCCTTGATTGCGACACTCGGTCGCTCTACCCCGATCCGAAATACAGAGAGGACCTGCTTGCCAGGCTTAAAGAACACGGAAGGCTCGAGCGGCTCGAGACCGAATTCCGCCGCAGGGACGGCACACCTCTTTATGTAGTCCAGAATAGCGTTGGTGTATTTGACGATCTGGGGGAACTAATGGAGGTCAAGGGCTACATGTTCGATATTACCGAACGCCGGAGGTTGGAAGAGCAGTTCCTTCAATCCCAAAAATTGGAGGCCATCGGAAGACTGGCCGGTGGAGTTGCCCACGACTTCAACAATCTGCTCACGGTCATTCTTTCGTATAGTGACCTGCTGCTGATGCCAGCTAATCACCAACCCGATAGCGTGCAAAAGTATGCCGAAAGGATCAAGACCGCAAGCGAGCACGCCGCCTCTCTGACTCAGCAGCTTCTTGCTTTTGGCCGGCAGCAGGTGCTCGACGTACGCGAGGTGGATGTAAACAGCGTCGTCACCGCGACCTTGCAAATACTGAATCGGCTGATCGGAGAGGACATTGAGCTCCACACCATCTTGATGCCCGGTCTGATAAAGGCCAGGGCGGATGCCGGGCAACTGCAACAGGTAGTGATGAACCTGTTCGTCAATGCCAGAGACGCAATGCCAAATGGCGGCAAGCTGACGATTGAAACGGCAAGCGTTTATCTAGACGAGCATTGGGCCTCGCAATTCGTCGACGCCGTGCCAGGCCCATACGTAATGCTGTCAGTTAGCGATACGGGGATGGGCATCGACGAAACTACCAGAGCCCATATATTTGAGCCATTCTTCACAACAAAGGAACGGGGCAAGGGCACCGGCCTGGGCCTGGCGACCGTCCACGGGATCGTAAAACAGAGCGGCGGTCAGATCAGTTTATATACTGAGCCAGGCCACGGCACTACCTTTAAGATATATTTGCCCCACGCGGACTGCCCCGAGACCACATCCGCTCCCAGTCTCGGGCAGCACTCGTCCCGAACGGGAAGCGAGACAATACTGTTGGTCGAAGACGAGCCTGAAGTCCGGCGAATAGCCCGCAATATCCTGGAGGCTAACGGGTATATAGTGCTAGAGGCAGACGGGGAGAGGGCTATCCAAAAGAGCAACGACTTCCCGGGAATAATTCACCTTCTTCTCACCGACGTGATAATGCCCAAGATCAACGGCCGCGAACTGGCAGATCGTCTCGGCCGGGAACGGCCCGAAATGAGAGTCTTATACATGTCCGGCTACACCGATAGAGTGATCATGGACCGCGGCATCTTGCCACCCGGCGTCGCGCTCTTGGGCAAACCCTTCACTCTCACGGGCCTTGTCGATAAAGTGCGGCAGGTGCTGGATAGCCCTTAGGGCCTTTCTTCCAGTCCAAAGTGGAGACGTGGCCGACAGTCAAGCGCACCCAGTCCCCGAATGAGCAGGCGGGGTCGGCCTTCGATAGGAAGAGCAAATGGATCGTGGATCTCAAATTGAGGACGTTGATCGCGACGTCGGCGGTAGCGCCTACCGGCACGAGGAGGCGTATTTCCGGCAGTTGTTTGAGGGATCGCCGGACGCGATCGTAATGGCCGACCGAGAGGGCAGAGTCTTGGAAGCCAACAACTCGTTCGAGAAGCTCTTTCAGTATACTGCCGCGGAAGCTCGAGGGCGTCCAATCGATGAGCTCGTGGCCCCGCCCCATCGGATTGGCGAGGCGGACGAACTATCTGAACGGGCGCGAAATGGCGAAATCATAAAAAGGGAGGTAGTCAGGCGTCGAAAGGACGGCACCCTCATGGTCGCATCAGTGCTCGCCTATCCGATATTGATGGCCGGCGAGATCGTCGGGTTCTGCGGAACATACAGGGACATTACCGGGGACAGGCGAACCCAGGAGACATTGAATAAGCTTTCGCGGGCGGTCGAGCAGTCTGCCGAGAATATTTTCATAACCGACAGGGACGGTCATATCGAATACGTCAACCCGGCGTTTGAGGAGTTGACTGAATACACCTCGGCAGAGGTCATAGGCAAGACTCCCCGAATCCTCAAGTCCGGGCAGCAGGACCGAGAATTCTACGGGGAGCTGTGGGAGACCATTTTATCGGGAAAGGTGTTCCGCGGGACTCTCATTAACAGGAAGAAAAGCGGAAAGCTGTACCACGAGGAGAAGGTCATTACGCCGGTCAAAGACGGCGAGGGAAGCATCACGAATTTCGTATGGACCGGCAAAGACATAACTGACCGAATGGAGCTTGAGGAGCGGCTGTTGCAGGCACAGAAGCTCGAGGCTATAGGGCGGCTGGCCGGCGGCGTGGCTCACGATTTCAACAATTTGCTTACGGCGGTCATCGGGTATGGCCAGCTTCTGGCAACTCGCCTGGGCAACGACGAGCAGCTCTGCCGAATGGCCAAAGAGATTATCAAGGGTGGACAGCGGGGCGCCGCGCTCGCCAGACAGCTCCTGGCATTCAGTCGACGACAGATCCTGCAGCCCCGCGTGATCGACTTGAACGCCGTGATCCTCAACGTCCGCGACATGCTCGAGCGCTTGATCCCCGAGAATATTGAGCTCGTAACCCAGCTTGGGGCCACCATCGGGCGAGTCAAGGCTGATCCCGGGCAGATCGAACAAGTCATATTGAACCTGGTGATCAATGCCAGGGACGCCATGCCCGCGGGAGGTACGCTGACTATTGAGACAGATGGCGTAGACCTCGACGACAATTATGAGTCTCCGCATCTAGTGAGACGGCGTGGCCATTATGTCATGATATCGGTCAGCGATACGGGTATTGGTATGGACCAGGAGACCCAGTCACATGTTTTCGAACCCTTCTTTACCACTAAAGACCAGGGAGGCAGCGGACTGGGTCTGGCGACAGTGTACGGGATCGTCAATCAGAGCGGCGGCAGCGTTTGGCTGCACAGCGAGCTGGGCCATGGTTCGACATTCAAGGTATACCTACCTCGCGTTGAGGAGCCCGCTGAAGACCTGCCAGCCGAAGGTCAGCCGGATGCATGCCCAACAGGGTTCGAGACCGTGCTACTGGTCGAAGACAACGCGCAAGTCCGCGCGCTGGCCGCCGAGATTCTGCGGGCGCAGGGTTACAATGTGCTCCAGGCTAGCGGCGGGGAAGAGGCCCTGCGGATCGCACGTGGAAAAAGCAGAAACGAGATTGACTTGCTGGTCACCGACGTGGTCATGCCGCAGATGAGCGGACCTGAGCTGGCAGTACAACTGGCTAGCGCAGGCCACCACACCAAGGTCCTGTATATGTCGGGCTATACCGACAACTGGATCGTTCATCATGGCGTGTCGCAGGGAGAGACATCGTTCCTTCAGAAGCCATTCACGCCCGGCCTGCTGGCCAGCAAGGTGCGTGACGTTCTTGATTCGTGACTCACCGACCGCTACCCGAGAATAAACGAATCCGCAAAACCGGAATGAGCTGGGAATTGGGGATTACGAATGGCCGTGCGTTGGCGGCGTTGATAGGGTAGAATTGACGCGCTTTCCAGCGCTTTGCCGAGACCAGCGAGAGGCCCGGCGGCCGCAGAGCAGCAGCACCAGCCGAGGCTGTTTGGTCCTCAGCGGCAGTGGCGCGGCGGCGCCTATTTCAGCGACACCTATTACCCACAAGGAGCAAGAAACAAAACTATGAGCGAGACACAAAAAGCGTCTAGTGGTAAGCCTCGGGTCCAGTGCGCGGGCTTTGATTCAGGTGAAGCGGAAGGTGGCCCGCGGGCTGGCGGTTTTGATTCAAATGAAGTCGACCGGGAACCGGGGACAGCGGGGCCTGTTTCGTCTGGGAGGAGGTCCTTCCTTGGAGCGGCTGCCGCCTTAATCACCGCGAGCGTCGCCGGTGTAACGCCGCTGGCTGCCAAAGCCGCCCCCGCTCAGGATATAACACCCGAAAGCGACATCGGCCCATTGAGCGATCGTAAGCGAGCGAAACAGTCCTGCAACCTTAGGATCAGCGCGGCCAAAACGGAACTCCAGCGGGCGGTTGCGGACCATCCCAATAATGGGGACGAACAACTCTATCCCAATAAGATCGGGAATTTCTCAAAGGGCCTGCCCCACAACAGCCTGGGCGAAGTCAACCTGGCTGCCTACAATTCTCTGATTGCTGCATTGACATCGGGGAGCGGAGCGGATTTTGAAGCGATTGTGCTGGGGGTTGGAAAGAAGCTAACCAACCCGCAGGCCGGGCTGGCGTTTGACATGATGGGGGCCGACTCCCACGCACTTGTTCAAGCTCCCGCGCCCGCGTTGAGCAGCGCCGAAGAGGCCTCCGAGATGGGCGAGAATTACTGGCAGGCACTGACCCGCGACATTCCGTTCTCTCAGTACGGCACCAATCCTGTTACCAACCAGGCGGTGGCCGACATGTCCAGGTTCTCGGACTTTCGCGGCCCCAAGGCCGGCGGTCAAGTGACACCGGACACTCTGTTTCGCAGCGGTTTTCCCGGCACGCTCGGCGGACCTTACATCTCACAGTTCATGTGGATGAACACTCCTTTCGGCGTGGAAAGGATTGACCGGCAGATGCAAACCACTGTTGCAGGCGTCGATTACCTGACCTCATACAGCGACTGGCTGAATGTCCAGAATGGAGGCTCAGCGCCGGCAGACCAGTTTGATCCGGTTCGACGCTACATCCGCAATGGACGCGACCTGGGACAGTGGGTCCACATAGATGTTTTGTTTCAGGCCTATTTCAACGGGTTGCTAATTCTGAGCAGCATCGGGGCTCGTCTTGACGCGGGGAATCCATATGTTCATTCCAGGACCCAGACGGGATTTGGAACTCTGGGCGACCCGTACAACGCGTCCATTGTGGCGGCCGTTGCCAAGATGGCGCTTAAGGCAGTGTGGTATCAGAAATGGTATGTACATCGCAGGCTAAGGCCAGAAGAATTCGCAGGGCGTATCCATAATCACGTTACTCACGCAGCGACGTACCCAATTCATTCCGATATCCTGAATTCAGCCGTTCTGGGTCAATTGTTTAACAAGTACGGCGCGTACTTGTTGCCGATGGCTTTTCCAGAGGGATGCCCAACTCACCCTGCCTATGGGGCCGGGCACGCGACGGTTGCCGGGGCCTGTGTGACGGTGCTCAAAGCCTTGTTCGACGAATCGTTCGTAATCCCGAACCCGGTTCAAGCCAGTGACGACGGTCTGTCGTTGCAACCGTACACCGGACCAGACCTGACGGTCGGGGGCGAGCTGAACAAGCTTGCGGCCAACGTAGCAATCGGTCGAAACATCGCGGGCGTGCACTGGAGGACAGATGCAACTGAATCCCTCAAATTGGGCGAGGAGGTCGCTATACGGTTCCTTACGGAAGAACACGAATGCTTCAATGAGCAGTACGCGGGTTTGAGTCTGACGAAGTTCGATGGGGCGACCGTGATTATTTGAGGGTCGGGATCACGGATCGCGGATCAACGGAGGCAGAATTTAAAGTCCCGCCGGTGGCAACCGGTGGGATTCTCTGAGGGCTAAATAGCCGTTCGTTTTGGATCAGAGTCATTTCTTCTTTTCTTTTTTTTCCTTATTTTCCTTGTCCTTCTCTTCCTTCTCCTTTTCCTTGTCGCTGAGCCTGGCCGAGAGATCAATAGCATAAATCTCGTTCTCGGCTTCAGGGCCGCCTTCCCGGTCTGATCCGAAGAATATTTCGTTTTGTGAGACGAATACAGGAGTAGTCACGCGGGAACCCTTGAAAGTCAGTTGCTGGATTTCACCGGTAGTCATATCGAATAGAAAGAGTTGAGAGCCGTGTGCAGCCGCTCCCACAAAGGCTATTAGCTTGCCATCGGGCGAGACGGCGGGCCTCAGCTTAGGCAGATCGGGCTCGGGCAGGGCGGTGATCTCGCCGGATTTCAAGTTCAGCAGGTATATGTCTTCTTGCTGCTCGACCTGCTCCTGCCCCCAGATCACTATGCATCCGCCTCCAGGGTCCACCATGTAGCGGTGAATTCGAGCGAAGTGCCTGCCCGAGAGATTGCGGCGGGCCTTGCCGTCCTTTCCGTATTCCCAGAGCGAGTGCCGGCCGCTCTCTTCGTCGATCTTGACCAGTAGCACGCCGCCCTGATCTGGTGAAATGCCCGGCTCGATCGATGAAGTCTCGTCATCGGTGAAGTATTCGCCTTTACCTCCGGCAACTGGAATCGAGGCCACGTGCAATATACCGAAAGCTGCGTCGGGCAGTGGGCTTTCATCCGTGGTGTAAAGCAGGCGTTTGCTGTCAGGCATGAATACCGGTTCCTTGTCGGCAAAGCGATTGTGAGTCAGGCGGCGGAGCTCACCCGAACCCAGGTCGTAGCAGTACAGTTCTGAGAAGTCGGAAGAATCATCAAAGCCCGACAGAGCAATAAGGTCGCCTTTGGGCGACCACTGGGGATCTGCTACGCCCAGGTTGAAATTGGTAAGAGGGCGCCCCATCCTGCGACTGGCCAGGTCCATCGCGTAGAGGTTGGGGGCCTTATCGGGCCGCTTGCCAATTAGCAGCATTGATTTTCCATCCGGCGCAACAGGCCCGAGCTGTTGCAGTCCGCTTCCCTGGGTTAGCTTGGTAACGCGGTACTGCTCGACCTTTTTCGGCTGAGGCTTCTCGCTGGTTTGCGGTGGTTTCTGATCGCTCTGACCAGAGAGCGATTGTGCGGTACCAATGACGCTAGGTGAAATCAACAGGGCCGGCAAGAGAAATGCCCGCCAACGCCCGAAGATCATACGCGAGAAATGAGGCGGCTCGGGCTTTGTTACTATCACAGCAGTGTCGACCATCGCAGGGCGATAATAGCATGGGCATTGAGAGCGGCAACAGTCGAGGCGATGGACAGATGGACAGTCGATGAGATGGACGACGAGGTGGCCGTGCAATCGAATTCAGCTTGTGGCCGGGCCCCGGATGGCCGGCCGTCCGGTCGATGTCAGCGGCGGCATAGCGCGGTGAAATAAGCGTCCCGGAGCGGAAAGGCAGCGCCTTTCCATTACGCCGGGGCGGCAGCGCCCCTAAGAGCATTGTCGGCGCGCCGACATGCCCTTATATAGACGCGGAATGTAACAATAACGCTTGGTGCAAAACATTGATAAACATTGATGTCAAGCGGGCGGAGCGGATCAGGGCAGCGATCCAGGAGAACGGCGATCGGGTGTAATGAAGTTTACTAGAGATGTAGGGGAAACCGTAGGACAGTGGAAAGGATGAAATAGAGTAGAGAAAAGTAGAGAAGGGTAGAGGTTTTCGGGCCAGGCCATAGGCTTTTAGGATCGGGCGCGGGCCGGAGGGGAGCGCGAGGAGAGGGCGGCGGCCATCGACGGTCCGCTGCCAGGCCGCCGATCGAGGCCCTGCAGCGGCGCGGGCAAGCTCCAGAGCATCTTGTGCAATCCACAACTTACGTATAGCTAACATCATGCCAGTCAATAGTACAGCACATTGATATAATTGTCAACTGATCTGGCTGTTCTGTTTGGTCCCCGGGGGCAACGCCCGCGGAATCAGCCGCCGTTGATGGATGATCAATCGAGGCCGCCCCGGCCTGTGCGGAATACCTTTCCTGACGCCAGTCGTCATCTGTTCTTACAAACCTGATGCGTTGACCCTGAGCAATTCTCGACCCATCCGAGGCTGTGCGAAACGCGTTAGATACGACGGAGTACGGTAACATAGGCTCAACTGCGGTTTGCCAGCCGACTGCAGTAGTCTGATCCTTCTGAGCATATCCGAGCGATCCAACGCCAGTCAGGAAGACTAGAATGCACAATGCTCGCCAAACCTTAGTCATTGTCACCTCCTCTAGCTAATTTCCGGTGAAAAAATCCGGGAAAAAGTGACGAATGTATTCGAGTGCCGGTCGAGGAGAGCGGCGGAACGTACAGGTTTTGGAGTATTTGCGATTGACTTTGCCTTCGGTCTAGCTGTAATATAGACCTTAAAGGAGAGCACGATAGGATGATCAGACCGAGGCACCCACGCAATCTTTACGACTCGATCGGCAGCCAGATAATAGAAGACCACGAAAAGCTAGGGTGGGAACCGTGGATGGAGGGGGCCGACGCGTTGCTCGACGACGAGGAATTGGTCGAGATAGTGCAGGAAAGGCTGCAACGAGGTCGCCCGAACAGCCGGGTCCGGGGGAGAGAGGGGACGCCAGCGGAAGTGGTACTGCGGATGCTGGCGCTGAAACACATGAGGAATTGGAGCTTCGAAACGTTGGAGCGGGAGGTGCGGCCGAACCTGGTATATCGAGAGTTCACCCGGATACGGGACAGAAAGGTGCCCGATGCCAAGACGATGATCAAAATACGCCAAGCGCTGGGCGGGGAGACAGTGAAGAAGATAAATGAGCGCCTGGTAGCACTAGCGATTGAACGGAAGGTGGTGCGGGGCCGCAGGATGAGGGTGGACACGACGGCGGTGGAGACGAACGTGCATTATCCGACGGACAGCTCACTGCTGGGAGACGGAGTGAGGACGATCACCAGGCTAGTGAGGCGCACCAACAAGGAACTCGGGAAGAAAGCGATAAAGGTAAGGAATCGGATGCGTAGTGTGAAGCGGGGGCTGATCGATATAGCAAGGTCGGCCAGAGCGCGGGGGGAAGAGTTCAAGGAGAGACAGACCAGGTCGTATAAGAAGCTGCTTGGTACGACCAGGAGGGCGGTCAAGGAAGCGAAGACAGTGCTGGGGCAAGCACAAATCGGCTTAAGGAAGAAGGGTGAATCAGCCAAGCGCACCGCTTTGCGGAAACTATCAGTCGAGTTGGCGCGAGCAATCGAACTGACCGAGAGAGTGGTTGCGCAGACCAAGGCCCGGATAGTAGACGGAGACACTCATTACGAAGGGAAACTGGCGAGCATCTTCGAACCGCAGACCGAGGTTATACGGCGAGGGAAGGCTGGTAAGCCAACGGAGTTCGGCAAGATGGTTAAGATCCAAGAGGCGGAGAAGCAGATAATAACGTCCTACGAGGTGTACGACCAGCGGCCTCCGGACAGCGACCTGCTAATCCCTGCTGTTGACAAACACGCAGAGGTCTTCGGGCGAGTCCCCGATCTTGCCGCCGCCGATGCCGGTTTCTACAGCAGCGACAACATCCTCAAAGCGACCGAGGCCGGGGTGAAGAGAGTCTCGGTTCCGAACAAGAAGACCGGCAGCAAAGCCACCTGGAAGAAGCAGAAGGAAAGATGGTTTAAGAATGGACAGAGGTGGAGAGTGGGTTGCGAGGGTCGCATCAGCGTTCTCAAGCGCAGGCATGGCATGAACCGCAGTAGATACCGGGGCGTCGATGGCATGAGAACCTGGGTAGGTCTGTCGGTTTTTGCCGATAACTTAATCAATGCAGGCAAGGCATTGTCCGGGACCGGGTGAGGTCAAGAAGACCAGACCGGGTCCAGGGGAGATCGGATGGGGAAAAACCTCAAACGAAGTGGGGCGACACCCAAAAAAAGGACCAGCAGTCTCACCCCGATTCCCAGAACCAAGTACCCACGATGCCGCGTATGCTCATATTTTCACCGGAAATTAGCTAGTCGGACTGAGATGGTGGGTATTATACCATTAGCCATTCAGTCTAGAAATGTAAGCTTACCTCGGGCTAACGGGTCTGGTTCGCCTTGCTCGATCCTGCGCAACATCGTCTTGGCTGGCGATCTGACATATGCACCAGTAATAATGTACTCGCGGTCACGCTCAGCCGCCGATCTGAGCGCTTTAACGGCGGCACGGTTGCCACTCGGCCAAGTCCGGTTATTGCCTTAACTACCACAGCGGGATGCCTCTCCTTCAGAGCAAGCATACGCTCGAAAAAAGGAACGCTGACCGGGTCAATTGTATAACTCAACGCCTCTGCGGCATCATTAACTTCCTGTTTCCCTTGTTAGGGCTGAAAGCAAACTACCGACGGCCTCGCGCCCGTGGCTTGTTGGAGATTCACAGGGAGGTACGCGGCTACCGAGAGTAATTCTTCAGCCTCTTATAACGAACTTGCCAAAGTTCTCACCCATCGAGGAGTTTTGTTTTGAACAAAATCTCGCGGCGCGTAGTACGGGATTATGTGATGTGGAAGTTTGCCGGAAAACACATCCTCCGCTTGTATTCTTACTGGCGCAGTCCACCACATCAGATGTTTGTACCTGTTCTCCCTGGTGAGCCGATCCCCGAAGTGTCGGGTTTGTTGCCAGTTTTAATGAAACTCTATGTCACGCTGCACCGATTGCGTCACCGTTTTCACAGGGTGCGGATGAGGGCCTATAGGGTCATCGCCACCGATCGGGTTAAGTACGAACGATTGCTGGTATACGAGGATGCTGATCGGGGTCGATTTCGGGACGCCTCTTCATCCTCCGGTCCGGCTTTTTGGCCGGATTGGATGCAGATTTGCGACCTGGGGGATGCTGCGGAAGCGATCCGGCATCTTCTGGACTCCACTCTTCCGTCCGAGTGGGACGATTGTCCTGACAGCATTGATAAAGCGGTAGATCCGCGGGGCGGCTGGACTCGGCGGGCCATCGAAGAGATGGAAAGGGAATTGCCGGAATCAACAGGACAGGACGATGAAGTAATCCCGGATTCGAGAGGGCGTGATTCCCAGTGGGCCGGACCTGATCTGGAGACACAGATGGAGTGGAAGAGCGAGATCCCGCGACTCTACGAAGAGATTTGCAGCACGGCAAGCGCTAAAGAGGTGCATTGGAAGTCGGTTGAACGAGTTGCCGGATTTGAGTGCCAGGTTCTCATCATCGATGGGAATGACGTCCACGAAACCCGGCCCTACGGCAGGAAGCCAATCCTCGGTAAGGCGGTTTAGAAACGACAGGCATCTTCGAACGAGCCCGGCCTGCTCAGCGCCTAATGCGCTTGCTAGAGCCCGGTGCGGGCGGGCACCCGGAGGCCAACGTTCAGGACATCTTAATTTGCCGCGGAAAAGTCCTAATTGCCGCGGAAAAATCTAAGTACGCCGCCGCTATAAAGGTTTCCGGGCATGTGCCGATAAGACTGATTGGGAGTCATTTCAGGTTGGCAATCGATGCACGAGCTTAAGGGGACCCGAATGGGGACCTCCAGCCATTGATAACTGGGACCGGTGCCTGGTCATAGAAGAGTTTTGATTCAAGGAGATGAGGAACTAATGAGGAGAGTGCTTGCGCGTCGCTATCATTTAGCAAAATTGTCGCGGACGGCGGTGCTGGTAATAATTTCGCTTGCCGCGATCAGTCCGTTGCGATCTTTCGCCAATACATCTACTAATCCAGTAGGAAACAACGACCCGTTGTGGATGCGACTACCCTTCCACCAGGACGGCGGTATCACTGACATCGAGAAATATGCAACGGCTCAGGTTCAGCCTGAATATCCGCAGACGGCTCAAAAGTATCGAATCGAAGGAACGGTTAGCGTCCAGGTCGCGGTCAACAAGGACGGCAAGGTAACCAAAGCGGAATTCAAACGTGGCCACTCCGTATTCAAGACCGCTTCGCTGGAGGCGGCCAAGCAATGGCAATTCAAATCGCCGGATAACGGCGACATGCAGGGGACCATCTCTTTCACCTTCAAACTGAAGTCCTGATGGACGGAAGGTAGGAATTCATTCGAGTACTTCCATTTTAGCCTGTCCGGGACTCTTGTGTCACTCTTTCCTGATCCCGCCGTTTACGCTTGTTCTCGTCGCAGATGGCGAGCCTTTTCGCCTGACATCCTCTGTTCACTTTTTTTTAAGCCAGCCGTAACCACTTTGCAATATTCGATTGTTAGGCTGTGCAGTTCTAAGGCGCAGTTTTAGTCCTCACCTTCAAATGGTAAATGGGTTGGCGAGCCACCGCCGGCACGCGCCCGGCGATGTGGCTATGGTGTGGCCGGCGAGGATCGGTCGCAAGCGCTAGGGGTGTGCAAACGAGAGGAGGCGCCCCCGGACGTGGTCCAGAGGGAACGTGGTCCAGAGGAAGTCCGCGGTCAAATCGGAGTCTGATCAAACTGGAGGGTCGAACTATGCGTAAGTCTGTGTACTCGATGCTGATGGCGGTATTGATGATCAACGGATTGGCGCTCAATCGCGTAGTTGGACAGGAGCGTAAAGGCACCATTGCTGGGCGGGTGACTGACGCGAGTCACGACGTGCTGCCCGGGGCGCGTGTCGAGTTGCAGCCAAAGGGACGAACGGTTGCAACCGACAACCAGGGACAATTCACCATCTCGGACGTCACGGCGGGTGAGTACAAACTCACGATTTCGTACGTCGGGTTTGCCCCTTTTGAGAAAGCGGTGAAGGTCGCGGGCGGAGACGTGGCGCAAGTCGACGCAGTCCTCGAAGTGAAGACAGTGAACGAAGAGATGGTCGTCAAGGCTGAACGCCCACGCGGCGAGGCCGAAGCGTTAAATCTTGAGCGGACTGCCGATAACATCGTGCAAATCCTGCCAGTTGAGGTGATAACCAGCCTCCCGAACACGAATGTTGCCGATGCCGTTGGCCGGCTCCCAGGAGTGTCGCTTGAGCGAGACGAGGGCGAAGGCAAATACGTGCAGATTCGCGGGACGGAGCCGCGGTTGAGTAATGTAACAATAAACGGAGTAAATGTTCCCTCGCCTGAAAACGTCCGCAACGTCAAACTGGACGTGATACCAGCGGATCTGGTCCAGGCGATCGCAGTCAATAAGACGCTGTCGGCAAATCAAGATGGAGACGCGATCGGCGGATCGGTCAACCTGATTACTCGAACGGCTGGGGACGACCAGTTCTTCAGCCTGTCGGCAATAGGCGGCTACACCCCGATCGTGAATGGGCGCGGCCTGACGCAGCTCGGCTCAACTTATGGCAGGCGATTTGGCTCGGACAAACGGTTGGGATTCATTATCGGGGGCGGATACGATTTCAACGCGCGAGGCATAGACGACGTAGAGCCCGCGCCGGGAACCGTCGACTTAGGGCACGGGCCAGTGCCAGTGGTGTTTGGCGAGGACACTCGCGAATACTGGTACTACCGGCATCGGTATGGACTCGCCGGGAGCCTGGATTACCGGCTTGGTCCCGGCTCGGACGTCTACGTTCGAGGACTGTTCTCAGACTTCAGGGACTATGGGGAGGATTGGATATACTCATACAGCGTCGGCAATTTCTTAACACCGACCACTTCGGACAACACAGGCAGCATGAGCTATAGTCATGTCTTCCGCAGGCCGCGGCAGCAAATTTTCAGCATTGCTGTGGGAGCAGTACACACGCTGGGCGCGACGCTGATCAACTACGAATTCGCGGTATCCCGTGCGACTCAGAATGGCGGCTTTGGAAGCGCCAGTTTCAGCGGGCCGCAGAATGTGGCGTTGGGGCTGGACACGAGCAATCCCTTGAAGCCCAAGTTTCCTGTGTTGAATGGCGTCAACATCTTCGATCCAACCACCTACACAATGACTGCTCAACAAATCCCGAACCAGCACACTGGCCAGCTCAACTTCCAGGGATTTGCATCGGCAGCGCGACAATACAAGGCCGGGTCTCACTTAGGCACATTCGAAGCGGGAATGAAGATCAGGAATGCGCACAAGACCCAGGACTTCAATCAGATTTTCCTGACAGCGGCGGATAGCACGAACCTGACGCTAAGCCAGGTGCTGACAAATTTCACGAATCCAGACTACTACTTTGGAGACTATAAGATTGGGCCGGTTTCGAGTTATGACAAGATAAATGCATTCATCAACTCGCATCCGGGTTCATTCAACGTCGACGTCCAAACCGGCCTGAAGCGAAATCTGCCTAACGACTGGGATACGACGGAGCGAGTGTATGCCGGATATGGAATGAACACGATCGACCTGGGCCGGTTCCGGCTGCAAACAGGGGTGAGGTTTGAGACGACGCAATCATCATATACTGGAAACCATTTGACGCTCGATGCGGCGGGAAACGTCGCATCGGTGACAAAAGTTCCGGGGAACAACACTTATACAGACGTCCTGCCGAGCGTCCAGTTGAGATACGGAATCGATCAAAACACTGACGTCAGGGCGGCGTACGGACGCGGGATCGCTCGACCGAACTTCGGCGACCTGCCGCCATTCATTGTGCAGGACGATTTCCGAAAGCGGGTGAGTGTGGGAAATCCCAACCTGGTCGCGACGCACGCGCACAATTTCGATCTGTTGTTCGAGCATTTTTTGCCTCGGGTCGGTATCATCCAGGTGGGCGGATTCTACAAGGACCTGAGTGACCCCATCTATCAGGTACAGACGATTGTGCCCTCGGGGACTTTCGCGGGGTTCCAACAAACTCAGTCGATCAACGGGTCGCGCGCACACATCGCCGGGTTTGAGGCCGTCTGGGAGCAGCACCTGTCATTCCTGCCCGGACCCCTTTCGGGGTTGGGCGTAGCGGCAAACTACAGCTATACGTCTTCGAGCGCTACGGTCCCTGGCCGGTCGGATCACCCCACGCTTCAACGGACGGCGCCTAACAACTGGAATGTAAACGTGACCTATGACCGAAGGGCGCTGTCAGCGCGGCTGGGTTTGACCCACAATGACGCGAACATTTTCGCGTATAACTTCACGGACGGCGCCGACGGAGGAATAAAAGGACCCAACGGAGACGTGTATCTTTATGCCCACACCCAGTTGGACGCGCAGGCAACGTACAGTATCAAGCGTGAAGGTGGGCTTAAGCTCGTGGTTTCCCTGCTGAATCTGAACAATGAAGTCTTTGGGTTCTACCAGGGCAGCACGCAATTTCCGATTCAGCGCGAGTTCTACAGCCGCACGTTCATGGTCGGACTGCGGTGGGTTCCGTCGTTGGGAAGGTGAGCAGTCGATGCGCCTGTGCCTGGGCTCGATCATCTGCCTGCTTTTGGTGACTGCGGCTCGGCCGCTTCCGTGCTCGGCGATGGGGTTACCGGGCGCCTATATCCAGGACCCTACCTGTGATCTGATCGGCAGGGAGACGTATCGACTTGATTATCGTGTTTCGGGCGAGGCCGGAGCCGTCGAAGTATGGGTGAGTTCAAGGGCGGATCGCATTGATTCCGCCCGACCCGTGCTCGAGATTCAGCAGCCGCCCGCCGAAGTGTCGGTCGCGGGCCGACCCGGTCGCGTCTACTTTCACTTGAAACCGGCAGTGGGAGCTGTGCGGGTCGTCTCGGTCCGCAGGCTCCCACTCGAGGGCGCAACGAACTTCCGAGACCTGGGAGGTTACCGCGCCTCAGATGGACGCTACGTCCGCTGGGGACTTGTGTACCGGTCGGGTCAGTTGGTGAACCTGACAGCCCGCGACTATGAGTACCTTGACCGCCTGGGCATCCGGCTTGTTTGCGACGTGCGGACCGAGAGCGAACGCCTGGCGGCGCCGACACACTGGGGTGGAAAGCTCCCAGAGTTCCTCAAGGCGCCAATGGGTGAGGACCGCGATGTGACGCGCCGGCAGGAGCAATTGAGACAGAGGCTGTCGTCACCGAGCGCCCAGACCCTGAACACACCCGGACGATATGATACATATGTCGCGGCCTATGCCGGGCAATACGGAGCCATTCTCCGGCGGCTGGCGGCCGGGGACCTGCCGGCCCTCGAACACTGCAGTGCAGGTAAGGACAGAACTGGCATTTTCAGCGCGATTCTCCTTACGGCGCTCGGCGTGCCTCGCGAGGTCGTGATGCAGGATTATTTGCTAACCAACCAATGCCTTCTTGGGCCTGACAGTATTGAAAAGACCCGGGCCGATCTGCAGAAACTCCTCGGTCTCTCGCAACTGCCCGATGCCGCTGCGGTGCGGGCAATAATGACAGCGAGATCAGAAACGTTAGAGTCCGCCCTGGATACAATAAACAGAAACTACGGTTCCTTTGCCGGTTACCTCAAGCAGGGCTTAAGATTGGAAGATTCAGATGTGGCCGCTCTTCGGGAGCGCCTTCTGGAACCTTAGCCAACGACCCCTTCTCACTCCGATCAGTTCCCATTCGCCACTACTCATCTTCCATTTGTTGTGATATTCTTCTATTTAGCCGCGGGAGAGGATTCAGCGCCGGAGCGGGGGCGCGAGCGCGCAGAGCATCGATACCTTCGATGTCTTTCCCCACGCGCTTTATAGGATCAAATGCAGGCAGCAGAATGAGCAGATTAATGTTCGTCTACCTTTCGGGCACCGAAAAGGGCAAGACGAGAATATTTACCCAGGACCACGTCACGGTGGGCACGTCTGAGACTTCGGACTTGAAGCTGACGCCTGAAGAGGGAGGCAAGCTTCCAGACGGCGTCGTCGCGGATCTCTATTCCCAGGATGGCGATTATCAGCTTGTCCCGCGTGATCCGGAATCAGGGTTTGACATAGCGGTGAACGGAGCGATGCTGGGCTCTAACGGCGCGGCGCCCGGTTACAAGCTCCACGATGGAGACACTTTGCACTTCGGTCACGGGCTGTCGGGCGCGAGCTTGCTGTTTCAGGTTTTGCCTGAAAACTTTAATGGCTTGCATCCAGTGACGCGAGAGCAAACGGACGTCGAAGGGTCCGGTCAGACAGCCACGCCACACCCGCTGACCGCCACGTTGTTCATAAAGGAGCTGACCTCAAGCCTGTGGGCCGAGATACCCAGGCGAGCCAAGGTAACCACGCTTGGGGTCCTTGCGTTATTTGGCAGTATATTCATCGGAGCCACCGCTTATTTCGCCATTACGCTCCACCGAAGCGCTCACATGACCGATCTGCTGTGGAAAGAGCAGCAACTCTCGGCCGCCAGGCGGGACCAGGAACAGGAACTGATCAAGAAGCAGCAGTTGGAGATCGAAAACCTGCGCCACCAGAGCGATCAAACGCGGCTGTTTGCACAGAAGATTGCCGAAAAGTACAGCCCCGGGGTTTGCCTGGTCGTGGGCAGCTATGGTTTCACGGAGCGAGGCTCGGGCCGCCCACTCAAGTATGAATCGGCCGATAATACCGGTGACACCCTAATCGACAAGAGCGGGAATCTGCTGGCCTCGGTCGATGGTAACGGGCCCTTGGTAAAGCTTGAATTCAGCGGGACTGGATTCGTGGTCGAGGCGGGTTTGATCGTTACCAACAAGCACGTTGTTCAGCCCTGGGCGACCGACCAGACGGCCGAGATCATAATGCAGCAAGGCGGCGGATTTCGCCCCAGGCTCGATCAATTGGCGGCCTTTTTCCCCTCATCTCAGCAGCCGTTCGAATTAAAGGTGGCTGACGAATCCGATCGCTATGACATAGCTCTGTGCTCGTTCGGGCAGAACAGCGCGGCGTTGCCCGTGCTGCCGCTGAGCACGGGCGATCTGAGCTCGGTCATCGGCGAGCCGGTGGTCCTGCTAGGCTACCCTACAGGAGTGGACGGCCTGCTGCAGAGGATCGACGAGACCGAGCGCCGTGGTATCCTGAGTCAGCACGGCAAGTCGGTCACCGACGTAGCCACTGGCCTTGCATCGCGCGGCCTGATAAGACCGCTGACCACGACCGGTATAGTCAGCGATGCATTGCCGGGTCGCATCGTCCACAGCGCTCACACTACCGAGGGCGGATCGGGCGGGCCGCTATTTGACACCGCGGACAGGGTCATTGCAATCAATTCAGCTATTCTTACACCCACCGACGGAGGCGCGAGTTTTGGTGGATCTAATTTCGGCGTGCCCATCAAAGCAGTGTCAGAGATCCTGCAAGGATACCACCAAAAACAGCACTAATTGGACTTCGGAATAGAACGCGGATAACACGGATTTGGCGGATCGACGCGGATTTTAAATAGATTTTTAGGACAGTGCCTGCCGGCTGAATCGTCCGGTCCGCGATTGTACGCTTATCGAGAATGGCGATGTTAGAACACTGCGAGCTGACTGAAGCCAATATCAAAGCATTCCAATTCAATCCGCGAAGATCCGCGTCATCCGCGTTCTATTCCGCCTAAATCCGTTGGAAGCCGGCGATCTCGACTGCGTCGAGGCGCAGGGGCCGGTCTTCTCTTGTAGGGCGGGCAACAACTTCGAAGTCAACGCTGTCAAATTTGCCTTGGCCGCGATAAAACGAGGTCTTGTAACCGCGGCAATTGGTGAACTCGATAACTTGTATTCCCCACTTTCCGAACGCGGCATTCTCGGGTATTGGAACGCCTACTTCGAACTGCGGTTTGAAATAGTCCTGGTCCAGCACGATCAACCGCCCGTTGGCCAGCTTGACCTTGTTGGTCCCGCCCATGCTGAACTGAAAACATTGTACGGCGATCTCGGCTATTCCCGCGGGGTCATGCGCCGATAT
>Ga0207155_1110_pt1 | contig 19675 bp, 24 predicted proteins | sample Alteio_BWMinHeat_26_FD_153515 | JGI IMG/M metagenome (GOLD analysis project Ga0207155, IMG submission 153515) | Enriched cells from forest soil in Barre Woods Harvard Forest LTER site, Petersham, Massachusetts, United States -... | ecosystem: Environmental > Terrestrial > Soil > Temperate forest >... | reverse complement strand
TATAGCCTATGTGATTGAAATGTCGCAAGATTTGTCACAAGATTGTCGTAAGTTATTCTAAACTCTAGAATTTAGAATGGTCTAGTGGCGGCATTTTATAGCCACTATTTTCCATCTCAACTCGCCAAGTTTCATTTTTTTCTTCTAAACGTTTATTAACCCACCTTGATGATGAATGGCACAAAAAACATCATTGTGTACACGTCTGTATAGATTTTTTAAGTGTGGGAAAAAAGCTCCGACAGCATCCACGCGCACAAAATTATTAAGTATTTCCAGGTTTAAATTTCTGTGACGATATCGGTTTTACTATCTCTAATGCGGATACAATTGATTTATAGTATCCGCTCGTATTTACATTTTTAGGCTTATTTTTTATTTCATAAAAATATTTATTTTTAAGTTGACTAGTGTCGTTGATAACAAACCCTGACTCAAACAATGATTTTTGATTTAACAAAATTACCTCAACATCATCAACTGTTTTCGCACCAAAAACCGCTGACTTAATTGTTTCAGCTCTTTTATTATGGTGATGACCAAATAAAGATAATTTCCATGATGAAGTATATTCATTGAGCTTATCAAACACTAAAAACTTATACTGAGAAAACTCATTTTCATGCTGTGAAGCTACAATATCAGCTTCTGAACGAACGTATTTGGGTACAAACTCGGCGACAGATACACTTTCTTTAGGAAAAGTATTTTTTGAACGAGCAAAAACAATTGCCTCCGCCTCCGAAACATATCCATCCAGAGTGCCATATGCAATATCTAAAGCTGCATCTTTAATAATGTCTTGATATGTTTCAAAATCACACTCTCGCCCTAAAGCATAGGTTGCAGCTAAATTCTTTATTTCTTCATCCGAAACTGATGAACCCCAACCACCATCATTCTCTAGCTCTTGTTTAGCTCGTGCATAATAGTCTGCAAAAGCAGTAGCTTCATCTTCCAAATCTCTTGTCCAAGACATAAATCACCTCACCTGTAAGTCAATATACTTAACCAACAGATTAGACAAAAATTTATCACCGATAAAATTAATTATTTATATATTGTTAATAGAAAATAACTATGGGTGTTTTATGTTGTTCTAAGAATCGATTGATTTACCGACCGGCATAATTAACTCATCAACAAGAAACAGTGTTCAAGTAACATCATTAATCAAGATTTCCTTTGGTGTAAGCTGTTACTTGACACCGTTTCCGAGGAAAAAAAGGAAGGATTCCTGGCGCACTATGGAAATTAGTAGCCCCACTGATGGATCAATATAATCATAACGAAATAGCCTCTGCGCTACGATTGAATTATTCGCAAATGAAAGAGCGCGTATTACCATTTTTATCTCAGACATCAATAAAACCCCCTACGTTTGTTGAATATCCATTGCCGTCACCGGTTTCTTTAATGGAAAGTTGCCTAGTCGAATTCACCTGTAAAAATGGCTCTGCAGTAAAAATTAGCGGATTAACTGCGCCACAATTGCAGTCATTAGTTTCTGTATTACTAGGGAGCTAATGATGCTACAAATCACACCACACCAAAAATTCTTTTTAAGCATCGAACCTCTTGATTTTAGGATCGTAGCCTTTTTCTGTTTTGCTGCCAAAAATTATTTGTCTAAGCTTATGTGCTGTTATCTTGAACCGTTCCAACTGATGCTGTATCCACAACATAAATAACAACACTTGTTCAAGAACAGCAAGATCTTCATCGGTTATCTTTTTGTTCTTAATTCGCTCGCGAAGTGAGGCCACTTCGGCATCGGTCAATTCTATCTTTTTAGGCTGTTTTTCCTTTGCCATCCATAGCAACTCATCAAATTTATTTGCGCGAATCATGGTTCATCTGCATAATAATGTCCACAATTTTTTATAACATTAAGCAATAAAAATGAATTATACAGATGTCATGAACGCGTTAAAAACAGCCAGTTTATTTGATTTATTTAGACTAGGCATCGCTATCTCGCATGAGGTGGAAAACCCTGACCGAATCAAGGCCGTGCGCCAAGCCTTTAAGGTGGGTGATACCGTTTCTTTTTTTGATGAGACAGAGAACATGCTGCGGTCAGCTGTTGTGATGGAAAAAAATATTAAATATGTTTCTATAATAGATAAAACGCAAAGGCGTATCTGGAAAGTACCTTATTGTTTTTTAAATCTAGACAATGTGAACACAGATATACACTGCGAGCGTCAAGAGAAACTGACGAAAAATCATTTAAAAATTGGTGATTGCGTTGGCTTTAATAAAGATGGGGAGCAAATCGCTGGTGTTGTGAACCGTTTGAATTATAAAACAGTGAGCCTGATAACCGCGGATCGTCGTCGCTGGCGAGTTAGTTATGGGTGTTTATATAAGATCATAGACGCTGATCTTGCTAAGCGTGTTGCTGAATTAAATTTAATTGATTGATGGTCTGTGATAAATGTTGTCAGTTACACGGGCTTGCCGGAAGGACACAAAAGAAAGAGTGTATTTTCTGCATGTTAAGGATAAAAAACACATCAGGACGCAACTTCAAAGGATACTTTACTGGGCATTATAAGAAAATGTGACCTCTAAATTTTTATAAAAAATTATTTGAGCAACCAAAATGAAAAATATATTTATCTTGCAAAACAGCCAGCGACCTATCGAATTCAATATTTCAAAAATATTTAATCCGACAAATTATAGGTTACATCTTATTACAGATAGCGCAGGCATTTCAAATTTAACAAAAGAGGATAGAAAATATTTTAACTCTATAGATGTCATTGATGAATTTAATGAAAAACTTATCACACAAATTATCGAAGATAAAAGAAACATTGATACTTCTTTTGACATCATTGCAACAACAGAGGGAGCTGTCTCGATATGTGGAAAATTGCGCGTTAAATACGGGTTGCAAGATATAGATTCTGAACGATTTATAAATAAAATAAAAATGAAGGATATATTAAAAAAATATCCCCTAAAAATTCCTAAATATATACTGTTTGATAAGAAAAATTATTTATATAACCCCTCAACTTATCTCGATGACATCACTAGCGAACTAACATTCCCAATCTTTGCCAAACCTATTGATCAAGCATCATGCATTGGAACAGAAAAAATTGAAACCATAGAAAGCTTAAAAGCTTGGTGCAAAAGCAATATTGCAAGTAAATTTGAATTCGAGCTCGATGAATTTATTGATGGGAAATTATTTCATTGTGATTCCTACATCAAAAATGGGGTAATAGTTCATACAAATGTATCGGAATGCTCTCGCCCATGTTTTGATTTTTTACTGGGAAAAACAAAAGGCAGTATCGCTTTACCTAATAACCATAAAAATTATCTTAAATTAAGATCTTATGCTGAAGATGCGTTAACTGCATTAGGTACGCCACAAAACGGCGTGACCCACCTGGAAATATTTGAAACCATTAATAGTGAGTTAGTATTTTTAGAAGTTGCACATCGATCACCTGGGATTCTTATCCCGGAAATGTACAGAATATCCTCTGGAATTGATACCCGGGAAGCTCATATTCTCTTGAGCGCGGATGATTCTTATAAAATTAATGTCAAAAGTGATTTTTATTCTGCATGGGCTGCTTTTCCTGCGGTAGAAGGTACTATAGAAAAATTATATTCCCCCGAAATTTCCAGCCAATATAAGCTTTCATGGTACTATCAGGAAGGCGACAAAATGATGCCTGCAATGAAAGGAAGAGACCATGTAGGAACAATTTTGCTATGGAATAAAAATTACAACCAACTAAAAAATGATTTTGAATTTATCAATAACTTCTGTGCTTATACTCTAAGACAGTAATTTTTATTCTTCAGCTTGTCTCACAAAAGAAAAACCGAGCACTCCGATTACTATTACAATAATAGCCAATGGAATAGTGGTTTTATGTGATAAGAATGAGGATATAAAAGATGATCCACTACCAAGAATTTGCTGAACAAAGCCAAAAAGCGCTGTAGCATAACCCGCTTTATTTTTATAATTTTTTAATGCTAATGTCATTGCCCCGGGATAAATCATTGCCTGTCCGAATGCAGAAAATAAAATAGGGATGATAATCGTATATAAATTTAAAATTCCTACTGCATTGCAAATAAGCATTGAAAAACCAGCACTTATAATTACAAAAAAGCCTAAATTAATTATATTTTTTACTCCCACTTTGGCAACCAATCGACTTGCAGCGATTGAGCCAGCAAGATAAAAAGATGATATAAAAAGACCTAAATAGCCATATACTTCAGGCGACACTTTCAACTGAATTTGAATAAGAAAAGGAGCAATGGTATTGAATGAAATTGTTATACCATAACAGATCCCTCCACCCAACGCGGTAAACATAAACTTTTTATTTTTCAGAATTTCTAAGTAATTTTTTAGCAAGGAATAGTTTTTTACATTAGGTGAATTAGCTACACTTTTTTCTTTGGTTTCTTCAAACAAAAAAATGACTAAAATAAAAGCAATTAACCCTAAAAAACCCATAATCCAAAAGTCATCTCGCCAGACCAAAAATTTTTCGACTTGTCCACCGATAAATTGAAAAACTCCCGATCCTAGCACGAATGCCATTGAGACATATGACATGGCTTTTGCTAATTCTGGGCCTTCGAACAGGTCTCTTAGAGAAGCTCTTCCCACTATGGCACATCCTCCACCAGCCGCGCCTTGAAAAAATCTCAATAAAACAAACAGAAATAAAGAGTGTGTTATTGCAAGAAGTAAACTGCAAAAACTAAACATACTAATCGATAGTAGAAGAGCCTTCTTTCTTCCTAAAAAATCTGCAAGCCATCCCCAAAAAAGCATCCAGAGCGCATATCCCGCCATGTATGAGGTTAAGGTAAGAGCAACCTGATGGTTTTGGCCTTGGAAACTCGATTTAATTGAAACAAATGACGGAAGATAAAAAGTGATTCCAGCTTGAGCCAAAATAACCATTAGGCAAGCAAACAAGTTTGTACTAATTTTATTCACTTAGGTTGAGCTCTTAAATTATATGTTGTGCATACTAATGAGATCATTCAAAATTATGCTAATTTTTGCGCCATTCTACATTGATTTGCTAGAGATATGAAATATGACCTTTATTCACCGTATTGAAATTACCCCCTTATTGTTTCCATTAAAAAAACCTTTTTCAAATCATGCGCATACCTTAACTCACATCCATGGGCTTGATGTACGCATCATTACGAAGGACTTCATGGGCTGTAGTTTTACCTACGGGTTGCGCAAGTCCCCCTATACTGATGTCATAAAATATATAGAGGCTGAAATAACCCCGACTTTATTTGATATTGATTCTATTGATGCACTGCAACCCCATTGGAGTTCATTTTGGACATCCTATAGAAAAGATAATACCGAACAAGAAAAAACATATGCATTATCAGCAATAGATATAGCAATTTGGGATTTGCTCACTAAAGCAAAAAAAATATCCTTACATCAATATTTAGGAGCAGCGCAACCAAAAGCTTTCGTCTATGCCACTACGGGCTGGCTTTCGTTTAGCTCGCAGGAATTAATTGATGAATGTACATCTTATGGAAAACAAGGGATAAGTGCTTTTAAAGTAAGGCTTGGGCATCAAGATGACTATTCAAGAGTACAAACGTTGAGAAAAGAAATGGGCGATAATTTAGTACTCATGCTAGATGCAAATCAACGCTATTCTGCTGAGCAAGCCATACAAATTTCTAATGAATTAGTCAAATTCAATATTACCTGGTTAGAAGAACCCACCAACTATTCTTCTGAGGAATTAGAGCGAGTAAAAAAAGGTAGTAAAATACCGCTCGCCATAGGTGAAAGCATTTTGAATGAACATGATTTTGAGAGAATTTGCGAAAAAGAATTAACCGATTATTTACAACCCGATCTTCCGCGTTGTGGTGGAATTACTGGATTTTGCAGGGTCGCTGAAATAGCTTTAAAATATAAGTTACCACTCTGTAGTCACTTGATGCCGCAATTGTCTGCAAGCCTTATAGCAGCATATCCAAACGGGTATATGGTTGAATATGATAATTTACTGCCGCCTGGAATATTTGTTCACACCTTATCTGTGCATAAAGGATCCATAATTCTACCCAATTTACCGGGTACTGGAGTCGAATTAACACAGCAAGCATTAAAACAATTTGGTATTCATACATACATTTTAGAATCCAAAAGGCTCTAATCAGATCAGCCGCATAGTCTGTTCATGTTTTAACCTTTTTTAAAATAATGTGTAAATTTATTTGAATTATACGTTCATTATTGCTAAATTAGCACAAATTTTGGCTTGGTTAATAAAAACATAACAGTAAAACATCACCCCAACAACTTTAATATCTCGCTTAACTAAAGAATAACGGATTAGATCATGCAATCAACCACCACATTAAATGCCAACTCTGCGGCACACCTCGCCTTTGAGCAATACAAAACCGACTTAGAAAACAAGTCACCACGTCAAAGTGGATATTTACTCTTTTTAGCCATGATGTATGTAACTATTATGCTATGTTCAGGAGTGTTAACTCACCGTCTCATTCAGTTAGGTCCTGTTTATACAATGGCAGGAACACTAGTAGCTCCTTTATGGTTTACTTTGAGTGATATCATTGCTGAAATCTATGGGTATAAAATAGCAAGAAAGCTAGTTTGGTTTGGATTCATATGCCAAACGATATTTGCAATTGCCTGTAACTTTCTTATTCATATGCCTAGTCCAAATTTCTTAGATAATCAAAACGCCTACTCCACAGTTCTTGGTTCAATTTTACATACTTGTCTAAGCGCATTTGTTGCTTATATATTCGCAGGATTTCTCAATATCTATCTAATCTCTAAGTGGAAAATATTGTTAATGGGAAGATATTTTTGGCTTCGTAGCTTGGGTGCTTCTACAATTTCTGAATTTATTTTTACTACTCTCGCTGTTTTTTTTATTCAGGTAGGTAAGCTACCCTTAAATCAAATACTGACTATTATCATGGTGTCTTATACATTAAAAGTTATTTATACAATTGTGTTAGCTTTTCCCGCCAATCTTCTTGTGTTTGTAATAAAAAAAGCAGATGGCATTAATGTTTACGACTATTCCACTAACTTTAATCCATTTAAATTGACAAGTGAATAATACTAGCATCCTGTTTTCAAACACTGACTGTATTTATTCATATCATGAAATACAACGCCCTTGTTCGGCATTAAAAAAATAATCAAGGAAGCATTCGTGATACAACCACCTTTTGTCACCGCATATATAATACAAAACTACTTAACAGCCGAAGACGGTTTGGCTGAAGCTCATAATAATAACTTCAACCATTGGTACATTGATGCGAGTCTTGAAAGCGAGCGCCCTTGCAATTGGAGCAATCATCGCATTGATAACCTAAAAAAGTTATGTAACCTCTATCAAATTACTCCCATCATCCATGGAAATTTTAAAATCCCTCTTAGTGCTGATGTTAATGAGCTGCAAACCACAGCAATTGAATATGTTAAAAAAGAAATTGATTTGGCTTGTGAATTTAATGCTCCGCTAATTATTCATGGCGGCGCTATCGTTGAGCCAAGACTTATTAACTCTACAAAAAAGAAATCGCTAGAAAGATTTTTGATAAGCCTTGATCATCTATTAAATTACGCTTTTTCAAAAAATGTCGATATTTACCTCGAGAATCTTTCCAATTATAAAAACTACGCTCCATTTCATTATATTTTCACCTCTCGTGACGAGATTACTTATGTTCTTCAAAAAATACCTCAGATAAAGCTATTTCTTGATATCGGTCATGCTAATATTGGCAACTCTCCTTTAGAATTTCTTCTGCAATTCCATCAGTCCATTGCTGGGATGTCACTCAGTAACAATAATGGGATCAATGATCAGCATCTTGCTCTAGGAAAAGGAAAAATTGATTATGTAGAAATTGTTTCAACTATCCTTAAGTTAAATTGGAAAGGAATGATTGCCTTTGAAACAAGAGGATGTGCTCCAATCCAAAGTATTACAGACTTAATAAAAATTTATGCGCTAGCCATGGAGAATACTTTCCCACATAAGGAGTCGACGTAAAAAAATCCTCTCCAATATCATCAACTGATTGAAAATCGGTTAAACTTGCATTAATTACAGCTTCAACGTTGCCAAACTTATCTAATAATTTTTTTGCGCGAGCCGGCCCGATTCCAGGCAAGCTTTGTAGTTTATACAATTGTGCTTTTCGTTTACCTTGATTTACAACCCACTTACCTCACAAATAATCTCACGATCTGAAGACAAGCATAAGGATATTTTCCCTCAAATTTATCGTAAAGTGGCTTTAGTTTTCCATCTTCGGATTTTTCTAATTCGGCAAAAATAATATCAAAGTCATTTTTCGAAATCACGGCTTTTAAATTTTCCATAAGAGCGTTATCAATCTGCCTTAACCTTTTGAGCTTTTCTATATGACTAATGACAGTTCCAGCTGATAATCCACGTTTTGCGGCTATTAACTCAATTGACAAATTCTCCTTTAACATTTCCAGTGTTGTAATGTGAGTAGGAATTTCTGTTTTTTTTCTTCTATTATTTTTTTCTGTTACCTTGATTTTGCTGCCCCCAAAACGCTCTATTAGCGTTTTTCTGTGACACTGTTCTTTTTCTTTTTCAGATAAAGTTTGTAGATATTTAACTATAGCTGCTGAACCATCTTTAAAAACCTTATCCTGCTGAAGAATTTTAGGATGCACTGCTAATGCCATTTCATTCAGGTTCATGAGTTTTAAACCACTTAAGCTGCGCACTCTTGATAATGCAACATACCCCATGCCCGGCTCAAATGCATCGCCCAAATCTATCTCCGCCGCGTCCAGTGTCATACCCTGGCTTTTATGAATGGTAATCGCCCAGGCAAGACGAAGTGGCACTTGCGTAATGGTCGCTCGCACGACTCCATTATCTTCGTACTTCCATTCTTCCGGGTAAGCAATAATAGTTTCATTATCGTTAGTTTTAACGATAGGCCAGCCTTCACTTTTATCAAAATCGACAACGATACTACGGGTACCATTAACATACCTACCTGAAGCATCATTTTTTATAAACATCACTTCAGCACCCATTTTTAGCTTTAATTGTTCCAATGCAAGGCAGCTCTTTTTTAACCCTTCCACCACAGCGCTGAAGCCCTCCGTTGCCATCTTAAATATTTTTTCCTGTCCATGAAGAGTAGCAAGCTCCTGCTCATTAATAACGTCTACATTAATATTGCGTGAATATAATCTTGTTGCTTTGGTAGTACCTTGCGGTTCTTTTTTGTAGCGGGTACGCAAAGGGACTTTTGTGTGCTCTCCCGCCGTACCACTACGTATATCATTTAAAATGGCAAGCAATGGATCATTACTTTGGCGATGTTGCTCATGCAGATAGCAAACATGAAAGTTACCATCTTTCCAAGAGGAGGCTTCAAAAGCAAACTGTATTTCCTCTTTTGAAGAACCAGAAGATACCGGTGGCAACTGAAAAAAATCACCGCATAGAATAATTTGCATACCACCAAAAGCATTGTCACAATTTAGGATATGACGAGCAATAGTATCCACCATATCGAGTTGGTATTTATGCAGCATGGATATTTCATCAATGATCAGCACCTTTGTTTTTTTGTAATTGCGCTTTATACGATTCGTTGTCAGTAATTTTTCTAAATCTTTCTTAGTAAGATGATCCTTCACACCTATGCCAGACCATGAGTGTATAGTTACGCCATGTAAATGAGTTGCGGCAATACCAGTGGATGCAGTTACTGCAACCCTTACATTATTGTCTTTAAGATAGTTAATATATTTATTTAACAAATAAGTTTTGCCTGAGCCAGCAGCACCCGTTAGAAAAATATTTTTTCCCATCTTCAATAAATTGAAAGCTTCATCTTGCTGCATAAATGATTTTTTCTCCTCGTTTAATCTATATTTTTAATACGTTCTTTACCAGGCTTGGTATTGCCCATAAACACTTAACAGTTGATCCAGGTATTAAGCAAGGAAATAAGGAACAGGACGATAGAGCGGTTCTAAAGCATTTTATACCAGAAATCAAACATCCTTCACAAGCTGCTTTTTTGAGGCAAACACCTAAGCTCTGGAACCCCTATCAAGCAAACATAAACTATTCAGCTTCAATTTACCCACAAGAAAATATACTTTTTCTTCATTGTAAGACCAGCTTACAATAAAACACAGAATGGAAAACTATCCAAAAATTATTTATCATATGCAACCCATACAAAATTGAAAACATAATGAAAAATTACTGGTCTTGTTCGAAATTGGCTGATTGGATTCGAGGCACCCCTAAACTACTTGCGGGCACCGCAGAAGAGTGGAATGCCTGGAATAAAAAAGCCAAAGCAAAGAAAATCCGTTATTGGCTGGCGGAAGAATGCCTTGAGTATCTACAGAATTTTTTATACTGGCCTGCAAATCGCATTAATGATGTGCGTTGTTATGTTAAAAATCGTTGGGTCTCCAAAAGCCATGCCCTCACATCAAATCTTGAGCGTGGAAAATGGCATGACTTTGACACTCGCCTATTACATGCTGCCTTCGATGAGCTCGTCAACTTTGTTGAAATTGAGCAGGCTTGGATGCTTATTGCATGTTCTGACGAGGAACGCAAAAAATATAAAACTCCTTGGTATCGAACTTTATTCCGTATCGGCGTATGGCACTGCCCTGCAGCCGGAATTGCCTATCTCGAGTGGGCTGCCTCACTCAAAAACGATGAAGATTGGGTCGATAAAAAAGATCCGAATTTTGGGAATCCTACTTCACAAGCATTAGCTGCACAGGAAACTCTTGCCCTTTATAACTGGTGGAAAGTGGAACGACCAAAACGTCTGGAACCAAGCAATGCTAGTGGTTGGAGCAATTACTGTGAGGGAAAACGCGAAGCAGTCAAAACCAGTGACTATGATACATTTTGGAGTAGTTTTATTACAAATAGCGAGGATGAAGAACACACTCGTAAAATTTTGGATAAGCAGTATCAAATAGAAAAAGAACAAGAAGAGGAAGATACCACCATGTTAATTCGCCTTGTTAAAATTCGGCAAAATCTTTGGACTTAGTGAATGACGGGGATGGCAACATGCACCCATTGTATCCTGATAAATGCATGCTATAATACTAATAGGCACTAAAACACATAAAAATCATATAATTTAATAATATTCAATAAGTTATATGATTAAATTTCTATTTAAATGTAATGTTTTTTATGTATTTTTTATTACATAGGTTTACACATGAAATCAGCAAGCGACAGCATACTACGACGCATCCGTGCCAAGCAGCACGGATGGGTCTTTACGCCTAAAGATTTCATTGATCTAGCCACCCGTAATACAGTTGGAATCACGCTTCACCGCCTTCTCAAAAAAGGACTTATTCGCAAACTAGGTCATGGACTATATGATTTTCCAGTAAAACACCCCAAGCTGGGCACACTTGCCGCAAACCCTGACTCTATTGCAAGTGCAATCGCAGCACGATCAGGCGACATCATTCAACCAAGCGGCGCTCAATCAGCAAATCAATTAGGGCTCGACACCCAAGTGCCAGCAAAACCGACCTATATTACATCAGGAAATTCGACACGCAAAAAAATCGCGAATTATCCAATCACACTTAATCATTCTAAATTTTTAAATAAAACACCATTAAGCATTAATGTCGTCAAAGTCATTAATGCACTACACCACATGGGGAAAAATAATATTACCGAAGACATGATAAAGAAATGCAGCCAGATACTATCAAAAAAAGATAAATCCCAGCTCAAAAAAAACTTAACCCAATTACCCAACTGGATGATTCAATTTATATTGAAAATAATAGGAAACTAAAATGCAAGAATTGCTCGGAGTGACCAGAGAAGAACGCGCCAAATATTTTCGCGAAGCAACCGCACGCTCAGAGAACATTAAAAATGTCATCATCATCGAAAAAGATTTTTGGGTTTGCTGGACGCTAGATCAAATTTTCTCGAATCCAATACTGTCACCACATATCACTTTCAAGGGTGGCACTTCGCTTTCAAAATGCTACAACATGATTGATCGATTTTCTGAGGATATCGACTTAACTTTGTCAAAGGAATATATAGGCATCACTGCTGAGAATGACCCTGCCACAGTTACTGGAAACAGCCAACGCGGAATCCGATTAAAAAAACTTACTGAAAAAGTCAAAAACAAAATAACCAACAAGGTTAAACCATTGCTATTAGAACAATTTAGAAAAAATATGGCGACTTAATGGGCAAACTATGAAGAAGCTAGTATTGGAAGTTTACGTATATATCCCAATACTGTATTCGTAGAGCAATTAAGACAAGATCACAAAAATATGACGGAAATGTTTTTTGGTAATCCGCCTGATTCTAACACCACATTATCGGCAATACAGAACATTGAACAAATAATAAATAAAAATTAATGAGAGAAATATATCAATCACAGAAAAATATCAATTTGAACTATACAGCGCACTAATTTTTATTATTCCGTTGTTATAATAATTGACCTACCTTTTGTTAGCGTTCTTGTAATATGACCTTTACCAGAAACGTCTGCTGCAAATAAAATATCACCTGGTCTAAATATTCGCTTCTCACCACCACTAGCTTCAACTTCTACGCTGCCTTCAAGATAAATAATATACTGAGGTTGAGGAGCCGTGTGCCAATCAAATAAAGCACCCTCTTCAAAATCACGAAACATCATTCCTTTTACATCATATGTTTTTGAATAATTTCCTAAAGGAAGCTTTTTTTCAAAACCCGCATCAACTTCTGCGAAATAAGATTTTCCATCTTCGCCTGTAAAAAGTCTTATATATTTCACTCAAACCTCCAATGCTTCATTATGATTTAATTCGTCATCATCCACGCTCAATTTGAAAGGATTGAAATTTATCCCAATATCATAAGCATCAATACCTTCAAATTTTTTCAGTACAAATGCTGTAAACGACGAAGGAAGTACCAAGATTGGGTTAAGAATTAATTTCACTACATAAGAAATAATCGTTAAATGCAAAAGTTGTGATAAAGACACTACCCCTAAAAATTCTATTAAATAAGCAACAACAGTAAAAATTAACTCGCCTACTGCTGATGCACCTAAACTCCTCAACCAAAAATATTTTCCGCGCAGAAGAATTTTCCATTTTGATATCGCATATGCGTTCGCAAATGCCCCTACTACAATAGCAAGAAAACTAGCCAGAGCTACTCGAGGCAATTTACCCAAGACCTGATCATATGCTTCTTGATGAGACCAGCCTAAAGGAGCAGCAAACGAGATCATTCCTGCACAGACAAATGCAAATAAAAATTGGCAAATAATAGCAATCCAAATCATCTGCCTTGCCACCTTATAGCCATATACTTCAGCAATTACATCACCTATGACGAACCAAAGCGGCATAATAATTGTAGAGGCTGATGCTGAAAATGAGCCAATAGAAATGATCTTGTAAATGAGCACCACAGTTATTAATTTAATTGTCATATATAGCATCGACAAAAAAGTTAAATACTTATATCGTGTGTGTTGCATAATTTTCCTTAAGCGCTTATATCAAATACCTATTACACCTAACAATGTTTTACCTGCAAGAAGAAACATAAATATACCAAATGCTTTTCTTAATTTTGCAACAGGCAGAGCACTAGCAACTCTCACTCCCATCTTCGATGCCAAAATAGAGCAAATGCTAAGAAAGAGCAAAGCATAAAGATCAATATATCCCCAACGCCAATTATGGGGCATACCTGCCGTTATACCGAATCCGATAATTGCACCAACGGAAATTGGCAGAATAATTCCTGTTGCAGTTCCAATAGCTTTTCTAATATTAAGTCCAGTGTGCGTCAAATAAAAAGTTAGGACTGAAGCTCCTCCCATACCTGCTAAAGAGTAAGTTAATCCAGAAAAGAATCCGGCAAATAAATATAGTTTTTTAAGCAGAAAATAGGTTTTAATGTGCTCCTCTTTTTGCAGTAAAAGTTTGATACCAAAATATCCCAGCATTAATGAGAGCGCTAACTCAAGCCATACACCAGGAATTCTAGCCGCAATTAAACCTCCGACTAAAGAACCAATTCCGGCTGGGAAAAAAAGTTTTTTAAACCAACTGAAATCCACATTGCGCCGTTTCACGTGACTTAAAAAAGAAGATAACCCGGTAAAAGCCATAGTTGCTAGTGAGGTACCGAAAGCTAAACGAATGGCTTCTGTAGCATTCATACCTGCAGCTTTATAAGCATAAATTAATATTGGAATAACGATAGCCCCGCCACCAATTCCAAATGTTCCAGCAAAAAATCCTGCGGCTAAGCCCGCTAATATATATGTTAATAACATTTTCTTTTCCAAATTATAAAATTACTAATCACTTACTCTAAGTATATAAATCTTCAAGCCATATATTTTCTATCTATAGTTTCATCATTAGCTTTGTTTTGCGAATACAAAGCCAGCTTTCCTTCGATAATTGTTGACCGAGACTTCTTCCACTTAGTCTGGTAATTTATGTTAAAATGCCCACCTCGTGATTCTTTTCTTAATGCAGCGGAATGAAGCAGTAAATATGCGGCATCATAAATATTCCGACTTCGCAGCGACTCTGCGTAAGATAACAAGCTTGACTTTCCGTTACGCAATGAAGATAACTTTTTTAAACCTAACTTAATCCCATCGTTGCTTCTCACGATTCCCGCATGTGACCATAGAATAGAACGCAGCTCTGACAATAAGTTTCCTTGAAAACGCGTCTTAATAAACGCGGGTATTTTTATACTGTTTTTTGAGAAAAGATATATCTTTTCCCTAACTGTTTCTGCGCAGAGCTTCCCCATCACTACACATTCCAATAAGGAATTACTCGCCAAGCGATTTGCGCCATGCAAGCCACAATTAGCAATCTCTCCAATAACATAAAGACCTTCTATATTTGTGCGGCCAGCAACATCTGACGCAACCCCACCACAAGTATAATGTGCAGCTGGAGAAACAGGTACCTTTCTTGTAGCGAGATTAGAACCATATGTTCCTGTTAACTCAACAAGATTTGGAAAATGTTCTGTAACAAATTTTTCACCTTGATGAGTAATGTCCAGCCAGACATTTGTAGCATTATGTATTTGCATTTCTGAATAAATAGCACGAGAAACTATATCTCGAGGAGCAAGTTCTTCTTGGCTTGAATATTTCGGCATGAAACGCTCACCTTTAATGTTATACAAATGCCCACCCTCTCCACGCACTGCTTCACTAATAAGGCTAATGACCTGATTCTCAAATTGGAAAGCTGTTGGATGAAATTGGACAAATTCTAAATTTTCGACTCTAGCACCTGCACGCCAAGCTATTGCAATCGCTTCACCCTTCGATGCATGTGAATTAGTAGCATATTGGTAAAGACCGGTTAAGCCCCCTGCAGCTAGAACAACATTCGATGCATGAAAAACAGCAACTTTCTTATCGTCGAGATTTTCTGTAATCACACCACCTATAGTGCTTCCGTCAGAAATAATTTCAAGTACTTCGTGCTGCCTTATCCAGACAACATTGGGTAATTGAGCAACTTTTGACTGGAGCGTCTGCATAATCCCACGACCTGTCATGTCTTCAACATGCGCTACGCGTCGCTCGCTGTGCCCTCCTTCATGAGTTAAGTGTATCTCATTGCTTCCAGGCGTACATGTAAAAGGCACCCCTAATTCGATCAACCAATTAAGTACATTTGTTCCTTCTCCTATAATTTTCCGCACTGCTTCTTCGTTACATAATCCATCGCCTGCAACGAGTGTATCTTGCACGTGCTTTTCAAAATTGTCTTCGGCCGAAAAAACTGCAGATATACCACCTTGAGCTAAATAGCTAGAAATTTCTTCAGGTCTTTTATTGCGCGATATGACGCCGATTTTTAATGATGCAGGTAAATGTAGTAACATGACCAACGAAGCCAACCCTTCACCAACAATAAGCAAATCAAATTTCATTACAAACTCTCCATTGTCTTGTTTTTAATAGGCTTTAGTACTTATTTATATCGACAACGAGAGTGAACAAAAAACACCCGTATCGTCACTATAGTGCCTATTATTGATTATTAGCGCGCGATATTGTCACTATAATATTTAGTTGTCAATATTGAAGATAATTCACTATAGGTGAGGCGTTGCTTTAATAACGGCCCAAATAGACAGATAACAATGAACAAGCTAGAATTCAGCACCCGAGGCTTAGCTATATTAATAAGCATGACTATGTTTGATAAACTTTGTGATAATTTGAATTTACTTATGTCTGAGGCGCATATTAGCGCTGATGAACTATCAAGACGAATTGGAATACCACCAAGCACAATAAAAAAAATTCGCAACCGATACAATCCAAACCCTACATTAACAACCCTATTACCTCTAGCCCAATATTTTAACATTACACTCGGTCAATTGGTTGGAGATGAACTCCTTCCAGATAAACGAATTCGCGGCTCCTATAAACAACCCATAGCATCACAGAGCCACATTCCCATCATCTCTTGGCAAGAAGTGCTCGCATGGCCAGCTTCAAAAACATCACAACCTAAAACTATAGTTACAGGATATAAATATGACGAGAACGTTTATGCACTCATTGTTGAAGATGATGACTGGGAAAACCTAAGCAAAGGAACGGCTTTAATCATTGACCCATCTATCAAACCTGAGCATCGTGATTTTATTATTATATACAAGCACGGCCAAATACTTCCGTCTCTTAAACAATTATTGCATGACGAAGAACACTCTTATTTGAAACCGGTTATTAACGGTTACAGTATTATTCCTTTAGCCTCAGATCATAGAATACTAGGCGTAGTAGTTGAGTATAAAAAGCAATTAAAACATTATCATTTGAATGAAAAAACTAAAGATATAATTGAGACCGAAACATGAAAAAAGACAACACGGACTCCAACCTTTCGCCACGAGAAAATTTTTTACTAAATTTACTCCGCAGACTTTCTACAGAATATAAATCTTTAATGGATTATGTGCGCCACAGAAAACCTTATAAAATAGTTGAAATACATGAAATTTCTAATGTACCAGGTGAAACAAAATTTACCATACAACTTGTCAATAAAAATTGCGCTATCTCTCTAACAGCAGCTGAAGTTATTGAACAGAAATATAACTTGAATGATTTTAGCGATTTTCATGCTGCAATAATAAAGCAAGCTACTATTGGAAAATTAGCTGAATTCCTCAACCTATCCGATAAAGAATATCTTTTTCAAATTACTTCAAAAAAATATGACACCACATCCAAACAATACATTTTTACAATTTTAGCTAAAAATGGCTCTGAGTTTGTTCGCACAGCCAATGAATTAGCTAGAGACAAAAAAACTCTAGCTGGAATGAGATTTTTTGATATTTATGATATTGGATATACGCAAGGCAGCGAATCCATAGTAAAAGAAAGAGCCGCAATTTTATTAGCTCAGAAAAATAATTAATATGTAGGGCATCGTTGCATAAAGGCTATTCGGAGCAAATGAAATGGTTGTTTATTACTATGTTCTTGAACAAAAAGCAGAGGTGGACGTCGGTTCAATTGAGCCACCAGCACCGAAACCTGGGGCAATTATGGGGGGATTTTTTTATAAAAAAATCACAAAACACCTATAAAAACAGCATAAACTCAACGAATTTGATTGACGCCGACCAACTTATAACTTATTGATTTATATAATTATTTTAACATTCCCATAGATCTATTTCAAGCAGAACTTTGCTTTTATCGATAATTCAAAAAATTTCAACTCAATTCCTATTTTTGCACTTCAGCTAATGCCGTGTTAAACCCATAGAGTTGATTCATATATAAATCAACTTTAACTTGATTTATATATAATCCGTAATATACTTGATTTATATATAATGCAATTTAGCAGGGTAAATGCGACCATGAAATGCCTCAAATGCCTCCAAGAAATCGTCGATCCTAGATCTTCACATTACGGCCTTCATCCCAAATGCTTCACAGAATGGTTTGTCGCTCCTAGCTCAGCAGAATTTATAAGCTTACAAAGAAGGTCAAGCACCTCCGATCAAGAATCAAACTTAACCCCTCAAAATACAAGTTTTTTTCATGGAAAATTTAAAAAATATTCTGCTGACTTAAATGGCGATTCCTACATATTAAAAATGAGGCAAGATGAAGCGCCTGAGCTTCCAGAAGTTGAATATCTATGCAATCAAATCGGTAAATTATTAGATATTCCAGTGGCTGAGTTTTATTTCATTAACTTCAATAATGACCTAACATTTGTGACGAAAAACTTTATTAAAAAAGGCACTCCCACAGATTTACAACATATTTATCATCATAGACCTGATGACAAGCATACTTGCGAGGGAATTCTTAACGCCGTAGCTGAAAAAACCGGACGCCCGCATGATGTTTATATCCTTATTAAGACAATCTTATTTGATGCATTAATTGGTAATCATGACCGACATGGAAGAAATTTAGCACTCATTTTAACAGCAAAAAACACTTCACTCTCGCCTATCTATGACAATGTTTCGTATTTAAGTCTTGAATCAGGAAATATGTTAAAAGCTGATTTCAATCCAACAGGTAAAATAAGCACAAGTGAAACATTTGAGCCTAGCATGCGTGATTACGTAAAAGAATTAAAGCGGCTTGGATATCAAGAAGATATTAATGAATTTTATCACAGCATCAAACCACCTCTACTTTACAAGTTAATTGATGAAAGCTTTTGTAGTGATCTAATGAAACATGCAATAAAAGTCTTAATCGACAAGCGATATGAGGAACTAAAAGATGAATTACCAAATTAAGCCTGACAAAAATCGACTACAGATTTTCCACGAAGGTAGGAAAAGAAGAAGTTTTGTTGGTGAACTAACTTATAACGATGCAATTAAGCGTTATGAACTGGTTTACGATAAAAAGTATGCTCGCTCTAAAAATGCTATCCCTATCGGAGCTGAACTTAGTCTTTTTAAGTTACATCATAAATCGGAAAAAAATAAATTATTTTCATCATTGGAAGATAGAATTCCTGATAAATCTAATCCTGCCTATAAAGATTACTGTAAGTCTCAAGGCATTTCTCCAAGTGAAAAAAATCCCATTATATTATTAGGCACAATTGGAAAACGGGGACCATCCAGCTTCATTTTTGAATCTGTTTACCACATTCACTTTGATCCTAATGAAATCACCAAATTGCGCGAACAATTGGATATATCTCAGCATGATCTTGCTCAAGCCTTTGAAATAAAAAAATCAACTTTACAGCGAATTGAATCTGGCGTAAGTCAAGAATTTAATACATTAAAGCGGATACAAATATTACTGAGATTTCCAGAAGTTGCGCTTTGGCAACTGAAACAGAGTGGGGGAAAAATCCATAGCCAAGTATTAAATAAGTTAATTAAATACTTTGAATCTCGATTTTTAGATCAGAAAAATATTAAGAGAAAGGAAGAGTAAATGTCTTAATCAAGTAACATCATTAATCAAGCTTCACTTTGGTGTAAGGGTGAGTAGGCCGACGGAACTGATCAGCCAT
>Ga0207155_1107_pt1 | contig 19756 bp, 17 predicted proteins | sample Alteio_BWMinHeat_26_FD_153515 | JGI IMG/M metagenome (GOLD analysis project Ga0207155, IMG submission 153515) | Enriched cells from forest soil in Barre Woods Harvard Forest LTER site, Petersham, Massachusetts, United States -... | ecosystem: Environmental > Terrestrial > Soil > Temperate forest >... | reverse complement strand
TGCGGTCGATGTTCGAGATCAACGCTGCTTTTCATTAACGGACAGTGAAGTACAAGCGTTGGCAAAGCAAGCGGTGATCATTGAAAAACATTATGGTCGTCCGATGGACATTGAATGGGCCAAAGATGGCATCGATCAGCAGTTATATATTGTCCAAGCGCGCCCAGAAACAGTCAATAGCCGCAAAACTAATGTGATGGAGCGTTATCATCTTTCTGAACAAGGCAAAGTGATTGTCGAAGGCAGAAGTATTGGGCAACGGATTGGCAGCGGTGTCGCAAAAGTGATCCATCATATTGATGAAATGGATAAAGTGGCACCGGGAGATGTCTTGGTTGCGGATATGACCGATCCCGATTGGGAACCTATCATGAAACGTGCTGCAGCCATTATTACCAATCGTGGTGGGCGTACGTGTCATGCAGCGATTATTGCGCGTGAATTAGGGATCCCTGCGGTGGTAGGCACGAATGAGGGTACTGAAAAAATTCAAGATGGCGCTGAAGTGACGGTCAGTTGTGCGCAAGGGGATGTGGGATATGTGTATGCAGGGAAGTTGAATTATGAAAAAAAATCCATCGCCTTAGATAAAATGCCACCCACCGATATTAAAATCATGATGAATGTTGCTAATCCCGATCGTGCTTTTGCGTTTCAATCGCTCCCCAATGCGGGGATTGGTTTGGCACGTTTGGAATTTATCATCAGTCAAATGATAGGTGTGCACCCCTATGCTTGTTTACATTTTGCCAAATTACCAGCAAAAACGCAGGAAAAAATTCTTATTAAATGTAGTGGTTATGATAATCCGCGTGAATTTTATGTGAAAAAATTGGCTGAAGGGATTGCAACATTAGGTGCCGCGTTTAGTCCAAAAAAAGTGATTGTACGTTTTTCTGATTTTAAATCCAATGAATATGCCAATTTATTGGGTGGCGATAGTTTTGAGCCGCAAGAAGAAAACCCGATGATAGGGTTCAGAGGGGCATCACGCTATATTGCCGATAATTTTAAAGAATGTTTTGCCTTAGAGTGTGATGCTATTCGTTTTGTGCGCGAAACGATGGGCTTAACCAATATCGAAGTGATGGTCCCGTTTGTGCGTACGGTGGAAGAAGCCAAACAAGTGATTGCCATTTTGGCGCAAAATGGTTTAAAACGCGGTGAGCAAGGATTACGCATTATTATGATGTGTGAAGTGCCTTCAAACGCGATTTTGGCTGATGAGTTTTTAGAACATTTCGATGGTTTTTCAATTGGTTCGAACGATTTAACCCAATTGACTTTGGGGCTCGACAGAGATTCTGGCATTGTCGCTGGTTCGTTTGATGAGCGCGATCCCGCCGTAAAGCAATTGATGGAAAAAGCGATCATTGCCTGTAAAAAGCAGGGCAAATATATTGGGATCTGTGGGCAGGGCCCTTCGGATCATCCCGATTTGGCGAAATGGTTGGTGGATATGGGGATTGAGTCGCTTTCATTAAATCCGGATACGGTTATTGAGACATGGCTGTTTTTGGCGGGGAAATAAAGCCCTTACCAATAAGACCCTCATCCGGCCCTCTGGGCCACCTTCTCCCGCTTGCGGGAGAAGGGACAAGATAAAATAAAAAATATTATTATCATTCTTTTCCCCTCGCCCGCTTGCGGGAGAGGGTGGCTGACAGAGCGAAGCGATGTCAGACGGGTGAGGGTGGGTGAGGGTCTGAATAGACTTGACTCCTCCAATATGCCATGGTATTTGTTAAGGTAGACACAACAAAAGGTCTTTCACATGTTTTTTTCTGTCGATAAAAATTGGGCAAGTTTAGGGTGGCGATGGCGCTAAGCCACGATCCCTAGTGAGCCTCGTTTTTATCATTTACGGAGAAAAGCCGCATGTTTACACTCAATAAATCCGCATTTCTATTATTTTCTGCACTGTTGTTGCTCATTGCCATTTTTATCGCCTATCCGCGTGAACAATCGACCGTGCCTTTAATTGCCATTGCCAATTGGGGGCCGCATTCTTCGTTACAGCAAACTGTGCAAGGGATCCAAGATGAATTATCGGCGTTGGGGTTACATGAAAACGTCGATATTCGCTATGAAATTCAAGACGTGAATTTTGAGCCGCGTTTGATCCCGCAAATGTTAGCGAAATTAAACGCCAGCCGTCCAAAAGTTCTGGTCGCGGTAGCAACCCCTGTAGCACAAATGGCTAAAAACCAAATTCATGACATTCCGATTGTGTTTGCCAGCATTACCGATCCGGTTGCGGCAGGGTTATTAAGCGATCCTTATCAAGCCACGGGCAACATAACGGGCTCTTCAGATAAACAAGATCTATCAAAACTATTATCTTTTGCTAAAGAATTAATCCCACATGCGCATCGCGTGGGTATACTGTATGCCACCAATGAAAGTAATGATGCCGCCTTAGTGAAAATGATGCGGGATGCAGCGCAAACACAGACGATGGAGGTAGTTGCCATCCCCGTGAATGAAGCGCGCGAAGTGCCTTTACGGATGCAATTGTTTAAAGATAAAGTTGATTTTATTTATGTGGGCGCCAGTGGCCCCATACAGCCATCTTTACCCGCTATTGTTGCTGCTGCCGATAAGATGAAAATTCCGGTATTTAATATGAACGCCGAAGAAGTACAAGCCCATAAAGTGCTGGCCAGTTTTGGTGTCTCGTACTATGAAGTTGGCCGCAATGCGGGAAAAATAGTCTTTGATCTGTTTAAAGGAAAACCGGTTGAAACCATTACGCCATTATATCCCAGCACACAAGCCTATACGGCTAAAATTAGCAAAAAACGCGCTGAGGCAATTGGCTTTAAAATTCCACCACAATTTAAAGAAATTGTGGTGGAGGAGTAAAGAGAGATTAAACAAAGATTTAATCCTCAGGTTTATGTTTTTCCATCAGTTTTTCGACTTTGTCGCCAAGTTTTTCGGCACCTTCACCAATGCTTTCCATGGCGTTTTTAGTGAGATCTTTGGCATCCTCTTTGATATGCTTACCGTGATGTTTAGCATGTTTTGCTTCGCCGGCACCGCCAGCAACATATTGAGTATCAGTTTTGATGAGTGTTTTCATACTTTCTCTCCTAACGCTGTGATTGGGAATTGAATGCTTGAGTTAAAATAGATCAAAAGTTCTATTTTAACTCAAGATTAAGACTGAGGATTAGTCTGGTTTGTATTTGTCGAGGAATTCATTGAGCTTTTTGCCCAAATCTTCGGCGCCGGCACCCGTCTTTTCCATAAACTTCGAAACGAAGTCTTTGATATCATTCTTGGTGTCATGCGCGTGTTCTTTGATTGCGTCTTTGCAGTATTCATAATATTTTTTATTATCATCTGCACCACCGGCAACCACTTTACAATCAGTTTTGGCTAGCGTTTTCATATTATCTTCTCCTACGTTAAGTATAGGTAGTTAAAGTATCAATACGCTGCAGCGTGATTTGATAATACAATTTTGTCGACCTGATGTCAACCCTTACTTTGAAATTAATATTGGTAACTTACTGTAAAATAGTTATTTATAATATTTGCTGTGAAATTTTTTCAGCTAAACCAATATAATTTGCGGGCGTTAATGCTTTCAGTTGTTGCTTGATTTCAGCTGGAATCGCTAGAGAATCTATCAATTGATGTAAATCACGTGCTTGAATTTTTTTACCCCGCGTTAATTCTTTTAATTTTTCATAAGGGTTAGCCACACCATAACGGCGCATGACTGTTTGAATTGCTTCGGCTAACACTTCCCAATTATTCTCTAAATCTTCAGCTAATTTACTTTGATTCACTGCCAGTTTGTTCAAACCTTTTTCTAAAGATTTAAAAGCAATTACCATATAACCACAAGCGACGCCAATATTACGCAACACCGTGGAATCGGAAAGATCGCGTTGCCAACGGGAAATGGGCAATTTTTCGGCAAAATGCTGCAGTAAGGCATTCGCTATCCCAAGATTACCTTCGGCATTTTCAAAATCAATGGGGTTTACTTTATGGGGCATAGTGGAAGATCCGATTTCACCGACCACCATTTTTTGTTGAAAATACCCTAAAGCAATGTAACCCCAAATATCGCGTGAAAAATCGATGAATATCGTGTTGATACGCTGACAACAATGAAAATATTCTGCCATAAAATCATGCGGTTCGATTTGCGTGGTGAAAGGATTATAAGTTAACCCTAAGCCTTCAACAAAAGCTTGCGCTGATTGTTCCCAATCTACTTCCGGATAAGCAATCACGTGTGCATTAAAATTACCGACCGCGCCATTAATTTTCCCTAAAATCGGAATAGCGTGGAATTGCTGCAGCTGGCGCTGTAATCTGGCTATCACATTAGCAAATTCTTTACCCACGGTCGTGGGAGAAGCGGCTTGCCCATGGGTATGCGATAACATCGACGTATGGATATTATCTTTGGCAAACTGTTGTAATTGTTTAATTAACTTAGTTAATAGGGGGGTAATAATATCATTTCGCAGATCTTTTAACATTAATGCATAAGCAAGATTATTAATATCTTCACTGGTGCATGCAAAATGGACAAATTCTTTGATGGCAGAAAACTCAGGCATGTCCGATAATTTATTTTTAATATAATATTCCAGCGCTTTGACATCATGATTGGTGGTTTTTTCCAAAGCTTTGATCTGCGCGGCTTCTTGCGGAGTAAAGTTGTCAATCAGTTTTTCTAAATAATCCTGCGCATTGTTAGAAAAAGCTGGGATTTCTTTAATGGCAGAAAGAGTTGCTAAATGCTGCAACCATTTCACTTCTATGATAAGTCGGTAGCGCATTAAGCCATATTCACTACACAAATTATTTAAATCCGCGCACTGTGCCTGATATCTACCATCTAAAGGAGAGATGCTTAACATAAAATGCCTCCGGCTGAATTGGTGGACTGGATAGTTCCGCCCCCTAAACATGTATTGTCAGTATAAAGTACCACCGATTGTCCGGGGGTAATAGCGCGTTGCGGTTGCAAAAAAGTAATGCTTACTTGATCATCATTGATCACATTGATCTGACAAGGTTGATCCATTTGGCGATAACGTACTTTAGCAAAACAAGAAAATGATGTGGCTGAGATCGGATTAATCCAATGCATTTGATTTGCTAGCAGCGTGTCAGCAAAATGCCAAGGGTGGGTGGTATCTTGCGATACATAAAGTACCCGGGTATTAATATTTTTACCCACCACATACCACGGTTTTTCGAGTTTACCACGTAATCCACCTATGTTAAGCCCGTGGCGTTGACCTAACGTATAAAACATTAGCCCATCATGTTCACCCACGATTTCTTCTTCTGGGGTTTTAATTAAACCTTGTTGATTGGCTAAAAAATCTTGTAAAAAAGTTTTAAATTTACGTTCCCCGACAAAACAAATACCGGTACTATCTTTTTTATCGTGATTAATGAGCCCCGCATCTTTTGCAAACTGGCGTACCGTAGATTTTTCAAGCTCGCCAATTGGAAATAAACTTTTATTTAATGCTTCTTGCGTTAAGGTATATAAAAAATAACTTTGATCTTTATTTGTATCACGGCCTTTGTGTAGATAATAGGTGTTATTGCGGAAGTGCTTTTGCACATAATGTCCCGTGGCAATATAATCTGCACCTAGTTTTATGGCATGATCCAAAAAAACTTTAAATTTAATTTCTTTGTTACATAAAATATCGGGGTTAGGCGTACGGCCTTGTTTGTGTTCATCTAAAAAATAGCTAAACACATTTTCCCAATATTCTTGCGAAAAATTAATCGTATGATAAGGGATTTGGAGACGCTGACACACCGCTTTGACATCAGCAAGATCTTGTTTAGCGGCACAGTATTGTTGCGTATCGTCTTCTTCCCAGTTTTTCATAAATAGCCCGTGCACCGTAAATCCTTGCTGTTTAAGCAATAACGCGCTCACGGCGGAATCGACGCCGCCAGATAAGCCCACGACGACAGTTTTGCGAGAAAATGATGCGTTCAAAGTATAAGTATGCTGGTTAACTATTGTGTCAATAGTTATGCATTCTAACATATCTGAAATTTTTTTTTTAGCATGCTAAACTGAATTTCTATGAATAATTCGGTTCGAACGTAGAGGGCGCCATGGCATATCAAAAAATCGTCATTCCCAAAGAAGGTAATAAAATTCATGCCAATTCCGATGCATCATTAAGCGTTCCAGATAACCCGATCATTCCGTTTATTGAAGGGGATGGGATTGGTGTCGATATCACACCGGTCATGCGTAAAGTGGTCGATGCTGCAGTTAAGAAAGCCTATCAACGTGAACGGAATATTTCCTGGATGGAAATTTATGCGGGCGAAAAAGCCACGCATGTGTATGGTCCCAATCAATGGTTACCCGATGAAACTCTCAAAGCCATCACAGAATTTGTGGTTGCCATTAAAGGCCCGTTAACCACGCCTGTTGGCGGTGGGATCCGATCCATCAACGTTGCTATTCGGCAAAAATTAGATTTGTATCTTTGTTTACGCCCAGTGCGTTATTTTAAAGGCACTCCCAGTCCGGTAAAACATCCGGAATCTGTGGATATGGTGGTTTTCCGGGAAAACTCTGAAGATATTTATGCAGGCATTGAGTGGAAAGCAGGATCAGATCCTGCCCGCAAAGTGATTCGTTTTTTACAAGATCAAATGGATGTGAATCAAATTCGCTTTCCGGAAGATTGTGGTATTGGCATCAAACCGGTTTCAAAAGAAGGATCACAGCGTCTGATTCGTCGCGCAATTCAATACACCATTGACAATGATTTGCCTTCCGTTACGTTAGTGCATAAAGGCAATATTATGAAATTTACGGAAGGGGCATTTAAAGAATGGGGATATGAAGTGGCGAGAGATGAATTTGCTGCCAAGCCATATGAAAATGGTCCGTGGCAATCTCTTAAAAATCCCAATAATGGCAAAGACATCATCATTAAAGATGTGATAGCGGATGCGTTTTTACAACAAATTTTGTTACGTCCCGATGAATACAGTGTCATCGCGACCTTAAATTTAAATGGGGATTATATCTCTGATGCACTTGCCGCGCAGGTCGGTGGTATCGGTATCGCACCCGGTGCAAATTTAAGTGACAGTGTGGCGGTATTTGAAGCTACGCATGGCACCGCACCAAAGTATGCCAAACAAGATAAGGTTAATCCCGGTTCAATTATTTTGTCAGCCGAGATGATGTTACGGCATTTAGGTTGGAGTGAAGCCGCAGATTTGATCCTTAAGGGCATGGAAGGTGCGATTGCTAGTAAAAAGGTCACCTATGATTTTGCCCGTTTAATGGAAGACGCGAAAACGGTCAGCTGTTCTGCTTTTGGCGATGAAGTTATCCATCATATGGCTTAAGGGCATGCGCGATGTCAGGAGTTCCCGCTATTTTAGCAGGAACTCCTGGCCGAGGATAATCAGGAATAAGATTAGGCGCCAGCTTCAGTCGTCACGTTAGATTCATGGACTTGTTTCGCTGGTTCCATTTCTATCACGCCGAGTTGAGGTCGGATCTGAGAGGCATGTAACCCTTTCGGGCCTTCATTAATTTCGAAGGTAACCATCTGCCCCGCTTTGAGACATTTATATCCATCCATGATGATGGCCGAGAAATGTGCAAATACGTCTTGTCCACCGCCTTCAGGGCAAATAAACCCATAACCTTTTGCACTATTAAACCACTTTACAATCCCGGTAGGCATATCAATAAATCCCTTTTACTCAAAGATATTAATACAAAACATTACGGTACAACATATTCTATAACTGTTGTACATAAACGGTTATTCAGTCAAGACTTTTAGTTCAAAAGAGATTTTAGTTATCTACCTGTATCGTTCAAGCTTATTGTGCGACAATGAAATTGAAAGATTTTGACCCCTCTATAAAGCGAGGTAGCCAATAGTTGGCTAATATCAGGTTATGGGCACAGAACATGGGCGAGTGTTAGTTACCCCAGCTGTTAAGGCTGATAAGAAAGCACCAAAACTAAGTCGGCCCTCGAAGTATCAGGTGTATTTATTGAATGACGATTATACACCCATGGATTTTGTAATTGTCATATTGCAACAGTTTTTTGCGATGAGTTACCCACGTGCCGTGAATGTCATGTTGGAAGTACATCAAAACGGTAAAGGGATCTGTGGTATCTACACGCGAGATATCGCTGAAACAAAAGTAGCTCAGGTGAACGAATTCGCAAGGATGAATGATCATCCTTTGCTTTGCAAAATGGAAAAAGTGTGACCGACATAAAAAGAAATACGCCTGGGAGGTTAGTGCCATGTTGAGCAAGGAACTAGAGATGACGCTCAACCTTGCATTTAAGGAAGCGAGAGAGAAGCGTCATGAATTTATGACGGTTGAGCATTTATTACTCGCTTTGTTGGATAATTCTGCGGCATCCAATGTGCTTCGCTCGTGTGGTGCAGATGTTGAACGCTTAAGACAAGATTTACAAACTTTTGTAGATGAAACCACACCCCTTATTCCTAATGCAGAATCGCATCGCGAAACCCAACCCACATTAGGGTTTCAACGGGTATTGCAACGTGCTGTGTTTCATGTCCAATCGGCCGGACGTGAAGAAGTGACTGGCGCAAATGTCTTAGCCGCGATTTTTAGTGAACAAGAAAGCCAAGCAGTCTATTTTCTGAAACAAGAAAATATTACCCGTTTAGACGTGGTCAATTTTATATCGCATGGGATCTCGAAAGTCGAAGAGACCCGTGAGTTAGATGAACCGGATATGGAGCAACCGCTTGAACATGATAATATTCAAGAAGCACCGGTTAAAAGTCCTTTAGAAAGCTATGCTATCAATTTAAATGCCTTGGCTAAACAAGGCAAAATTGATCCCCTCATCGGACGCACTTCAGAAATTCAACGTACCATCCAAATTCTTTGTCGACGTAGAAAAAATAATCCCTTATTTGTTGGTGAAGCGGGTGTGGGGAAAACCGCGATTGCCGAAGGTTTGGCTAAAGCGATAGTGGAAGGTAAAGTGCCCAAAGCATTGGGACAATGTACGGTTTATGCGTTGGATTTAGGATCGCTCCTTGCCGGTACAAAATATCGCGGTGATTTTGAAAAAAGATTTAAATCCCTGCTACATCATTTGAAGAAAAATACTGGCGCAGTGTTATTTATCGATGAAATTCATACTATTATTGGTGCGGGTGCCGCTTCCGGCGGGGTGATGGATGCATCCAACTTGATCAAACCGATGTTAGCCACAGGCGATCTGCGTTGCATTGGTTCAACCACCTATCAAGAATATCGTGGGATCTTTGAAAAAGACAGAGCCTTAGCCAGACGTTTCCAAAAAATTGATATCACCGAACCTTCTGTGGAAGAAACAATCCGAATTTTGAAAGGCATTAAAACCCATTTTGAACAACATCACCAAATTCGTTATACCAATGCAGCATTACGTGCCGCTGCGGAATTAGCCGGGCGCTATATTCGCGATCGCTTTTTGCCAGATAAAGCGATTGATGTGGTCGATGAAGCAGGTGCTTATCAACGGTTATTGTCCGATAAACGTCGCAAGAAAGTCATTGGTGTTAAAGAAATCGAACAAATTATTGCGCGTATGGCCAGGATCCCGTCCAAAACCGTTTCGGTATCAGATAAATCGATTTTAGAGAGCTTAGAAAATGAGCTCAAAGAAACGGTGTTTGGCCAAGACAATGCCATTCGTGCATTAGCGTCTGCCATTAAAATGGGACGCTCAGGTTTAAGCGATCCAGAAAAACCCGTCGGCTGCTTCTTATTTGCGGGTCCGACCGGGGTGGGTAAAACCGAAGTATCGAAACAACTCGCAAAATGTTTAGGCTTGGAATTAATTCGTTTTGATATGTCAGAGTACATGGAAAGTCATACCGTTTCCCGATTAATTGGCGCACCTCCTGGCTATGTAGGTTATGATCATGGCGGATTGTTAACCGAAGCCGTGACTAAAAATCCACATTCTGTTGTCTTGCTCGATGAAATTGAAAAAGCGCATCCCGATGTATTTAATTTGCTATTGCAAGTGATGGATCATGGTTCATTAACCGATACCAATGGTCGCAAAGCAGATTTCCGCCATGTGACGTTAATTTTGACAACGAACGCGGGTGCATCCCAAATGGAGCGCAATTCTATTGGCTTTAAAGAGCAAGAACATCGGACGGATAGTTTAGCGGTGATCCAAAGAACGTTTACACCAGAATTTAGAAATCGGCTCGATGCCATTATTCAATTTGAATCGCTCAATGAAATCATTATTACCCGCGTGGTTGATAAATTCATCGATGAACTGGCTGATCGCTTAGCGGAAAAAGAAGTGACGTTAGAAGTCGATGCCAATGCGCGTCGTTGGTTAGCAGAAAAAGGGTATGATAAGAAAATGGGTGCCAGACCCATGGCACGTTTAATTCAAGATCAATTGAAAAAACCCCTGGCGGACGAACTACTGTTTGGCAAATTAGCTGAAGGTGGTCACGTCGTCGTCACGGCAAACGAGCATGGCTTAGGGATCAGTATGAATGCAAAAACGGAGTTGTTAAGTTAATCTTCTTCCACAGGAGGTTCTTTTTCACTGCTTTTGCCATCGCGATTCCGAAAGATAATTCGACCTTTGGTTAAATCATACGGTGTTAATTGCACGGTAACTCTATCGCCCGTCAAAATACGGATATAATTTTTTCTCATCCGTCCGGAAATATGCGCAATGACAACGTGCTTATTATCCAGCTCAACACGAAACATGGTATTGGGTAAGGTTTCGGTGACTGTTCCTTCCATTTCAATATGATCTTCTTTTGGCATGTGCTTCCCATTGGTAAAGGTCTTGAAAATATGAGAGCACGGATTTTACCAGAAACTGTGCACCCAAGAAACCTAAGGGGTAATTTGTCGTAACGGATTGTTTTTTAATGTCATTTGGAAAGCGAACAGGGATGTTCGCTTTAGCAAAAGTCAGAGAAGGACCTCTGTTTTTGCGATAAATGACGAGAAAAAACAATCCGTTACGACAAGAATGCGCTAGGTAAAATCCCATTTCCCCAAACGGGTGGGTACGCGATTGTGGGTGGCAACTTTAATTAAAAATAGCGTGCGGGGCAGAAACGTTGCGCCTAAAGAGAACAGATGTTCAGACGGCACTTGGCAATCAATGAATTCAAATCCCCATTGTGTAAGATGATTAGCTAAATAAATTAAAGCGACTTTGGAGGCATCGGATTCACGGCTAAACATCGATTCGCCGAAAAAAGTTGATCCCAAACACACGCCATAAAGGCCGCCAACCAATTTGCCATTGGCATACGTTTCAATCGAATGCGCATAACCTAAGGTAAATAGTTCGGTATAAGCGGCTTGCATCTCTGGGGTGAGCCAGGTGTCGGTAATGATTTTATGCTGGTGTTGACGGGGTGCAGCACATTGTCGGAGGACTTCGGGAAAATTTTCATCGACTCTGACGTCAAAGCGAAGGCTGCGCAAGGTTTTTTTTAAACTGGTGGAAATTTTTAAATCTTTGAGCAATAACACCGTTCTAGGATTAGGCGACCACCATAAAATAGGCGGTTTTTCATACCAGGGAAAGATCCCTAAACGATACGCTGCCAATAAACGTTCGGGGCGCAAATCGCCACCGATAGCGAGCAATCCATTGGGTTCGGTTAATGCAAGCTCAGGATCGGGAAAAGCTTCTGGATCTTCTCCTAATAGAAACGGCGCTTGCGCTGACATTGTTAAATGCCCGCTCCTTCGTAAGGTATAGATTCTAAATATTTATCAGCATCGAGTGCTGCCATGCATCCGGTGCCTGCTGAAGTTACCGCTTGACGATAAATATGATCGGCTACATCGCCTGCGGCAAATACGCCAGGAATATTGGTCGCTGTCGCATTTCCTTGTGATCCATTTTTGACAAGAATATAACCATTTTCCATGTCTAATTGATCCGCAAAAATTTGCGTATTGGGGTTATGCCCGATGGCAATAAACACGCCATCTAAGGGTAATTGGGCGATTTCTCCAGAATGAACTTGTTTGATCTGAATACCAGTCACGCCATGATTATTGCCTAAGACTTCTTCAAGCGTGTGATCCCAAATAATTTTCACATTGCCATTATCGGCTTTCTCAAATAATTTATGTTGTAACATTTTTTCGGCACGCAGCGCATTGCGACGATGAATTAAAGTGACTTCCGAGACAATATTGGAAAGATAAAGTGTATCTTCGACCGCGGTATTGCCACCCCCTATCACAGCCACTTTTTTGCCTTTGAAAAAGAAACCATCGCAAGTCGCACAGCCAGAAACCCCTTTGCCTAAATAGGCTTGCTCAGAAGGCAGCCCCAGATATTTAGCAGATGCGCCAGTGGCAATGATAAGGCTATCGCAAGTGTAAGTGGTGCCCGAATCTCCCGATAAGGTGAAAGGGCGCTGTTTGAGATCGACCGATAAGATATGATCGAAGAGGACTTGGGTGTTAAAACGTAACGCGTGATTTTCCATTCGAACCATCAAATCGGGTCCTTGAAGTCCTTCAACATCCCCCGGCCAATTGTCGACATCGGTGGTGGTGGTCAGCTGCCCCCCCTTTTGTAACCCTGTGATAATCACGGGATGTAAATTGGCGCGTGCGGCATAGACAGCGGCAGTGTATCCTGCAGGCCCTGATCCCAATATAATAAGGCGATGATGTTGTTTATCACTCATAACGGCTCTTTTTTACAAAGTAGTGCATATTTGATAGTAACTGTTCAATATACTGAAATGAGTTACTCTGGTAAAGAACTAAGCTGCCCGTTAGAATAAAAGCAAAACGAGAGAAGTAACAAGGATATGAAACAAGCTACGACACGAAGGAACGGAACCCCTCCCTGGACGCAACATATGAGCCGTCGTTTGCGAGAAGGGGCGTTTATTTTACTTTGTTCGCTGGCGATCTATCTTCTTATCGCACTCATAACCTATAACGCGGGCGATCCGGCTTGGTCTTATCGTGGCATGTCAGAAGATGTACATAATGCTGCTGGGAAAACGGGCGCTTGGTTTTCTGATATTCTTTATTCATTATTTGGATACATGGCTTATTTTTTCCCGATCATTTTTACCTTGGGCGGGATCTCGGTTTATCGCGGTGTTTGGTTAGAACGTTTTAATCATCCTTGGATATGGAGTATTCGCGCCGTCGGTTTATTGTTGGCGATGATTGCCAGTTGCGGCTTAACCAGCATGCATTTTTCGCCTAATCATGGTTTACCTATGACTGGGGGCGGATTATTAGGGGTGGCCATTAAAACCTTTGCGATCAGCTATTTAAATAATTACGGTGCTTCACTTTTGTTATTGGCTTTATTTTTGACCGGCGTCACTTTATTTACCGGTTTATCTTGGTTCACCTTCATCGAGAAAGTGGGAAGCGTGAGCTTTTTCATTTGCCGTAAAATAAAAGAAATCTTGTTGCCTTTAATGACGTTAGGTTGGCACCAGCTGGCGAAAGTGAAGATCCGAAAATCCGAATCCGCGATCGTTGATAGCGATCCCGATGATGATGTTTTAATTGGATCTCTGCCGCCAATGCGCCCAAAAAAGAAAATCAAACCGGAAAGGCAGATCCGCCAAACCTTAATTACCTTGCCTGAGCAAGCCGATCCCGCCCCGGTGCGGTTCCCCGTTTTTTCATCAGGGGCCATTCCGTCGTTAAATTTGCTAGAAACGGTCGACAAAACCCCGCGTCAAGGTTACAACAGTGCGCAACTGCAAGAATTATCGATGTTGGTTGAAACACGATTGTTAGAATTTGGCGTCGAAGCTAAAGTGGTCGGGGTTCTGCCTGGACCCGTCATCACGCGTTTTGAATTAGATCTCGCAGCCGGCATTAAAGTAAATAAAATTACTGGATTAGCCAAAGATTTAGCCCGTTCATTATCGATTATCAGCGTACGCGTCGTTGAAGTGATCCCCGGCAAATCGGTGGTGGGTTTGGAAATTCCCAATGTGCACCGTGAGCTGGTGCGCTTAAAAGAAGTCTTAGAAGATCCCAGTTATCAGCAAACCACGTCGCCATTGAGTTTAGCCTTAGGGAAAGATATTGCCGGGCGTCCGATCACGGTCGATTTAGCCAAAATGCCGCATTTGTTAGTGGCTGGGACGACCGGTTCTGGTAAATCTGTGGGCTTAAATGCCATGTTGTTAAGCATGTTATACAAGGCCACACCCGACGATCTGCGCTTGATTTTAATCGATCCTAAAATGTTGGAATTGGCAGTGTATGATCACATTCCGCATTTATTAACACCCGTGGTCACCGATATGAAAGATGCTGCCAATGCATTGCGTTGGTGTGTGGCAGAAATGGAACGGCGTTATCAATTGATGGCGGCGATAGGGGTGCGTAATTTATCCGGCTATAACCAAAGGGTGGCACAAGCACAAGCGGATGGTGTGCCGTTATTAGATCCCCTTTCTCCGCCGGTAGCGGATGAAACGCCTGCCTATTTAGAGAAGTTACCTCATATCGTCGTCGTTGTGGATGAATTTGCTGACATGATGATGGTCGTGGGTAAAAAGGTGGAAGAGCTGATTGCGCGCATTGCGCAAAAAGCCCGTGCGGCGGGTATTCATCTCATTTTAGCGACGCAACGACCGTCGGTGGATGTGATTACGGGGTTGATTAAAGCCAATATTCCGACTCGCATTGCCTTTCAAGTGTCATCGCGCATTGATTCGCGCACTATTTTAGATCAATCTGGTGCAGAACAATTGTTAGGGTTTGGTGATATGTTGTATTTGCCGCCAGGAGCAGGGATACCGCACCGTATTCATGGGGCGTTTGTCTCTGATGAAGAGGTGCATAAAGTCACGCAGGCCTTACGAAAATTAGGGAATCCAACTTATATTGAAAATGTGATACAATCTTCAACCACAACTCTACTGCTCGATGATGAAGATGCAGATGAGTTATATGACCAAGCAGTTTTTATTATCACGCAAGAGCGAAAAGCTTCTATTTCTTTAATTCAACGGCGCCTAAAAATCGGCTATAACCGCGCAGCGCGTTTGATCGAAAGAATGGAAGCCGAAGGGGTGGTTAGCTTAATGCAAAGTAATGGCATGCGTGAAGTCTTAGCTGCGCCCCCAGTAGAATAAAGAGGTAACTGATGAAGCGAATAATTTTATTAGGCAGTGTATTGCTGTTATGGGTTTGCCAAAGCGCATTGGCGGTAGAAGTGGATGCAACACCGGATTTAGTGAGTGTATTTAAATCTATTCAAACCTATTCAGCCCATTTTAATCAGAAAATTCACGATGCCAATGGTCAACATGTCTCCAAAACGCAGGGCGATATCATTGTGCAGCGTCCCGGGAAATTTTATTGGAAAACGGCAGCACCGGATAAAATGCTGATTGTGGCGGATGGTAAATTTTTATGGACCTATGATATTGAATTAGATCAAGTCACGCAGCAAAAACTCAAAGAAGCCTTAGGGAATTCTCCCGCTGCCTTGTTGGCCGGATCCGTACCGCAATTAGCCGATCACTTTTTTATTACCTATGGCAAAAAAAATCAATGTGCGCAGGGTTGTGATAAATGTTTTGTGTTAAAACCCAAACAAAAAGAAGCCACTTTTGCTGATATCATCATTGGCTTAAGCAGTGGAAAATTGGTTGAAGTGCGCATGCATGATCCCTTGGGTCAAGATGTGTATACCACCTTTAGCAATGTCAAAACCAATCAAAAAGTCAATGTCAAATTATTTGCCTTTGTGCCACCCAAGGGTGTGGATATTATTCAATCAGGAAATTGATTTAGAATGACAGAACCTTTAGCGGCACGCTTACGACCAAAATCGCTTCAGGAATTTGTTGGTCAAACCCACCTTTTGGGTAAAAATTCGCCATTGCGCTTTTGCATTGAAAATCAAAAACTGCATTCGATGATTTTGTGGGGGCCGCCAGGTTCTGGCAAAACGACGTTAGCACATCTGATTGCGAATGCCTCCCATGCTAATTTTATAGCAATTTCTGCTGTCCTTGCGGGGGTTAAAGATATCCGTGAGGCGATGGCGCAAGCAGCGCAAACGAAAGCCACTGAGCATCGCGATACCATTTTATTTATCGATGAAATTCATCGCTTTAATAAAGCGCAACAAGATGCATTGCTGCCGTTTGTCGAAGATGGCACCGTGTATTTAATTGGCGCAACCACTGAAAATCCTTCGTTTGAAGTCATTAATCCTTTGTTGTCGCGTTGCAGATTATATGTGTTAAAACCCTTATCTGCCGAGGAACTTGCTAGTGTACTTAAGCGTGCATTGGATGAAAATCATATCACTTTAGAACAAGTAAGTATCGAACGAATCGTCAGTGTTGCTGATGGCGATGCCAGACGGTTATTAAATATTGTCGAAATTATTGCACAACGCCAACCCAAAGACACTCAATCACAAACGATTTTACCCCAGGCAACAATTGAACAAATCATTCAACAAGATTATCGACGCTTTGATAAAGGGGGCGATCTTTTTTATGAGCAAATTTCCGCATTACATAAAGCGGTACGCGGCTCTTCTCCCGATGGCGCGCTATATTGGTTATGTCGTATGCTCGATGGCGGATGTGATCCCTTGTATATTGCACGGCGCGTGATCCGCATGGCCAGTGAAGATATTGGCAATGCCGATCCGCGCGGCTTAAATTTAGCCACCGCAGCCTGGGATGCAGCAGAAAAATTAGGGCGCCCCGAAGGCGATTTGGCGTTAGCCCAAGCGGTGATTTATTTGGCGTGTGCGCCAAAAAGTAATGCAGTGTATACTGCCTTTAATCAGGCAATGGCAGATATTCAAAACTTGCCTTCGTATTCAGTCCCTCTACATTTACGCAATGCGCCAACGGCAATGATGAAAAAAATCGGTTATGGCAAAGAATATCGTTACGATCATGATGAAAAAGCAGCGGTTGCGCGTGGGCAAAGGTATTTTCCTGAGGAAATGGGTGAAAAATACTATTATCATCCCACCGCACATGGGTTAGAAATTAAAATTGCAGAAAAATTGAATCTTCTGAGAGGAAAACAAAATGATTGATCCCAATTTATTACGCAATCATTTAGAAGAGGTTGCTAAAAATTTACAAAAAAGAGGCTTTGCGATCGATATTGCGAAAATGCAACAAATTGAGGAAGCCAGAAAATCTTTTCAAGTGAAAACGCAACATTTACAAAATCAGCGTAATACTTTATCCAAAGCGATTGGCCAAGCGAAAGCCAAGGGCGAAGATGTCAAATCTTTGTTAACCGAAGTAGATGCGGCCACGCAAAATTTAGCGCAATGCCAAGTGGAATTGGATGTGCTGTTACAACAGCAACAAGAAGAATGGTCATATTTTCCTAACCTGGTGCATGACAGTGTGCCGGTAGGCAAAGATGAAACAGCGAATGTGGAAATTCGCCGGGTTGGCACGCCCAAGACCTTTGATTTTCCGGTGAAAGATCATGTTGAACTCACTGATGCAAGTCATGCGATTGATTTTGAAGCCTCAGCAAAACTTTCGGGTGCACGTTTTGTGGTGTTGCGTAATCAAGTGGCACGGTTACATCGTGCGTTAGCGCAATTCATGTTAGCGGTGCACACGCAAGAGCATGGCTATGAAGAATTTTATGTACCCTATTTGGTGGAACCGCAAACCTTATATGGCGTTGGGCAATTGCCGAAATTTGCCGAGGATTTATTTCATATTAAAGGTGAACGCGCCTTAACCTTGATCCCGACAGCCGAAGTATCGTTGACCAACTTGGTCCGCGAAACCATTTTACCCGCTGAAGCATTACCCTTAAAATTTGTGAGTCACACGCCATGTTTTCGCAGCGAAGCGGGTTCGTACGGCAAAGATACGCGCGGCATGATCCGTCAACATCAGTTTGATAAAGTTGAATTGGTGCAAATTGTCACCCCAGAAGAATCGTATAACGCCTTAGAGCAACTGACGCAGCACGCAGAAACCATTTTGAAAAGATTAGAACTACCCTATCGCGTGGTGGCTTTAAGCAGTGGCGACATTGGTTTTGCTGCAGCAAAAACTTATGATTTAGAAGTTTGGTTGCCTAGCCAACAACAATACCGCGAAATTTCTTCATGCTCTAACACTGAAGCTTTTCAAGCTCGGCGTATGCAAGCGCGCTTTCGCCCTCAAGCCAATGCCAAACCAGAATTGGTGCACACCTTAAATGGATCGGGGTTAGCAGTGGGTAGAACGTTGATAGCGGTGTTAGAAAATTATCAAGATAAAGAGGGCAATGTGCATGTGCCGCCCGCGCTTTATCCGTACATGGACGGCATCAAAGTTATATCATTGTCATAGTTGAATTTAATACATGACTAAGACGAGAATGCGCAGCCAACGACGTATAAACGCCATATATTTCGAGTATAGTTGCAACGCTTATTTGCTGTGGCTTAGTATAACTAAGTTATATGTTTAAAATTGGCCAGTTCGGAAGGCTTGAATGAAAAAAATTGGTATTGCAGCACTTGCATGCATGTCGTTGCCGATAATGCCAGCGTTTGCCCATTGGAACGATTTTCAAATCAACGGTTTCCTTTCTGTTGGCGTTGCTTGGTCAGATGTAGATTTCCTACCGGGCGGCGTTGAGCCAACTTACCTTACTAACATTCGTAAACAACCCAGTTTTGATCAAGACACAAACATTGGTATCCAGCTTACAAAATATTTGCGCGAAGATGTCAGCGTCACTGCTCAATTATTTGCCCAAGGTCCGGATTATTTTGATGTGGAAGCGACTTGGGCATTTTTGAAATGGGAACCCAATGATCACTGGCAATTTCGTGCCGGAAGAGTTCGGACCGATCCTTATATGTTATCGGATTATGTCAATGTAGGTTATGCCTATCCGTGGGTGAGACCGCCGCAAGAAGTGTATTCGCAAATTCCGATCAGTAATTTTACCGGGGTTGATGGTCGATTCAAAATGGAAATATGGGAACGTGATTTTTCCATTTCTGCATTTTGGGGTGCAACCACCGGCGACATGGATATCCCAGTAGCGCCTTTTGCGACCATGGTTGATGATATGGAATTCTGGGCGCGTCATATTTATTCCTTTAATGCGCGATATGGCGATGAAATATTTAGTGTTCGAGCAGGTTTCGAGACCGCATTAGTCACGCTGCATCCCAACGGCGCGAGCACCGTCATGCAACAACTGAATACGTTTTTAGATGCGTTAGTATCTCAAGGCATTGCAGGCCAACCCTTTGAAAATTATTTTATGATCCGAAACTCACGTGTGAGTTTTATGGGTCTGGGTTACCAATTTGATTGGAAAAATGTGGTGAGCATGGGGGAATTGGTTAAGCGGCAATCAGAAACGCCGGTTATCTCAAGTGCCATTGGTTGGTATCTCATGGGTGGATACCGCATTCGACAAGTACTGCCCCATATTACCTTTGGACGGATTAGATTATTAGGGAACAATACCCGGCGGTTTCCAGGAGTGATTAATGAATTTGCGTTGCAAGAACTGGGGAGCACCTTAGATGTGTTAGCGCAAAGTTTAGCCAGTCCAAGCACCTATTATATGGGAGGAGTAGGCGATCAATCTTCTGTCACGTTGGGATTACGCTGGGATGTGTATGAAGGCATTGCTATAAAAGCAGAGTTCCAACATGTTCATCCGGATCGCATGTCGCAAGGATTATTTGACATTAATCCGC
>Ga0207155_1106_pt1 | contig 19760 bp, 12 predicted proteins | sample Alteio_BWMinHeat_26_FD_153515 | JGI IMG/M metagenome (GOLD analysis project Ga0207155, IMG submission 153515) | Enriched cells from forest soil in Barre Woods Harvard Forest LTER site, Petersham, Massachusetts, United States -... | ecosystem: Environmental > Terrestrial > Soil > Temperate forest >... | reverse complement strand
AGAAAAAGCCAAAGAAATTTCACTTGATCGATTTTGGTTAGGTGTAGGATTATTCTCATTTGTGATTGCATTAATTGTTGCTCTTGCTTTAACCGATTTTAAACTTTCATTTGGTGCTTTTCGGTTTTTTGCAGGTTACCCGGGACTAGTCCTTTTTGGAATTGCTTTTATTGCATTACTGAATTGGGTTGACAAAAAAATCATTCGAAAGATCGAAGCATTTTAAGTTTAAGCATTCTTTATCAATTCAGAATTCCATTTTTTGTTTTAAGTGCTTCTTCTACCTTTGATCAACACAAATCCCTTCCAAAATGAAAAAAATAGTATTTCTGTCTGCTTTAATCTGCTTTTTCTTTTCTGCCAATGCACAAAAGGAGTATAAGCTTCAATATTCGTTTAAGAAAGGTGACACCTACGAATGGTCTCAGTCAGCATCGGTAAAACAACATCTCGTTGGCCCTGGTTTTGATCAGAACAATGAATCTACCGTTAAGGCCAACGCCTTATTGAAAATAGTAGAGCTAACAGCGAAGGGCGCTAAGTTCGAAATCGAATACACAAAATTGTATACCAATGTTCCGCAGGCAAATATGCTAATGGATTCAGATGGTGACACTACCAAGAACTTGCCTAACAAAATCATGCAAGCAATGAAGGGAAGGAAATTCAATTTTTCTTTGACGAAAGAAGGTACGGTGGAGTCAGTTGAAAATGATGAAAATCTTTGGTCAGGGTTAACAGTTGCCAATGGCTTTAAAGAAGCTCAAGTAGCGCCGATGAAGCAAGCACTTGAAAATTCATTCGGAAAGAACTCAATCAAAGCCAGCCTCGAAACTGCAATGATCAAATATCCCGAGAATAAGATAAAAGTTGGACTTACCTGGAACAACAAAAATGAAATCGGATCACCGATTCCATTAAAGACTGAAAACGTATGGACGCTTGAATCTGCTGAAGATCTTGCCGCAGTAGTTGTTGGAGATGGACAGATTGCCACTACAGACACAACTAAAGTAATCACCTTGCCGCAAGGTTTTAAAGCAACTACTAATTTTAAAGGAAGGCGCGTTGTTAAAAGCCATGTCAACCTAGCCAGTGGCTGGCCGGAAACCTCTAAAGCTTATGCAGAGCAAAAAGGTGTCATGGTTTTATTAGCTGGAGGCCAAATTCCTGAGGACATGAAAATGCAAATGGAATTGAGCACAGAATCTGAATACACTATCAAGAAGAAATAGATTTTCAAGACGCTTTTTAAAACCCTCTGGCAATACCGGAGGGTTTTTCTTTTCTATCCAAGTCCTCGAATTGTTTTCTCAAATAAAAATGCAGGCTTTTTATTCAATAATGGCCTTTCAGTACGCTGGAATCTATTTGCAAAGTTTCTTGAATGTCAGCCAGGGGACTTATTTAGAGTACTCAGAGAAATAATACAAGCGAAGAAAGTGAGTGTTTGGATTCGCCTGTTCAAGATAATTGTACAATCAATTGTACCTCACATAGTGCTCCCACTTTTCCATTACATCCTTAAAATCTTCAGGCAACTCTGAATCGAACCGAATAAATTTTTGAGTTGCAGGATGAATAAATCCCAATGTTTTGGCATGGAGTGCCTGACGTGGAATGATCTTAAAACAATTGTCTACAAACTGTTTGTACTTGGAAAACACAGTGCCCTTCACGACTTTATTACCTCCATACATTTCATCATTGAATATCGGGTGACCAAGAAATTTCATGTGGGCACGTATCTGATGCGTGCGGCCAGTCTCAAGCCTGCACTCGATCAATGAGACATAGCGCAGGTCTTGCAGTAATTTAAAATGCGTGATGGCCGTTCTTCCAAAATCTCCGTCAGGAAAGGCTGTGGTCACTCTCCTGTCTTTCAAGCTCCGCCCCACATTTATGTTAATAGTTCCTTCAGCTGGTTCAGGCACTCCCCACACAATGGCTTGATAGGTTCGTTCAATGGAGTGATCAAAAAATTGTTTGGCCAATGAAGTCATAGCAGTTTCAGTTTTGGCTATCACCAGCAAGCCAGAAGTGTCTTTGTCAATCCGATGAACAAGGCCAGGACGCCCATCATTGCCAGCCATTTGTGGAAGGTTTTGGAAATGATAGGTAAGGGCGTTCACCAATGTGCCAGTCCAGTTTTGGAAAGCCGGATGCACCACCATACCTGCGGCTTTATTCACCACCAGAAGATGCTCATCTTCAAATACAATGTTGAGCGGAATATTTTCGGGTTTTACATCTGTGTCGCGAGGTGGCTCGGGAAACGAAACCGTGATGACATCATTAGGATGAATTTTATAATTCGGCTTGATAGGTTTCTCGTTGACTTTTACAAAACCCTCGTGAATACCGTTTTGAATTTTTGTGCGTGTAACGTTTGGCAATCGATCAATCAGAAATTTATCGATGCGCAATAAACTTTGCCCAGGATCAGCAACAATTCTGTGGTGTTCAAAAAGTTCATCGTCAAGTTCATCTTCCGCGTCAATCATGCGGCAAAAATAAGGATTACTTGACCAACTGAAGTATCTTCTTTACTTCAAATTCTCTTCAAACAATTTCAAAATTCTTTTATACTCATCCGTCCAGCTGCTGGGTTCTACAAAGCCGTGGTCTTCCATTGGGTACGCTGCCAGCTCCCAATTGTCTTTGCCCAACTCAATCAAACGTTGTGATAAGCGCACGGCATCCTGAAAATGAACATTAGTATCTACCATGCCATGACAAATCAATAGATGACCCTTCAATCCTTCAGCATGATAGAGTGGTGAACTTTTCACGTAAGCAATACTGTCAGCAAATGGTTCATTCAAAATATTAGCGGTATAAGGATGATTATAATGCGCCCAATCCGTTACTGGTCGCAGCGCGGCACCAGCAGCAAACACATCAGGTGTTGTGAACATTCCCATCAACGTTATAAACCCACCATATGAGCCGCCATAGATGCCGATGCGTTTAGGATCGATCTTATATTTTTCTACGAGCCACTTCGCTCCGTCCACTTGGTCGGTGAGATCTTTGCCTCCCATGAAACGATAAATGCCCGTTCGCCAATCGCGGCCGTATCCAGCACTTGCCCGATAATCCATGTCGATTACGGTGTATCCTATGTCTGCCAACAAATTATGAAACATGTATTCACGAAAGTAACTGCTCCACCACTTGTGTGCATTCTGTAAATATCCGGCACCATGCACAAAAATTACAGCGGCTCCGTTTGGTTTCGTCGGCTTAAATAATCTGGTATAAACATCGGCACCGTCGCGCGCCTTAAATGTACTCACTTCAGGATCTCGCCAATCATAACTTTTGAATTCATTGGTGAGTGAGTTTGTGACTTGGGTTTCTTTAGCTCCTTTTTTATTTTCCTGTAGATACATTTCCCAAGGCTTGTTCGAGTACGAATAGCGATAGGCAATCCACTTTTCATCGGGTGAGAGTTGCACTTCGTGCGCGCCTGTGAGTTGAGAGATACGATCGGGCTGCCCACCTGTTACGGGCAGTTTATAAAACTGTTTTTCACCAGGATGCGATTCGTTGGTGATGATATAAAAGTATTTTTTGTCTTTGGAGAGTTGCGCCTGCTGCACTTCATATTTACCAGAAGTGAGTGCAGTCTTCTTTCCTGTGGTCACATCAACTAAATACAAATGCGAATAGCCAGTTTCTTCCGAATGAAACCAAACGGTTGAATTATTAATCCAGCCCATGTTGGTGTTGGCAAAAAAACCACTTGTGCCTGGGCCGCCAATCCATGCATCATCATGCTGACGGTCGATCAACTTTAGTTTCTGTGTGGCAACATCCAACGACATGATCCATCGGTCTTTATTATCCTGAGATCGGATGGCCATCAAATTATTTTTTCCGTCATCACTCCAAATCAAGTTTTGAAAAACGACTGCACGAGGCTGAGGCTTAACATCCTTCCCCACTTTCGCTGAAGCTTCAGCAGGCAAGTTTTCTTTTTTTGATTTTGTCTCCTTAGCTGGATAATCTTTTTTAAATTCAGGGGCGTCAAAAATTCCATCAATTTGGTCGGTCTTAACCTGAAGCAACGTGTCCTTAGCAATATCATAAACAAAAAGATCCTGCCCATTTTGAGTCGCGCCAACTTTCGTGCGACTGGAAATGTCTTCCGTAAATCCAGACTCAGTTACATAATTCGGTACAATAGTATTTTTTGTAGTGGCTGGTTTGCTTATCCGATAGCTGATGTATTTGCCATCTGGGCTAAGTTGAATATTATCTGCAATTTTATCATCCAGGTAGATTTCTTTAGGTCGTTTTGGCCTATCTCCTTTTTGATTTTTCTCGGAGAGTTTTTTGTTTGTGTTGCGCTCTCTTAAAACTTCTATATAAGCTAACTGATCAGCTTTAATCCATTTTTCTTGCTCAGAAAGTTTAGGTTCAGATTTTTTAATTCCTTTCTTAAAGTCCGTGAGTTGGGCAAACGCTCCATTACCAATTTCCCAACTATATAAATTTGTATTGGCTATAAATAATATTTTCGTTTCATCAAATGAAAATGAGGGACTCGATTCGCGTTCCACTGAATTTGTGATTTGTATTGTTTTGCCAGAAACTACATCCAACATAAAAACATCTCCATTTTTCTCAAACACTTTTTTAGTTCGAGCCAGATTGTATTGACCAAAGGAAGGAAGCTGCCTTCTCACAATCGGGCTAACTTTAGACGGAGTTAAATTTGTTAATGAAACTGTATAGAGGGAATCACCAGGAAGTTTTTCAGGGTTCCATTGAAAATAAATTTGTTTGCTGTCTTCACTCCAGAAAAAATTAGAAGGAGCAACACCAATCCATTTCGGATCGCGCATAATTTTTTCGACCGTAAGCGGAGCCAATTGCTGTGCCTCTGCAGAAGCGACAATGAGGAAAAACAAAAATATTCTTTGCATAAATTTTCAAATAGAAGGTGAAAACTAAGTAAAGATTCGATCAGTTTTGAACAGATTTTTGATAAGAGGAGTTATCGCCTTTTGAATGTTGTTAACCAAAACCTATTTTCGCTTTTAATGTGTTAATAACTGTTTGTTTAAGGTCACATTGAATTCGCATTTTGATTGTCATAGTGTTGGGTAAGTTATCTTTACGCTCATTTAATGTACGCTATTGTTGATATCGAGACCACGGGAGGACACGCGGCCAGCCATCGCATCACCGAAATTGCTATTTACCATCATGATGGATTTCAAATCACGGATCACTATCGATCACTGATCAATCCAGGTCGATCCATTCCTCACTTTATTACTGGCCTTACCGGAATCAACTACGAAATGGTGAAAGAGGCGCCGTCCTTTGAAAATATTGCTAAAGAGGTTTTCGGATGGCTGGACGGACGTGTATTTGTAGCTCACAACGCTCACTTCGATTATAGTTTTCTAAAAAAAGAATTCGAAGATGTAGGCATCACCTGGAACTCTAAAAAGTTGTGCACAGTCCGCTTGTCACGAAAAATAATTCCTGGGTTACATTCTTATGGCCTCGGTCGGCTAGCAGAAAGTCTTGGAATAAAAATTCTGGATCGCCATCGGGCAGGTGGAGATGCATTGGCAACTGCTAAAATTTTCGATACACTTCTCAAGCGTGATAACGATGGAACAATTGCAAAAGCCTTAAAAAGAAATTCGGGCGAAACGATTTTGCCTCCCAACTTACCACGAGAAGAATTTGATGCCTTACCGGCGCGAGCCGGAGTATATTATTTTCTGGATTCCCATGGGCAAGTGATTTACGTTGGCAAGGCCATCAATATCAAAAAAAGAATTGCGGGTCACTTCGCTGGCGACGCACGAGAATGGAATCGCTCCAACATCCGAAATGAAATTCATCACATCACTTACGAACTTACGGGTAGCGAACTAATTGCTCTTATTTTTGAATCACAGGAGATAAGAAGGCTTTGGCCGAAATATAACCTCGCACAAAAATATAAATCAGAAGAGTGGGGCATTTATGATTATGAAGATAGAAACGGATACCTCCGCTTTTGTGTGAATGCTATAAGTAAAGGCGCACATGCATTAATCACATTCTCGTCGAAAGGTGACGCATGGAATTTTTGGTGGGAAAAAGTAAAAGAATTCGAGTTATGTCCTAAGCTCAGCGGACTGCAAGTGGCCAAGGGTCCTTGCTTTAGTTACCAATCCGGATCTTGCGGTGGTGCTTGCCAAGGAGTTGAATCAGTAAAAAAATATAACAAGCGAGCACAGAAAGCAATTGATTCTTTTTTTGAACAAGGAAACTCGCTGGCGATCATTGGACAAGGAAGAAAAGCGACTGAGCAATCGCTGGTATTGATAGAAAACGGAAATTATATTGGTTTTGGATTTTTTGATAAGCAAGAGCGAATAGGAAACGTAGAAACCGCTAAAAATTTCGTTAAGACCGGCAAAGAAAACCGAACTGTTCAAAACCTGGTCAATTCATTTTTAGTAAACCCCAGAGGGGCTGAGGTTATCGTTTTTGAATAGTTTGAAAAGAAATATGTAACTAACTATCAAAAACAAATTCAAAACTTCGTTCGTAATAATTATACTTGCGGTTTGATACTCACTTATTTATGGCATTCAATACAACATCAGAACTACAACAGGCACACAAAGAGAAAATAAAGCAGGTTTTTACCGAAGTTGGTAAAGTTGTAGTAGGACAAGAATATATGGTCAATCGGCTATTGGTAGGCCTTTTTACCAACGGTCACATTCTATTAGAAGGTGTTCCAGGATTAGCAAAAACATTAACGATTAGTACCCTTGCTCGCGTTTTACATCTCGATTTTCAACGCATTCAATTTACTCCCGATCTGCTTCCTGCCGACCTTGTAGGTACTATGATCTACAATCAGAAGGAAGGAAAATTTGAAGTAAAGAAAGGACCCATTTTCGCCAACATTATTTTGGCAGATGAGATCAACCGTTCGCCTGCAAAAGTGCAATCAGCTTTGCTTGAAGCAATGCAGGAGAAAACAGTGACGATTGGTGAAACAACTTTCAAATTAGATAAACCGTTTTTGGTTCTTGCTACGCAAAATCCGGTTGATCAGGAAGGAACTTATCCGTTGCCAGAAGCTCAAGTCGATCGTTTCATGATGAAGGTGTTTGTGGATTATCCCACCAAGGAACAGGAACTCGAAATCATGCGACGGATTTCGAACATGCAATTTGCTTTCGAAGTGAACACGGTTCTTACTAAGGAAGATATTTTTGCTATTCGAAATGAAGTGAATCAGGTGAAAATTTCTGAGTCGCTGGAGAAGTATATTATTGAATTAGTTTCAGCAACGCGCAGGCCAAAAGAATATAAACTTGACAAAGAAGCGCAATACATTCAGTTCGGTGCTTCACCTCGCGCCAGCATTAACATGAATCTTGCTGCTAAAGCCATAGCCTTCATGGATGGTCGTGATTATGTTTTGCCCGAAGACATTAAAGAGATTGCTTTGGATGTGATGAACCACCGCATCTTACTCAACTATGAAGCAGAGGCCGATTCTGTTAGAACTTCTGATATTATTAAGGCGTTACTCAACAGGGTTCCTATTAATAAATAGTTAGAGGCTTTAAATTAGATTTTCATTTTCTTAACTCGTTTTTCTTACTTTTCAGGGTTTTGAGCAAGTTTAGCCAGAAAACTCATTTCCTTTATTAACCATTTGGTAACATGCCGAACCAAGTGGGATAACATAGGCAGTCCACCTTTGCAGCAAATTCAAAAGCTGCATGAAAAAAATTCTACTTATTGCCTTTGTCTTCTCCCTTGTAGGAGCAACTGCAACATTGGCACAAAACACCACAAGTTCCGTTAGCGGAAAAATCGCCGATTCAAAAGGTGAAGCATTACCCGGTGCTACGGTAACGGTTGTTTACAAACCAACCAACACTTCCTATGGTGTTGTTACCAACGAAGAAGGCCGGTATTTCCTGGCCAACCTCAATCCAGGTGGACCTTATGACATCAATGTGACTTTTGTTGGTTACAAGACCGAACAATTCAATGATGTTAATTTAAAACTCGGAGAGACCCTGAAATTGGATGCAGTTCTTCACGATGAAACTCAACAGCTGAGTGAAGTAAGCATCATAGGTGTAAACCAGGACGCGACAGAAAAATCAGGTACTAGCACAAGCGTGGGGCGTGAACAAATCATGACGCTTCCTACTCTGAGCCGTAGTTTTTCAGATTTCACAAGATTGACTCCTCAAAGCAGCAACAACTCTTTTGCTGGAACGAACTTCCGTTACAACAACATTACCCTTGATGGTGCTATCAATAATGATGCTATTGGATTCAGTCCATCATTAGGAGGAATCAGTGGAACGGCCAACCAGCCAGGTAGTAGCACACGTACTAACTCGTTCAGTTTGGATGCCATTCAACAAGTACAAGTTCAGATTGCTCCTTATGATGTATCACTTGGGAACTTCACAGGTGGAAGTATCAACGCAGTTTCTCGCAGCGGGTCAAACACGGTGACTGGATCAGTTTATGGTTTTGCTCGCACTGCAGGCATCACTGGTAATTACAAAGGTTCTGATAAAGTGGGAGATGGATCCATCCCCAGTTCATACTATGACTATCAGACTGGTTTTCGTCTTGGCTTTCCTTTGATCAAGGATAAACTGTTTTGGTTTACCAATGAAGAGATTACCAACAATTCTGTACCAGTTCTTTTTCCAGCTGGCTCGCCTAACTATTTCATGACCCAGGCCATTGCAGATCAGATCACTACAAAATTGCAATCAATGCCAACAAGTCAATACAATCCGGCAGGCGGCTTTGATCCTGGAACAACAGGTGCTTATTCTATTTATTCGAGAAGTGCTAAGTTCTTCAATCGCATCGACTGGGTGATTAATAAGACACATACATTAGCCATACGCAACAATACAATCATTTCATCGGCAAGCAACCTAGAACGGTCTTCAACTGAATTCCAGTTTGGCAGCTACGACTTCATCCAGAATAACAAAAACACCAGCACTGTCGCAGAACTTAAAAGCCGCTTCGGTAATAATGTGAGCAACAGCTTAATCATAGGCTACACAGACATTAAAGACTACCGCGATCCAACAGGTACAGTTTTCCCCCAGATTCAAATCAATGGAATTAGTGGAGGTCACGTACTTTTAGGAACAAACCGCGAGGCCGGCATTTTTAACATGCGTCAGCGCACGTTTGAGTTTACCGACAACCTTAAAATCTTTAAGGGAAATCATACCTATACGATTGGAACTCACAATGAATTTTATAAAATCAACTACGGGTTTATTAATTCTTGGAACGGTCGTTTTGATTACAGCAGTTTAGCCAATTTCTTGGCTGACACCCCTTCACGTATGAGAGCATTGTATGACGCAACAGATAATTCACGTGCTACACAGTATGAAAATGCCGCCAATGTTGGCACGTTCAACGTTGCACTTACCAGTCTTTACGCTCAGGATGAATGGGTAAAAAATAATCTCACTCTTACTTATGGATTGCGTGCTGATATGCCTATCATGCCTACTGGCCCTAATGGTGCTGCGCGTAGTAATTTCCCTACCGATCCGGCTAACTATGGAACTACTTATACTTACAACAATCCTTCTCAGGTAGGTACGAGCTATTTTGGTACACCTTACATTTCACCCCGGATTGGTTTTAACTATGACCTCAAAGGTGATCAAAGCGTAATCATCCGCGGAGGTTCAGGTTTATTCACAGGACGAATTCCTTTTGCATGGATCGGTTATACATTCATCAACAATGGTTCGAGTTTCAATGCAATGGATTTGAATCCTCCCAAAGCTGGAACGGCAATTCCAACAGACCAAACTCAATTTGGTGCCTTTGCTGCAGCCAATGGCTCAAAGAACAGAACTGAGATCGACATGCTTGACAAAAATTTTTCGTTGCCAAGAATGTGGAGAAGCAACATCGCAGTAGATGTTCAGTTAGGCGGGGGATATAAATTAACCCTTGAAGCCCTCTACACAAAAACAGTGAAGGATCTTTACATCAAACAAGTTAATTTGAAAGATTCAGTTGCTTATGCCGATTATGACACAGACCATGTTCAGCCTTTGTATCTCGCGGCTGCAGCTGGAACTGGCAATCGTGTGAGCAACAATTTCTCAAGCGTATACATGATAACGAATACCGATAAAGGCGCACGTTATCAATTGACTGCTCAAATTTCAAAATCGTATCCTTTCGGTTTGAATTTCATGGCAGCTTACACTTACGGTCAATCAAAAGATATTTTGAATGGAATTCGTAACTCACCTGAATCTGGTTGGCAAACTAACCAGGCGCTGAACCCGAACAACCCTGGATTGACTTATTCTAATTTTGATATTCGTCACCGCATCGTTGCTACTATTCAGTACAAGAAAACCTGGGGACAAAGTGGTGCATCCTATATCTCTTTAATTCCAACATTCCAATCAGGTTCGCCATTCAGTTATGGAATTACCTCAAGCAACAACCTAACAAAGAATGGTCAGCAGGTGGATATGTTTTATGTTCCGAAAGCTAACGGTGAAGATCCTTATAACCTGAATGTGAAAGATCCATCCGGTGCTATGAAGGCAGCGTTTGATCAATTCATTAATAACGACAGCTATCTAAGTAGCAGGAGAGGACAGTTCACCGAGCGCAATGGCGCACGCACTCCATGGAACAATCAAATGGATTTGCGCTTGATGCACGATATTCATTTTAAAGCCGGTGCAAGAACTAATACTGTTCAATTGACATTGGATATCATCAATTTCAGCAACTTGATTAGCAAGACTTGGGGGGTTTATTACTTCACTCCTAACACCATCAACTCTTCTGTTGATCCAGGTTTAAGTATTTCAGGCCGCACCGTGGTAAACGGTGTTGCTACAGTAAATGGTTCTTACGCAACTCCATCTGCAAAGTATTCGATTGATCAGTTTAGCTCACGCTGGCAGGCACAAGTGGGTGTTCGTTACATCTTTTAAAGCTTAACAGAGCAAGGTTTAGAAGCCCCACACATCGTGGGGCTTTTTTATTTACCATTTGTCACATACCTAAAATAAGTAGGCATAAACACGACTTATTTCCAGAATCAGAGTATAGCTCCCAAGACCTCATTTAAGTCTTAAAACTATAAAAACAAAGACCCTTGAAGGTATTCACTTAAAGAATAAATATTATCTAAAACGTCAACCATTTTTTAGGATGGGTCAATTTTAATACCCGTTTGTGTACAACCCTTCTTAAGCGTTTTCTCAAATGCTTAACTTGCCGCGTGATTAATAACAAATTAAGGCTGTACTGGAGTCTTCAGATCGGAGGATGGGCTCTATATGCAATTTTGCAAAGTGCAGTTAGAATTTTCATAGCTTCTGATCTAGGGTCATCCAATACCAACAGGATCATTTTCTTTTTCTATGAGGCATTGTTGTGCCTTTTTGTCACCCATATTTATCGCTACTTCATCAACCGATGGCGTTGGCTCTCCTTGGAAATGGTCACGGTAAGTCTGCGCATGATATTGAGTGTCTTAATGATGGGAGTGATCATGTATTTTTTGCGGATTCCTGTTTCGATACCGTTAGGGATAAATGCTACTCATGCTTTTGACGGACTACACATCTTAGAAGGCTCACTAACTTATTCAATTATCTTTTTCTTATGGTCAGCCCTTTACTTTATCTATAACTACTTTGAGCGATACAACAAGTCGCTCAAGATGGATGCAACGGTAAAGGAAATTGAGTTGAATAATCTAAAAGCCCAGCTTAATCCTCATTTCATTTTCAATGCCATGAATAGCATCCGGGCATTAGTGGATGAAAATCCAATAAAATCGAAACTGGCGATTACTCAGCTTTCTAATATTCTTAGAAATTCTCTAGGCACAGATAAAAAAGGACTTACTAAATTCGAGGATGAGCTTAAAATAGTGAAAGATTACTTAAGCTTGGAGAGTATCCGATTTGAAGAACGTCTCCATACCGAATACCAAATTGCACCTGGATCCAACGATTTCTGGGTACCTCCCTTTATGATTCAAACGCTTGTAGAAAATGGTATCAAGCACGGAATATCTAAGTTAACAGAGGGCGGTACAATTACCCTGAAAACCGTTATTGCCGATGACGAATTGAAAATCCAAATCAGCAATAGTGGTCATTATGTTAATGGCCATAAAGGAGGGTTAGGCCTAACCAACACGGTTCAACGTTTGAAACTATTATATGGAGATGCCGCTTATCTACGAATAAGTAACGAAAAAAATAATCTTGTTTTGACTGAAGTTAAAATTCCACATCTATACAACTTATAAATTACCATAAAAATGAAATGGCCATTGGACTCTTACTTAATTCGATGACAATCCAAGCCATTCCATGTGACCTTAAAAAATAAATTATTAACACATGAAAGCTTTAGTGATTGATGACGAGCGATTAGCTCGAAAGGAATTAATGAAATTGTTAGAAGAGCATCCCTCGATTGAAGTAGCAGGTGAAGCGATGAATGCCGATGAGGCAGAAAAGATGATCGAGGAACTCAATCCGGATCTTCTTTTTCTGGATATACAAATGCCCGGCCGCAATGGCTTTCAGCTTCTGGAGTCATTGGACTCAGTGCCCTTTGTTGTTTTCACAACCGCCTATGACGAGTTTGCGCTAAAAGCTTTTGAAGTAAATGCTTTAGACTATTTGTTAAAACCTATTCAGCCGGAACGTTTAAGCGAAGCTGTTCAGAAGATTATGGAGAAAGAAAAAGCTAAGGCAGGTAGAATTCATGATAAAAAATTGGGACTGGAGGATCAGGTTTTTGTAAAGGATGGTGAACGTTGCTGGTTTGTAGGGTTGGCCAATGTGCGCATGTTTGAATCGGATGGAAACTACATTAAAGTTTACTTCGACAACAACAAGCCAATGATCCATAAATCATTGAATGCCTTAGATGAAAAGCTAGACGAACGCTCGTTCTTTCGCGCCAGCCGCAAGCATATCATCAACTTAAGTTGGGTGGAAGGAATCGAAACTTGGTTCAATGGCGGATTGATGGTGAAGCTACGAGGTGGCGACAAGGTAGAAGTAAGCCGCAGGCAGGCTGCTAAGTTTAAAGATATGATGAGTCTATAAAAAAAATTAGCCCTGGCTTTTTTAAACCAGGGCCAATGCTATAGTTTGATTTTATTATTTCTATGCTGGAGCAGTTGATTGTTCCATTTTATTTTGTTGCTTCAAAATCACCGATTTCTTGGCTTTGTAACCGCAATAGCCACATAGGTAATGTTTAACAATTTCTCCTTCTTCGGTATCAGTAGGCTGTTTCAGAATTTCCTCTTTCACAACTTTAAAGGTTTGATAGTTACACTCAGGGCACTGAAGCGCATGTAAGTGACCAGCATACTTTTCAATTTGAATAAATCCGGTCTCTTCATCTTTCCACACATCGTAATCAACAGAGAAAACATTTTCTTCAGCCTGCATACCTTCATCCAAATAAGCGTCTTCTTCCTCCTCGCTCAATAGTTTCATTGGTTTGCCCGTTTTCGGAGAAATCCTAGGCATATAACGAAGTACTTTTAAGCGCTTCTCGATGTAAAAAGGATAATAAAATTTGAGCAAGTTTTGAACGATTACAGCTACAATTAACCCCATCGCTGCGGTAACAAAAATTCTCACTCCAATTAATACAGGGGTAAGATGAGTAATGGCTGCGTTTGCAAAAAAGCAGCCTCCGATAATTAAAATTATTACAGCAATCCAGAGACTGCTAATTTCATATTTATTAATGAAATCATATTTTTCTTTGCTGCCCTTAGTAGTAGACAATTTAATGTAATAGCCCAGAGCAACAAGAAGGCCAACGGCCCAACATAAATACGCTAAATTGGCAGCCAAGCCATTCCAGGAATCATAGTTTTCAATTGGTTCATCAGGGTCTTGGGCGTAGGCACCAATCGCCACCAAAAGAAAAGCCATCGTATTAACAAATCTCATAATTGGTTAGATTTTCGGGTTTGTCTTTTAAAGAGGTCAAATATAATTAAAACTGTTAATTTTTGCGCTAACAAATATAACGAACTTGAAGATACGGTGAAGGCTGGTGTTTCGAAAAAAAAGAGTCCTTATGCCCTAGCATTCGACATAAAATCGGAAAGAATGCTCAGCGCTTTACCAGGCTGTTCGAACATACCCATGTGACCCGTATTTTCTAAAATTTGAACCCAGCTGGTTTTTGCCAGGTGACCAAATTCACGAACCGATTCCACACTGATAATGCTGTCGTTATCCCCAGTAATTGTAAGTAAAGGTTTTTCAAATTCCTTTAGCAAATCAATTGAAGAAAGTCGATCTCTCATGGCCGAAGTATAAGCCAGAAGGGTCTTTTCAGAAGTTCTCCTAGCAATTTTGGATACACCAGGAATGGAGGAATGTTTCTTATCGAAAAATAACCCGGGCACATAGGTATCTATAAATGGATCAACACCATTCTTTTTTACAAACTCAATGACTCTGTTTCGATTTAATTTTCGATCATCACTATCAGGATATGGAGTGGAATGAAATAAGCACAAGCCAGAAATTTTCTTTTGTGCCTGTTTCGCCATCGCTAAAGCTGTGTATCCTCCTAAAGAGTGCCCAACCAAAAATGGTGATTTGATGTTTTCTTGATCGATCCAATTAATAAGCTTTCTGGCAACATCTTGAATGGAAAAAGGAACTTCGGGAAGCGGGCTATCACCAAAGCCCGGCAGATCAATAGCGAAGACTTCAAATGCTTCACTCAACTTTTCACCAAACCCATTCCAAATCTCGTGAGTTTCACAAAAGCCGTGAATTAATAGAACCTGTCTCCCTTTTCCTGATTTTCGAAAGAAAATTTCTTCCATTAAATTAAGCAATAGACTTCGCAGGTTCAAGCATCAACAACACTGCCTTTTCAATTCCGTCAGCATCAAATCCACATTCGCGATGCAATTCAATTTGTTCGCCATGCTCAATCACGGCATCAGGAATGCCAAGTCTTTTAATTTCAGTTTGGTAATGATGATCCGCCATAAATTCAATGACAGCACTTCCGAATCCTCCCTGAATGCATCCATCTTCTACCGTAATTATTTTCTTGAATTTGCTGAAAACATCATGAAGTAATTTTTCATCCAATGGTTTCACAAATCGTAAATCGTAATGCGCAATACTGAGTCCTTGTTTCTCCAATTTTTCACAAACTTTCACGGCATAATTTCCAATGTGACCGATGGTTAAAATGGCCAACTCGTCTCCATCACTAATTTTTCTGCCTGTTCCGATTTCGATTTTCTCAAAGGGAGTTTTCCAATTCGGCATCACTCCCTGACCGCGCGGATAGCGGATCGAGAACGCTTTTTCGTTTCTCATAAGTTGTGCCGTATACATCAAGTTTCTTAATTCTGATTCGTTCATTGGCGCTGCAACAATCATGTTTGGCAAGCATCTGAAATACGCTAAGTCATAAGCCCCATGGTGAGTTGGGCCATCGGAGCCTGCAAAACCGGCGCGATCAAGACAAAAATTCACCGGCAGGTTTTGAATACAAACATCATGCACTACCTGATCATAGGCGCGCTGCATAAATGAACTATAGATATTACAAAACGGAATAAGTCCTTGTGTAGCAAGCCCCGCTGAAAACGTAACTGCATGTTGCTCAGCAATACCCACATCAATAGCACGGTCGGGCATTTCTTTCATCATAATATTCATCGATGAGCCCGATGGCATAGCGGGCGTAATACCAATGATTTTGTCATTCAATTTTGCGAGTTCTACAAGAGTATGACCAAAGACATCCTGATATTTTGGAGCTTGCGGTTTGTCATGGATTTTCTTATGAATCTCTCCCGTGATTTTATCGAATGTACCAGGAGAGTGCCAGGTAGTTGCGTTGCCTTGCTCTGCCGGACCGTAACCCTTTCCCTTTACCGTTACGCAATGAAGTATTTTAGGGCCCTTTATTTTTTTAAGATCATGGAGTACTGCTACTAAATGATCCACGTCATGACCATCTACTGGACCAAAATATCTTAAGTGAAGTGATTCAAATAAATTGCTTTGGCTTAGCAAAGCTGACTTGATACCTGTTTCAATTTTTGAAACAATCTCCTGAGCATTCTTACCAAATTTGGAGAGCTTGCCAAGCATATTCCAAACATCATCCTTAAGGCGATTGTAGGTGTTGGAAGTTGTGATATCGGTGAGGTAATCTTTTAATGCACCAACATTAGGATCAATTGACATGCAATTATCATTGAGAATAATCAACAAGTTAGTGTCAGAAACTCCCGCGTGATTTAATCCTTCGAACGCCATGCCGCCAGTAAGTGCACCATCGCCAATAATAGCAACATGTTGCTTGTCTTCCAATCCTAGAGTCTTTGACGCAAATGCCATTCCCAAAGCTGCAGAAACCGACGTAGATGAATGACCGACACCAAATGTATCATATTTGCTTTCGGCCCTTTTCGGGAAACCAGAAATACCCTTGTAGAACCGATTGGTGTGAAAGACATCTCTACGACCAGTTAATATTTTATGACTATAAGCTTGGTGGCCTACATCCCAAACAAGCTGATCATAAGGGGTATTGAAAACGTAGTGCAGGGCAACTGTCAATTCTACAACCCCGAGGCTAGCCCCAAAATGACCTCCATAAACGGAAACATTATCAATTATAAAATGACGAAGCTCATCACTGAGTTGTACCAGTTGTGCCTGATCTAATTTCTTTAAGTCGGCAGGACTGTTGATTTGCGCTAAAAGTTTACCTGGAGTAATCAGCATATTGCTTAAAACAGCCCCTAACGGGTAATGGTTTAGGTGAATTTAAGATTTTATGGCGGCAAATTTACGTATTTCAATTGGCACAGAATATTGTCGTTGGATTTGAATATTTTTGCGCCTGCCTGCGCTGCCCCTCCGGCAGACACGGTCTTATACGATTATGGCACAAGAAAATTTTGAAGTTAGGCTACCCTTATTTGAAGGCCCGTTTGACCTATTATTGTTTTTCATCGAGCGCGATGAATTGGATATCAATGACATTCCTATTTCGCAAATTACTCGCGAGTTTTTGGAATATCTCCATCGTCTTGAAACGCTCAATATTGAGGTTGCCAGCGAATTCATTTTAGTGGCTGCCACACTCATGCGAATCAAATCTAAAATGCTTCTTCCCCGGCCTCAATTGGATGAGCAGGGCAACGAAATTGATCCTCGCGAGGAATTGATTAAACACTTGATGGAGTATAAAAAATACAAGTCGGTAGTGGATCAATTCCACAAAATGGAAGAAACCGAGTTGATGAAAGAAAAGCGAGGCAACTTGATGAAAGAGTTGCGGCAGTTAGCAGAAGTATCCAACGTGGAAGCTGAGCTGCAGGATGTTGATCTATTCAAACTGTTAACTGTTTTCGAAAAAGTTTTGAAACGCCAAGAAGAAGAAAAAAACAGACCGGTTCACCAGGTCATTCAATATCCCTACACTATGGAGGGACAGAAAGAGTTTATTTTGAATGAAGTCACCACTAAATCACGAGTTGCTTTCACCGAACTGTTTGAAAAAGCACCAACGCGTATTGCTTTGATTTTTAATTTTCTTGCGATTCTCGAGATGCTTGCCTATGGTTTATTGAATATCCAAGTGGGCGAGGGGTATAATAATTTCTGGGTGACAAGACCTGAGGCGACAACTCAAGATGTGGCTCACTGATCAGCAATAGCTTCCTCCATCATTGGGAATTGTTGTTTCCAAAGTTGATAATATTGAGTCCGACTGGCTAACAAGTCATGGTGATTACCCTCTTCCATCACCTTTCCATTTTCCAAAACAACAATCTTATCTGCTTTTTGTACTGAGCTAAGTCGATGAGCAATCAGGATTACCGTCTTCCCGCGTTCCCTCATCCAGTCAACCATACGATGCACATATTGTTCAGAAGCCGAATCCAACGATGAAGTCGCTTCGTCCATGATTAGAATTTCCGGGTCCTTGTAAAGTGCCCTTGCAATTGCCAACCGCTGCTTTTGTCCACCAGATAAAGTTGCGCCGTTTTCGCCCAAGTAAGTACTAAAATTATTAGGAAGCTTTTCGATAAAAGGGAGGATGCCCAGATCAGTGCAAATGGAAATTATTTTTTTCATGTCGGGTTGGTAGTCGCCCACAGCAATATTCTCCACAACATTTCCAGCAAAGAGATCGATCTTTTGCGGCACCACACCGACGAAATTCCGCAGCGATTGGTTTTCGATATACTTTAGATCATAATCACCAATGGCCACTTTGCCACTTTGGATAGGGTAGAGATTTTGAAGGATGCCCATGAGTGTTGTTTTGCCCGAGCCGCTTTCGCCAACAATAGCTGTCACTTTTCCTTTTGTAATTGACAAACTGAAGTTTTCAAATACGGTTGCCCTTGAGCCATAACGAAAGCTAACTTCCATGAAAGAAATATCGCCATTCATTTCCTTGGTGAGGTGTACTTGGTTTTCTTGTTTCTCCATTTCCAAATCCATTATTTCAAAAAGACGGTCGGCCGCAATCATGGCATTTTGAATAACTTTGTTCATCCCAATCAAGCTACTAACAGGGCTTGTGAAATACCCGATCAAGGCATAAAAAGAAAGAAGCTCGCCTGGGGTGATTTGATTATCGAGCACAAAACCGGCACCAACCCAAAGAAGGATAATGGTAAATAATCTTGACAAAAATTCAGCCGATGAACCGGAGAAAATACTGTTCATCCCCGAAGTGTAAACTGTTTTAAGTAGGCCGATGAAACGTGTTTCAGTTTTTATGTTGGCATGCGATTCTAACCCAAATGATTTGATCGTGCTAACGGAATTTAATGACTCCACTAATTGCGATTCGAGCTCGGCCCCATTTTCCATCAACCTTCGCTCTACTTTTTTGTTCAATTTGTTGGTGATGTAGTAAACGATGGCATAAAAAGGAATGATCAAAAGGATTACCAACGCCAGTTTCCAGTAATAAGTGAACATCAAGGCAAAGGAAAAAAGAACAATAAAAACATTGACTGCAATATTGGTCAACGACTCGTTGATGAACGAACGGATTTTTACGGCATCGTTCACCCGGCTGATGATTTCACCCACGCGCATCGCATCAAAAAATTGTTGCGGCAGTTTGAGTAAATGTTTGTAGTATCCTAAGATCAGCTGCACATCAATGGTTTGGCCTGTTCGCAACGTAAAAATATTTTTCAATGACCCGATGTAAACTTGTAAAAGCAACAGTGCGATCATGCCGATGCTCATCAGGTTCAACAAATTCCGGTTGCCATCGGCCAAAACGTAATCGGTAATTTTTTGAATGTAGATGGAGGTGCTCAAGCCGATGATCGTATAAACCATTGCCCCAACCAATGCCTGAGTCATAATACTCTTATGTGGCCTAATGAGTTCCCAAAACCTTGTTGTTACAGAAATTTTTTGGTTCCCTGTTTTAAAACTTTCACCAGGCAGTAAGATGACTAACACACCCGTCCATATCTTCTTAAAATCTTCGTGCGAATATTTGTGCATTTGTCCATCGGCTGGATCCATCACCTCGGTGTATTTGGGGGTGGCTTCATAAATCACGAAATAATGGTGCAGCACTTCCTTGATCACCACGTGGGCGATGGCAGGTTTGGGGATTTTCAAAAGGCTGTCCATTTGTCCGCGAACACCTTTTGCCTGAAA
>Ga0207155_1105_pt1 | contig 19850 bp, 20 predicted proteins | sample Alteio_BWMinHeat_26_FD_153515 | JGI IMG/M metagenome (GOLD analysis project Ga0207155, IMG submission 153515) | Enriched cells from forest soil in Barre Woods Harvard Forest LTER site, Petersham, Massachusetts, United States -... | ecosystem: Environmental > Terrestrial > Soil > Temperate forest >... | reverse complement strand
TAAGGAATTGTATTTGTGCGCTTGACGGAAGACACGAATGGGGGCTACATGGAAGACCGAGGTGGCAGCCATGAGAATCATAGTGATTGGCGGTAGTGGATTCATCGGGTCAAAGCTTGTACCCAAGTTGCGCGAGCAGGGCCACGAAGCGATCGCAGCATCTCCCAAGTCGGGCGTAAACACCCTCACGGGCGAGGGACTGGCCGAAGTTCTGAAAGGTGCTTCGGTAGTCGTCGACGTGTCGAACTCTCCCTCCTGGGAAGATACAGAGGTGCTGAAGTTCTTTGAAACGTCGACTCGCAATCTTCTGAAGTACGGAGCGGAGGCGGGCGTAAAGCACTTCGTCGCATTATCGGTGGTCGGCACGGAACGGCTGCACGAAAGCGGCTATTTCCGCGCGAAGACCGCGCAGGAACAGCTGATCAAAAACTCTTCAACGGTCCCCTATTCCATCGTACAGGCGACGCAGTTCTTTGAATTCCTCAAGGGCATTGCCGACATTTCCATGCAGGGTGACAAGGTGCATTTGCCGCCCATGCCTTTCCAGCCGATGGCAGCCGACGATGTGGTGACTGGCGTCGCCAGAGTCGCCACAGAAGCGCCGGTGAATAGCACGGTCGAAATTGCAGGGCCGGAGCCGTTTCGCCTGGATGAACTGATACGCCTGCGTTTGGCTCAGCTCAATGATCCTCGAAAGGTCGTCACCGACCCGGACGCGCGATACTCCGGCGCGAAGGTCGATGAGCGAACACTAGTTCCCGGCGAGGGTGCCCGGCTTGGCGAAACACGTTTCGAAACCTGGGTCACTCAGCCCGCCGCGAAAATGGCGGCCGCCGCTCATTAGTGCAGTTCCAAACAAAGGGTCGTCGGGCTGCAATGTGGCTGAAGCATCAACCCATTCAACGAGTGGAATCTCACTGGTCTCGTTCAAACGAAAGGTTTGCTTATGACGATTACAAATCTGATTTTGATGCTCGTATGTCTTATGTCCATCCCGCTCGAGACCAAAGAGGCCAAGGTGACGCCTCTCCTGTCCAAAGACCTGACGGAGTTTCCCGGCAAGGAAGGTGTGATGCTCATCGTGGAGTATCCGCCGGGCAGTACGGACCCAATCCATCGCCACAATGCACATGGGTTTATTTATGTGCTGGAAGGCTCGATCGTGATGCAGGTGAGGGGCGGGAAGGAAGTGACTCTGACACCCGGTCAGACCTTCTATGAAGGTCCCTCAGATGTTCACGTCGTGGGGCGAAACGCCAGCCAAACCAAACCGGCGAAATTCGTCGTGTTCTTCGTAAAGGACAAAGGCGCTCCGATATTTGTGCCCGCGAGCTAAATCAAACATTGCAAGAATTGGCCCGACCGGTACGCCGCATACATGAGACATAGATGGCTGGCACACCTAATGCAGGACCCGACGCGCTCCTCGGGGTCACGATTTCCCACTACCGCATCCTTGAGAAATTGGGCGGTGGTGGCATGGGCGTGGTGCACAAGGCGGAGGATGTGCGCCTGCGTCGCTTGGTGGCCCTTAAGTTTCTCTCCGGCGAGTTAGCCCATGACCCGGCAGCTTTGGAACGATTTCGCCGCGAAGCGGAGGCGGCTTCGGCTCTAAATCATCCGAACATCTGCACCATCTACGACATCGGCGAGGAAAACAACCGGCCCTTCATCGCCATGGAGATTTTGGACGGACAGATGTTGAAGGACTGCATCGCCAACTGTCCGCTCTCTTTGGCGCAGGTCTTGGACCTGGGTGCTGAGATCGCCGATGGTTTGGATGCCGCGCACCAGCTGGGGATTGTGCACCGCGACATTAAGCCTGCGAATATTTTTGTTACTAAGCGTGGCCACGCCAAAATTTTGGATTTCGGCCTCGCCAAATTGAATCCAAAGTCGGTCGATGAGAGCACGGTAGCCACCGATGCTACTGCTGGTCCAGCGGAAGTCGGACTCACCATGCCTGGTGTCGTGATGGGCACGGCGGCTTACATGTCACCCGAGCAAGTGCGTGGAGAAGTCTTGGATGCCCGAACCGACATCTTCTCGTTTGGCGTAGTTCTTTATGAAATGGCGACGGGTCAGTTGGCGTTCAAAGGAGCCACGAGCGGCATCGTCGCGGAAGCAATTCTGAACCGTGAACCAGAACCCTTGCGTCACCTCGTTGAGTATGACGGCTCAGAACTCGAACGCATCGTAAACTTTGCGCTCCAGAAAGATCGCAATCTTCGCTATCAAACCGCGGCAGGCATCTGCGCGGATTTGCTGGCGTACAAAAGTAGCGTCGCTACGGGGCAAGCCCCTTCCCCTCCACGGGGCATCCCTATCGCTGATGCGGAAGCCGCTCGCGCTGAAGAAGGGCTTTGGGTTGCTGTCTTGCCGTTCAAGATCACCGCGTCCGACAAGGAATTGGAATCGCTCGCGGACGGGCTGACCGAAGACGTAACCGCCGGGCTCTCGCGCTTTCCGTATCTCCGGGTCGTGGCCTACAACTCCGCGATGACCTACAAGAGCCGATCGACGGATATTCGCGCCGTCGGCCGCGAACTGGGCGCACGCTACGTGGTCGAAGGGAGCATTCGCAAAAGGGGACGATCCCTTCGCATCAACGCGCAACTAGTGGATGCCGCGAGCGGAATGCAGCTTTGGGCTGAGACTTACAACCGCGAACTCGGTGACGGCGGTCCATTTGAAGCCTTGGACGAAGTGGCGGACCGAGTTGTAGCGACGGTTGCGGATGGGCACGGCGTACTCGTCCGCTCCATGGCGACTGCCACCCGGGAAAAGCCCTTGGAAAAGGCGAGCGCATCGCAATTGGTGTCGCGGTGGTTCACATACGTCTTGCAACTCAAAGCTGAGGAACACGCCAACCTCCGTGCGGCCTTCGAGCGCGTACTTGACCGCGAACCCAACCATGCAGACGCCTGGGCCTGTCTTTCCAACCTATACTGCTGGGAATATGTGCACCGTCTAAATCCGTTGGAAAAATCAATGGAGCGCGCTCTTGAAGCTGCCTGGCGTGCCGTAACCATCGATCCCGCCTGTCAGTTGGGATGGCAACAGCTTGCTGAGGCGCACTTCTTTGCAAGGGACTACACCGCGTTTGGTGAGGCCGCCGAGCGCGCGATGGCGCTCAATCCCTGCAACAGCCACACTCGAGCTTACTTGGGTTTGCTGATCGCTTTCTCCGGCGAATGGGACCGCGGCCTGGCCCTGGTGCAGCGTGCCATGGCACTCAACCCTCATCTTCCTGACTGGGTCTACCTACCTTATTTCTACAATCACTATCGAAAAGGCGAGTACCAAACGGCGCTACAGATCGCAAAGAAAATCAATATGCCCGAGGACCCCTGGCCCCAAATGGGGATTGCCGCAGCCTGTGGCCAGCTCAATCATCAAGAAATGGCGCGCGCGGCGATCGAATTGGTGCGTAGGCACCAACCGCTATATCTCGACCTGAAATATTACCGCGAAGATGCTGAAAAATGGTTCGCGGACACGTCGATTGTGGAACAGCTTTTGCAGGGTTTGCGTAAGGCTGGACTCAAAGACTTGACGGATTCGTCTGAACAATACCCAAGCGCCGGGTAAACAGGGTAAGCCGCGCCTCGCTCGGCGCCATGGCAAGGGACACCTTGATCAGGCTTTCCATTTTGGCTCCCAGAACATCCCGAAGCCCACGTTTCCATCTTGATTCCAAGATGGGCAATTCTACGCTCGTGGTGCGTGCTCCGCGACGTTGAACCGACCACTTTCGTAAATGGCCCGGCTATGCCGCTGTTCACGAGTCGGTGGCAACGGCTAGAATCTTTGCGCGGCTAGTTTCAGTCGCTATCAAGGACGCTCACACCTCCAGACGTTTGCCCAACTGGACCTCGGCTATGCCTTCCGCTCAAAAACTCGACACTCACCACAAAGCGCTCACCCTGAATCTTGATATATCCACCTTCGGTTCTTTCGCCGAAATCGGCGCCGGACAGGAAGTCGCGCGTTGGTTTCTTCTCGTGGGAGGGGCTTCCGGCACGGTGGCTAAAACCATCTCCGCTTACGACAAGGAAGTCAGCGATGATCTCTACGGCTCCGGGTCGCGCTACGTATCCAAACAGCGACTCGAGGCGATGCTGGACAACGAATGGACCCAACTTCTCACGCAATTAAGCAAAACCCGTGGGCCGCAGACTCGGTTCTTCTGCTTTGTTGATACCGTCTCCGCCCGTAACTTCGCCGGAACCAACGACTCACATGGCTGGATCGGTCTCCGGTTTCAGTTGCAGCCCGATGGTCCTCCCAACGATGTCCTGCTGCATATCAATATGCGCGATCCTTCGAATGTCCTCCAGCAGCAAGCCATCGGAATTCTCGGCGTCAACCTCATCTATGCCGCGTTCTATGAAGTGCAAATCAAGGAATCATTTCTGGAAGGCCTGGCACAAGATGTCGTCGCGGAGCGAATCGAGATCGACTACGTGGATCTTCGCGGGCCAGCATTCGAGAGTTGGGATCGTCGTGCCCTGCTAGTCCACTTGGTTCGTGCGGGACTCGCAGAGGCGGTATTTTTCCCCACCAAGGGCTCCGCTGTTCCCCCTACCGAGGTTCTCTACAAGAAAGCCGTCGTGCTTGCACCGGGATACTTCGGCCACTCCGATCCAGTTCACTCGCACGTTCATTTTCAATTACTGGCTTCGGCCATTCAAGAACTTCAGGGGGACCTTGGCGAAACAAAATCGGCGCCCGCTGGTTTTTTTTGCTTAACCGTTACTCCGTTCAAGCCGGACGAACCAGTCCCGGAAATTCCCGACTTGCTTCGTCGCATCGATGCGCTTCTCGCCGCTGGCGGCGACGTGCTGCTTTTTCATAAACCCGAGCTCTACCACATGACCGCTCTCGTAAACCGCCATACGCAGGCGCCTGTACGCATCGTCGCAGGTCTTTCCCTTGTGATTCGAGCGTTTGAAGACGTTTACGGCAATCTCGAAGGCAGACTTCTGGAGGCTCTCGCACGTCTCTTCGCCCAGAATGTTCGCATCTACGTTTATCCGATGACCGTCGCGGATCTGCGGGAATGGCTGAAGAGTGCTTCCGTTAACGGTTGGGAGTGGAGTGAGACGAATGGATGGGTTTCGGCAAGCCAGCTGCGTCGCGCGCCACCTCGCGGACATCTATTTGCCTATCTTCTCGCCAGCAACTTTCTTGTCCCTATGCGACTCCCTGTGGAGGCATGAGAGCCTGTGAAGGAATCCAGCTCCACCGGTTACGGGTTACTCGGAAACTATCCTGTTGCGCCGCTGAAGTCTCGTTATCGGAAACTTCGTCTCACACCCTCAGCCTGACCCACAGGCGCATCTTCGTCTAAATTTTCAGATTCGGGCCGTGATGCAGGATGCAAAACAACGCGGAGGAGTCCCATGACTGAATCTTCTGATCTCCGGTTGAGAAGAATGCCGCTCAGCAATGGAGGTGGCTATATGCCCGCCCTCGGCTTTGGCACCCTGATTCCTGACCCAACCGTGACGAAAACTGCGACCAGAGACGCACTGGAAGCCGGATTTCGACACTTCGATTGCGCGGAGCGATACGGCAACGAGCGCGAGGTAGGCGAGATGTTGCAGGCAGGACTTGCCGCTGGAGGGATTGCGCGCGAGGACATCTTCGTCACAACAAAATTGTGGAATACCAATCATCGGCCCGAGCGCGTGGAACCGGCTTTCGAGGCGAGTCTTGACAGACTGAGGCTCAACTATCTGGATCTCTACCTCATTCACACTCCATTTGCGTTTCAAGCGGGGGAGGAGCAGGAACCACGGGATCAAAACGGCAATGTCGTCTACGATAACGGAGTGACTTTGCTCGATACCTGGAGAGCATTGGAAAGTCTCGTGGACCAAGGCAGGTGCCGGGCCATCGGACTGTCGGACATCACCCTGAACGAACTGCTGCCCGTCTACGAATCTGCACGAATCAAGCCAGCCGTGATCGAGGTCGAAGCCCATCCCTATCTGCCGGAAACGGAGCTTCTGGAATTCTGCAAGGAGAAAGGTATTGTGTTTTTGGCTTTCGCGCCATTGGGACACGGAATGAGGCCGGGGCTGCTTGAAGATCCAGTCATTTCGGCGATCGCCGCACGAGTTGGAAAGACGCCGGCACAGGTGCTGCTGGCATGGGCGGTGCAGCGCGGCACGGCTGTGCTTACCACACCCAAAACTGCGGCTCGCGCGAAAGAGAATTTTGGCATCTCAGCCCTTCCCGAAGACGCGTTGAACGAAATCAATCGCATTCAGACTAGACAAAGGCTGAATCCGGTGGTGACGACAGGCGTCGGGGGTTTCCTCGCATAAGGTGGATGAATATGAAAGACAAACAGCAACTGGCGCAGTCCACGGAAGAAGAACAAATACGGGAAGCCCTGAATTCGCACTGGCGCGCGTCGGCAGCCGGCGATGCAAACGCGGAACACGATATTTACGATGACGATGCCATTTGTGACTATCCCCAGTCAGGCGAGCGAATCCTCGGGCGAAACAATTTGCAGGCCTTGCGGAGCCATCATCCAGGTAAACCGTCAGGCTTCAACGTCAAGCGAATTCTCGGAAAAGGGAATCTCTGGATCACGGAATACACAATCACCTACCAGGGGCGACCAGCATACACAGTGAGCATTATGGAGTTCCGCAACGGTAAGGTCGTGCACGAGACGCAGTATTTCGCAGATCCCTTCGAGGCGCCGGCCTGGCGAAGCCAATGGGTTCAGCAGATCGCATGACGCCGAATTGAGATCCGATTACTACCGACAAGTAGGCATAGCGGAAGTGATTCCGGGTTCGGTCCCCAACTACCTAGTTGCTCCCGGTTGACGGGGAAGCTATCCCACGCGCTGTAGTTCCATGAAAAAGAGTTCCCGGTACCCCAGAAGCCTGATAGTCACAAATGCTTCAAAAAGAAACTGAAGGCAACGAGACCATCTCCCAAACCGTGGGCGACCATTCCAGGGATAAGGCTCTTTCGCCAGAGTGCCACGATCGTCAGTACCACCCCTATGAGCACAACCGGTACTAGCCGGATCCAACCCTGGTAGAGATGTCCTTGCGAGAAGATGATCAATTGCAGAATAGAGGCAACAACCGTATTTCCACATAGGGCCTGACACTGCCTTTGTATGTAACCACGGAAGACAAATTCCTCCACAAAACCAGCTGTCAGAGCGAGCGCCAGAAAAGCAAGCGCCTCAACTGTATTTTGTGCAACCATCCAGTGGAAAGCGGCGCTATCGTGCTGGAACGGGCCCAGGACTGCATTCGACAGATTTCCGATCACTGCCATTGTTACCAGGGTAGCCAAGGCGATGCCTAGATCACCAATGATCGTCTGCCAACGACTCCATTTCGCTCCCACCAGTTCCCGCAAGCTGATCCGTCCGCGTCGTCGGATGCCAACAAGCGCAATGGCGAAACATACCCACAGGAAAGTAGTGAGAACGAAACAGAACTTCAGAAAGGCTGGAGTATGCTGGGGGCTTTTGCGGACCGATCTCTGCGACGGAAAGTGCTCCCGTCCATCGCAATACAAGCGGAAAAGAGAACAGGGCGGCAAGAAGAATAGCAAAGTTGGTACCGCTGGCGATACCATGGCTCAATCGCCAATCTGCGTCAATTTTCAACACGCTCATCGCTCTGCACCCGAGAGTGACTCGAAACGAAACGCCAGACTTCGCGAACCAGGCGTGCACCTCAGTCCGCGACCATCAACTCCCCCGGCACAATGGGACGCGTCCGCGGCAGCGCCCCGCGATATGCCTCCAGCCCCGTCAGCAGCAGCGCACCCACAAACACACCCAGCTTCACCACGTTCGCGGTGCGTGTCGGTGGCAGTATCTGCCATAGTGCCAGCAGCAGCGTCTGCGCTACAGTCACCGCCCAGACCGAGCCGTAGAAGTACCGCCTCTCCGTGCCTTCGCCCTTGGTCGAGAGTCCCACGCGCGGCAACGCGCCCGCCGCGCCCAGCAGCAGAATCGCTCCGCACACGGGCAGGTAGGCATAGTAGTAAATCTGTTTCATGTACCACGATCCGGTCGCTGCCGCGATCGCCAGCCCGCTCAGGTTAAGCAGCGCAAAACTCAGCACCGCGTTCCACGCGAACGTATAGCACACCCGCCGGTAGAGCGGATTCGGCTTGGCCTCATCAAAGCGCAGGATATATGGCCGCGGTTCCACGCCCGGCAACCGCCCACACAAACCGGCCACGCCCGTTCCGGCCAGCACCACCGCCAGCCACGCCAGATTGCCCCCGCCAAACCCACGCGCAAACAGCGTAAAGGTCAAAGGGCCGGGCACCAGAAAAAACACCCAGATCCATATAGGCCAGTGCGCCAATCGATAAAGACTAGTATTCCGCTCCCTTATCCTCCGCGCCTGGGCATACTCCACCTTGCCGCTGTATCGCATACGCGGGAGTCTCGCAGAGCCGCCGCGAGCGAGTCAATCCGCAGGGCCCCAGCGTTGATCGCTGATCATGAGCGTGTCACGGGCTATTCGGAACATACCGCGCGGGCAGTATCTACATCAGATCACTGCGCGGAGGGCAACAGTCACGCTCTCACGTGCAGCCCTGAGAGCAGCAGCGACCGTCTCACCTGCGGCCATCGTATGCGCGAGTGCCGATCTCTTCCGTGTTCCCGAGTGCTCGAAAGCGACGGTCTCGATCCCGCCACCGAAAAGTGTGTGCATCTCTTCCATCCGATCGAGCGCAGCGTTCAACTCCGCGACAACTGCGTCGGCCTCATCCGCGACAACGATGAGTTCGAGATTGATCCTTTTGTATAGCATCTCAATGCCTCCAGCCTCCAATCTTATGCCTGCCCCACCCCAAAGCATGCCCCGGTTCCCGAGTCATGGACGACTCGGAAGCGACCTCAACTTCTTGGTTGCCGACGACTGGGATTCATTGGTGGCTCGCCTCATTCAGGATTTTCATCGGGTACGGCTGGGGTCGCCCCTGCCCACGCACGCCCTTATAAGACAGGCAGCTCGCTTATGCAACGAAAGCAGATTTCCATCATTCCGCTCGGGTTTGGGCTTCGCCCGGAAATCGGAACGCGTCGCTGGCCCGGAGTTCGGTTACGCGGTGCACAATATCGTTCCCCTTTTCTGCATCGAGGCCAGCGTCTCTTGATAGGTATGTCAACTGTGTGGGTGCCGCAAACCGAGTACCAGCGGCCTCGACAATTTCAGCGATCTTCAGGATGACATCCTGGCGAACGACAGTGAACTCTGTCCAGTCGCTCGTCTTAACGAACGCCCACAACTCCAATTCGAAGGCAGCGCCGGCAAAATTCGCCACTCGAATCCTCGAAGTTCCAGTTTCGATCGCAGGTTGTTGATCCAGCATGCTCTGCACGCGATCCAGCACAAACCGTAACTGTTCGACTTGCGTCTCAATTCGCAGCGAAAAGTGCTGATTGAGGAGGCATTTTCGGCGAGGCCCAAAATTCTCGAACTGCATTTGGGCCAGCGATCCATTCGGGACTACCAGCAGACTTTGATCGAGGGTTCGCAGCTTGACAGAGCGCAGCCCGATATCTTCGACCGTACCGACTTGATTGCCGATCTTGCAAAAGTTACCGACATGCACCGCTTTATCCATGAGCAATGTGACCCCGCCCAGGATGTTCTCCAGTGATTTTTGCGCGCCCAATGCTAACGCCAGTCCACCGATGCCAAGGCCGGCGAGCGTGGTCCTCACGTTTAGCCCTAATGCGGCCAATGCGGTGACAAAGCCAATTAACCCGATCAGGACGCGGGTGAGTCGCCGCAGCACAATCAGGATCGACTCTCCGCCTGCGCGTTGCGTTCGCGTCCGGCTGACTGCATGGTCAAAGCCCCGGTCCATTGTCCTGCTCACTAACCACGCGAAACATCCCACCAGGAGGGCAGCCAGAAAACGAGCGTAGTAGACGCGATACAAAAGCGGCGGACCAAGCAGGTAGACGAAAAGGCCATGCATCAAGATCGCGACGATACACCGGAGCGGCATGCCCAGTGGCGTCTTCCAAACCGCACTAAAAGGAAGCTTTCGGAGGTTGCACCAGATTCGCCGTGGCGCACTCAGCAGAAACTCCAGCAACCAGGCCAGGAACCACGAGATCGGGATCGAGAGCAGCCACCCAAGCCATTGCGCGAGTGACATACCAAGCAGGTGCCGACCGGTCAGAGCGGCAGGCACGATTCGTTCGGCTGCCGTCGGCGCCTCGCCTTCCATTTGGGCGTAGAGCTCCGGGATCTTCGCAACGGTATCTTTCGAAAGCAGCCAGATTTTCCCCGAAACCGGATCATCCACCCGCACCAGGATCACGTCTACGGTCTTGCCACCTACGGCCAAAACGCCAGCACGTACCTCGCCAGGAGGCAGTCCAGCTTCAACCGAGCCGTTGGGATCATCGCTCAAGAAGGCGATGTCGCCTTTGTACCTCGAACGCAACGCCTGAAGTTCCTTGGCCAGCCGCGCCATGTCCGTGTCTTGGCCCGGAGTCGCTTGCACGTAACGAGCGGCGGTTGCGAGGTCCCCGCGCTCCCCGTACTTCAAAAGGCCCATAAACGCACGACGGGGAGTTTCACGTTCAAGCGGATCGATTGGCGCCGAAGGCTCAGTTTTGGCTGGCGGAGGTGCCGCAGATGTCGGAAGCTGCGCTGGCGAATTCGCAGATGAACCTACAATTAGGAAAACAGCAAGGGGTATCCCGAGAGTGCGGGTCCACTTAAGCGATTTGCTTATCGCTTGTCGGTTCTCTCTCAGCAAAGGCATCTGACTGTGGTGGTGGCGCTGGGCGAACCCAGCGTGCCCGTGACCACCTGCGCGGCTGCCGGTACAACGGATAGCGTCGCAGTGAGTAGAAATACCACGATAAAGCTCGGGACGGCAATTGCTTCCAGTACTGGTTTCCGATTACCTGCTGAAAATTGCACACCTTCTCCCTTCGCGCGTTCTCGATCTTCCGCGCGTCTTCCATCTCTACCTTGATTGGCTCATCAGAGCTTTCCGTTTGGAATGGGTAAGAGGCGCGTATGGCCCATCGAGCGCGGGCGGACAGATGAGTCTGGGTGAAGAACTAGAGTTCCTCACGCGAGGCTAGGCTTCGTTAAGACTGCTCGGGAACTGCCAGAACTTAGAGGCAGCCGATAGAAAAATACTAGAAGCCTAACGCTCAAGGATCTCGGCGGCCCGTCCTTTCCCGGGCACGCCCGAAGGAGCACGGGTTCCACCCGAGTCACCGGCTACTCGGAAACTATCCTGTTGCGCCTCTGAAGTCTCGTTATCGGAAACGCCTCACACCGTCAACCTGACCCACACGGAAAACCGGGAGTGCTTGACACGAGTGTGAACTGGTCACGAAACGTCCGGTGCACAACAGTATTTCCTTCTCGAATCCGCTCCTTTAGTGCATCATCACGGGCAATGATCCGACACAAAAATATGGGAGCCAAGCTTCATGGGAGGCAGGTTTCGATGCAGGTGAGCCAGGAAGCCTTGCTGAGGGCCGGGGAAGAAACTGGAGTGAGTGAAGAGACTATCTTTCAACTCTGGCAAGCCCTTGGCGGCGAACCGGACGCTCAATCATCGCCATCATTCCATGCTGCACACGTCGCCTATTATTTCGGCGCCCTGATTGTGGCCGGGGCCATGGGCTGGTTTGTCTCGCAAGCCTTTGATCGCCTTTCTGGCATGGCCTTGACCACCATCGCTGTGATGTATGCCCTCATCGCCCTGCTGGCAGCCTCGTACTTCTGGAAGCGCCCCGACCTGCGCGTTCTCGGTGGGCTTTGTGCCGTTGTCGCTGTATGCATGACTCCACTGGCCATCTTCGGACTGGAAAAGGCATTTCACATATGGCCTGCAGGGGACCAGGGGCTTTACTACGACTTCCACCCCTACATTCGAGCATCGTGGATTTACATGGAGATAGGAACAGTCCTCGCCGGACTGGCCGCCCTGCGCTTTTTCGCGTTTCCCTTCCTCACTGCTCCGATCGCCTATGCCCTCTGGTACATGTCGATGGACGCCACCGCACTGCTGTTTAACGCCCCTTGGACATTTCACCAGAGGTGCTACATCTCCATCGCATTCGGCGTGTTTATGCTGCTCGTCAGCGTCGTGGTTGACCACCGAACACGGGATGACTATGCATTCTGGGGCTACTTGTTCGGCATGCTTGCTCTCTGGGGTGGACTGAGTCTCCTGAATAGCGGCAGTCAACTCGCGCATTTCCTCTATTGCTGTCTGAACGTCGTCTTTGTAATGGCATCGTTGATACTGAATCGTCGGGTGTTTCTGGTCTTTGGGGCCATCGGAATCTTCGGCTATCTGGCGAACCTGGCTTACACGTTCTTTCGAGACTCTATGCTGTTCCCATTCGCTGTTTCTGTCATCGGGATCGCGACCATCGCGCTCGGAGTGTTCCTGCAGAGGAACATGCCACGCCTGGAAGCTGTGGTTCAGGCCCGGCTTCCCGAAAATCTGGTGCGCTACTGGCAGAAGAGGCGCGAATTCGCCCGCTAGTCTGGAGACCTGTCCCCAATCCGAAAACCGGGAGCGCTTGACACGAGTGCTATTCTTTTTCAAAGGCCGCGCAACAGCGCGGTCTTTTTCATGCGGCATACTTCGGACTTGGCCGGTAGACCAAGTCCAGACCTAAAGTCTCTCGTTCGAAGACTTTAGGACTTTTTGACCACCCATGGGGGGTACATGAGCCAGGACGCCATCAAGCATCGCGACAGGAACAAAACGAAGCCGCTCCTCTTCGCCATCGCATTCGTAATCATCGTCGGCATCATCATCATGGCGATCATCACCCACCGGTAATAAATGCCAGACGACCTCTTCTTCAGGGCGAACGCCGCTGCGGACTTCATCCGCGCAAAGACATCGCTGGCGCCAAAAGTCGCCATCGTCCTCGGCTCCGGCCTCGGCGAAGTAGCAGCCCACATCACCGAAGCCACAGCGATTCCCTACGCCGAAATCCCAAACTTCCCGCGCTCCACGGTCGAAGGACACAGCGGCAAACTGCTCATCGGCAAGCTCGCGGCCACGCCAGTCGCTGTCATGCAAGGCCGCGTGCACGGCTACGAAGGATACTCGCCCGCCGAAGTCACCTTCCCGATGCGCGTCCTCGGCCGCATGGGCATCCATCGTATCGTCATCACCAACGCCGCCGGAGGAATCAACACCAGCTACACGCAGGGCTCGCTCGTCCTCATCCGCGATCACATCAACCTCACCGGACTCAACCCCCTCACCGGCGCGAACGACGATCGCCTCGGAGAACGATTCTTCGATATGTCCGACGCCTACTCCACGCGTCTCCGCGCACTCGCCCAACAACACTCTGAGAAGTTAGAAACCGGCAAGCTCAACGAAGGCGTCTACATCGCCGTGCCCGGCCCAAGCTACGAAACACCTGCAGAAATCCGTGCCTTCCGCACTCTGGGTGCAGACCTGGTAGGCATGTCCACTGTTCACGAAGTAATCGTCGCCCGGCACATGCAGATGGAAGTGCTCGGCATCTCCTGCGTCACCAACATGGCCGCCGGAGTTCTGCCCGAGAAAATCAACCACCTAGAGGTAATGGAAATCGGCAAACGCGTCGAGCATCAACTCACTGCGCTGCTCAACGCAATCGTGCCCGAGATAGTCCGCTAACGCGCTGACTCGCCGCTCTACTGAACTTTTCCCGAAGGCCGAACCTTCGCAAGTTCCCCAGCACACGCAATCGCATTTTCCGCAGCAAGCTTCAGGTTGTCCGCAGCCGCCCAGATCCAGAATCGCGCCGACTGCTTTTCATTGCCGTCGAGTCGTACCTGAACCGGAATATCAGCTTGTCCGGCCGCAACCAGATTGCTCGGCTGCTGATCTCCGACCATGACGTCGACATGTTCGCCGCTCAACGCCTTTTCGATCTGCTCCTGAGTTGCGGACTGTTCGAGCTCGACCGCGATGGAGAAGACGTGTCCATGAAACACAGGAGCCTGCGCAACCTGCAGACTCAAATGCGGCAAGCGATTCTGCGCTAACGCAGCATAGTGTGATCGAATGCGCTCGGTCGTCGCGGCCAGATTGGCCGTCGCTTCGTCACCAAGAACGGAAGTCAAATTGAACGCGACCTGCAATCCGAAAACAGCCTTCGGCAGACCGTGGAAGGAAAGGAGATTTACCGTTTGCTGGTGCAGCTCGTCCATTCCTGCACGCCCCTGTTCAGAAGCGGGCTCCAACACAGTTGCCCAGAAGCTGCGCACCGGCAACGTCTTCTGCAGGCGGCCCATCAGCAGCGCGAGTGTCACCGCCGCCGGATGCGCAGGAATGATCGCGGTTGTCTTAAGATCAGGCGCCGCTGCATTGGCTCCGACCACATCCGAAACCCATGGCGCCGCGACCACAACGCCGGGCTCACCGTCGAGCGCCGCAGTCATGTCGATGATGCTGGCACCCGCGCGATGCGCGTCCTGCCAATATTGCCGCGTCATCTCCTGGGTCCCGGCGAAGAAGGCGTAGTCGACGCGCTCAAACGCATCGGAGTCGATTCGCAGCACGACCGCAGCTTCTTCACCAACCGCTTCCAGTTGGCCGATGGTCTCTGCATCATCGAGCAGCACAAAATCAGAAGCCGCAAGCGCGGAATCGCTCAATGCATCGACCAGTTCCTTACCGCGAAGAGAAGATGCGCCGACGATCGCAACGCGAGTATTAGTGACGGTCATCAGGAAGAATGACTCGATTCGGGATTCGACGGCAAAACCGTCGTTGCCTGATGATGGCGACGGCGCTTCCAACTGTAAGCCGTACGCGCAACGATGCCCGAAAACATGTAGCCAAGTGCGATGACGAGCAGCGCAACGTTAGAGAACTGCACGATCAGCGCCAGCGCAGCCCCGATCAGCACCATCAATTGAAATGGATGGCGATTCGCGAGATTGATCTCTTTACCGCTCCAGAACCGCCACGTGCTCACCATAAGGAATCCGGTCATCGCAACCAATCCAAGCCACGCGACAGACAGCCAGAGGTTGAACAGTGGAACGCCTGAAGTGAAGTGCACGACAGCGGAAACCACACCTGCAGCGGCAGGAATCGGCATGCCGACGAAATACTTCCGTCCAGGCCGGCCCGGATTCTTCGGCTCAGGATCGTGCGAAACGTTAAACCGCGCCAATCGGCTCGCACCGCAGATCAGAAAAACGAAAGAGACGAATGCACCAAATTCAATCAGCTTCTGCCGCAGAATAGGATCCATCCCAACGGCCGGTAGACAGCGAAAGCCCCACGTGTACGCGAGTATACTTGGCGCGACACCGAACGTGATCACGTCGGCTAGTGAGTCAAGCTCACGCCCAAAATCGCTTGCGGTGTTTGTCATGCGCGCGATGCGTCCGTCGAGCGCGTCAAACGGAATCGCGAAACCAATCGCCAATGCCGCGCGATCAAAGTGATGTGGCTCCAGAGCTGATCCCTGCAGGCTCTGCGTGATCGCATAGTAGCCTGCGGCAATGTTGATTGAAGTAAATAGCGAAGGCAGCAAGTACATGCCGCGGCGTCGCAGCTGCCGTCTTCGCTGACGTGCGTCGCCGTTCAAGCCGGGCCTTCGTTCCGCTCGGGAAGCGCAGAGAATGCGGATACTGTCGCGGGCGAAGCCAGACCGATTGCTTCTTCACTTTCAAAACGGACACGCGCCGAGCCAAATACTGCAAGCACGGATTCACCGCCCTTAACATGGTCGCCGACCCGAACTTGAACGTCACACTCTCGCGGCAGCAGCACGTCGACGCGCGAGCCAAACTTGATCATGCCAACGCGCTCTCCCCGCTGCACCAGGTCGCCTTCGCGCTTGGTAAAGACAATGCGCCGCGCCAGTAGCCCCGCAATCTGCTTAAAAGTCACGTCGCAAACACTGTCCGCGACAGTCACAATATTCTGCTCATTCTCCAAGGCCGACTTCGGGTCCAACGCGTTTAGAAACTTTCCCCGCTTATAAACGACCTTGGTGACGGCGCCAGCAATGGGGGATCGATTCACGTGAACATCGAACACACTGAGAAAGATGCTTAGCCGTGGGCGCATCTGGCCGTCTTCCGTCTGAACAGTCTCGACCGCGGTGACCTTACCATCTGCAGGCGAGACGATGATTCCATCACCGGCAGGGACTGCCCGTTGAGGGTCGCGGAAGAACCAGAGAAAGAATGCGGCCAGCAGCAGGGGAATGGCGGACAACCACACTGCGCCCGGCAATGCCAGCCGAAAGGCCAACGCTATGAATCCTAAAGCTAAGGCGTACCAGATACCGTCGCGCACCATGTCAGCAGACATTATACGGGGCAGCGAAAAGCATCCGTCAGCGACTTAGCGCGGTCATCCGATCTTTCAAATACAGTTTCAGCTTCTTCAAACGGAGCTCTTCCAACTGTTGATCCGCTGTCGGAAACGGTTTACTCGTTAGTTGTTCCAGCAACCGCGAACATTGCGCATGCCGCGCGTGCAGGTGTGCGATTTCAGATTGAGTGGATTGAAATTCAGGCGAGAGGCGTTGTGCGGTCGTTTGCAAGGGGCTAGGAACCTCCTGTGCTCTAACGGACTATCACGCTAACACAACGACCCAAACTAGCCAAACTGTGGAAACGTGGAAATTTTCCATGCACCATCAAAGGTGCAATCGCAGCACCCGCGCGTCTTCGTCAGGACGGCTGTAATACTTTGTCCGTATCGCGGTTTGTTCAAATCCGGCTACTTCATAAAGCCCTTGGGCGGCAGTATTCGATTCGCGCACTTCTGCCCGTAATTCGACTGCACCCTCTGAGCGCGCCCAATCGCAGACGCTTCGCATCAGTGCGGTTCCAATTCCCGTACGCGCGGCCCGGGGCGCGACGGCTATGTTTTCCAGTTCGCAGTCCGTCGCGTAGCCCGTGATTGAGACTGACCGCGTGACTGCGAACCCGACGATTTCACAGGCACGCTCCGCCACCAGCAACGCACGCTTCGGCTGCGCGTTCGCCCCGGCCGATACAATCGCGGCGTAGGTGGCGCGCTCCCAGTGTGCCGCGGTCGCCGCTTGTTGTTCGATCTCAAATACCTGATCGAGATCTGCATCAGTCGCGTAGCGAACAGAGATTGCGTCGCTCATTAACGATGTGCAGCCTCAGCCGAATCCGGCTTTGCAAATATTTCCGCATCTGAGCGACGCAGGTAATTGGCATCGAGCGTCAACGGATCAGCGAAGTCGCCGGCTTCCGCAGAACCGACGGCAAATGCCAGCGCGTCAACGGCGGTGGGTGAACTGTGCATCGATGGATGTAGCGCGGAGAGCGACTCGAAGACACCTCGCTCGAAGGTAAACAGTGGCACCCCCGACTCCCGTTCCGCCAGCTGGTCCTTCTTTATCAGGGCTTCGCGCAACACAACAGCTCCGTGGCTGCGATAGTGCCCGAAAAAGAGCTCGCCTCGTCCGGCGTCGAGTGCCACTCGCACCTCGTCGTGCTCAGAGATCGACGCAGCGCATAGCGCCAGTCGCGACACCGCGATCAACTTTGCGTTGGTGGTCTCCGCCCAGGCTTTTGCGGTGCTCAGTCCGATCCGGATTCCTGTGAAAGAACCTGGACCGCTTACAACCGCGAGCAGTTTCACAGCCGAGAGCGAAATACCGGCCTCGCGGAACAATCTATCGGCCGCCGGCACCAACTGAGCTGAGTAGGAGCGACCAGCCATCTCGGCGAAATGAACAGAACGACCATCGCCGAGCGCCACTCCACCCGACGCGCCGGCCGTATCAATCGCGAGCGTCCACATTAAGCGCCGCGCACCGCATCCTGACAAATCTCGAGCAGCACTCCCCCGGTGCTTTCAGGATGCACAAAAAAATAAAGATGGCCACCGGCTCCCGTCTTGATTTCTTCGCTCACGAGACGGGCTCCATGAGTCTTCAGTTGCTTGAACGTGGCGGCGATGTCGTCAACATGCAGCGCAACGTGATGAAGACCTTCGCCACGCTTTGCGATGAATCGTCCGATGACAGAATCCACGCTGGTCGCCTCAAGCAGCTCGATTCGGCTTTCGCCAACAGGAATCATGGCTGTGTGAACCTGCTCACCAACGACCGTTTCTTCGTGTTGAACTCGCATTCCGAGCGATTCGTAGAATTTCCTCGCCGTGTCGATGCTTTTTACCGCGACACCGAGATGATCAATCCGGTCCATTCATTTCTCCTGTCCGCCACCAGCCCACGCATTTTGTAACAGTCGCGGTATCAACTCATAAGGGTCTTCATCGCCGCGGCTAACTGTTGCGGCATGTTGCGCAAAGACTGCCGCATCGAGACCATGCATTGCCAGGCGGCGAATCAACTCTTCACGCGCCATGTCGCTCATCCGCTTTTGCCACGCCAGGGCACGGCGACGCTGCAAGTCACCACTTTCGCTCAACCACGCAGAGAATCTGTTGATTGTCTCCAGCAGCGAAGCAATTCCCTCTCCCGTGGTCGCGATCGTCTTAACGACGGGAGCGACCCATTCCGAGTGCGAAGACGCGAGCGATTGCATCGCGCGTATCTCGCGCTCGACACGATCTGCTCCATCTCGGTCGCTCTTGTTGATCACGAAAATATCGGCGATCTCCATCAAGCCAGCCTTGATGCTCTGAACATCGTCACCCATGCCCGGCACCAGCACGACGACGGTTACATCGGCAACCCGCATGACATCCACTTCGTCCTGACCGACACCGACAGTCTCCAGCAGAATCGTGTCTTTCCCGCTGGCTTCCACTACCAACGCCACATCTGCCGTGGTGCGCGCCATGCCGCCAAGAAATCCACGCGTGGCCATGCTGCGGATGAATAGCCCCGGATCAGCATGATGACTCTGCATGCGTATTCGATCGCCGAGAATTGCCCCGCCCGAGAATGGGCTTGTCGGATCGACCGCGACGATACCAACAGTGTGGTCTTTCGCCCGCAGTTGTTTCGCAAGAGCGTCGACAAGAGTACTCTTGCCCGCGCCGGGAGCGCCTGTTACGCCGACGCGTAGTGCTTTTCCGATATGAGGAAAGCAAGCAGAAAGCAAGTGCCTTGCCACAGGGGTGTCATTTTCGACGAGAGAGATGGCGCGCCCTAGCGCACGCGCGTCGCCGTTTCGCAGCGCGGCTACGAGGCGCTCGATTTCGTTATGTTTGTCTGCTGCCTCTGACGTCATCGCAAAAAGCGATGATACCTACTTCTTCAACAACTCGCGCGCGATCACCATGCGTTGAATCTCGCTCGTTCCCTCGCCGATGGTGCAGAGCTTCACATCGCGATAGAACTTCTCCGCCGGATAATCTTTAATGAAGCCATAGCCACCGTGCAGTTGCACGCATTCGTCGCAGATCTTCACCGCGGTTTCGCTTGCGTGCAGCTTGGCCATCGAGGATTCAAGCGTCGTCTTCCGGCCTGCGTCCTTCATTTGGGCTGCGCGCAGCGTCAGCAGGCGCGCTGCATCCAGTTGGGTTGCCATGTCGGCCAGTTTCCACTGAATTCCCTGAAACTCGCAAATTGCCTTGCCGAACTGCCGCCGCTCCTTGGTGTACTTCACTGCAGCGTCGAGCGCACCTTGCGCGATACCCAGTGATAGCGCAGCGATCGAGATGCGCCCCCCATCGAGCACGCGCATAGAGTCGATGAAGCCTTCACCCTCATTGCCGAGCAGATTCTCGTGGGGAATTTCGCAATCTTCGAAAATCAGCTCCGCAGTATCGCTTGCTCGCAGGCCGAGTTTATTTTCTTTCTTGCCTGATCGGAATCCCGGAGTACCCCTCTCTACGACAAATGCGGACAGCCCGCGTGTGCC
>Ga0207155_1102_pt1 | contig 20386 bp, 12 predicted proteins | sample Alteio_BWMinHeat_26_FD_153515 | JGI IMG/M metagenome (GOLD analysis project Ga0207155, IMG submission 153515) | Enriched cells from forest soil in Barre Woods Harvard Forest LTER site, Petersham, Massachusetts, United States -... | ecosystem: Environmental > Terrestrial > Soil > Temperate forest >... | reverse complement strand
CGTCAGCATACCCACCATGCGACTCAGTAATCCGATGATAGGAAACTTTAACGATGGTTCGGTTGCAGGGAAGATACAATTTGGCTCGGCCTGGTGGTTTTTGGACCAAAAGGATGGCATGATGAAACAGTTAAATGCTTTATCCAACATCGGATTACTGAGTCGCATGGTGGGTATGCTGACGGATTCGCGAAGTTTTTTGTCGTTTCCGAGGCATGAGTACTTTAGGCGGTTGGTTTGTAATCTTTTTGGTGAGGATATTGACAATGGTGAACTGCCAAACGATTTAGAATGGACGGGTAAGATCATACAGGATATTTGTTATTACAATGCTAAAAACTACTTCGATTTCTAACTAATGAGCGCTGCATTAACAACCGGACAGGGAAAGGTGCTCAGTTTTGGCGAACTGCTTTTACGGATATCACCGGACGAGCAGGGCCAGTGGTTGAAGGATAACCTGTTCCCTTTTTTCATCGCGGGCGCTGAATTAAATGCGGCAACTGCTTTAGCGTTGTGGGGTATCCCAACAAAATATGTGACAGCCATGCCTGATAATGGCATGTCGAAACAGATCGTCGGTTTTTTAGAACAGCAAAATATCGAAATGTCGGTCAATTACCGGGGTAACCGGCTTGGGCTTTATTTCCTGACAAAAGGTAAGGACCTTAAAAATGATGCATTGATATATGATAGGGCCCACTCTGCATTTTCGGAATTAAAACCGGGAATGATCGACTGGGAAAAAGAGTTTGAGGGGGTAAGCTGGTTTCATTTCAGTGCGATTTGCCCTGCTATCAGTCATAACATTGCCGACGTTTGTGAAGAGGCCCTTAGGGTCGCTTCCCAAAAAAATATCACCATATCAGTTGATCTGAACTATCGTTCCAAACTCTGGAAATACGGCAAAGAGCCAAACGAAGTAATGCCCCGTTTGGCAAAATATTGTGATTTGATCATGGGTAATGTATGGGCAGTTGAAGCGATGCTTAGCATACCCGTTACGCCGGATATTCATGAATCAGGACAAAAAAGCATCTACCTGAAAGAAGCCCTGAGCACATCGGAAGCAATCATTAAACAATATCCAAAATGCAAAGCTGTGGCAAATACATTCCGGTTTGATGACAAAGGAGATGTTGACTATTACGCCGCTTTATACACTGGTGATGAATTCCATAGCTCCAGCGAATACAGCGCCCCAAAGATCATTAACAAAGTAGGCAGCGGCGATTGTTTTATGGCGGGACTGATTTACGGATTTTACTATGGTTTTAGTCCGGAGGATACGTTGGAGTTTGCCACGGCGGCCGCCTTTGATAAACTGTTTATTGAAAGTGATGTGACGAACAAAACTGCGGAACAAATATTGGCTAAGTTAAGTGGTTGATTAGGTTGAATGGTTGATTAAGTTAAAATGTGGTCGGCGCAACTTAATCAACTCAATCCAACTCAATCAACATAATCAACTAATACTATGAAAAATAAACAAGCGGTACTGGATAGCATTATTAAACAGGGCATGCTGCCATTGTTCTTTTACGAGGATGCGGATGTGAGCCTGCAGGTTGTCCGCACTTTATATAAGGCCGGCGTGCGGGTAATGGAATACACCAACCGTGCTAAGGAAGCCTTTGAGAATTTCAAAATTTTGAAAGCTGCGGTGGATGCAGAGATGCCCGGTTTTTATTTTGGGGCAGGTACCATCAAGACCAAAGATGACGCTAACAAATACATTGATGCCGGGGCCGACTTTATCGTAGCGCCTACTATCAATCCCGAGGTGGGGGCCATTGCAAACCGGCGCGGCGGCTTATGGATACCCGGCTGCATGACGCCAACCGAAATACACCTGGCGCAAGAACATGGCGCGGCATTGATAAAGATTTTTCCGGCTAATGTGTTAGGGCCCGGCTTTGTTACCGCGGTTTCCGATGTATTTCGCGGGCAATTGTTTATGCCTACGGGTGGTGTCGAATTGAATAAAGAAAATATCAGTGGCTGGTTTAAAGCCGGGGTTTGCGCAGTGGGGATGGGCAGCAAACTGATCACCAAAGAAATTCTGCAAAACAAGCTATACGACCAGCTTTACGCTGATACTGTTAAAGCTTTAGAATTGGTTCAAACATCAAGGCAACTATGAGCGAAAAACCGGGGAATTACAGGTGGGTTATTTGCTCGCTGATCTTCTTTGCTACTACTGTTAACTACCTCGACAGGGCGGTTATCAGCCTGTTAAAGCCATATCTTACCAAAGATTTCCATTGGAACGACGGCGATTACGCTAATGTGGAAATCGCCTTCAAAGTGGCTTATTCAGTCGGGCTGTTATTTGCCGGAAGGTTAATAGACCGCCTGGGTACTAAAATGGGCTATTTCTTTTCTACTTTTTTGTGGAGCGTCTCGGCTGTGCTTCATGCCTTTGCCAACAGTACATTGGGTTTTGCGGTAGTACGTTCCGCTTTAGGATTAAGTGAAGCGGGAAATTTCCCGTCGGCTATTAAGGCTGTTGCCGAATGGTTCCCAAAAAAGGAAAGAGCTTTCGCTACAGGTATATTTAATTCGGGTGCAAACATCGGAGCCATTATAGCGCCCTTAACCGTGCCGGCAATTGCAATAGCCTGGGGCTGGAAATGGGCCTTTGTTATTACCGGTGCGATAGGTTTTGTATGGCTGGTATTGTGGCTTATTTTTTACGAAATACCTGCCCGGCAGAAACGTTTAGGCAAAGCTGAACTGGCCTATATCAATAGTGATATGGATGAGCAGGACAGAGCAGATATTCTGACGGATGCTCCCAAAGTTTCCTGGGGTAAATTGCTCAGCTACCGTCAAACCTGGGCCTTTTCAATCGGTAAATTCCTGACTGACCCGATTTGGTGGTTTTATTTATTCTGGTTGCCTGATTTTTTAGAGAGCCAATATGGGTTGAAGGGGACCGCGGTATCATTACCTGTGGCATTGGTTTACACCATCTCAACCTTTGGCAGTATTTACGGTGGTTACCTGCCCAAAACCTTCATCGAAAATGGTTGGCCGGTATTTAGGGCCCGTAAAACATCCATGCTGATTTACGCTTTCGCTGTCGTGCCGATTGTTTTTGCACAGATATTGGGAAGTGTTAATATGTGGTTAGCAGTAATTATTATCGGGTTAGCCGCCTCGGCCCACCAGGCCTGGAGCGCCAATATTTTCACTACGGTATCAGACATGTTTCCCAAAAGAACAATTGGTTCCGTAACAGGCATCGGCGGTATGTTTGGCTCAGTTGGCAGTGTGTTTTTATCCTTGTTTGTGCAGAAAAATATGTTTGTTCATTACCGCGCTATCCATCATATCGAAATAGCGTACTACATCATGTTTTTTGTATGCGGCAGCGCTTACTTGCTGGCATGGTGTATTATGCATCTGATGGTGCCAAAAATGAAACCGATTGATATATAGCCACCAATACTATCAAATCATAATCACCCCAATAGGGTGACTCTTTTATTTTCGAAATAAACGTAATTTGAGGGTTGATTTAAAAGGCGAGCCATTAATTGATAATGCTGAAAATATTAAGGTTATATAATTACTCCATTAAAGCGAAACCCATATCTCGCATTGCCTGCCTGTTTATTTTTATTCTGCTTAACGCGACAATTTGCCGGGCTCAGAAGTACACCTTTACGCACTATGATATTGAAGACGGCCTGATTCAATCGCAGGTGAATAACTTGTGTTTGGACAAAGAACACCGGCTCTGGATGGCAACATTAGGGGGCGCCTGCCGGTTCGATGGCATGGAATTTATGCCCTACACAAGGCAAAATGATATGCCGACCAACTTTATTAACACCGTATTTACCGATAAGGACGATAACCCGTGGTTCGGTACGCAAACCGGACCTGTTAAACTGGTAAATAATAAACCCGTTACGTTCAAAGTGCCGGGCGATTTGCATAACCTGCGTACCCGCAACATTGTTCAGGACGCAAGTGGCGCAATATGGGCAATCATCAATGACAGGCTATTTAAAATAACCGGCAATACCATCAAACAGGTATGGGTTCAGGACACGATAAAAGGTCAAATAACTTGTATCGCAACAGATAAGCCAGGCACACTATTTGTTTCTGTATTCCGGAAGGGTCTTTATACCCTCGTGAATGGTAAATGGATAAACGAGGCTTCTTATCCCGCGACCGACAAGAATCTTTATATCGACAAAATACTGTTCGACAGGGCTGACAATCGTAAAATATACCTGCAAAGTTACACCGGCATCTATACCATCAGTAGCAACCAGTTACAGCCTTATGAGAGTAAGATCATCGCGTCCTTAAAAGCTTACCTGCTAAGTATCACACAAGATGGCGACAATAATTTTTGGCTTGGAACAACCAGTGGCGCTTACTACCTGAAAAACCACCAGATCATCCATTTTAATGCAAATAATGGTCTCACGGATAATATGATATCGGATATATACTGCGATGCCGATAACAACCTGTGGTTTGCCAGCCAGGGGAACGGGCTATTTAAATACGAAGGCAACCATTTTACCATGCTCGATAAGTCGCAGGGTATGCCGGACAACGAAGTGGTGATGGCTGTCGCCAAAGACAAAAAAGGTGATATCATATTAGGAATTGACGGTGGCGGATTAATGCGTTACGATGGCAAAAAGCTGTTGCCGATAGGCCTTGAAAAACAGGATGCCGAATTAAAAAACATACTTGGCCTGTATACTGATACCCGGGGAACATTATGGATAGGTACGCATGATGGCTTATGGACTTACACCAATAATGTTCTGAAACAGGTTAGTGAATTATCCCATTACCCCATCAATGGAATAACAGAGGACAACAACGGCACCATCTGGGTAACAAGTCACAGTATGTGTTTTTACATTGAAAATAACCATGTGAAGCCACTGGATGGATTCACACACTTTTCTTCGTCGATAATTACGCTGGGGCGCGATAGCGTAGTCATCGGAACCGACGACGGCATAGAGTTAGTGGTTAATAAGCATATTGTAAAAGGCTTTAAATTAAATGATGTAAAGACATCCGTTATCTTTTGCATGATTGAATACAAAAATATGCTGGTTATAGGTACCGACGACAGGGGTTTATTCACCTGGGACAGGATAACCGGCAAAGTGAAAAACTATAGTGTGAAAGATGGTTTAAACTCTAACGCCATTTATAGTATGGCCACCGATGGTAATGGCATCATATGGGCGGGAACCGGTCGGGGTACAAACCGACTGATATTCGATGCGAAAAAGAACGACTTTGCTGTAACCGGGAACGGGGGTTCAAAATCCATTATCTTGGAATCGAATCAAAACGCGGCGCTGTATGCCGACAATAAAGTTTGGATCGGTACCACAAAGGGCGCTGTAATTTACGAGGTCAATTCTGCTCCCACTCATTCTTCACCGCCTTATGTTATTATCCAATCGGCCCGGCTGATACCCCAGGCGCCCGGTAATAGCTGGGAAAACAGCACCGTCCTTAATAATGGGGCTAAATTATCCTACAGCCAAAACCACCTGGCTATTTGGTTCCTGGGTGTTTATTTGAAAAGCCCCGGAAGTGTATCCTATCGCTATAAATTAAAAGGGCTTGACACCGCTTACTCCGCAGTTGTAAAAGACAACGCTGTTGATTACCCGTCGCTTCCACCCGGCAATTATACTTTCGAAGTAAAGGCCGTGACAACTGACGGCGCAACTTCGGAAAATACCGCAAGCTTTTCTTTTACGATCACACCGCCATTTTATCAAACTACGTGGTTTAGGGTTGCCGCCATAGCATTTTTTATCCTGTTGGGGATAGCCTTGCAAAGTTACAGGCACCGCGTACGGATAAACCGGCTAAAGATAATTGAGGCGACTAAACGCGAGGAAAACCTTAAGATCAGGCAGCAAACCGCCGAGGACTTTCATGATGAGTTGGGAAACAAATTAACCCGCATCACGGTACTGTCCGAGATATTGGATACCAAGATGGACCAGGGCCAGGCCGACCAGAAAAAGCTGCTGGAACAAATAAAACAAAATGCCTCTTCGCTTTATAACGGCACAAAGGACATCCTGTGGGCGTTGGACCCGCAAAGTGATAATCTGTACGAGATATTGAATCACATTAAAGATTTTGGTAACGAGCTTTTCCTGGATACACCGGTGGAATTTGAATTTAACGGAATTGATGAATCGCTTAACGAGATAAAGCTACCCATGGAATACAGCCGCAATATCCCGATGATATTTAAGGAATTATTGAATAACATCCTTAAACATGCCCATGCTACTCATGTTGGTTTAACTCTTGATGCTATTACTATGGACGATATACAGCTAACCTTATGCGATAATGGTTGCGGCTTTGTGCAAAACGAGCTGCATAAAGGGCAAGGCATTAATAACATGATGATGCGTACCAAACGAATTGGCGGGGATATCCATATAAGTTCTGAAAAAGGTGCGGGCACGGTGGTAAAACTGAAAATCAAATTAACCAATATAAGCACACTTTAAAATTAAAGGATATGGCCAGGGATATTCGAATAGTAGTTATTGAAGATGATGAGATCATCCGTGAAGGTTACACTTTACTGATAGGGCAAACCGAAGGGTACCAGGTTGTAAACAGCTATGCATCGTATGATGATGCTGTGAAAACCATCGCAGACGATTCTCCCGATGTTATCTTATTGGATATCGAACTCCCCGGCACCAATGGCATACAGGCAATTCCTAAACTTAAAAGAGTGTTGCCACATGCTTATATCCTGATATTGACTGTTTATGAATCTGAAAAAATGATTTTTGACGCGCTGGCCAATGGCGCATCGGGTTATTTAACTAAAAATACGCCTGCCGCAAAAATTGTAGAATCCATCAGGGAAGTAAAAGACGGGGGCGGCCCGATGAGTGTTAATATAGCCCGGATGGTCATCAAATCGTTCCAGCGCAACCAGGAATCTCCCTTGTCCAAACGTGAAACCCAGATATTGGAACAAATTGCCGACGGCAAAAGCCGTAGCCAGGTAGCGAAGGATTTGTTTATCGATCTGGAGACCGTACGCAGTCACATCAAAAACATTTATCTCAAACTGGATGTCAATTCCAGGGCCGACGCCATCAAAACCGCCAAGGAAAATAAGCTTATTTAGCAATAAATCCCCCTATTGGGGTGATAATGTGCTAAAATCACCTTAGTATCTTTATGCTGAACATTAGCATACTACGCGCTTGATATGGAATATTCCAAAACACTTGAGAATAACATCAGAATTACAAACCGCTATGCCTACGGGCCTTATACAGATATCGCTGATAATTTTACCATCAGGTTTGTGTTCGGCGGCAACGAAATGTGCACCATCGGCAGGCGCCAGCTATCCATCCATAGCGACTCATTTATAATTCTCAATAAAGGCACGCGGTTTACCAGCAATACCGAAAACAGTTCGCCCATTAATGTTTTCACTATCGAATTTGATGAGAACTTTTTAACTGATTTTAACAGGCTATGGATACCCGGCAATCCGGCTTTTAGTGATGAATTAATTGATGGTAATTATTTGAGCCGCGAACTTACCGAGACCATTTATCCATTTAAAACAGGCATTCGCCTTATTGTCAACCAGCTTAGGGACTATTTGGAAAAAGGCGGCGACGATAACAGCCTTATTAATGAATATGCCCACTGTTGCCTGGTAAGTTTTTACCAGGTTTATAATGAAGAGATATTTCAAAAAGCAACCCGGCTTAATTTCCTGCATTATAACACCCGGATGGAGATATTAAGAAGGCTTGGCCTTGCTAAAGAATACCTGTACGCCAATTATAATGGCAATGTGAACCTTGAAAGTTTAGCCGACCACGCTTGCCTTTCAGTAAATCATTTATTGCGGACCTTCAAACTGGCTTACAACCAGTCGCCACATCAATTCCTGATACAATTACGGCTTCACCGGGCGCAACTGCTATTAACTAAAACTGAATACCCCGTGTATGAGATTGTCAATATGGTAGGCTTTAAATGTACAAGCTCATTTATCAGGCTATTCAGGACACGGTACAAAACAACCCCCCTCAAATACCGGAACGTGATCGCTTAAACCGCTGCTAATGGAGTGTTTTCATGCTGCAAACAATAATTTCATGCGCTTAGCAGCCTGTTTTCTCCAATAATCAATCTGGATTTTTATATTTAGCATCGAAAAGATTTCAGAATGCTATTTGAACAGGCCGGTAATTTTATTCTTGATAAACTTGAAAGCGAATTACGCCCCGATTTATATTATCATAATGCAGCACACACAAGAGACGTGCATAGCGCCGCTGAGCGAATTGGTAAAGGCGAACGTATCTCTGATTATGATATGAAGCTGCTGCTTACCGCTGCCTGTTACCATGATTCGGGTTTTTTGAGAGCATCAATTGGACATGAAACCGAATCATGCGCAATAGCACAGCATGCACTACCGGGTTTTGGCTTTAGTGCCGAAGAAATAGAGGTGATATGCGGTATGATAATGGCCACGCGCATACCACAGTCGCCAAAAAATCACCTGGAGGAAATTTTGGCTGACGCCGACCTGGACTATTTGGGCAGGGATGATTTTTTTACCATTGGCGATAAAATGTACAAAGAACTTGGCCTGGGTCACCGCGACGAATGGAACGAAATGCAGCTAAAATTTTTGGAAAGGCACACATATTTCACCCAAACTGCATTAGATTTACGGGACTCAAAAAAGAAAAAACATTTGGAACAGATAAGAAAGCAATTACCATAAAACCAACCATGAAAAAGTCGACCTTACCTAGTGGTGTTATTGATACAATCTATGTCATTGTAGGTATATTGTTCTGCGGTTTTGCCTTAAAAAGCTTTTTAGTTCCTAATAAATTCTTTGATGGCGGCGTAACGGGTGTATCGCTGCTCATTTCCGAATTATATCATATCCCGATAGCGTACGTCATCGTAATAGCCAATGTCCCTTTCATTTTTATGGGGATGAAGCAGGTGAACCGGACTTTCGCTTTTAAAACACTCGCAGCAATTATCGGCTTGGGCCTCTGCCTGCTTTATATGCCTGAGTACAAGGTTACGGATGATAAATTGCTGGTGTCCATTTTCGGCGGGGTATTTATGGGCATAGGCGTTGGCCTTTCGATACGTGGCGGTTGCGCACTTGACGGTATCGAAGTATTAGCGCTTTATACCGGCAAGCGTATCAGCTTTACCATTAGCGAGATCATCCTGGGCATTAATATCGTTATATTCCTCATCGCGGCTATTAAACTGGGTTTACCTACTTCCTTTTACTCCATTATAACCTATTACGCCGCGTCCAAAACCAGCCATTTTGTGATAGAAGGGCTCGAAGAATATACCGGAGTTACCATCATTTCAGGGCAAAGTGAGGTCATCAAAAAACGCCTGGTGATGGAGTTGGGGCGCGGCATTACGATTTACAAAGGCGAACGCGGCTTTTTAAAAAATAGTTTTGATGTGAGCCACCCGGTCGACATCATTTTCACCATAGTAACGCGCCTGGAGGTGCTTCGGCTGAAAGACCTGGTTCACGAGGTAGACGAGAAGGCCTTCATATTTACCAGTACCATCAAGGAAGCGGCCGGTGGCGTACTCAAGCGCAGGGCAAGGCAGCACTAAAAAACTTAAAAAACGTCCCGGTTCAACCCCGGTTTAGCCCGCTTCCGACCCGGTTTAGCCCGGTTGCGACCGCCTTTATCCCACTTCCGCCCCGGTTTAGCCCGGTCGTTTTAGGTATTTTACTTTGTATATAGCTTATTATCAGCAAATTGACTTAAAAACACTTAATTTTCGCCCTGTTTTTGAAATGTTTTTTAATATTTTTAGAATAGTCGATAATCCCATTGACCATACTACAATATACAAAATTTCCGGCAGAACTGCAAGCCTAAAACGCTGGCAAGACAGCACAAAAATTTTAATGTTGAACGCCAAATGATGAACCGGCAGGCAGGTTTCGAATTTTTCCGCCAGCTGACAACACATAAACTTCGGCGTTCGTTATTCAAAGTTTATTATTCGATATTCTTTTTATCTGCTTTTGACCTTGCCTTAATGAATTCGCCCTAACCCCTTGATAATCTATAAATTCTTTTAATTTTATAGCTTATAGCTTTTGGCTACTTTTTATCAAAAGAGATCAGCCTGTTAACCTTTTTGCTTTTATGAAAAAACTATTGGTCTTTACAGCCCTATCCCTGGCTTGCAGCAGCTTTGCATTTGCCCAAAAAACCACTTTTGACAGCTTACAGAAAGCATACCAAAAAAACAAGCAGGATACAACACTTGTCCAGTACATGTTTGCGAAGAGCATGGAAAAATTCCTTTACACTAATGTCGATTCGGGTATGATCTATTCGAAAAAGGCTCTTGCTTTATCGCGTAAGATCCATTATAAAAAAGGTGAAGTACAGGCCCTGGCAGGGGTAGCCACATTCCTTAATATCAGTGGCGATATGCCGGGATCATTAAAAGTAACCTTTGAGACGCTTCCGGAGGCTATAAAGATCCATGAGATGCGAACAGTTGCTTCATGCTATAATACCAGGGCGCTCACTTATTCGATTCTTAAAGACAATAAAAAAGCGCTCGACAATTATTATGCGGCACTGGCAGTCGTTGAAAAATATCACTATAACGACCTGCTTGTTGTTGAAATGAATAATGTTAGCAGGCAATACCTTGATTTGGGTAAGCTGGATTCAGCATTGTACTTCACACAAAAAGACTATGACTTTGCATTGAAATCGCACCAGTTAGCCAATATTGGTTACCTGGTACGTAATTTCGGGATCATTAAATTCAAAAAAGGAGATACTCAAGGAGCCATAAACTACTACAACAAGAGCTTAAAAGATACATCGGCCCGTAATAACCATTACCTGCAGAGTGAAGACCATCGCAGAATAGCGGAAGCCTATCAGAAAATGGGTAAGATTGATTCGTGCATTTACTATGCAAAAATAGCTTTTGAGCAAGCAAAACTCGACCGTAACCCCGACCAGGTGCAGCGTGCAACCAAATTACTTACGGAGGTATTCCTATCAAAGGGCGACTATAAAGAGGCTTTTGATTACCAGCAGATCACGCTTAAGGCACAGGACAGTTTATTTAGTCAGCAAAAAACGCTGCAGGTACAAAACCTTACCTACAATGAACAGCAACGCCGGCAGACTGTTGAAGCCGCACAATTGGCCTATCAGAACAAGGTGCGCTTTTACGCGATGTTTGGCGTGATTGGTGTATTTCTGTTGCTCGCTATTGTACTTTTATATGCCAACGGCGCGCGAAAAAAAGCCAACCATTTACTTCATGAGCAAAAAGAAGAAATAGAGGCACAGCGGGATAACCTGGAACAAGCTTATAGCGATCTTAAGATCACGCAAACCCAATTGGTACAATCTGAAAAAATGGCCTCGCTGGGTGAGTTAACCGCAGGTATCGCACATGAGATACAGAACCCCTTAAACTTCGTCAACAATTTCTCTGAAGTGAATACCGAGTTGATTGAGGAAATGCAGCAGGAGATAAGTAACGGAAATTTGGATGAGGTTAAAGAGATCGCTGATAGCATCAAGGAGAACCAGATAAAGATCAGTCAGCATGGCAAACGCGCCGATTTTATTGTAAAAGGCATGCTGCAGCACAGCCGTACCAATACCGGCGAAAAACAGGAAACTAACCTGAATATATTGGCCGATGAGTTCTTTAAACTTTCATATCACGGTTTAAGAGCTAAGGACAAATCATTCAATGCCGAGATGACTACCAATTTTGACCCGCAACTGCCTAAAATAAACGTAGTGCAACAGGATATAGGGCGAGTGCTGCTTAACCTGTTCAATAACGCATTTTACGCGGTAAATCAGAAGAAAAAAACAGCCGGCGATGATTATAAACCGGAGGTTATGGTAACTACCTTATCGGAAAATGGCAAGGTGATCATCAAGGTACGTGATAACGGCATGGGCATACCCGCGCATATCAGGGATAAGATCATGCAGCCGTTTTTCACGACGAAGCCTACGGGCGAAGGCACGGGCCTCGGCCTCTCACTAAGTTACGATATGGTGGTCCACGGGCACGACGGCAAAATAGATGTGGATACCAGAGAAGGGGAGTTTACTGAATTTACCATCACATTACCTGTCAAAACATGATATGAAAAAGTCATTTTTATTCATTTTACTGGCTATCATTTGCCTGGCCAATAGCACGCAGGCAGCCGATAAGTTTCATTTCAAACCGGTTTATAATTATAAAAAAGCCGATCTGGTAAAACAGCTTAAAACCGCCAAAACAGATACCGATAAATTAAACCTGCTAAACAGCCTGGCATTTGATAATAACGAATTGGTAGAAAGCCCGGCTTATATCGATACGGTTTACTTGAACCAGATCATCGAGATCAACGCATTGACTGGTTTATCGGACAATAAACCCTATCAGACCCTAAGGCTTGCTCTCCGCAAAGATGTTAAGGGAAATTACGCGGCCGGGCTCAAGTTGCTCAAAAGAGCAGTTGATGAATTTGATACACATGGCGGCGAGATTGTGATGCTGCTGATAGAAATGCGATGGATATTCAACGTAGCCAACGAGCAGGAAGAAAAATACCAGTATTATAACAATAAACTTAATTATTACCTTCAGAACGGGCAATACCGCAATGCATCCGCCTGTTATCACTGCTTAGCCGGTTATTATGTTTTTAAAGACGATAATAATTCCGCTATCAATAACTATTTAAAGGCAGGCGAGTTGTTTAAGGGCTTCAGTAATTTGTGGTATGCACACGAATTTTCAGTGGTGGGCAACAGGTACGCGGAGTGGGGCAACTATGCCAAAGGGCTTTCTTACCTGGATAAGGGGATCAAACTGGATGCTAAATTTGGTTTCGCGGATGATCAATACATCTCATTATCCTCATTTGCAACAATGGAATACCAGCTTAAACACTACCAGGCGTCTTTGAACTATATTCCGGCTCAGTCCGCCCGGATGAAGACTGTAAATGACGTTTATTTTGTTACGATGAGGGTACTGGACGATATCGGCCTCAATCGCATGGATGATGCGGCACAGCAGGTTGAAAGGTTAAAAAAAATAGCAGGTGAATCAAATCTCTCCCATGTCATTATGATGGATGGGAATTATGGTGTTAGTTTTGCTTTGTACAAGTATTACCTGGCAATTAAAGATATTCCAAAGGCTGAAACTTACCTGCTCGACGTCTATAATCAATCAAAAAATGATGTCAATGTGGAGGAGGAAATTGCGGAATTGAAGGAACTGGTTAAATTTTATGGTGATCAAAAGAAAACGGATAAAGCATGGCAATATACCATTTTATATAACCAGCTAAGTGATAGCCTTCGTACCCGTACAAGCAGCTTCAACATCGCTTCGTATGAGAATGAGCAAAAGGAAAATGAGCAGAACAAGAAGATGGTCCTGCTGCAACAGCAGCGCGCCGTGCAGGACGCCACACTGACGCAGCGTAATATTATTATATGGTTATCCTTAGCTGGATTGCTCGTGGTGTTGGGCTCATTAATTTTTATCTACCGCCAATTGCAGATCAATAAACGTACGCTTGCCAATCTCAAAGCCACCCAAACCCAGCTCATCCAATCGGAAAAAATGGCTTCGCTGGGTGAACTGACAGCAGGTATAGCGCACGAAATTCAGAACCCGTTGAATTTCGTGAATAATTTTTCGGAAGTGAGTGTTGAGTTGGTTGAGGAAATGGATGAGGAACTGGATCATGGCGATATTGCTGAAGCTAAAGTCATTGGTACCGACCTCAAACAAAATCTCGAAAAAATACAGCACCACGGCAAACGCGCCGATGCCATTGTAAAGGGTATGCTGCAGCATAGCCAGTCGGGCAGCGGGGCGAAAGAGCCTACTAACATTAATGTACTTGCTGATGAATATCTGCGACTTTCCTATCATGGCTTACGGTCAAAGGACAAAGCGTTCAATTCGGAACTCGTTACCCGCTTTGACGCTGATTTGCCGAAAGTGAATGTTATTCCGCAGGATATTGGCCGGGTGTTGCTCAACCTGTTCAACAATGCTTTTTATGCAGTAAATCAAAAGCAGAAAGTGGCATCCGCAGATTATAAACCAGAAGTTTCGGTTTCCACCTCGACCGCAAACGGGCAAGTCGTCATTAAGGTAAAGGACAACGGTACAGGAATTTCGGATGCGATAAGGGAGAAGATCATGCAGCCGTTTTTTACGACCAAACCAACCGGCGAAGGCACGGGTTTGGGACTTTCTTTAACTTACGATATGGTGGTGAAGGGGCATGGAGGAAGTATAGAGGTTAATAGTATCGAGGGTGAGGGATCGGAGTTTATTGTTGAATTACCAATTAACTGACGAAGATGAAAAGAAGCTTTATTCTGCTGCTATTGCTAATGGTAACTAAAGCGTTTTCCCAAAGCCAGTTACCCCCTATCTACGAAATAAAGACAGATACACCGCTGTTCACCCCTCTGCCCGGCAAATATGTACAGGTGCTGGATGACAAAACCGGTAAGCTGACTTTTAACGATTTAATGCGAGCTGCAAATGCAAAAAACTTCCATTCTTCAGCATCGTGGCCCCTGCAAATAGCAGATCATACCTACTGGTTTGTCTATGTATTAAAGAACGGCATGAACCGGGACGCTCAAATTTGCTTCCCTCAAAACAGTCAAAAGTCAACCCTATATATAACCTCTGACCAGGTACATTGGCAGAAATATGAAAATGGCTGGTATATACCCTGGAGCGAACAAATAGGGCTAAAATTGCAACAGGCTATTCCTGTTACATTAAAAACGGGCACAAGTATAACTGTTGTGAACAGGGTATCTAACAATTACCAATGGAGGCAGTGCGCAATTTATTTTTCTAACCTCAAGTTTTTCTCGGGTGGTTTTTCCAATGGTTTTGCGTCGACCAACACCATATTAACAGAACCCAGTAAAAACGGCTCATTTTATATTGATTCTGTCTTTGATGCAACTTTATTGGGTATTCTCGTCCTGGCAGCCATATTAAACTTTTTCTTTTTCCTCATCGTTCGCGAACGCGTCTATCTATTTTTCTCTATATATCTCTTGTTATTCGGAATTGGGAGAGTAGGACGTGAATTCTACTTTACGTTTTTTAGAGACTTCAGGGAGATTGGCATTTACGTAACCTTTTTTGCCTGGACTTTCACTATTCCAGCTTCAACCCTTTTTATACGTTCGCTTCTAAAAATCAGGGGTTATTTACCAGCATTGGACAAGTTTCTGATTGGCCTGCTTGTCTGTTTGGCTATTGCCGGAGTGGTAGGCCTATACCCAAATCCTTACTCGTATACAGCAGTCCCAATATTGGAATTCCTCGCTGCAATGCTCCTGATAGCCAGTGTGGTCCCATTTTTTCTTTTGAGCAAAAAAAAGAGACTGGATAAAAACATCAAAATACTTGTGCTGCCTGCATACCTGCTATGGGCAATTGGCCTGGCGATCGTGGAAATGAATTACTCGGAAGTTCTTCCGGACAATGGCTTCATTTTATGGCTGAGCAATATATGGCCCGTAGTGGAAGCAATATGCCTGAGCTGGCTGGTAGTTTGTTATTCATGGATACTTTTCGAGCGTTTCAGAACGCTGCAGAAGCAAATTGTACAACAGGCGTTGGACAAGGAAAGAGAAAAAAACCTCCTCATAGCTGCCCAAAAGGTTGAGCTGGAAAGAACCGTTGAAGAACGTACGGCGGAGTTAAAGAACTCACTGGTAGAGTTAAAATCAACCCAATCCCAATTGATCCAATCAGAAAAAATGGCCTCATTGGGTGAGTTGACAGCGGGGATAGCCCATGAAATACAAAATCCGCTCAACTTCGTTAATAATTTTTCGGAGCTCAATACTGAATTGGTAGGAGAAATAAAACAGGAAATAGAAAACGGTGATTTAGCTGAAATTAAAGCGATCGCTGTCGATATAGAAGAAAATTCCAAGAAGATTAACATGCATGGCAAACGCGCTGAGGCTATTGTAAAAGGCATGCTGCAGCATAGCCAAAGCGGCAGCGGGGTAAAGGAACCAACCAATATTAATGCCCTTGCGGATGAATGTATGCGCCTGGCTTATCATGGCTTTAGGGCAAAAGATAAAAGCTTTAATGCCGAAATGGTCACCCATTTGGATGAAACGTTGCCCAAAGTAAATTTGATACCACAGGATATGGTAAGGGTAATGCTTAATCTGTTCAACAATGCATTTTACGCGGTAAGCGAAAAGGCCAAAACAGCGGGTGCGGATTATAAGCCGGAAGTATCCGTCAGCACATCGGTAGAGAACAGCCAGGTTGTGATCAAAGTGAAAGACAACGGTGTAGGCATCCCCGATGCTATAAAAGAAAAGATCATGCAGCCATTTTTTACCACCAAACCTACGGGCGAAGGAACGGGATTGGGCCTGTCATTAACTTATGATATGGTGGTGAAAGGGCATGGGGGAAAAATCGATATCAATACTAAAGAAGGCGAGTTTACGGAGTTTATCGTAAGCCTGCCGCTATAAACTTATTAATTGAAGCTATGAAACGGATCAGCGTTTATTTATCACTTGTTTTTTGCCTGGCAGGGATCAAGCCTTGTTTTGCTCAGAACGATTTCGCCCATGGGGCCATGGATTCCCTGCAAAAAGTTCTTGCGGTGCAAAAAACCGCGAAGGATAGTTTACTCACTATCCAAAAACTGGTAGACTTTACACCAGTACGGCATGATGAAACACTTTTGTATCCTGATCACTACAAAATGTTGTTCGATTTGAACGAAAAATTAAAATTGATCGACCCTGCGCCTTACCAACTGATGCTCGAGGGTAACAAATATTGGGGTAAACGCCAATACAGTGAATCGCTAAAAAGTTTCCAGGAAGCCGTTGAATTGTTTGATAAGCAGCATAAGGTTATTTACCCTCTGCTGATCAATATGCGTATCTTGTATAATTTCCTGAACGACCAGGATGCACGGCTGCACTATTTCCAGAAGAAGCTGGAGTATTACCTGGTGAATGGCCCCTATGAAAATACGGCCCCCTGTTATCACGCCATCGCTGGTTTCTATTTATATAAGGGCGCCTATAACCAGGCCATCAATAATTATATGAAGGGAGAAGAAGTATTCCGAAAGTTCCAGCCTAATTTTTACGCTAATGTCTTATACGTACTCGGCATGACCTATAATCAATGGGGTAATTTTGAAAAAGCACGCTATTATGCGGGCCTGGCACTCCCGCTTTCAGAAAAGCAAAAAGATACCGTTGGCATAAATTACTGCTACAGTACCCTGAGCCAGGTTTCTTTTAACGAAGGCAAATATGAAGACGCACTCAAATTGGTGAACGAAAGTATACGGTTTATGAGTAAAAGGGTAACTCAAAGGAGTGCCAATATATTAGCAAATAAAGCCGCTATCTATCTCAAGCTAAACCAGCCGGACCTGGCCCTGCCCCTACTTGACCGGGTAAAAAAAATGACCGACTCGGCCGGGTTCAAGCTGGTGAGTTCTATTGGCTATACTGAAATAGATTACGAATACTATGAATATTATGTAAGCCAGGGGAATTCCGCTGAAGCAGAAAAGTCCCTTTTGACGGCTTATCAAAATTCGTCTAACGAGCAGGGCGTACCTTTGCAATTAAAATACGCCCGCGAACTGGGCTATTTCTACCAGAAGCACGATCAGCCTGAAAAATCTGAAAAATATTTCGAGCAATATTTTAAAGTTTATGACACACGGGAGGCGGGGTTGCACGATTTTAAGGTGGCCCAATACGAGATTGACCAAAACGACAGGGCACAGCGCGACCACATCACCCAATTAAAACAGGAAAAGGCTGTACAGGATTACCAGCTCAGCCGGCGCAATGCTTTGCTGTGGGGTTCGCTCGTTGTGCTCGCCTTGATCAGCGCCTTACTGGTATTTATTTACCGGCAACTCCAGATCAATAAAAAAACATTGATCTCGCTGCGCAAAACACAGCGGCAACTGATCCAGTCGGAAAAGATGGCTTCGTTGGGCGAACTCACCGCCGGTATAGCCCACGAGATACAGAACCCGCTCAACTTCGTCAATAATTTCTCTGAAGTAAACATCGAGCTTTTAGAGGAAATGGACGACGAGCTGAAACGCGGCGAAATAGAAGAAGCGCTGGATATATCCAGCAATATCAAGCAAAACCTCGAAAAAATAGGCTTCCACGGAAAGCGCGCTGACGGCATCGTAAAGGGCATGCTGCAGCACAGCCGCGCCAGCACGGGGCAAAAGGAACCAACGGATATAAACGCTTTGGCCGATGAATACTTAAGGCTGGCTTATCACGGTTTGCGCGCCAAAGACAAAAGTTTTAATTCCGAAATTATTACCTTCTTTGACGAGGAACTTCCAAAGGTCGACACTATCCCGCAAGACATTGGCCGGGTGCTTCTTAATTTATTTACCAATGCATTTTATGCTGTCCAACAAAAGCAAAAAACAGGTAAGGGTAATTATCAGCCGGTAGTTGAGCTGACCACGGCAATGAAAGAAGGCTTTGCCGAGATCAGGGTCAAAGACAATGGCACGGGCATCCCCGAGCATATTAAAGATAAGATCATGCAGCCGTTTTTTACCACCAAGCCTACCGGCGAAGGAACCGGGCTGGGCCTATCCATGAGTTATGACATAGTAGTGAAAGGGCATGGTGGGAAGATAGATGTGAATACCAAAGAAGGCGAGTTTACCGAATTTATTATTCAATTGCCGGTTACATAGGATAGCATGAGAAAGTTCACGAAAATATTACTGTTTCTTTTAGTTCCTGTGCTGGCTGCTGCGCAACAGCGCCTGCCTGATACAATCGCTCAGGCAGTAAAAACAGCCGCTAACGACTCTTTGCGATACAAGGCTAATCACGAGGCCTACCTGTATTTTGAAGAGATCAATAAGGACAGTGCTTTATACTACAATGAAAAGTGCTTGTCTTTATCAGAACAAGACAAAAAAAACCTGGTAACAGCACGCAGCCTGGCGAGTAAGGGTTACTTATTGACCGGCAAAGGACAATATGCTGAAGCCTTAAAAAATATACTCCAGGCATTCACTATTGCCGGGGACCCTAAAAATGCAAGTAACAGCTGGTTTACAGATAACCGCTGGGATACCAATCGGGGGCATTCGCCCGAACAAACACGGCTTTTTGTATTGGCGCTAACGCATCACATGTATGGCATCCTCATGCGCGCCACCCATAATACACAGCAGGAAATATTTCACTTTGCTGAAGCAAGGAGGATCGCCGCTTTAATAGACAACAAACCGCGTATTATGCTTGCCGACATGAATTTAGGCGGAGCGTACCTGTCAGTTAACAAAACCGACTCGGCATTGATCTTTTTAAATGAAGGTAAAGAGATGACCTTACGGTTCGGCCCTAAAAAATACTTAAGCTTTATCCTGATGAATCTCGGTGATATCGCGTTCAAAAAGGGCGACGCAGCTGTTGAAAAACGTTATTATTATGAAGGGGTAGCCTCGGCAACGGAACAAAAAAACCAAACAACTTTAACGTGGCTTTACCTGAGGCTCACGGATGTCTGTATTCGGGAGAAGCAAAAGGATTCGAGTCTTTATTTTGCGAAAAAGGCATTGGAGAGCTTTAGTACTTTGGGTATATTTTCCGGGGAGACGCTCAATGTTGGCACGGTATATCAAAGGCTCTCCGATAGCTACAGGCTTAGGGGGCAAACGGATAGTGCTTATAAATATGCCGGTTTAGCCCTGGCTGCTAAAGATAAAGTCAATAATATCCAGATCGAAAACCTGGCGCAGTTTCAAGGACTTTCACTAAAGGAACAGATTCGCCTGCAAAACCTGGAAAAGGAAAAGGAACTATACCAAAGCCGGGTCCGGACTTATGGACTATTAGCGGGTCTGTTGGTGTTCCTCATAGTCGCCATGATACTTTATCGCAATAACAGGCAGAAGCACAAAGACAATGTACTGTTAAGCGAGCAAAAGGAAGAAATATCAGCACAACGAGATCAGCTCGAAGACAAAAACCACGAATTAGAGATCGAAACCGCGCTGGAGCGCGTTCGTACGCGTACTATGGCCATGCAACATAGCGGCGAGTTATCGGAAACAGCCTTTATTTTATTTCAGCAATTTAAGGAATTGGGTGAAAACCCCGACCAGGCCACCATAGGTATTATCAATGAGGAGGAACACGTAATTGAGTATTGGGTGACCATGTATGGCAGCCAGGTCAACAAGGTTTTCAAATTC
>Ga0207155_1088_pt2 | contig 20427 bp, 21 predicted proteins | sample Alteio_BWMinHeat_26_FD_153515 | JGI IMG/M metagenome (GOLD analysis project Ga0207155, IMG submission 153515) | Enriched cells from forest soil in Barre Woods Harvard Forest LTER site, Petersham, Massachusetts, United States -... | ecosystem: Environmental > Terrestrial > Soil > Temperate forest >... | reverse complement strand
GCCGGATTACTTCTGAGGCGGGAATTTGTCCTTCACGACCTTGAGGATCACGCCTTCGATCTGAATTTTGGAAAGATCGATCTTGCCGTGTTTCGCCACGGTGTCCAGCAGGGCCAGCTCCAGCGAGAGATTTTCCAGCCCTTCCGCGAACGGCTTGCCGGCCTGCTTCGTGAAGAAATAATCGTGGATGTTCTGGGCGAGCTGCGGATTGTCGCGGTCGAGGTCGCCGGTCATCTTGTCCACGAAGGCGACGATGATGGCCGACTGCTCTTTCGTCGGCTTCGCTTCAAAATCCTTGACGGACAGCGCATGGGCGGGAACGGCCGCCAGAATTGCGGTTGCCAGAATGGCGGCGATGGTCATTCGTGCTGAGTGGACCATACGGAATGATCCTGAAAAAAAGCTCGTGATGGTGTTGTTGTCGGTCATGGTTTTGGTTCCTTTCTGCCGGGCTCTCCCGGGCACCAAAAGAAGCGAGAGGGGGCCGCTCCCCAGCCGAGGCGAACGCAAGAGAAGCCGAGGGCAGCCGACCAGAGCAAATTTTTTGGGGGACCGCGCTTTTTGCGGGGGAGCCAAAACCGAGGCTTTCGGGAGGCTTGAATTCGCGGCGGAGTGCCGCCGGGCGCGGGAATTACACCCGAGCGGGTGCCGGGAGAGATAGTTAGAAAGGAACGAATGGCCGACAACGGAAACGGGCGCGGAATCAGGGCGGGCCGGATGATCGATCAACATGAACACGTCGATCTGGCTCTGCGGGCAGGCGGACATGAGCAATGCTCCCGAAAAAGCGGAGGCCCAGCAACGCCTGTTATCATATCACACATTATCGTGTGCCAGTTGATCGTGTGTGGACAATCGCGATGATGAAACTGTTCCATCGGGTCTCGTGAGAAAAACAGAACCCCGTGCCTTGTTTGGAAAGAGACTGCGCGAACTTCGCCTGGAGCGGGGGGTGTCGCAAGAAAAGCTGGCGGAATTGGCGGGTCTGCACCGTAATTACGTCGGCATTCTGGAACGCGGGATGCAGAGCGCGTCCCTGGATGCTATCTGCAAGCTGGCGCGCGCGCTGAAGGTCAGACCTGCGGACCTGCTGGAGAGGCTGCCATAGCCGGCGCCTGGTCCGGTTTCCTGTTCGCCGGCGTTTCTATGCCCTGCGCTGCCGGCGTGAAATTCGCGGCGAGTGTCTTCCCCTCCCCGTCCTGCAGTTTGGCGTAGGACGTGGTGCGGCCAAAGTCGGCCATGTAATCGGCGCTGTAGGCATCGGCCGCGCTGTCCGGCTTCGCCTCGATCTCCGCGCGGCGCGCTTCCGTGGCCTGCTGAAAACGCTTCTCGTAATCGCCGGCGACTTCCTGCTCATGCTTCACGTCGGTCGATGAGCCTGTCTGAGCACGGTGCTGCTGTATGTCGTGTTTCAGTTTTTCGAGTTCTTCCGATTGCCGGTCAGTGTCCGCCTTCTCCTGCGCGGTCGCGGCGTGCGGATTCTTCGCATGTTCCGCGCGGGCCTCGTCGTGAATGCCGGCGCGGCGCGTGAAAAATTCGGACAGCCTTCCCGGCCGTATATTCTCTCCGGGGACTGTCAGCAGTTTGTCGTCCGTCAGGTCGATGTCATCGGTCATAGCTCCCCCCTGCCCCTATTCTGAAGCCAATCGGTTAAGGAAGACTTAACCATAATTCGATATGCCTCTCCTTTCGATCAGGAAGCGCGTACAGCGGTTCGGCTGTGATAGGAGGACTAGAATAGAGGCGTCCGCGGCTCCCTGACGCGGGGTGCCCGTTGGACAGGCCACGGCGCGGGCGAGAGGAGGTCTCATGAAAGTGCAGGACATCATGAGCAAGACCCTTTCCTGTTGTGCGGCGACGGATACTCTCCAGAAGGCTGCACAGCTAATGAAGGAACAGGATGTCGGAGCCATTCCCGTCGTGAACGACTGCGATGCACGGAAGCTGCTCGGCATCATTACCGATCGGGACATCTGCATGAAGGTTGTCGCGCAGGGAAATCTGACCAGCACGGCAATGGTCTCCGAGGCAATGACCAGCACGCCGGCGACATGCAGGCCCGACGAATCGATCGAAGGATGCGAATCCCTCATGAAGCGCCACCAGGTGAGGCGGATCCCGGTGGTGGACTCGGGTGGCGTGTGCGTGGGCATCGTCTCCCAGGCGGACATCGCGCTGCGCGATACGCCAGAGCACATCAAAGACACTCTGGCGGCAGTGTCGCGGCATCGCGCCCGGCCGCAAGGCCAGGCGGTAGCGGCGAGCGCGTAAATACAGAGCACAAAGTTCAGAGCTCAAAATCAGAACAACAGGGCGCCATCCGTGAGGGTGGCGTCTTTGTCTGGCGGATGCGTCTCGGAGCGGTTCTCCTTTGATCTTCGCAGCGGCTGGAGTTCAACAACCCTGGCCCGTCGGACGTGATCCAGGGATTCATCCTTGACTATCTGCCGACAGGTTTCACGTTCATCGACAACTCCATCCTGCCTTGCGGGAGCGGTGGCGGAACCGTGTTGTGCAATCTCGGACCGGTGGTACCCGCCGGGTTTACCTTGAGCATCCAGGTCCGTGCGCGAGTACCATCCAACTTCCTGCTACCGGGAGAAACATCCAGAAAGGTTACGAATGAGGTGAGGATCTGAGTCATACGGTGGATCCGGATGCGGATGGCCCAGTTCTTGTAGTCACAACTGTCATCCCCTGACCTATCGCGCCCACTCCAAGAAAACAGGAGCCTGAGTTGAAAGATGGAAGGCGCGTACTGGTCAACCCGGTGAGGCCGGGCACCGGGCTCTCGGACGATTTCGCGGATGGGACACAAGGACCGTTTCCTTGTGTCCCATCAAGCTCATGGAAGCCGCCGAGTGCCCACACACTTGAAAAGGCACGCCTCGTGGCTGGGGCGCAATTGAAACAATTGGTCGCCCATGGAGGGCGATGTTTCGAACTTTTCTGCTGGCCTCCTGAGTCGGCCTTGGCGGACGACTTAACCGGATTCCACAAAACTGTTGCACTTCCTTAGCGCCTCTCCATACGCTGCATGCGCGCCTCTGCGCGAATCGGCGTACAATCCGTGCGCTCGGATTTCCGCAACGGAAATCCCCGTGGATTGCCTGCAAAAGGAGGCGGCCATGCGAGCACTTAAACTCACCCTCTTCTTACTTCTGCTAACTGCAAGTTATCCAGCCTACGGAACCTCGATTCCATTAGGGAAGAAAGCCCAGGGATACGCTCAGTCGATCGCATTCAAGGACATGCCCACATGTCTTGTCACTACTATCTTTCCTCCGCCGACAACGTGCAGTGCATGTATGCCAGATCCCGGCTTCATGCCTCCGCCCCTCGTGACCTTCGACGGAATGAGTCGCGGGGCATCGTGTCGCCGTGCAGACCTCGAAGCCGCCGGGGTAGATGCAGCCAGCTGGCCATCTGACGACAGCGGCGCCATCGGCCCGCATCACTATATGCAGTCTGTGAACCTGGCGTTGTCGGTGTATGACAGGGCGGGCAAGCTAATCTATGGCCCTGTTCGAACGAACACCTTTTGGTCCGCCCTCTCCACGAACCCTCAACTATGGGATCCCGCGGAAGGAACGATGGAGAGCTGCAATGATCGGACCCACACCGACGCCGTCGTCGACTATGACCGACAGGCCGATCGGTGGGTAGTAAGTCGGCCCGGCGGCGCCCCTACTGGTAGATTGCTGTGCATTGCTGTATCTGAGACGCCGGATCCAACTGGAAAGTACGATCAATTCGCCTTTTTGGTGAACAGCATCAGCCTCAATGTTGGGAACCCCTTCGACTTCTCCACGTTCTTCAATGACTATCCCAAGCTCGCCATCTGGCCCGATGCTTATTACGCGACCGCCAATCCTGATCACATCTTCAGCGGTCGCGGCAATACGATCACAGCCTTTGACCGCTCAGCAATGCTCTCAGGAGATCACCAGCCGGGATATGTGACCTTCTTCGTGGAGGCGCCTCAAGTAGAGAATCCCAATTTCAAGGCCCATAGCCATATGCTGCCGGCAGACCTCGATGGCGACACGTTGCCCCCAAGTGGCACTCCCGAATACGTGGTTCAGGTTCAGGACTCGAATCTTGGCTACCCGGCGGGTCGCCTTCAGGTGTACGAGTTTCATGTGGACTGGAGTAAGCCGTCCAATTCAACCTTCACTCCGACGACGACTCTCACCCCCGACACATTCAACTCCAATGCGTGCCCGCAACAGTCGTGCATCCCGCAGCCGTCGGCGATATTGAACCAGCCGCCTCCGTCGCTCGATTCCGTCTCTTACGGCTACATGATGTACCGCCTGTCGTATCGCAATTTTGGCGACCATCAGATGCTCCTCTTCAATCACACCGTAGCGGCAGATGGCGATCCGTCAAACAACCGCGCGGGTATCCGCTGGTATGAACTGCGGCGGGCTGGCGGCCCGCCGTGGGCCATCTATCAGCAGGGGACCTACGCGCCCTCTGAGCAGCCACCGAATGATCGCTGGTTGGGCAGTATCGCGATGGATAGCGGAAGCAACATCGCATTGGGGTTTGACATCGGCAGTCCCAGCGTATTCCCGTCCATCCACTACGCGGGGCGGCTGGTCTCTGATCCACTGAATGAACTCTCTCTCAAGGAGACGACCTTAGTTAACGGTAACGGCGTACAAACCGGCATCCCAACGGACAATGATAGTAAGGGAAACCCGATCACGAATATCTTCTTCGGTGACTACAGCCAGATGACAATAGATCCTACCGATGACTGCACCTTCTGGTACACGAACACGTATTACCTGAGGACCACCACTCCAGATGACTGGCACACGCGGATCGGCGCGTTCAGATTTCCAAACTGCTTTGAATTTTTCACACTCGTACCCGTGGTGGGAATCAATGCCGGAGCAGGTCAATTTCAACTTACGGCCTCGCTTCATCTGAAAGACCAAACCAACGGGATCAACCCGTTGACGCAAGATGTCACCCTTCAACTCGGAAGCTTCTCAGTCACCATTCCGGCAGGCTCGTTTAAGCGCCAACGGCGCGACCGCGACGATGAAGTCACGACCTTTCGAAACCGGCATGATGATGATGACGACGACGTGGTGTACAAGTTCGAGGGAACTATTGGCACGGTGCGCCTGCACGCAGAAATTACCCGCGACGACAACACCTTCAGGTTTCAAGCGCGCGGACGAGGCGCCACGAACCTGCCCACAGCAAACCCCGTGATCGTGGTCTTGACCATCGGCCATGACCGCGGAACCGCAACGGCGACGGCAGACTTTGAGTCCCACCGTCGCGCGAATTAGCCGCATCTTAGCTGACCTAACTCCGGAAGGAGAATCCAATGAGATTCAAGAAGCTATTTGCTGTCGTGCTGGGATCGTTGATTGTCCCCGCCCTGTCACTGCCATCTATGGCACAAAACGAGTTACAAGTCAGTGACTTTGCCAATGCGAATGTAAAAGGTGCGCCCAGTGCGACCGTCCAGATCGTCAATCCCGGAACGACGTTCGGGAACCTCTGCGCCATGATCTACGTGTTCAAAGCGGACGCAACGATGACGGAGTGCTGTGGATGCCTTATGGAGCACAACGCGCTGATAACGCTCGACGTGAATGATGATCTCACCTCGAATCCAGCGCCGGATGGCGGTATTTTTGGGATTCCCGCAAGAACAGGAGTGATCAAGATTGTCTCGGCCGAACAGACCATCGGGTGCGATCCGACCTCCATTAGTGCTTTTCCAGAACTGCGGGCGTGGGCTACTCACATTGAGAACTCGGTTAACGGGGTCTACCCGATCACCAGAACCGCATTTTCGAATGCCGATCTGGGCGATGCTGAATTTGCGTTCCTGCAGTCGGCGTGCAAGCAAATCTTTAATAGGGGATTGTTCAAGCCACAGGGTTCCTGCTCGTGCGGTCATTAAGAACAGGAAGTCTCTCTCGACCCTCTGTATATTCACGCTAGCGATGCGGTGCACATTTCGTGGTCGCCAATCGCGGCACCGCAACGGCGACGGCAGACTTTGAATCTGCGAATCGAGGGGACTGGGCGGTAGTCGTCCCTGCATCTAATTCTGATAAGCCCATGATGCCAAGAGTAGCAACTGCGGCCCGCACTGTGCCGCACGGCGTTGGACAAGTTCGTGCAGCACCGCAAGCGTCTGACCCCTGGGCGTAGTCAGGAAAGAAAAAAGCGCCCCGAAAGCACTTTAAAACCACCCATTCCCTTCATGTCAGCAAAGGCGGTTAAACAGGCCGAACCGCAGCGGGTCAACGGGCGCGGCAGTATGCGCTTGTGAAACCCTTTACGCGCGGCGGGCGGGCTGTACGTTTTTTCGGGAAGGAAATGGGAGGTTGAAAGTGCTTACACGTTGAGCTTTGGTGCGCCCTGGGCCGTAAGGCAGGAGGCTTTGACCCGATAAACCAGAACATTCCGTGAACCTGAGTGTGGAATTTTCGATTTCAAGGCCCGTACAGTGGCCTGAAATGGTTTTCGGTGCGGGAATGGCCCCTGCCCCATCAGGACGCATGGCCCGCGCGTCCATTTTGAAACGGCGGCTATGCGAAGGCCGCGAGGCTGCCTTTGTTGATCCTGACCTGAATGTCGGCGTTGCGCACGCCCTTCAGGTAAACCATGGTCGACGCGATATCGCGGTGCCCCATCCATTGCTGCAGGGTCCTGATGTCGATGCCGTCCTGCAGGTTCCGGGTGGCGTAGGTATGCCGGAATTTATGCAGGAACCACCGCCCGCAATAAGGGCCGGCGGAACAGCGGTTCATCCTGACCGTGCCGTTCGCCAGCTTGTGGATTGTCGTGCAATGCCCGCAGTTCAGCTTGCCGCGCCAGGCGACGGCTTTCAGCTTTTCCAGCATGGCGCCGTCCGGCCGGCCGGTGGCGCTCGGGAACAGCGGATCGTCCGGGCCGGCGTCGCGCGGCCGGAAGTTCTGCAGCAGGCGGATCAGCTTCTCCGGGACCGGGACCACCCTCTCCTCCCAGTTCTTCGGGCTGAAGCCCCACTGTGGTTTCGCGGTGACGCGGACCGCCATGTGGCGGAAGTCGACGTCGCGCCATGTGGCATGCCTCCCTTCCGCGTCGCGGAAGCCGGTCATCAGGTAAAACTTGAACCGGATTTCCTCGGACGGCGTGCAGGCGTCGAACAGGTCTTCGATCTCCCGGTCCTCGTAAATCGGGCGCACGGTTTCGACGAAGCTCGGCCAGTCGGACGGGTTCAGCACCTTCGGGCGCCCGTGCTGTTTCAAGAGCTGGCAAATCACGACCAGCTTGTTGTAAACGCTCTTGCCCTTCTGGCCCAGCTTCAGGCACCGGGTGGCGAAGTCCATCAGGTCCTGGCGCTCGACCTCGTCGATATAGGTCCGGCTGTTGAAGGCACGGAAGGATTCGAGGATCGGGCGATAGGTGCGGAACGTCCGCAGGGACCGATGGTACTGGATGTACTCGAGGTATTTGTCGAGGGCCTGATTGACCGTGGTGCGGTCCGGCTCGATGACCGGCTCGGGCGCGGTGATGATGCCGCTGCGCACGGCGGAGAGTTCCGCCTGACGGTGGCGCGCCTGCTCGGCGGCAACGAAAGCATCGGGTCCGGCGGCCTCGCGGCGGCGCTTGCCCTGATCCCAATGCTCGATGTAGTAGCTGCCCTCGGGGTGAAGCTGGTCAACGCCCTTGACGCTGACATGATCGCGGCGGATGCGTCCTTTGCTGTCGTAGAGGGCAGGCGCAAGCAGCCATTTGCCGTCGATCTTTATTTGCTTGAGGAGTTTTACGGTAGAGATTTTAGGCATATTGGCGGGTTCATGTCTGAACCGCCTATAGGATCGCCCATAAGCCCTGTAAGTGCAAGATAATTATGGAAACTGGTGACAGGGCAGCATTCTAACCAACTGAACTACGTCCCCCAAAACTTCTATGAGTGTAGCAGATGAATGTGGTGCCCAGCGAGTGACTGGCTGAGGGAAATTCCTGTTTACAAGGCAGCGTCGATGCCGGGAAAAGAGAGAGTTGAGAGGGAGCGGTTGTCTTCGTGGGCCGTCGTGAAGCGTCGTCAAGCACCGTGCGGCCACCGAGCGAGGCAGAAGCACATCGTTATCTCTTATGGCTTCCATTTTCGTCGCAAATGAGCCGCGAGAAAAGTAAGGCTGGTGAGAACCACGCATCGCACGTGGCGTCTGACACTAAATCTTTACGTGCAGCATTTTGCCCAGTGTGGCCGCGGCGTGACGCAGTTCTTCCTCACGGGTCAAGCAATCGGGACAGAGCCTAAGCCACTCGCCTCGCGCATCGCAAATAATTCCTTCACGCTCGAGTCTGCCTGGAAACTCCATCGCGTCTGCAAGGCGGATGGTGAGAAATGCACCGTGGCCTTCGTCGCCGCCGGTCACGGTATCTACTCCGGTATCGGCCAAGTATCCGCGTAATGCAACAAGCTGCTTGAGGCTGTACGCGCGTAGCCTGTCAACGCCCATGGCCAGGGTGAATTCCTGTCCACTGCGCGCTTGATACCAGGTAAGTACCGGTGGAGTGGACTCGAGAAAAGCATCTCCGCCGGACTTGAGCACGGGCGACTCGGGTCGTTGGTACGCAAAGGTGTCAGCATTGGCAAACCAGCCGATGTCGAGGGAACGCAAGCCACCTTCGAGTACTTCAGGGGCAACGTATAGAAAACATGTCCCAGGACCTCCGCGCAGATATTTGTAACTGCCGCCGATCACAAAGTCTGCGCCTAGCTGAACGACGTCGACTGGAATGACGCCGACAGCATGGTAGGAGTCCACAAGCAGCCTTGTTCCGCGCTGATGACAAACTTCAGCGAGCGCGTCGAGGCCCTGGACTATCTGGCCGGTCATGAACATTACTTGAGATACAACGACGAGGTCTGCTCCATCATTCACCGCGTCGATCAGTGGTCCGATGCTGAAGTCGCCTTGCGTGCCGGGTTCAACCCATCGCAGCTCAATGCGATCAAGTGCTGCGTACTGCTTCAAGATCACGTCGATTGAGTCGAACTCTCCCCGCGTGGTGATCACGCGAGGCTTGCCGTGCAGTGCGTTCAAAACAGTCCGCAGACCTTGTCCCGCTGAAGTCTTCGGAATAACGCAATCCACACGCGTAGCGCCGATGAGGCTTGCAATACGCGTACGGAAGGCCTGCTGCTCTTCAAGCCACGCATCCCACGCATCTCCGACCTTGCTATACCAGAGTGCAGTGGCTTCGGCTATGTCATCAGCCATTGCATCCAGCGGCCGGCCCAGAGAGTGGTTAGCCAGATAAGAAAAATTGTTCGACAGGACGCGGGAAAAGAGCGGAGCAATCTCGCGCTCAATGGAGCCTTCTTGTAAGGGGCCGCCGCCGAGTTTTGCCACGGCACGCTGAACCTGTGTATTCATCGCTGCGTTAGCCCTGTTCGCACCGCGAGCAACTCCGGGAAGAAAGTCAGTTCGAGAGCTTGCCGTAGAAAGCCGACCCCAGATGAGCCGCCGGTGCCGGGACGAAAACCAATAATCCTCTCTACTGTCTTCATGTGGCGAAAGCGCCAAAGCTGAAAATACTCTTCGACATCGACAAGCTTCTCGCACATCTCGTATGCATCCCAGTGCTTGTGAGGATTTTCGTAAATCTCCCGGATAACCTGCACGAGTCCTTCGTTCTTGCGATGCGGTTCGCTCCAGTCGCGTTTAACGCATTCAGGCGGGACGGAAAATCCGCGCCTCGAGAGGTACAGGAGAAACTCATCGTAAAGACTGGGCGCTTCGAGGGCAGCCTTCAGCTCCGCATGGACGACCGTGTCATGTTCAAACACGCGCATGGCATCGCGATTCTTGTTGCCGAGTAAGAACTCGAGCTTGCGGTACTGGAAGGACTGAAAGCCGGACGCATTGCCAAGTACGCCGCGGAACTCCAGATATTCCGATGGCGTGAGCGTTTCGAGCACGGCCCACTGATCAAACAGCTGCATCTGGATAAGCTTTGCCCGTGCCAGAATCTTGAAGCACGGATCAAGCTGGTCGTGCTGTACGAAGCGGATTGCAGCGGTCAGCTCATGGATCAACTGTTTGATCCATAATTCCGAGACCTGATGCTGGATGATGAAAAGCATCTCGTCGTGGTGCGGAGGCGACGACAAGGGACGCTGTTGCGCCAGTAATTCTGGCAGGCATAGATACCCGGCGTAGCTCAACCGGTCCGCGAAATCTGTCACAATCCCCGGCTCGAGTGGTCTTTCGTTTTCTTTCATCTGGTTCCACTTTACGACTGCTCATCGAACGCGGCAAAGATGCCTTTCGAAGCACGACACCACGGAGGCGTTCTTCCACGGGAACAAGAATCACTTTTGGAGGAAATGTTGGCAACGGCGCTGACCGCCGGCCAGCGCGGACACAAATGTGCTATGCCGACTTGGGCTTCTTTGCCGGAACCCTCTTGGCCGCGCTTACGCCTTTCGCCTTGGCCGGGTTCACAGACTGTTGCTCTGCGGCGGTTTGGCTCGCAGTGTTCGAGCTTCTTGAAGCAGCGCGGGCCCCGCTCTTCTGCGCAAGGCTCTTGCGTAATGCGTCCATCAAATCAATTACTTTGGTCGGTTTCTTTGTTGATTCTTTCACGGCCACAGGCTGATTGTTGATCTTCGCTTCTACCAGCTCGCGCAATGCTTCGTCGTAATGGTCTTTGAATTTACTTAGTTCAAAGGGGCGCGCATAAACATTGATCAATTGCTTGGCCAACCCCAATTGCGACGGGTCTGCTTCGATGCTTTCTTCTTCCTTCAAGTACTCCCGCACATCTCGCAGCTCGGTTGCGAACCGCAGCGTGTACAGCATCATTCCTGGCTGCGAAGTATCGTGAGGTGGCGCGAGCGACATGAGATGTTGCCTGCCGCTGAAGACAATTTCTCCGATGCCGGCCATTCCGGTATCGATCATCGCCTGCCGCATAACAACAAATGCTTTCGCTTGCGGCCCGCTCTTTGGCAGGACGAAATAGGGCTTCTCGTAAAGAACGGGGTCAATCTCATCCAACTTTGAAAACTGTGAAATCTCCACGGTGCGCTTGCCGGCTAGCCGCAGGTTCTTCAATTCCTCCGGCTCTACTATCGCGTACTTCCCTTTCTCATATTCGAAGCCTTTCACGATGTCGGACTTAGCAACGGCGTGCCGGCCACCATTGGCGGCTTCCGCTTCTGCCCTTGTATCTTTGCGGTCCTTTGGAGCAAGGTGAAGCGAGGTTTTGTACGCGATCGAAGTCGCATCGTCTGCAGAGGCACGGCCATTTTGTGAAGTGGCTGTCGGCTCTGCCGAATCGCTGTCATTTTGCTCACCCGCTACGTTCTGGCGGTGAACGCGACCCATTGTCTGTCGATCAAGCTCGTGGAATGAGATTGACCGGCTGGCCTTCGTGGCCGGATATACCTCGACCGCGAATCCGACCAGGGAAATCTGGATTGTGCCAGCCCACAAAGGTCGCGCCATATAAGTTCTCCTTCCCCCTCAACTCCTGCTAATTATTATGCGACCGGCAGGCAAGTTGAATCTCACGTGCTGCTAAGCCGCTTTGGCTCCGTAAGCCCACGGATCCATCATGACCTTGATGCCGTGGTCCGGAACTTTTAGAGCAGACTTGCGTAACTCACAGGGAAACGAGAGGCATATGACTAAGTTCCTGCTCTGGTGTGTTCTTCTCATTCTGTGCTGGCCGCTCGCGCTGTTCGCCCTCGTGTTGTATCCGGTACTGTGGCTGCTTCTGCTGCCATTCCGACTGGTAGGGATTGCAGTGCACGGTGCGCTGGATCTTGTTGCCGCACTGATCTTTCTCCCGGCACGCTTGCTACGAGCGATTTAGGCCGCGGGAGGATTGCAGCTTTGCTCCTACTAACGGCTTTGATAGGTCTGGTGGGCAGCGAGGGACTCGAACCCCCGACATCCTGCTTGTAAGGCAGGCGCTCTAACCAACTGAGCTAGCCGCCCATCGTGCGCTTTCATTTAGTGTAACCGACGCAAACGAAGACGCGAAACTGCTTGATAGACTGCTCGCGTGAAGCGCCTCATCGTCAATGCAGATGATTTCGGGTTAACGAAGGGCGTCAATCGAGCCATTGCGGAATTACATCGGGCTGGCTCGCTCACGTCAGCCACCCTTATGGCGAGCGGCGCCGCCTTTGAAGACGCGGTCGAAGTCGCCAGGCAGAATCCGGACCTCGATGTTGGTTGCCACGTGGTTTTGGTGGACGGACAGCCGGTGTCCCGTCCTTCTGAAGTGCCCACTCTTCTCGAGCGAGACACCTCCGCAGACACGTTCCAAGCCTCTCTCGGACGTTTTGCGCTGGCGCTCTACTCGGGAAAGATTCGCGAGGAAGATATTGAGCGGGAGGCCGTCGCGCAGATTCGGAAGCTGCAGCAAGCAGGGGTACGGGTCACGCACCTCGACACGCATAAACACACTCATATGTTCCCGCGAGCTCTTCGCCCTCTGCTGAGAGCGGCCGCGACCACAGGTGTTTGTACGATTCGCAACCCCTTCGAAGCGCGAGACCGCACTGCCCGCAGGAATCTCCTGCCTGGGTTGCATGGAGCAAAGACCCCGCTTAAGCGGGGATTGCAGGTCGGCATTCTCAGCGCAATGCGAAGCACTTTTCAAAAAATGGTCCGCGACGCGGCGATTAGAACCACAGATGGCGCACTGGGAGTGATCGTGACCGGCTCGCTCAGTTTCGAAGAACGACTGACTGAGATCCTCGCTCGCCTTCCGCAAGGCACGTGGGAACTGGTCTGTCACCCGGGCTTCGCGGACGCGGACCTCAATTCTGTAAAGACGCGACTCCGCGCTTCGCGCGAAGTTGAAGTGGCCGCTTTGAAGAACCTCATCTCGCCGTCACTTCTGGCCGCCAACGGAATAGTGCTGTCTGATTTTGAAGATCTGAATCCAGAAGCACTGCCGCGCATCAACAGACTGCAGACAAGCGCGTCACACGCAGGGAGAGCCGCTAAATGAAGATTGGAATCACGTGTTATCCGACCTACGGCGGCAGCGGTGTGGTCGCGACGGAGCTCGGCATCGAACTCGCGGTCCGCGGGCACGAAGTTCACTTCATCGCAAATGCGCAGCCTTTTCGTCTTACGGGTCGCGAACACGGCATCTACTTTCACGAAGTCTCGGTCCGGGATTATCCGCTCTTCGAATATCCGCCATACGACCTCGCGCTCGCGACGCGCATGACCGAGGTTGCGCAGCTCTACGATCTTGATTTGCTGCACGTGCATTACGCGATTCCGCACTCTGTCAGCGCATTGTTAGCACGCCAGATGTCTGAATCAAACGGCCGGCGCCTGCCATTCGTCACAACGCTGCATGGCACCGACATCACGTTGGTAGGTGCGGACCGCAGTTATCTGCCGATCACAAAGTTCGGTATTGATCAGAGTGATGGCGTGACGTCGATCTCAAACTTTCTGCGCGACAAGACGGTGGAAACGTTCGACGTGACGCGACCCATCGAGGTAATCACGAATTTCGTCAATTGTGACCTGTATCAGCGGCGCCCTGAAAGCTACGAACAAAACCGCGCACGTTTCGCATCGCCCGACGAGCGCTTACTTGTCCATCTCTCGAATTTCAGACCGGTAAAGCGTGTACTCGACGTCGTCGAGATCTTCGCTCGGGTTGCCAAGCAAATTCCGTCAAGACTGATGCTCATCGGCGACGGCCCTGAGCGGTCTGAGGCGGAGTGGCTTGTTCACAATTATGGTTTGCAGAGCCGCGTTCATTTCCTGGGCAAGCAGGACAATGTGCATGAGCTTTTGCCGTCGGCAGACCTGATGCTGATGCCGAGTCAGTTGGAGTCCTTCGGCCTGGCTGCCCTTGAAGCGATGGCTTGCAATGTCCCCACGATTGCCACGAATGTCGGCGGAATTCCTGAGCTGATCGACCATGGCCGCACTGGTCTTCTGTTTCCCGTTGGCGCTGTTGAAGACATGGCCGATGCAGCTCTCGGGCTGTTCGCGAATCAGGAGCGGCTGGCGGAGATGTCCGCCGCTGGTCGCGAAGTCGCGCAGGCGCGCTACTGCACGACGCGCATCATTCCGCTCTATGAAGAATATTACGAGCGCGTGATTGCCGAAGACACGCCCGCAGCTGGCGTGCGCAAGACGGCGCTCCCGAGTCGCTGAAATGGCGTTGCCCCCACGACCGGCAGCGGGATGCTGAGAATGACCCGCGTTCCCCTGCCTGGACGGCTTAGAACTTCGAAGCTGCCGGCGGCGCCGTAGAGCACTTCCAGTCGCTCCCGCACATTGCGCATCCCGATGCCACCGCCACGCTCTACGATTCCAGCAACCGTCTGAGGCTTCTGCCTGTCCGGAGAGACTCCGATGCCGTCATCTTCAACCTCAATCACCAAGGCGTCGCCTTCAATGCGACTTCGCAATGTGATCGTGCCGCCGCTGATGCGTGGCTCGAGACCGTGCTTGATACTGTTCTCAATGAGTGGCTGCAGCATCATGCTCGGCACAATCACGTCCATCGTTTCCGGATCGATCTCCTTCTCGACGCGCAACTTTTCCGGTCCGAATCGAACCACTTCGATGTCGAGGTAATCGTCGGTGAATGCGAGCTCCTCGCGAAGCGGCACAAAGCTGTCGCCTTCACGCAACAGGGTGCGCAGAATGTTCGCCAGCTTGACAATCATTTCGCGTGCCAGTTCAGGACGGAAACGTACCAGCGATGCAATTGAATTCAGCGTATTGAACAAGAAATGCGGGTTGATCTGACGCTGCAACGCATCGAGGCGCGCCTCAAGCAGCAGGCGGTTTTGTTCCTCCAGCTTTCGCTCAATACGCAATGCATCCCAGATCTTCAGTGGGATTCCAACCACCACTGCTGGACACGCGAAAATTGCGAGCCGCGCCAGCCATGGTCGTGCGTCCAGCGTGAACAGTCGATGAGGATAGAGTTCTGCGATCCAGTTTCGGCCAATCTGCATGCCGACAATCAACAGTAGGAGGAATACCTGGCGGTCGAGACGAGGCCGCAGGATGTTGCGGCGCACCCATCGGTAGATGCTCAGATCGATAAAAGGAGAGAACGACCAGACGTCATCCTCTTCTACAAAAGTTCCGTACGTCCCTGCGATCGCGCCGACTGCGAGATTGAACGGTAGCGTCAGATATTCGTGGTGCAGCATTGCGGGCAACGAAAGCACAGCGCCAGCGGCCATCGCCGACAAAGGACCAAGTAAAATGCCGAGAATAATAACCGTCTCGAACGCGATGTCCGCTGCGAGAAAGTTTGGGACGGTGACGCGAATCCACACGCCGAGCGTAAGCGGAACACAAACGAAGGCGATCAACCCCAGTGTTTGCGCGAAAGTACGGTTCTCGGCAAACAGCAGATTCTTGAACATGCGCGAACGCGCCAGAGCACTGGAAACAGCCGCGGCCACGCCGAGTTGTACCAGCAATGTGATTAGTGCGAGCTTCGGGTCGGTCACGCTGTCTACTCTACTCGCGGACGTATACTTTTTACATGGCTTACGACAACGTAACCAAGGTTGCCGACGCGGATTTCCCGACTCGCTGGGGCCACTTCCGCATCCTTGGCTTTGAAGGTATCGCGAACGTTCCAGTCACGAAGATCGACACCGCGGTTGCTCTCGTGATGGGTGATATTCACTCCAGTCCGCCACTCGTGCGCATTCATTCACAATGCCTTACAGGAGACGTCTTCCATTCGTTGCGGTGCGATTGCCGCCAGCAACTTGAACTGGCGCTGGGCAAGATCGCCGAGGCCGGCGCGGGAGTTTTGCTCTACGAACAACAGGAAGGCCGCGGCATCGGCCTGATGGCAAAGCTCAGAGCGTATGAACTGCAAGATCAGGGTCGCGACACGATTCAAGCGAACGAAGATCTCGGATTCAAAGCCGACCACCGCGAGTTCGAATTGCCGGCCGAGATGCTCAAACAACTCGGCGTTACCTCTGTCCGCCTGATGACGAACAATCCCGAGAAGGTTGCCGCGATGGAAAGTGCAGGTGTCCGGGTCGTCGAGAGAGTTTCTGCTGACGTTGAGCCGCAGCCGACATTCGAAAAATACCTTGATGTAAAGCGCGAAAAGATGGGCCATCTCACTGGTTCGAACTAGTTCGTCTTTTCCGGGCGCATCGCTCTTACTACTTTTGCTGTCGTAATCAGCTGGCCGACATGTCGCATCGTGTGTTCTGCGGAATGGATGAGCAGGCTGCCAGTCGTCGTCGGCAGGCCTGCTCGTCCGACAAAGCGCTCCGCTTCGAAACTCGCCGGATTGAAGTCCCGTACCCGCGCCTCGGCACGATTCAATGCTTCGTCGAAACCACTCATCAACTCTTCCCTGCTCTCTTCGTCTGCACCTTCGTTCTTCAGCGCTTCCAGCTGTATGGAGTCGAGCGGACGGCCTTCCGCGTAAGTGAGAAGACGGTCAAGACTGCCCGCGATATGGCGAATCTGAAAGGCAATCGACGGCAGGTCAGAGGGCCGCGCGTGTATCTGGTCGGTGGTTAGACCCTCGCACCAGTGCGAGGCATCCTCGCGCGTCTGCTCCAGTGCGTGCAGCACAGCACGTTGTACAAACTGCACCTCGATCAATGTTCCGCGCAGCCAAGGTTCCGGCATACCTATAGACCTCTCTTCTCCCTGAACTCACGGACGACTTCAACAACATCGCGATGCTCCCCGTCGACCGCATTGTTCAAGGTCCGCATGTCATCCGCCGAAATTTTGCCCGTTAGCGATTCGAGGGCGCTCCCCAGTTCAGGCCAGCGGCGCAAGGCTTCTTCGCGGACAAGCGGCACCGCCTCATACGGCGGAAAGTAATGCCTATCGTCCTCTAATACGGCAAGGTGCATCGCCTGAATCGGGCCGTCTGTTGAATTCGCAGCGATCAGGTCCACCTGATGTGCGGCCAGCGCGCGATACAGCAGACCGAGATCCATCACTCGCGGAGATCCTGCGAAGTTAAGTCCATACGCAGCGCGCAATCCGGCCAGCCCGTCGGGCCGCTCTTCAAATTCATATCCAACGCCCAGCCGCCATTGCGGCGCGTATGCACCGGCCTCTGACAGTGTCGTAATGTGTAGGCGCTCCGCTTCGTCGCCGCGAATAACCATCGCAAATGTATTCTCAAAGCCGAGCGAATCGAATGAACGGATGTTGTATCTCTGCTCGTAGAGCTTCCTTACAACCTCTGCGACTGCGGCCGGGTCTTTCTGAAGAGGCTGCTTCAGGATCGCGGTCAGCGCCGTGCCGGTGTATTCGACGTACGCGTCGATTCGCCCCGCGAGCAGCGCCTGATGGCAGATGTAGCTGCCCGCAAGATAGAAGCGGCGCTCAACCTTCTGCCCGGTCGCGTGCTCGATATGCTGCGCAAGCAATTCGCCCAAAACCACTTGCTCGGTGAAATTCTTGGCTCCGATGACGATGTTGTTTGACCGCGGAGGCGCGCAGGCTGCGAGTGAACTAAGAGCTAACGCAGCAAGAGTGATAACGATAGAACGCAAGACGCCCACTTCGCGCATCAACGTCTCCCGGGCACGCGCAGCGCGCGCTCGAGCAAGCCGAGCGAAAAATCTGCGCCTAAAGCGAGCAGTGCAGCCGGTACCGCTCCGGCAAGGACCAGCCGGTTATCGACAGACGCGACTCCGCGAAAGATAAACTCGCCCAAACCACCCGCGCCCACCGCGGCAGCGATTGTTGCAATGCCGACGCACGTCACCGTTGCGGTGCGTATGCCCGCAAGAATGAAGCTGCTGGAAAGTGGCAGCTCGATCTTGCGCAGGCGTTGCATCCCAGTCATCCCGAGTGCGTTGGCTACTTCCTGCAGCGCCGGATCGATTCCCTTGATGCCGGCATAGGTATTTCGGAGGATCGGCAACACCGCGTAAGCCGTGAGAGCTGCAATGGCAATGCGCGCAGCGCGTTCCCCCAGCCATGGCAACGGCAGCAGAAATCCAAACAACGCAAGGCTCGGAATCGTCTGCACCGTATTCGCGCCGGCGGGTTGGCTATGCCATTCAAGAGACTGGCCTGTTTCCGCACTTCACCATCGCGCGAAATATTGCACTCGCTTTGGAGTGTGAGCCTGCCTATCTCCGAAGCGTGCTGAACGAAGAAGCCACCGAAGCCGCTCACTGCGGGCCCTCGGCGTGTCGAAATGCTCTGACATATTCGCGCACTTCCGGCTGCGGAGAGTCGCGAAACTCAGCGCTCGGCTGATCTGCCACTACGCGTCCTGCATCAAGCAGGATGATGCGATCTGCAATGTAGAGCGCCTCCTCAAGGTCGTGCGTCACCAGCAATGTGGTTGTCCGCAACCGACCTAGCAGCGTTCGCGTCATTTCCTGCAGTTCACGGCGCGTCAATGGATCGAGCGCGCCGAAGGGTTCATCGAGCAACAGAATGCTTGGCGATGCGGCCAGCGCGCGGGCAACCCCAGCTCGTTGGCGCTGCCCTCCAGACAATTCATGCGGATATCGATCAGCGTACGTCACGTCTAGTCCAACCATCTTCAGCATTTCAAGTGCCCTGACCCTGCGCTCGCTGGCGCTCTTTCCCTCAAGCTCCAAAGCGAGTGCAATATTTCGCGCGATGGTGAAGTGCGGAAACAGGCCAGTCTCTTGAATGGCATAGCCAACCCGCCGGCGCAAGAAAACGGGATTCCAGGCGTGAGCGTCTTTTCCCTCAACCAGCAGTTCCCCGCCGGAAGTCGGAAGAAGCTGATTCACAAGTCGGAGCAGCGTCGTCTTGCCAGCCCCGCTTCTGCCGAGCAACGCCGTCGTAGTTCCAGACTCGAAACGCAGCGAAATCGCATTGAGCAGCAGTCCGCCGCCATTCACGCGATAAGAAACGTCGCGGAACTCGATCGCGGGTTGCGGCGCGCTGCTCATACGATTTCGATCCAAAAATGCGACAGCCGGAATGACGGGGCATTCCGGCTGCGAAGTTCAGTTGATTCCGATCTCACTCGGTTGAGGCCCCCGCCGAGCCTTCGCCCGATCTTGCGCTCTTTACGCGCACAACTGTGATCTTGTTGAAGCCTTCTTTGAAACTCGGCGGCCGCAGCCTCTCCTGCATTTTATGCATGACTTCGTCGCTGACCTTGCGCTCGCGACGCTGGTTGCGCTCCATGCACACCTCAAAGGGAACGTCGAAAAATACAGCTTGGACCTCATAGCCGAAACTGCGCGCCATCTTGATCCATTGACGGCGCTCATGCGGAGAAAGGTTTGTCGCATCGACATAGTTCCAAGGCATCTTCGCAATCAGCCTCGCGCGAAGCAACGAGCGCAACGTCGAAAAGACAAGCCCTTGATAGCGCTGCTCAGTGATGTCGTCAAACAGAATGTCGCGCAGCATGTCGCTCGACAGCGGGGTGACGCCACGGCGCTTGAACCATGTTGTCTTACCCGACCCTGGCAGACCGATGGTCAGCACAACGTACCCTCTCGGAGCTTTCGTGCTGACAGCCTGGGCCTCAGCGGGCGGCACGGCTAGAGAATCTGGCTGCGTCTCGACAACTAACTGTCCACTACTGCTGGTTTCCCCAGCCTGGCTGCGCAGTTCGCTATCTGCCTGCACCAGGGTGTCCTGAGCATCGGGCTCCGACCAGCCATTTGCCTGGGCATAACTGCGTGATGCCTCTGAAGGCCACCCGCGCTCGTTGAATTGGCGGTCGCGCGCTGGCGCCGCTTGATCGTCTTGGTGCGCCTCGGGTGTCTTGTCAGGCGATCCGCCCGCGTCGCCATCTGCCGCTGCGTTGCTCGCGGAGGGCGCGTCAGGGTAAGACGGCCTGAGGGGCGCGGGCTGATTTTGCGGTATCTCCTGCCCGCTCTTACCAGTGGACTCAGAAGTGTTAGGCCCACGCTTGGAACGTCGTCTCATCTTTTCGCGCATCCATTCGCGCATGTCGCGCATGATGCGCTTGTAACACAATGCTTCCCTGCACCGCAAACATCGCGCTGCCTCCGCAGCATGGCCGGTTGTTTGCTCCGCAACTGGTGCGGTGTTAGCATCCGAATTTTGGTAGTGTTAACGCGCCGCTACTCGCCCACCACATAATTACACCGCACTGGAGACTCGCACGCATGGCTGTAAAAGTAGGAATCAACGGGTTTGGCCGCATCGGCCGCAACGTTTTTCGCACTGCGCTCGGCAACCCGGACATCGATATTGTCGCCGTCAACGATCTGACCGATCCTAAGACGCTCGCTCACCTGCTGAAATACGATTCCATCCTCGGCAACCTGAAAAATGACATCAAAGCCGAAGCAGACGCCATCTCGGTAGACGGAAAGCGCATTAAGGTCTTCGCGGAACGCGATCCGGCAAAATTGCCCTGGGGATCGGTCGGCGCAGAAATTGTTGTCGAGTCCACGGGTCACTTTAC
>Ga0207155_1104_pt1 | contig 20432 bp, 22 predicted proteins | sample Alteio_BWMinHeat_26_FD_153515 | JGI IMG/M metagenome (GOLD analysis project Ga0207155, IMG submission 153515) | Enriched cells from forest soil in Barre Woods Harvard Forest LTER site, Petersham, Massachusetts, United States -... | ecosystem: Environmental > Terrestrial > Soil > Temperate forest >... | reverse complement strand
TGTGATAGTCATTCAGCTTAAGAAAATCCTCAATCGCTTCGCTAATCCAACGACTCTTTTCTCGTAGGCTGTAGTTATCCGTCAACATTCGCTGGCGAATTTCTTTACTTATATTCTCTGGCAAAATTACATTAATTCTAGCTTTCTTTATCACGATTAACTCCGGTATTAATTGTCGATAGATTCAACTTTTTCCATAATCTTTATCAAACTACTAAACGCTGTAACACAATCATCAAAGGTTTCAAATTTCATCGCTGCGAAATGATTGGTAAAAGCTACATATTTTTTATCTGTAGCAACAAGGTTAATTAGTTTGGTAATGACCGTTTTATTTTTCGTAGAACCCATATTAACTCTTTCGATTTTTTTTCCTGGTCTAGCTGATGCTAAAGTAGTTGGACGAGTTATGGTTTTTGCATCTTTAAATGTCTTAGCTTCTTTCTTCAATTGCTTTAACGATGCTCCTTGTAAGCAAGCCTCTAAAAGAAACTGTTTTTGTTTCTGATCTGTAGCATTAGCTATTATGACTGCCTTCTCTAGACTGCGAATTTTCCCGTTTTTTATAGCATCCTGTATATCTTGTGTTGCATTTAATACGGCAAAATAATTAAAGCACACTGTACGTGATCGATTAATCAAGCCTTCGAGAAAATTGGCATCAATTTTAAACTGGGGCATTTCAGGCCGTGTATATTCATTCAATATTTGTCTGATATTATTCAGCGTTTCATACAAAGTTAAATCTTCTCTCTGAACATTTTCGATAAATTGTAGTAATCGCACATCTAAATCACTCGGCTTTTGATCTAAAACTTTTGCTGGAATGTCTTTTTTACCCGCCAACATGGAACTTAAACACCTTCTTTCTCCGTGTATCAACCTATATCCTGTTCCAAATTTGTAAATCTCTACGGCGTTTCTAACCCCGTATTTTTTTATGGTTTCAGCCATTTGTTTTAGGCTTTCTAATTCTTTAACTTTTTTCTCGTATGCAGCATCATCTGGCTGTAATCCAGAAATTAAATCTTCTTTCTGGATATTTAGCTCTCTGGGGTTTTCTGGATCAAATTCTATCGCGCTGAGTGGTACTACTTTGTAATTTAAAGTACCTATATTATTTTTAACGACCTCGACAGTGTTCCCAATTTCGGAACTTAGTCCTAGTGGTAAAGCGTATGTTTTTTTACTCATTCAAATATCCTTTTAAAAATGTATTCACATGCTGTATGTGCTTCTTTCCTTGCATCATCAGCAACCGGAAAATTAAAAATACTTTTTTGCTGCAAATCAGCTTCTGGAAATGTTTTGCGGTCAATAATTTCAATAGGCATTATGTAACCAGCAAGCTCAGGATTAGATCGTAATTCTTTTAATAAATCTCTATCAGTACCCCTCCGGCTATGAATTTTATTAGGTAAAATACCTATTAAATTCAAAGGTCTATCTCCTGGTCGAGATAAAGCTTCTTGTTTCCATAATTGCAATATACCTTGTAAACCTTCTATTGCTTGTAACTCAATTTCTAATGGTATAACTAAATGAGTCATCGCCTTAAAAGCTGCAATAGTTAAAGGACCTTTAGCTGGTGGTGTATCAAGCACAAAAATATCGTAAGCAGCTTGTACGTCTGCAAGGTTAATAAAGTTATAAAGTTGGCTATAAACTTTTTCCGCCATTTCCTGACGCTTAACATTTTCTGCTTGAAAAAGTTTGCCCTCGTCTGACGGAACGATATCAAGGTTCTTAATGTTTGTAGGATAAGGCCGAATTTTTTCTCCAAAGAAAATATTAGCAATAGAGCTTTTTCCATCCCATCCGTTAGCTGTTTGCAAGTCAAAATGTGGATGTATAGGGGGCTCTTTATAATCCGTTATTGGATTTTTGTGGATACCTAAAAAACGTGCGGTGTAACTATATTGAGGATCCATATCAATACCGAGTGTTTGTTTATTTTTAAGAGAAGCACAGAATTCGGAGAACATTTTGGCGCTGGTTGTTTTGCCCACGCCACCTTTTTGATTTGCAAAACCAATAACAGGTTTATATCCACTCATAGAAACACAACTCCTTTATCACATGATGTGACATAGCATATCATGTGATTGAAAAGATGTTAAGTTTCAGCTAAGCTTTAGTTGTTGTTCTTATTTAATAGAAAAGTTTATTAGTGTTTAGGACGCGCAGCATATTGATTTTCCATGGTTTGCGAGCGTCTAACATGACGTAAACAGGAAGTACCCTGACAGTTACAGGGGAGTTCTACGTGAAACATGACATCTACAGGGGTGAGTCATGACGTTTACGGTACAGTGATTTGCTAATCATGACATTTACAGGGATAACTTATGGATAAGAAGCTTACTGAAAATCTTACTGATGTTAAGAAACCAGTAGAAGCTATTCAATGCGCTAACACCTTCAGCCTTATTCAACGAAAGATGTATAACGTCCTCTTGGCAAATGCTGCTAGCAATCTCAGATCAGATGTAACACATAAAATTTCTATGGGTACCCTTTGTAAGCTAATGGGCTATGACAGCAAGGATTATAAAAGTATCAAGGATAAATTCAGAGAATTACGCAGGATGGATATTGAGTGGGATATCATCAATGAACAAGGAAACAAAGTCTGGACTAATACTTCTCCTTTATCATTGGCACGAGTTATAGAAGGGAAAGGTATTTGTGAATATGAATTCACTGCTAGCTTGATTCCGCTTCTAAACGCGCCGGCACAATATGCGAAATTTAGTCTCGGTATTCAGGCTAAGTTTCAGTCTTCATATGGGCTGGCTTTATATGAAAATTGCGAGCGATATCGGAATATAGGCCAGACTAGAAATTTTGATGTATTAACGTTCCGAAAATTAATGGGTGTTAATGAGAATCAGTACAAAGATTTTTTTGCTCTAAAGAGAAGAGTTATTGTAATAGCTATAAAAGAGGTTAATAAACACGCTGATTTTGAAATAATCCCTGAATATGAAAAGCAAGGGCGGCAAGTAGTTAGAATACGGTTTTTAATTTCAAAGAAGAAAAAAGACTTGTCGCTTATTTCTTCCTCCAATCATCATGAAGATGATATTTCTAAAACAATGGCTGAAGTATTCTATTTAAGTAAGAAAGAAATCAATAATTATTTAAAAAATTATACTCCAGATTATTTGCGGGAGAAAATTCAGTACGTTCTAAATACCCCAAGTTTTCAGGCGGGGGGTATAAAGAACGTTGGTGGTTATTTAAAAACGGCCATCAAGAACGATTACCAACAGTCAATTTCAAGCAGTGAAGTTATTGGCAATAAGAAAAGAGAAATAGAAGAAAAAGATCGTCAGACTAAATTGGCAAAGAAGGCTATAAGCGATGTTAAACGAGCTTATGAGCTATTTGTTCTTAGTTCACTATTAAAAATCTTAGAAGAATTAGATAGTGGGCTGCGTAATACGATCCTCAATGAATTTTCTAAACAATTGCAAGATGAAAACCGTATTATTTTTAATGCATATGTTAAGTCTAAATTTAAAAGCGGTGCTGTAAGTTCCGCATTTAAAAAATTCATGAAAAATAATTATAAAGAAATGTTTGATCAGATTGTCGATTTTTCTAGTTATGTCCATGAGTTTCATGCTGACTTGTTAACTCGACAAGTAGAGGCCATCAGTCATGGGGGGTAGGGTGAAAGAATTTGGCGGTGCTTTGGCATCCATATTTGATGATCAAAATATAACAGATTCTGATGATTCAAGCTTTATCAATAATATTTTAATTACTAAGATTCATCCAAGAAAAAATCAACCACGAAAATCCTTTGATGAAGCGTCCTTAAGTGAACTTGCAGCCTCAATAAAAACAAAAGGCGTTATTCAGCCAATTATTGTTAGCAAAATTGAGAATGGGAATTTTGAAATTATAGTAGGGGAACGACGGTGGCGATCTGCCCAAATAGCGGGGTTGACTACTATTCCCGCGATAATCAAGGATTATAGTAAACAAGATATTATGTCTGTGGCTTTAATTGAAAATATTCAAAGAGAAAATTTAAATTCAGTTGAAGAAGCAATGGCTATTAATCAATTGATTGAAGAGTTTTCTATGACACATAGTGCTGTTGCTGAATCTATAGGAAAATCACGTACTACAGTGACAAATTTATTAAGGTTGTTGGAACTTCAAGATGAAGTAAAAAACATGCTTACAGATGGATTATTAGACATGGGGCATGCGCGAGCATTGCTTGCACTAGATGGTGCGCAGCAACTTGAGGCCGCAAAAAAAATAATCCTAGGCCAACTATCAGTCCGAGAAGCTGAAAAACTGGTTAATAGATATAAATTGGCTCTTCCTGAAATTACTCCTTCTGTAAAACCTATTGATCCTCAGAAGACAAATTACTTAAGTAAGATCTTATCAGAACGCTTGTCCTCTAAAGTCAACATCCAATTCAATAACAAGGGTGAGGGAAAGGTAATTATTCATGTTAGCTCTGTGGATGAAGCTGAGTGGCTTGTGGAACATATCCAAGTCAAATAAGAAAGACTACACTAACGCTGAAAAATAAGGTGTTGGCGCAGATTTGATTCTTGTTACATACAGTGAGTTGGTGATAAATATGGCGCATGCTTACAAAATAGAATTTGTTGATCATTTACCAAAAAATATAGAAGAGAAAATGCGGAATGATCTTATCGAATATGAAAGCAGTCATGGAATTAATGTAAATTATAAAAAATTTGCATTAGTTCTTGCCGATGAGGTTGGTAATACTATTGGTGTTTTGAATGCGTTCACAGCATTTTCTGAAATTTATATTGACGATATGTGGGTAGATAATTTATATCGAGGAAAAGGTTATGGAAAGATGTTACTTCAGGAGCTTGAGGATCGTTTCAAGGGGAAAGGATTCAATAATATCAATTTAGTGACCAGCGCATTTAATGCTCCGGAATTTTATAAGAAATGTGGTTTTACAATAGAGTTCATTAGGCAGAATACTAAAAACCCAAAGCTTACAAAAACTTTTTTTATAAAATATTTTGAGGATGAAGTGCAAAGACAAGGTATTTTATAGGAAAAATGGTATGTTCCAATTATGGGCGAAGGATGATTGGTTCTAAATATTTAATGCTTGACAACGCTGTAGTCTTATTGAGAAAATTTTCACGTTCAATCCAGCCACGTATCCCTAGTAAGTCAAATCGTTAAAATTCTGCTTTTTCAAAAAGAAGTAATAATACAATGACCATCTTCAGATGTAGAAGATATTAATTAGCGGTGAATATAAGAGTATTTTTAAAATGAAAGAAAACACATGTAGGGAAAATTTGTCATTGCAGTTAGATACATTGTTAGAAGAATATAGCCCGATTAAAATGAATTGCATTCATAAGATCTCAAATGCCGTTATTCTTACCGCAATCGAAAAAATAGTAGCCGCATACAAAAAGGACAATACAAATAAAATAAATCTACTATCTTTTTTATCTTTTTTTGGATTATTAATTGGATTGGTTTTATCTAAATTTCCCGCGGTTGATCGAAAGAAAATGCTGAATATAGTTAACCAGCTACTCGATGCTCGCAGCGAAGATGGTAATTTTAGTATCCTTCATCTGCTACCCTCGCCAGAGATAATTTCTACGATAAAACGGCTATTATCACATGAGGGTGAACAACATACGTGTATAAAAATAACGAATGAAATAATCAATATGGAAAACTATAAAAATATTACACAGGATTTAAATCAACTTTTTTCTATGACAATAGATCGGGTAACACAACAGTTTGACCAACGTAATCCATTTTATCACGATTTACTATTTTTCTTTTTAATAGATATCACACATTTTATCCTGATAATTGGTTATTCAAAACGAATAGAAGATGAAAACACTGGCATTAAAATTTTGGTAAAAAAAGTACAAAAGTATATTCATAAAACGAGCGGATATACCGAGGTACAAATAAGTGAAAATGAAAGATCACTTGAAATAGTACATTAATTAGCAACATAAATACCATCTCGAAACTTCGTATATGGTAGCAGAAGATGCCATTTCGCTTCAGATAAGGAGCTGGTGACGGAGTGTCACCCTACTAGGTGATATTGATATTTCTTATGCATTGCGCATAAATTAATCATATCAACGTGGAAAAAGTAACAACGATGCAATATCTACTTTAAAAGCTGTAAGTAATGGTATAGATTTCATAGATCTTGTCTTTAAAGACATGGGTTTTTAATGCACAGAATATTGGTAATATTTGCCGTCAGAATGGATAGAAGGAATAAGTTTTAGAAAAGGAAAAGTGAGATTAATATGGATTTTAAGAAGTCAGGGATACGACGAAATTAAAAGGGCATTAACAGAGGAATCGGCGTATGACTATTTTTGAATCAATACCAACTTGTTTTTACCATCCAATAAAAGTTATTTTTTTAGATGATAATCGCGCATTTTTAGATACATTAGAACTAGAGTTCAATGATTGCATTAATATGCAAACATTTACTAATCCTGATGCTGTGTTATGTATGCTTAATCATCACCGTGAGGATATTAATAAATCAATTCTTACATTGGTAAATAATCTTGACGTTGATACCACAACGGATCGAGTCGTTGGTTTTGAGATAAATAAAATACTGGATATTATCTATGACAAAACACGATTTAATAATACGGCAATTTTGGTTGTTGACTATGAAATGCCAAATATTAATGGCGTAGATTTTTGCCTCAAGCTGAAAGGCAAAAATATTTTTAAAATTATGCTTACAGCTGAAGCTGATAAAGACACCGCTATAAAGGCATTTAATAATGGTGCTATTGATAAATTTTTACTTAAAACAAATGAAAATTTATATCGAGAACTTGCAGCCGCAATTGTTGAACTGACACACAACTATTTTAAAAAATCATCACAAACAATAATTCATGGATACAATAATTCAATTAACTCATTATTCAATAATGAGGCGTATCAGCAATTATTTAAAAAAATATGGTTAGATACACAGGCCGTCGAATATTATATGGTTGATAACTCTGGAAGCTTTTTATTTCTTGATAAAAATGCAGTGCCAACATGGTTAATTTTACGACATGTTAAAGATTTACATGAACAATTAGAATTATTCCAAGGTTACGATGTTGAAGATGAAATTCTTTTATCTTTATCAAAAAACGAAAAAATGCTATTTTTACCATCTGAAAAAGAATATAAAAAGCCCGTGAATGAGTGGATAAATTATCTTTTTGAAGCTAAGCAGTTAGATGACAACTACTATTACAGTGTTGTTAATAGCCGAATAACCGATTCTATAAAATGGGACAAAGTTGTTCCATATGCCGCAACATTAGAGTTAGCTGAAGTTATAAACTCATAGATTATGATTACACATTAAGACATCAAAAATTTTCTCAATTTTTGATGTCTGCTCACGTATTGCGTCCATAGAGCTAATGAATAGCTTAAGCTGATTTTGAGTAACAAGATTGCTATCAAAAGTACATTTGGATAGCTTGTTAACAAAACTAGAAGCGGATTTTGTCATGCTGTTAATGACAACAATAGAATTTAAAAAATCATGCTTTAGTTTATTTTTTTCTGCAGTATTCATATAGCGCTCTCTCGAGATAAAAAAGGTGGTTCTTTTCCAACAACTGATTTTATCCAAGGCATATTGCCAAAATAGTCGGGTTGATGGGCGGTAGCAAGATAAATCTCAGTGAAACCTTGTGCATACAGATCTTTTGCATATAATTCACCTTTAATATTATTACCTAAATCAGCATCGATATAGATAATAGTATCTGTAGGGTAAAGACTTATTTCATTAGCGAATTCACTAGGAGAAGGGTATATAGAAATATTTATTCCTGCTTCCTCGGCAGCAAAAGCCCAAGCTGTACGCATCATTTCATCGTTATCAATAAAAACTAATTTTCTTGTTAGCGGTGTATTTTCACCAATTGTGATGGGAATATATGGGACATAAGATTTTGGTATGATTTTTACATTAGCTTTTTCACAACGATTACGTACCATGACATCTTCGAAGCAACTTGTAACCAGAATGGCTTTATTATTTAATTTCAAATTTTCTATGACATCCAGACCATTTTTATTATCAGCAAGTAACTCATAATCAACTAAGTACAAAGTCGCATCTAATTCACATATTTTATTTGGCGTAAGATCAAGTGCTTTTGAAAAATGAATAATAGTAACCTCAGAGAGATGGCCTAATTTTTCATTCCATGCGTCGTGAATTGATGGATCATCATCAAGCACAACAATCACTGAAGTAGGCTGAATATTGAGGCTTTTACAAAACCAGCCAGGGTAATTAGATCGAGGTAAATTGATTGTTACTTTTGTTCCGACATTAATTTCGGAATGAATAGAAATTTCACCACTAAGTTGCTCAACATACTTTTTTGCGTATGAGAGGCCAAAACCAGCACCATTTTTTTTGCCAAACGAAAAACCTTGTTGTGTTACTTTTGGCAAAACTTCTTGCGGAATTCCACAGCCGTTGTCTTCAATACTGATGAAGACATTCTTATCATTGCATCTCAGATAGAGGGTAACTAAGCCACTAAAGTTAATTGCTTCAATACTATTATTTATCAGGTTAGATAGAACACGTTTGAAGGAGGCGAGGTTAACTTTAGCAAAACAGCTATAAGAACAGTTTGAAGTATTTAACTGAATATCAAACTTTGACTTATAATACTCGTATCTTTTTTCTGCAACTATATTGTCAAGAACCACGAATACTAATTCTGGTGAGATATCTGCTTCATTGCCAACATTATTCTCTTCAAGCAAGGTGTTTTTTGACTGTAATAATAAATTATTTGCAATATCATTAATTCTTTTTGACGCGTTTCTAATCATAATTCGCCTATTTTCAGGAATTGATGACACGTCAGAAACCGCTGTATTAATTGCAGCGAGTGGCGATCGAATATCATGAGCTACTTGTTCCGCAATAAATTTCTTTGCTTCATAGTACATTTTGTCTTTTTGTAACAATGCAATTTCACTTTTCTCTTCAATGAACTTTTCAGCCAGGATTTTATATTCATCTATATCGATTTTAGAGAGTGATTTATCTACGTCTTTTTCAACAGAAATAAAATTTATAAGTAATTCTGTGTTACTTTCAATTTTTTTCTTAATAGACAGAAATAGAAACATAAAGTTAAAAATAAATGTCCCTAATACAGTTAATATAATTAAAAACAAATCGTATGCAACAGGAACAAAGAATGCTGGATGATATTTTTTACTTGCTAGAATATATCCCAAAGTATCCTTGCCAGATTTTACAGCTGAAATTCCGAAATAATATCCATTATTGACTTTACATAATTGAAAGTTTTTATCATTCAATACTGTGCAGTCATAGAGTTTATTTTCTTCTTTTACGTCATTTACAAATTTTATTGAATCTAGCTTTCTCATGTCGCCAAGGTTATGCAGTTCTAAATCCAAAGCATACTTATTGCCAAGTATTTGATAGCTTCCAATTTGATCAATTGTATATTCATCCTTAACAAGGAGATCATCAGCCATAGTATTTAACTGGCTATGATTCATGTAATTTCTAACAAATATTATTAATAAACCTAAAACAACAATTTGGGCAATTGAAGAAAGGATCATTTTTTTTAGGAATATATGGTTTATCTTTTGAACATTATTTCTCATAGACGAAACCCCTAGTTCCAATAGATAAAAGGACATATTGATTTGATCTATGAAATTGATTATTGCTTATACTGGCACCTGTTATTCCGTAGTAATCAGTCTTTAAAACATTATTGGTATTCACATCGCCATGCTTTTTAAGTGTATTTAATACAATGGCTACTGAATCATATGTATAAGCAGATAATGGACTGGGTGAGATGTTATATTTTTCAGTGTATTCAGTTACAAATTTTTCAAGAGGGCGACTGATTTTTAAAAAATCTATATTTCTTATTGTATAGGCAGTCACTTTTTTATCATTTAATCTCACAAATAAGCTTTGATTTGTAGAAGACCCAAAATTTTCTGTGCCAATAAATATAACTTTGTGATCGTTCATGTAATTTATGATTTTTGTTGAGCCAACCGCACCAGAAAAGATAAAAACGAAATTAAAGCGTTTATTCGAGACAAATTTCACTAGCTTTTTTTCAAATTGATTGTCATTACTAATATAATCAAATGTATCATAATGAATATTTTCACCTTTGAGCTGTGACTCATATGCAGTCTTATATTTCTCGAGATCAGCTCGATCAATTTCTGTTATTATTAATGCATTACTGATTGCCCCATATCTTTTATGAAGAAATGCCATCATCTTTTTTGCTTGATAATTATAGCTTGGAACAAATATAAAAATATTCTTGGGTAACTTATCAGAATCGCTCGAGCTAGCATACGAGGTAAATATTGGGATATTAGTGTCACGTTGCTGCGATATTACCAGCAAAAGATCAGACAAATATTCGAAACCAACTATTGCTGAACAATGATCACGCAACATCGCGTCATATACTCTTATTGCCGATAATGGTTTGTTATCATAAAAATAAGTCTTTAAAACTATATTTTTTTGCTCTGAACTTTGGGTAATCGCAAGATTAGCGGCATTTAAAAATGCTAATTTATACTCTGGCAATATTAACTCTACTTTTCCAGTTAGGCACAAATTAATTGGCGACTTTGCATCTGCAGGCATGCAAACTAATAACCCAATAATTATTCCTAAGAGAGAAAATCTATTCATTTTAGGTACATGTTATATAGAGATTCTGTGGTTTTTTCGATAAGAGGTAAACAACTGATAAGAATCTCTGTGGGAATAGCGTTTTTGCTGAGACTTAAAAGATAACTAACTGTCTTTGTAATGTCATCAAGTTGTATCATTTCATCCAATTTAAACTTTCGACCATTTGCCATTTCAGTCGCAATCATGGAAGGACAAATATTTGTTACTTTTACGCCATATAATGACATTTCTTTTGTTAAGGCTTCACTGAATCCTGATAGTCCAAACTTTGATGCTGCATATACTCCAGCAAAAGAAGCTGCTACTTTTCCACCGAGAGAAGAAATATTAATAATATACCCGTCACGCTGCTTTTTCATCTGAGTGGCTACGTATTTGGCAACGTAAATTGCTCCATTTAAGTTAATTTTCAATAACTCTTCAATTTCATCATCGGGCAAATCTGTTGTGCCACGCTTTAATATGGCAGCATTATTAAGTAGTAAATCAATTCGTCCGTGCTCTGTAATAATATTTGTTATACACGATTGTACTTGAGAAGAACTAGAAACATCGACAGGGACAAATGAAGCCTTTCCACCAGCGATATGAATCGTTTTACAGATTTCTGCTAATGATTTTTCATCTCGAGCAAGTAAAATAACAAAATATCCTGATGCTGCAAGGTATGTTGCTAGTTCTTTTCCTACACCTCGACTTGCGCCAGTGACTATTGCAATTTTTTCTTTCATGCTAGTTCCTCGAATCTTTAATAAATTCATTTATAAGTTTGCTAAAACGACCGTTCTCTTCTATGTGAGGATAGTGTGAAGATTTGTAGAAAGTGGTAATTGTTGAATTATTAGACAATACATCTTCTTGTCCATTCATGACGAAATCATGAAAACCATTTATCCATAAGGTAGGAATTGTCAGGCTATTAATATCGACAGAAAAATTTAATTTATTAGAGTAAAGATCCTTTCTAATACTAACAAACGTATCTATATCTGTTGGCTGATTAATTTTATTTTGAATTTTTTTAACTGTTTCATAACAAGCCAAATTAGCCCAGTACAAATATGGCCTATCTTTGTTTTCCTGGAATATTGGAGTTAATTTTTCAGAAATAACCCAGATTTTATTGAGATCCAGTTCATCCATTTCTTGCAGTGTTTCATTATATTGTTCTGGGTTAGTTTTTTTCAAATAAGCTAAATCTAGCACTAAATTATTTAAACGCGGTGTAAGAATAGAATTTGCCGTCGAAACAAAAATACCAGAAATTGTTGAATGAGATGTATTGTAATAATCAAATAATAATTTTGCGCCGTAACTATGCCCAATTAAACCGACAATTTCTAATTGAGTTGAATTCGTTAAGTACTGAACTATATTTTGTAAATCGTCCACATTATCTTGATGAAGAACTGAGCCAGAATTTTTTTTTGATCTACCGCAATTCCGTTGATCATATAATATGATGTTGTAATCTAAAATATCGAATAAGTTGTTATGCTCAATCAAATATTCAACTGTTCCACAGTTGAAACCAGGACCGCCATGAATAAAAAGAAGGTATGGCATCTCTGAATTTTTTACAAATTTAACAATATAGAATTCAGGGTGTGAGACAATCTCTTTGTGATATTTATTCATTAGGAATTACTTTCTCGGAAAATTCTTCTGATCCAGACGATAGGTGCAGCAAATTTAATTGCCGTATTTTTTATTTGTTTTTTTACTAACATAGTATGTTCATTAAGGCATGATAAGTTATAACGACCTGGTTCTTCCCCATGCTTTAAAACTCTAACAAGTATTTCATCGTTATCAGCAATGATAATACATTCTTTTCCAATCGCATTTTCTATCTGTTTGACAATTATACCGCCAATGTAGTCACCCGGATATAAAAGAGGAATCATCCCATCGTCTTTTATAACAGTGTCTATTGAATTTTTTGTTTCCCTAAAGAGTAGTAATTCTTTACTGATTTGGTTTTCATCACCGTTATGAATATCTAAATCTTTAGTAATAAGGGCGGCATTGCGTCCTATACCGTGCATTAGCCAAGATTCAGTACAATAAACATTTAACTCATTGGCTCGCTTAACGATTTTTTCGGCTCCTTTCTGTGTCAAGCCGCCACCCCAGCCGAGTTCCCAACCTTTTAATGATGGCGCAGTAATGTTCGAGCCCTCACAGAAATCTTCTCGAGTAAGGCACAGTAAATGTTCTCGAATAAGTCTTATTCGTTTGCTGCGAGCTTCAGGTGATGACAAGTTATCTAGTACAGAATGATTCATAGTCCAAAATATTCGAGTAGATGCGTGATTTTCTATAATATACCAAAATGGTTAAGAAATCTTTGTAAAATTTCACCTCTGAGAATTTATCTAAATATCAATATATACAATTAGTTAGTATATTTAAGGATAGTATTATTAATAAAATATATCTTCAATGGTTAAAAATCAATTGACAATTTAACCATGAATAACTAACCTAATTCTTACATAAATAACATAATTAAAAGCTTTCTTGGCATAAAGAAATGAGGAATGAAAGGAAGAGAGTGAGCTAACCAAGCGGGAACTTGGTTAGCTCTTGGGTTGATCACTGTATACGCGATTCCCCGTGCAATACTCTATCGAATTGTACGGTGAATGTCACTGCTCTAAGTTTAAGGAAACTGAGTAATGTGCGAGAGGCAAGTCACTACATACAATCAGAATAGGGAATTGTGCCATGAGATATTCCCCTGAAAAAAATAGTCATACATTAGACCATTTTGCGGTTTTTTCTGATCAGTCAAATGATTCGATGAAAGTATCATTTATGGCTCGCGCAATGGTATTGGCGACTCTCCCACACAGCAAGTCTGACGAGTTAACGTATCAAAGAAAAAACGGCTATTACACTCTTACCATGATGGCAAATCCGCAGTTTGGTTTGCCGTATGGGTCTGTGCCGCGAATGATTTTAGCATGGCTTACTACGGAGGCTATTAGAAAAAAATCTCCTGAAATTGATATTGGGAAATCGTTCGCATCATTTTTAAAAAAAATTGAATTACAAAATGGCGGCGGAAAAAGAGGAAATGCTACGCGTGTGCGCGAGCAAATGATGCGGCTTCTTACCTGCAGTATATCTTGCATTTATCTTGATAAGAACAAAGGTATTTGTGAAGGTGAACAATATCATATCTGCAAGTCATTCCAACTTTGGTGGAATCCTTTAAACAATAAGAAAAAGAATTTTTTAACAAATTCAAAAATTATACTAGCTAAAGACTTTTATGATGAGCTAATAAAAAGTCCAATCCCGATTTATTTTGATGCATTAAATTTACTACGAAAATCACCACTTCAAATAGATATTTATGTATGGCTTACATACCGCTTTTCATTTTTGAAAGACAAAATATTTATTCCATGGAAATTAATAAAGAATCAATTTGGCTCAGATTATGCGGATGATTCGCAAGGTAATAGAAATTTTAAAAAGAAGTTCATACAGGCATTAAAAAAGATATGGCTGGTCTATCCAGCAGCGAATGTAAGTCCGACAGATAATGGTTTGACGCTTTATAAAAGCGAAACTCATGTTAAGAAAAAACAGGCTAACAAGCCTGTGGATAATTAAAGTTATCCACGATGAAACGGAACCGCTTTATTGCAGTTTTATGATGAAGTGGAACCGCTTATACGATGAAACGGAACCGCTATATATAGATACAAGTAGTAATCAAGTAAAAAAGAACCTGTAGTTGGTAGTTGCAAATTGTGGATAACTAATAAAAAGCTGAAGGAGTAAAAATAATGTTAGTACTAATAAGACAAAAAAATGAAAGTGTGATTATAGGCGATAACATAAAAATCATAGTGCTCGGTATGAGTGAACTTGGCATCAGTTTAGGCTTTGATGCACCGCGCTATATCCCCGTTCATCGAGAGGAAATATATTTAAGAAATAAGATCGGAAATTTTAACAAATTAATAAATTCACAACTCCGTAATACTTACAAAAAATTGGATATTGCTTTTTAGAAAACGGAGAAACGCCAATGACCTTAAACTCAACAAGAATCAAAGCTGCTTTATGGAGAGAAGTATTTTTACTCTTGATAAGTGTAACAGTCTTATCTTGTGCAAAGTCACCATCACAATCTGAGCAGGACAAATTGGCGGTAGTGCAGATATCTCCGCATCGATGTTTTAAACAAGAAATTGGTGGTTCTATGCATCCAGCAGAATTTTTTACTTGCGATAAGAATTTTATTCAGTGTTGTTGTAGTCATAAGAATAATTAAAAAAGTTGATAATTAATTTTTAACTAAAAAGGGTAATTGTATGGAAACGTTTGGTAAGAAAATAATTAGATGTACATTCTCAGTTATATGCTTATGTCTTCAATCACTTAATGCCCTAGCGGATAGTGGTGGAACTGATCAGCTAGCAGATCCAACAAGAGATCTTTTTGCAACATTTCTCGGTACAGGTATTAATATTCTGTTGTTGATGGAAATTGTCGCTGCAGCTTATATCTTTACATCTGGAACAAGAAAAATGTCAACTTGGGTTGGTATTCCTATCCTGATCCTAGTGACCAGTTACGCTAGAGTAAAGTTTGGGAGCTGATTATGAATAAATACTATATTCCACAGAATTTAGATGCTCCATTTAAAATTGCGGGTTTAACTATCTTGGACTTGGCCATTATCACAGTACCGTTTTTTGTGATTGCTTTCCTTTTTCAGAAACAAATACTCGCACTGATTATCAGTGTAATTATTTTCTTAGTGCTGAAGAAAGTTAAAGGAGAGGAGGATGATAATTTTTTCAAACACTTTTTTTATTGGCATTTCCCGTCTGGTGGAATTTTAAAAGTAACTCCTCCATCTCATGTAAGGGAAATAATTGGGTAGAAGATGAAAAACGTACTAAAAAAATCACGCATCCAATATTTAATTGATAACCGAAATGGCTATTTGGTGCTTGCTAGCGGTTCAATCATTTTAAATATTCTATTATGTGTCATTATTTATTGTACGTTGGGATATGAGAAAACGATTTTAGTACCGCCGACTATTTCGCGTGAATTCTGGGTGAGCGAAAATAATGTTTCTCCCGCATACATATCATCTATGAGTATTTTTCTTGCTGATATTCGTTTTAATCTGACACCCAGTAATGCGGCATTTCAGCGTGAACTTTTTTTGAGATATGTTGAGCCTTCCAGTTACGAAAAATTAAAAGCAGATCTGGTTGAAGAAGAGGAGCATCTAAAGAAAGAGCATATCTCAACCACGTTTTATGTGACGGATGTTCGAGTAGATGCAAAAAATAATATGGCGAGAATATCAGGTGACATTCAGTACTCGATTGGAGAGTCGTTACAGCCATCTCAGCATGTCGTATATCAAATCTCATATAGATTCAGTTCAGGACGACTCATGATGAAATCATTAGAAGAGGTCAAAGACCATGCATAAGCTATTTATATTTTTATTAAGCTGTATTTTAATGTTAAATAGTTCTTTAGTTGAAGCATTGCAAATTAAGTCTGTGAAAGATAATCAAACGGCATTAATTAAAATATCATCGAAAGAACAATCTAGAATATTTGTACAAAACGACAGAATACTAGTTGTGCGTGGATTGGATGGAGCATATGAATTAAAGAAGGATGACAATATTGGAGATATTTATGTTCAGCCATCATCATACTATCAACATAAAGCCTTTAACTTATTTATTACAACAGAACAAGGTCATTCATATAATTTATTAGCGACACCACTTGAGATACCAGGTGAGACGATTGAAATTAAACCTTTGTCACCTTCGTTAACATTGGCAGAACATTGGGAAAAAAATTCTCCGTATGCAGATACCTTAGTTAATTTGATTAACTCAATGGTGAATAATACGAATCCTGACGGTTATGCTGTTATCAATTTAGGAAAAACAAAACCAAAAAAACTTACAAACTGTCTTTCTATGCGACTTCTAACGATTTATCGCGGAGACCATTTACATGGCGAAATCTGGATAATTAAGAATGAAGCAAAGAATTCCACCTATGTGAATCCACGTGATTTTTATCAAGATAATAGTTTGGCTATCGCTCTTCAAAATGAAGCATTAAACGCAGGCGACGAAACTGTATTGTATAGGGTGATTAGTGATGAACAATAATTCTACTACTACACAGGTTAAATCAACACAGCAAAGAAATTTAATACTCTTAATTGTTGCGGTTACTGTCGGCGCAATGGCATTGATGTATATAGTGTCTGATCATTCTACAAATCAAATGAGTTCTAAATCTGAACGACTCAATTTCGTGAGTCCTTTGCAGCATGTTGATGCTGAATCAATCGTGTTAGAAAAAACACAGAAAGCATTGAGAGATACTAAGACTCAAACTGATAATCTGCAGCAAAAAGTAGATGCACTTTCGAGCGCAAAAAAATCTGAAGATATGACAACTCAAAAGTCTAATGATGTATTGGCTGCGAGAGTGGCTGCTCTTGAAAAGCAGCTTGCTGATCAATCGAATCCTAACTCAATCAATCCTAGTTTTGGTTCAACATCAGCCATGAATGGACGAAGCTCATATCAAGGAAATTTTTTAACAGGAGCTAAAAATTCTTCAAGCCAAGTAGACGCAATGGCGGGTGGCATTAGAGAAGATAAATTATCTCTTTCTCCGAAGCCTACCATTGCAGATACAGTGCCACTCAAAAATCCTGATACGTATGTACCTGCTGGCGCGTTTGTCTCGGCCACCATGTTAAGTGGTGCCGATGCATCAGCTGCTGTCAATGCACAGTCTAACCCAGAGCCGTTAGTGTTTCGCTTAAATGCTGATGGCACTTTGCCGAACCACAGACATAGCCATTTAAAAGACTGTTTTTTAACAGCTGCTGTGATTGGGGATATTTCTTCTGAGAGAGGAATCATTCGTTCAGAGCGTTTGAGTTGTACATTTCCTAATGGACAAATTGTAGAGCAGGAAGTTGAAGCTACTGTGACAGGTACAGATGGCAAAGCAGGCGTGAGGGGGACACCGTTATGGCGAGATGGTGCAATCACGCAGCGTGTTTTTACGGCAGGATTTTTATCAGGTGCTGCGCAAGGTATGTCAAATTCATACACAACGAGTTCCATTTCCCCACAAGGTGCAGTGCAAACTCTCGAACCTGGCAAGATGTTTCAAAATGGTGTTGCGAATGGTAGTAAAACGTCAATGGATAAATTATCTGATTACTATATTCAGAGAGCAGAGCAATATCATCCTGTCATTCAAATCAGCGCGGGTACTTCAGGCGTTGATGTCGTTTTTTTGAAAGGGTTTTTTCTGGATGGAAAAAAACATGAAGACAAAGACCAAACGGTTGGGAATTTTGCTTCGGGTGAAACAACATCACCAAATTTTTTTCCTAGCACACCTATATCGTCTGATTCGCAAACATTACCTCTTTCGGCTGAAAACGTAAGACGGATTCAGGAAAAGAGCAAAGAACTTGGATTAAGAGTCACTCCAGAAACAAATGTGTCATAAGGATTTTTTATGAAAATGAAAATAATTAATTTAATAATTCTATTACAAACAATATTGCTAACTGCTTGTAGCAGCTTGAATTCAAGCTTTGACTGTCCTATGAAGCCAGGTGTTCGCTGTGAAAACCTGGATCAGGTTAATGCGCAGGTTGATCATGGAGAGCTGGGTGCTTCAAATATAAACACTACTTCGCAACATCCCTCAGTGCAAGACATGATGAATGATAAATCTCCTTCATCTTATAAAGAAGTTGGTTATTTACAAAAAGGTGAACCTCTACGGTATGACGAGACAGTGATGCGTGTATGGATAGCTCCGTATGAGGATCTCTCTGGGAACTATCATCAAGAAAGCGATATATATAGTGTCGTGAAACCAGGCCATTGGATTGGTTATCCACCAAAAAAATCGAGCGAGGGTTAGTTATGAGAGAAAGGCTATCCGAATTAGGCCGAAAGCTATCAACTTGGATGGGAGACAAAACATCATTTGGTGTTAACTCACATCAAACTGATATTTCTCAGGTAAATGAGGTAATAAACTATAGTGCACTCAGTAGTTTATTACCTTATGAAAGTTATGACGCAGCTACAGGCTTATTTCACAATAAAAAAAGCCAGGGTTTTGTATTAGAAGCTTATCCTTTGAACGGCTCTAATGAAGAAATTGAAAATATTTTATGGGGCATACTGACTGACGTTGTTCCAGAGAATGCAGACATACAATTTCTTCTTTTCGCGTCACCAAAAATTGGCGATGTCTTACATAAATTTGAAAAAGAGCGTTCTGGACATGGGAAAATATTTGAGTGGCTTGCGCAAAAGAGAATTCATTTTTTGCGGAAAGGCGCGTATGAAAGCCTTAATCAACATGACAGTTATCTATTAAGAAATTTCAGATTAATTATCACTGGTTCAATGGCGAAAAAAAATGATGAGGATTTATCAGATGATTTAATTTCTTTTCGTGAAGATTTGATGAGTTCGTTAAAGTCAATTCAAATGCCATCTTATCATTTGTCTGCGACTGAATTTATCAATTTAGTATATGATATTATTCACCCAACACAAAACGTTGAGCCTGCTGATGAAGAATGGAATCCATATGATTCAATTGCATTACAACTCAACGATCCAGAAAATTTTACTCGCGTTGAGAAAGACAGATTAATCTTTGAAAATAATGAAACAACGGTTGAGTGTCGTGCATTTTCAGTAAAGAATTTTCCAACACATATGACACAGTGGAAAATGTCAGAGAGTATTGGCCAACTTTTTAATACATCACTGCAAAATCCATGTCCTTTTATTATCTCACTTTCAGCACGCCTTGTTCCATTAGAACAAGGCAACATGTCCGACTCGATTCGAACTGAAAGCAAGAAAAAAGATGCTCATACTCAAAGCGCGGAAGGTAAAGTTAAAACTGCAAATGAATATAAAGATAGTGTGTTTGCAAATTACCGATTAAGTGAAGGTGATCGGTTAATGAAAACGCATTATCAGGTCATTTTATTTTCTACACCAAAACAAGCGAACCAAGCAGAACGGAAGATTAGGGATCTGTATCGTGTTAATGGTTGGAAGCTCAAGAAAACTCGTTATTTACAACTACAGTCATTTTTTGCCATGTTGCCTATGCTTGTCTCGGAAGGCATGTACGATGATCTGAAATTGATGGGAAGATTGAAAACGATTACAGCATTCAATGTTGCAAATATTGCCCCATTACAGGGGGAGTGGAAAGGCACTAAAACGGCCAGTATGATTTTGCCGGGGAGAAGAGGGCAAGTTGCAACATGGAATCCTTTTGACAATCAAGAAGGTAATTATAATGTAGCTATTGCTGCAGCTTCAGGGAAAGGTAAATCAGCATTTGTTCAAGAATATATAGTGTCATTGCTGAGTTCGGGTGGTCGTGTGTGGGTCATCGACATTGGTCGCTCATACGAGAAAACCTGTAAGCTTTTGAATGGAACTTTTATTGAGTTCTCTTCGACTTCTGACATTAATATAAATCCATTCACACATATTAGAGATTTTGAAGAATCATTAGGATTGCTGAAACCCTTGTTAGCCAC